>OGRU01000537.1_pt1 | contig 35572 bp, 28 predicted proteins | sample 1553541 | NCBI WGS metagenome assembly OGRU01 (sample SAMEA2580068, study PRJEB22360) | human gut metagenome | biome: human gut; feature: human-associated habitat; material: faeces | place: Denmark | collected 2008/2010
AGCCGCCGTGCTTTGAAAGAGTCTTCAGACGAGAAATCGTCCGGAGACTCTTTTTCGTGTTTGCAGGTGTGCATCAAGTACATCCGTTGGCCGCTCGAAATGCCGTCCATGACATTCCGGTTTTCTGCGGTTTGAGGATGTGGCCAGAGTCGCTCCCTCCAGGAAGGTCCAACTTCTGCACCTGTCCACGCAGGTGTCGCTGCGGCCTGTCCCTCTGGCAGGACTCTGCGGTCCTGGAATGACGTGTTTCCCTGTGGGACTGCCGTCCGCGTCGTCTATTTTTTACCGTGAGCTTTTCGACCCTCTTGACAGGTATATGCATCAGTAATTGTCTGTATCTTAATTGATTAGGTAATAAGTCTCATGCCAAGAGGTCGTTTCGAAAGGTGGTCTTGGCAGATTCCTGTTGTGGCTGTTGTCTCGCAATGCGCTCAATTTCAGTGACTTATTGCAGATGTGTCACTAATCACTCCTGTCAAGAGGGTCGAAATTCTCCACCTGTCCACGCCACCTGTCCACGCCACCTGTCCGCGCAGGTGTCGCTGCGGCCTGTCCCTGTGACAGGACTCGTACGGGTACCCAGTCGGCATTGAAAACTACCAGTTATGTTTACGACACTCCGGACAACAATCGCACACGTACTATTGTCTATTGTTGAGTGTGTCCTGGTTTTGCCGTTGTCCCCGCCCTATGACCACGTGTGTGATGACCGTCTCCGTTTCGACCCTCTTGACAGGCAGATGTGGCCGTAATTGTCTGTATCTTAATTGATTAGGTAATAAGTCTCTTGCCAAGAGGGTCGAAAATCAGGACTCTCCTTGATTGGTTTCCGAAAATTCTGCGCCTGTCCACTCATTATGGCTACTCAAGTGTCCTTGTTACGTATCTCTGTGGCAGAACCAAGGTCCGAAATGCCAGCTCGGTGACTACGGATGGGCACCAGGCCCCGACGGCAACTATGTCATACTGACAAAACGGGGTAAAAAACGGCCTGATTTTACCCCGTTTTGTCAGATTTATCATTTCCGTGTAAAATATGCCTTTTATTTACACTATCTTTTTCATTTTGACGAAATCTGCTTGCAAGTAATCATGTTATTTACATCGTTTTGTCACATTTGTTTGTCCTTTTTTGCCCCATCATTGGAATATTTGGACATTATTTTATGTTCATGGTACGAATTTTTCAGTTAACTTTGGACTTCGGAAAACCGTAGGAAACACGGTCTGCCGAAAGAAAAACTAATTCGAGTTCTGCCCACTGGTAGGACTTATAGAATAAAGTGATATGCCAAACGTTGTAGGACATATATCTCAGATTATCGGACCGGTCGTAGATGTGCATTTCGACCTGTCCCAAGCGGAAGAAAAGAACGACCTTCCTAAAATCCATGATGCATTGACCATCAAAAGACAGGATGGCAAAGAATTGATCGTGGAAGTTCAGCAGCATATTGGCGAGGATACCGTCAGAACAGTGGCGATGGACTCGACGGATGGCCTGAAAAGAGGAATGGAGGCTGTCAGTACATTCCATCCTATTGAAATGCCTGCAGGACCTCAGATTCGCGGACGAGTTCTCAATGTCGTAGGAAATTCTATTGACGGACTCGGAGAACTGGACAGGAAGACTGAACTTCCGATCCATAGGGAGCCTCCTAAATTCGAAGACCTGAAGACTTCACAGGAAGTCCTCTATACAGGTATTAAAGTCATTGACCTTCTTGAGCCTTATCTGAAGGGTGGTAAAATCGGTCTTTTCGGAGGCGCAGGTGTCGGCAAAACCGTGCTCATCAAGGAACTTATAAATAACATCGCTAAGAAACATAACGGATTCTCTATCTTCGCCGGAGTCGGTGAACGAACCAGAGAGGGAAACGACCTTCTTAGGGAGATGATAGAATCCGGTGTCATCAAATATGGAGAAGCCTTCGAGAAAAGCATGGAAGAAGGCAAATGGGACCTTTCATTGGTTGACCGCGATAAACTTTCGGAGTCTCAGGTAGCATTGGTGTTCGGACAGATGAACGAGCCACCTGGAGCCCGCGCTTCTGTCGCATTGTCAGGACTTACGCTTGCAGAGTCATTCAGAGACAGCAAGACGGCAGACGGCCCGAAAGATATACTTTTCTTCATTGACAATATCTTCCGTTTCACGCAGGCCGGATCAGAGGTGTCAGCATTGCTTGGACGAATGCCTTCAGCAGTGGGATATCAGCCGACATTGGCTACGGAAATGGGCCAGATGCAGGAACGAATCACCTCTACGAAGGATGGTTCCATTACGTCAGTCCAGGCTGTTTACGTGCCGGCGGATGACTTGACGGACCCTGCCCCTGCGACAACCTTCACCCACTTGGATGCGACTACCGTGCTTAGCCGTAAGATTACCGAACTGGGTATCTATCCGGCAGTTGACCCGTTGGATTCCACATCCAGAATCCTTGACCCGAACATCGTCGGTGAAGCGCATTACAATACCGCCCAGCGTGTAAAGCAGATTCTCCAGAGAAACAAGGAGTTGCAGGATATCATCGCGATTCTCGGTATGGACGAACTCTCTGACGAAGACAAACTTACTGTGAACAGGGCAAGACGAGTCCAGAGATTCCTGTCCCAGCCTTTCGCGGTTGCGGAGCAGTTCACGGGCGTGCCTGGCGTGATGGTTGACATTGAAGATACCATCAAGGGATTCAATATGATTCTTGACGGTAAGGTGGATTATCTTCCGGAACAGGCCTTCCTTAACGTCGGCACCATCGAAGATGCGATACGCAAGGGCGAAGCGATACTTGCGAGCGCCGGAAAAAACTGATTGAATCATGGAAGCACAGCTTTCGCTCATAATAATGTCACCCGAGCAGGTGTTGGAGCAATGCGAGATAACTTACGTGAAGTTGCCTGGCAAGGTGGCTCCGTTTGAAGTCCTCAAAGGCCATGCGCCGATGATCACGACACTCAATAGCGGAAAGGTGACATATCAGACCAAGGACGGGGATGTCAAAAGCCTGTCCGTAAAGTCCGGTTTTGTGGAAATAAGGAACAATAAAGTTTCCGTTTGCGTGGAATTATGAAATTGTGGAAATACATAGCAGCATTGATTCTGGCCGTTTCGGTGTGGATTCCAGTCCATGCGGAAGAGGCTGTGGCCGATAGTGTTGCGACGGAGGCCGATTTCAATGTCAAAGATGTCATTTTCGGTCATACCGGAGACTCGTACGAGTGGCACATCACGAATATCGGAGAAAAATCGATAGCCATTCCTCTGCCTGTCATCATCAGGAGCAAGACTTCCGGCTGGCACGTTTTCTCATCTGCGGAAGTGGAAGAAGGCCATCAGTATGAAGGATTCTACATCTCAGAAGAAAGCGGAAAAATCGTCGAGAGGAATGCGGCAGGAGAAGAAATACGACCATTGGATTTGTCGATCACGAAGAATGTATTGTCAATATTCATGAGCAGCGCGCTGCTTGTATGGCTTATCCTCGGAACTGCACGCTGGTATCGCAAGCATGATGCTGTAAATGAGGCTCCTAGGGGGATTGCTGCTTTCATGGAGCCAATAATCATGATGATCGACACGGGTGTGGCCAAAGACTCCATTGGCGAGGATTACGCCAAGTTTTCCCCGTATCTGTGTACCGTGTTCCTTTGGATATTGATTAACAATCTCTTGGGACTGGTTCCATTCTTCCCGGGAGGAGCCAATGTTACCGGAAATATCGCAGTGACCTGCGTCCTCGGATTCTTCACATTCTTCATGATCAATCTGTTCGGAACAAAGCACTATTTCAAGGATATCTTCTGGCCGGACGTTCCGATGATGCTGAAGTTTCCTATTCCGATACTTCCGATTATCGAGATGTTCAGTACCCTGATGAAACCATTGACATTGATGATAAGGCTTTTTGCCAATATGCTCGCTGGGCATATCATCGCCATAAGTCTGGTTTGTATAATATTCATTTTTGCCAAATACAATGCTGTGCTGTTCGGCAGCATGACGGTCGTTTCCCTGCTTTTCGGAGTGTTTATGGACGTGCTTGAAATCCTTGTGGCATTCCTTCAGGCGTACGTGTTCACGATATTGTCGGCAGTATTCATCGGTATGGCAAGACAGAAAGAAAGTTAGTTTATTAAAAATTTATAGTTATGTTACTTACAATTCTTTTACAGGCAGTTGCTTCAGAGGCAATTGGTAAGATTGGTATAGCTCTTGGCGCTGCTATTGCAGCATTGGCGGCTGGTTATGGTATCGGAAAGATCGGTTCTTCTGCTACTGAGTCTATCGCCCGTCAGCCGGAAGCAGGCGGAGATATCCGTTCTTCAATGATTATTGTTGCGGCCATGATCGAGGGTGCAGCTCTGTTTGCAATCATTGTCTGCCTTCTCGCTCTGTTTAACTAATTGTCCTTATGTCACTTGTAACACCTGATACTGGCCTCCTTTTCTGGATGGTCATAATCTTCGGCATTGTCTTTTTCATCCTTGCCAAGTTCGGATTCCCTGTCATTACCAAGATGGTCAATGAGAGGACTGAGTCCATCAACAAGTCATTGGCAATGGCGGAAGAGGCCAGAGGAGAACTTGCGAACCTGAACAAGGAGCAGGCGGAACTTCTTCTCCAGGCCAAGAAAGAACGTGCCCGTATTATGGATGATGCGGCGAAAATGAAAGCGTCCATCATCGAGCAGGCCAAGGCTCAGGCTCAGGAGGAAGCGTCCAAGGTACTCGAACAGGCCAGATTGGAAATCACTGCCGAGAAGGAAAGCGCATTGCAGGATATCCGCAAGGAAGTCGCAATGTTGTCAATGAATGTTTCCGAAAAGATTCTGAGGTCAGACTTTGCTTCAGAAGACGTTCAGAAGCGATATGTTGACAAGGTTATGGAGGAACTGAACAACAGAAAAGACTCCATAGTTAAAAACTGAAGCTCATAATGAATACAGGAATTATAGCGTCAAGATATGCTGATGCTCTTCTGAAATACGTGGAGGAGACAGGTGAGGGACAGGTCGTGTACAAACAGGCTTGCACTCTTGCTGACGCGTTGGCTGCATCTGTAAAGTTGGAGCGTCTTGTGGAAAGCAAGACTCTGCTGTCATCGTCCGAAAAGATAGAACTGATGTCCAAAGCGCTTGGAGAAGAGCCTATTTGTCAGTCACTTGTCAGGTTTCTGGGCCTTGTGATAAATCATGACAGGGAGTCGTATCTGCGTTATATCCTTCATTATTTCAGAGAGCGTTGGCTTTCTGCACAGGGTGTGAGTCATGCCAGACTTGTCGTGAGTATGCCTTCTCCGGAGCTTGAAAGAAAGATATGTGAAATGTTCAGGAATCTTACGGGCCTTCAGCTTGAGTTGACGGTAACTGTCGATCCTTCCATCATCGGAGGATTCGTCTTCGAGGTTGCTGACAGAAGAATCGATGCGAGCGTGTCCAGACAGTTGGAAGACTTGAGGAGACGATTCATTGAACAAAATAACAGAAAGATGTATGAGTCAGAATAATATAAAACCAAGTGAAATATCGGACGTGCTGCTGAAACAGCTTGAGTCTGCGGACCTCTCCGTTAAACTGGAGGAGGTCGGCACCGTGCTGCAGGTTAGCGACGGTGTGGCCAGAATCTTTGGCCTGACCAATGCTGAGTCCGGCGAACTTCTGGAATTCGACAGCGGCGTCATGGGCGTTGTGATGAACCTCGAGGTGGACAATGTCGGAGCCGTGCTCCTTGGCCCTACTGACGAGGTCAAAGAAGGAATGACCGTGAAGCGCACAGGAAGGATTGCATCTATTCCTGTCGGCGAAAAGATGCTGGGCCGCGTCGTGAATCCGCTTGGCGTCCCTATCGACGGACTTGGTGAAATCACTGGCGAAAAACTGGAAATGCCTCTTGAGCGCAAGGCTCCGGGAGTTATTTTCCGTCAGCCGGTCAATGAACCATTGCAGACAGGTATCAAGGCTATCGACGCGATGATTCCTATCGGAAGAGGTCAGCGAGAACTTATCATCGGTGACAGACAGACAGGAAAGACGGCCATTGCCATAGATACCATCATCAATCAGAGGACCGAATTCGAAAAGGGCAATCCCGTATATTGTATCTACGTAGCGATAGGCCAGAAAGGCTCCACCGTGGCAAGTATCGTGGATACACTGCGTTCCAAGGGCGCTATGGACTACACGGTAGTCGTTGCCGCAACCGCTGCGGACCCTGCTGCGCTCCAGTATTACTCTGCATTCGCCGGTGCCGCAATCGGTGAATATTTCCGTGATACGGGCCGTTCTGCTCTCGTAATTTATGATGACCTGTCCAAACAGGCTGTCGCATATCGTGAGGTATCATTGATCTTGCGCCGCCCTTCAGGACGTGAGGCATATCCTGGAGATGTGTTCTATCTTCACTCAAGACTTCTGGAAAGAGCCGCTAAAATCATTGGCCAGCAGGAAGTTGCTGAGCAGATGAACGACCTTCCGGAATCATTGGTGGGAAAGGTCAAGGCCGGAGGATCATTGACGGCATTGCCTATCATTGAAACTCAGGCTGGTGACGTCTCAGCCTACATTCCTACCAACGTGATTTCCATTACTGACGGTCAGATCTATCTCGAGAGCAGTCTGTTCAACCAGGGATTCCGTCCGGCCATCAATGTGGGTATTTCCGTGTCCCGTGTCGGTGGTAGCGCACAGGTCAAGAGTATGAAGAAAGTTGCCGGCACATTGAAGATCGACCAGGCCCAGTACGATGAGCTTGAGTCCTTCTCCAAGTTCAGCAGCGATGTGGACAAGGTTACTGCTTTGGCATTGGACAGAGGCCGTAAGAACAAACAGCTCCTTATCCAGCCTCAGTATTCTCCTATGCCGGTAGGTGAGCAGATTGCCATCCTGTATTGCGGTACACATTCTCTGTTGCGCGACATTCCTATGGAGAAAGTCTGCAGTTTCCAGGACAAGTTCCTTGAGAGGATGCGTGCATCCCATGCGGAAGATGTCCTGGCACCTCTTGCAAGCGGGAAACTGGACGAAAACATCACAAAAATCATTGAGCAGGAAGCCGAGGATATTGTTCTCGGTCTGAACGAGGGTAAGTAATATGCCGTCACTGAAAGAAATAAAGAATCGCATTGCGTCCGTCAACAGTACATTGAAGATTACATCTGCAATGAAGATGGTTGCTGCCGCCAAACTCCACAAGGCGCAAACAGCCATCGGAAACATGTTGCCGTATGAGGAGATGCTCTACCGCATGCTGGCGAATCTTATCGCATACAGGAGGAGACTGTACAAGAAGGCCGATACTTTCGACCCTCTCAAGCCATTTGCCTCGTTGCCTCCGGAAGACGGTGACGGCAGCATTGACAATGAACTTGAAATTCTTTGTGCCGAGCGCCCTGTGCGGAAGGTTGCGATAGTTGCGTATTCTTCGAATTCTTCTCTTTGCGGCGGGTTCAACGCTACAGCGGTAAAACATGCACAATCTGTTGTAGATGAATATCTTGCATCTGGTCTTCTGCCGACCGACATTACTGTCTATTCCATCGGAAAGAAGATGGCAGAGGCGATGAAGAAGAAAGGCTTTGAGTCTCCGTTGGATGGTACGCAGCTGGCTGAAAAACCGAACTACGAACAGGCTTCAGAGCTTGCTGCAGAGTTGGTGCACGGCTTCATGACGGGCGTCTATGACAAGGTGGAGCTGATTTACAATCATTTCAAGTCCACCGCTTCCCAGCCGTCAGTCAGGAACGTTTATCTGCCGATGACAACCATGCCGATATCTGAGAACAAGGAGGCTGCAGCCGAGGCAGATGAAAGAGGTCGCAAATTCGACTATATAGTCGAGCCTGATGTGGACAGCCTGCTGGACGAACTGATGCCTAAAGTGCTGATGATGAAGATATATACCGTTCAGCTCGATACCAATGCCGCTGAGCATGCCGCGAGGACGGTTGCCATGCAGACGGCTACTGACAATGGTAACGAAATCCTTCAGGAACTCTCTTTGGAATACAACAAGGGACGTCAGTCTAAGATTACCAGCGAAATTCTCGACATCGTAGGCGGTTCAATGCAATAAAATTCGTACCTTTATGCGGTTAGGTGGCCCTGATGGCCATAAAGCTGACAACCGCATGATAACTAGGACATGTTTACGATATATGATTGCTGTCGTGGTCGTTATGGCCACGGCGGCAATTTCGTTATCCGGCAAGACCATATTGGGTGACGAGCAATTCTCCAGATACGTCCCCGGTCTGGAAGGAAAGCGGGTTGCCATATTCAGCAACCAGAGCGGTGTTGTCGGGGATAAAGTCCTGAAAGGCAAGAACTTCGACCTGTCGGGACAAAAAACTTTCGGCCCGCATCTGGCCGATGTGATGCTGAAGAAAAAGGTCAATGTCACTGTGATTTTCTCACCGGAACACGGATTCAGGGGAAATGCTGATGCCGGTGCCAAAGTCGGCAATTCCATTGATGCCAAGACAGGTGTCCCGATAGTCTCGCTATATGGTTCCAAAAATCAGCCGTCAGAAGAAGACATGTCCTTGTTCGATGTACTTCTGGTCGATATCCAGGACGTCGGTCTCAGGTATTACACCTACTACATCACCATGTACAGGCTCATGGATGTCTGCGCCAGGTACGACAAGAAAGTTATAGTTCTGGACCGTCCGAATCCGAACGGTTTCTATGTGGATGGTCCTGTCCTGGACATGAACTACAAGTCAGGAGTAGGCTATCTGCCGATTCCAGTAGTCCACGGAATGACATTGGGCGAACTTGCGCTCATGATCAATGGTGAAAGGTGGCTCCCGGATGGAGGCAGTTGCAATCTCGAAGTGGTTCCATGTCGCGGCTACACTCACAGGGACAAATATTCTCTGATAATGCCGCCGTCGCCTAATCTGAAGACCATGCGTTCAGTGTATCTTTACTCGTCGCTGTGTTTCTTCGAAGGGACAGTGATTTCGCTTGGCCGGGGAACCGATCATCCCTTCGAAATGTATGGCAGCCCGGACATGGGAATATACAGCTACAGGTTCAGGCCGGAAAGTATGCCGGGAGCCGTCAAACCGGATTATCTTGGGCAGTGGTGCTATGGCATTGACCTGACACACAAAGAGTTGGAGGAAGTCTGGCGGGAAGGGGTGAACCTTGAATATGTTGTCAATGCTTATAGGGTAGTGATGGCACAGCCAGGCTCCGACTCGACGGAGGGGACTCTTGCGGACGGACGGAGTTTCTTCGGAAGTAAGCCGTTCTTCGACAAACTGATGGGAAATTCCTGGGTCCGCGAAATGATAATGAAGGGCGCGTCCGCCGCAGAGATAAAATCAATGTGGAAGGACGATGTCGAAAAGTTCAAGGCCCGTCGGAAGCCGTACCTGCTGTATGCAGAGTAAAGGTCAATGACATTGAAAATATTTTTATTGATATCATGAAAAAGTTGTTACTTACAGCCGCACTCGCGGCAATGTTGCCGGCCGTGATGTCGGCACAGAATTCCCCGGACGGCGGAATTTCACCGGAAATGATGTCCAGAATCAGCAAGGGTTACACCGGAAGCGCTACAGACAAGGCTCTCAAAAACGCATTGGCAGGAACTTCTATCAATGTTCTTGCGACCAATTCCGAGCAGTCTCCTGTAGTGGACGACCATTTCACATACAGAGTTGCCACAAAGGGCATCACCGACCAGAAATCTTCAGGCAGATGCTGGCTTTTCACTGGACTTAACGTCATGAGAGCCAAGATGATATCTGAGTATAACCTCGGAGCGTTCACCTTCTCTCAGAACTATGTCTTCTTCTTCGACCAGCTGGAGAAATCAAATCTCTTCCTCCAGGGTGTCATTGACACGAGAAATCTTCCTTTCGAAGACCGCAAGGTGGATTGGCTCTTCTCGAATCCTCTCAGCGACGGCGGACAGTTTACAGGCGTTTCTGACCTTATCATGAAATATGGTGTAGTTCCGTCTGAGGTTATGCCTGAGACTTTCAGCAGCAACAATACGGCTCTCATGGCTTCACAGCTCAAGAATATTCTTCGCCAGGGCGGCCTCCGTATCCGTGACGCTTATGCCGCATCAGGTTCGAAGGGAAAGAAGTCCGACTCTACTGCAGAACTCCTCAAGATTAAGGAAGAGGTCCTGACAGACGTTTACAGAGTCCTTTCACTTTGTCTCGGAGTGCCTCCGACAGAGTTCGAGTGGACTATGCGCGATGCTTCCGACAAGGTCATCAGCACAGAGAAATACACTCCTAAGTCATTCTATCAGAAGTATATCAATGCGGACCTTGACGGCAACTACGTGATGCTCATGAACGACCCGACCAGAGAGTACGGAAAGGTTTATGAAATCGACTATGACCGCCATGTCTATGACGGAAAGAACTGGGTTTATCTGAACCTTCCTATCGAACGCATCAGAGAGGTTGCAATCGCATCTCTGAAAGACAATACCGCGATGTATTTCTCATGTGACGTAGGCAAGTTTGCAAATGCCCGCAGAAGCCTTCTCGACATCGCCAACTATGATTACGAGTCCCTTTTCGGCGTGAAATTCACCATGGACAAGAAGCAGAGGGTACAGACACATGCGAGCGGTTCATCCCACGCAATGACTCTCATTGCTGTCAATGTCGATGAAAACGGCAATGCTGACAAGTGGATGGTAGAGAACAGCTGGGGCCCGGACAGCGGCGTTCACGGCTGCGTAGTCATGACTGACGAATGGTTCGCCGAGTACATGTTCAGAGTTGTGGCAGAGAAGAAATACATCCCTGCTGACATCCTCAAGATGCTTGACCAGAAGCCGATTCTTCTCCCTAGCTGGGATCCTATGTTCGCTCCTGAGAACTAATCCGTTTCCCATATTGAGTTATGTGCCCCGACACCAGCCGTATTGCTGGCGCCGGGGCTCGTTTGTATTGATTTCCTTGTTATTGTGCGAGAGGTTGCTTTTTTAACGATACTTTATTCTTATCTTTGCAAGATATATTATAACATAAACAATTATGGCATTTGACAGACGAAGACGTAATGGCGGTAATCGCGGGCACGAAGATTCAGAAAGAAGAAATGGTTTCGGACGCAGGTCCGGAGGCAGAGGCGGCAACTTCTCTAAAAAAGGTCGCGGCGGTAATGATGATATGAAAAAGGACTATCCGGAGTTTGTCGGTACGGTCCAGATGACAAGAGACGGATTTGTCTTTGTGAAGGTCGAGGGCATGGATGATGATATCTATGTGAGACAGGGTAAGACCAAAGGCGCTCTCAATGCCGACACTGTCAAGGTTGCCGTAACGAAGGAAAAGACAGATACAAGAAGACAGGAAGGTGTTATTCTTGAGATAGTTGAAAGGTCCCGCAAGCCATTTGTGGGAGTTCTCCACGTCGTAGGAAATCAGGCATGGGTCCTCATGCAGAGCCGTGTGATGCCTTACGACATCAGCATTGACATAACCGATATTGACGGCAAACCTATTCACAGAAGGAAGAATCCTCTTCCGGAGAGCGGCTATCTGAAGGCGCTCGGCAACGGTGAATTTGCTGTAGCCGGTGTTCATGAGACGGTGGATGGCGAGGCAAAGGACCTCACCGTTCATGCCGGACTCAAGGTTGCGGTGCTTGTGGACAGTTGGGACAGAGGAGAGCCGAACCCAAAGGGACATCTTGTGGATGTGCTCGGAGAGCCTGGTGCCAATGATACCGAAATGCATTCCATCCTGGCAGAATACGGTCTGCCATACAGGTTCGAGCCTGAGGTGGAAAATGCTGCGGACAGCATATCTGACAAAATCACAGAAAAAGACCTCAAGGGTAGAAAGGATTTCAGGGATACATTGACCTTTACTATCGACCCTGAGGATGCGAAGGACTTCGATGATGCTCTATCTTTCAGGAAACTGGAAAACGGAAATTACGAGGTGGGTGTGCATATCGCAGACGTATCTTATTATGTGACACCTGGTTCCGTTGTGGATAAAGAGGCTCAGGCAAGAGGTACGTCAGTCTATCTTGTGGACAGGACTGTGCCGATGCTTCCTGAGAAGCTTTCGAACAAGCTCTGCTCACTTCGTCCTAATGAGGAAAAACTTACATTCTCGGCAGTATTTGAGATTACCCCTCTTGCCGGTATTGTCAGCTCATGGTTCGGAAGAACTGTAATCAATTCAAATTACAGATTCGCCTACGAGACTGCCCAGCAGATCATTGACAATGGGGAAAAGTCTCTCGATATGGATCTCCGAGGCGGTACTGACGGTATCCATGCAGCGGTGAAAGACCCTGTTCTGGAGGCTTCGCCTGAGGCTGCCGCAAGGGCAGAGCATGAAGCCGCAGGACGTTCTGAGGCGATGATGGGTGCCGGGGTCTATGAAGGCTGCGTGATTCCGCGTGAACTTAAGGAAGCTATACTTACATTGCATAAGATTGCATCTATTCTCCGCAAACGCAGATTCGCTGCCGGAGCCATCAGTTTCGAGCGTCCTGAGATGAAAGTGGAGGTGGATGAAAAGGGCCGTCCTGTACGTGTATATCAGAAGATTTCCAAGGAGGCCAACTGGCTTATCGAGGAATTCATGCTGCTTGCCAACCGCTCAGTTGCCGAGTTTATCGCTACCGGCGGAAAGATGAATGGTGTAGCCAAGAAGTCAGCCAAGACTTTCGTATATCGTATCCATGATGAGCCAAACCAGGAGAAAGTAGCCGGACTCAGGACATTCGCCGGCAACTTCGGATATACTATGGAGGCACCTGAGGACGGAAGGAAACTCGCGAAGGCATTGAACGGACTCCTCGCCGAGGCCAAGAACAAGCCTGAGTTCAGCGCGATAGAAATCCTCGCATTGCGTTCAATGGCAAAGGCTTGCTACAGCACTGACAATATCGGGCATTACGGCCTCGGATTCAAGTTCTATACGCATTTCACTTCTCCGATCCGCCGTTATCCGGACACGATGGTGCACAGGCTCCTGCAGATGTACCTCGACGGCGCGGATTCCCAGAGCAAGGCATATTATGAAGATCAATGCAAGCATGCGTCTGAGCGTGAGGTGATTGCAGCTGAGGCTGAAAGGTCGAGCACCAAGTACAAACTTGTAGAATTCATGCAGGACAAGGTCGGAGGAGAGTTCGACGGACATATCTCCGGACTGACCGAGTGGGGCATGTATGTGGAAATCGAGCCTACCAAGATCGAGGGCATGGTCGCTCTTCGTGATGTCCAGTCAGACTTCTTCGAATTCGACCAGGAACATTACAGGATAGTCGGAAAGCGTACGGGTGTCATCTATAACCTTGGTGACCCTGTCAGAATCCGTGTGAAATCTACCAATCTGGAGCAGAAACTCCTTGATTATGAGTTGGTTGAGACGGGTAGAGAAGACCGCATGAGCCATCATGAGGATATTCCGGGACAGTACGAAGAGCGCAAACCTGCTGTAAAAGTATTTGACAGGACTACCCGCAAGAAAGATTCAGACAGACGTGACGGAAGAAAATCCGACAGTTTCGATAAGGGCGGAAGAAAGAGCTTCGGTGACTCTTCCGAGCGCGGCGAACGTCGCGGATTCCGCAGCAAGGATGGAGATGATTCTCCCAGGCGTGACCGCTTCAGTGATTCCAGAGGTACAAGGGGACGCGGCTCCTACCCAAGAAAGGAAAACAGTTTTAGGGAAAATAGGCCGTTTTCTGAAGAAGTTCGGGAAGTAGAGCCGAAGATTACCGTACCTGAGACACCTGAGGTTCCTCAGCCGATGCCTGAGACCGCTCCAGCCGTAGTGAAGAAGGTAAGGGCTCCGAAACCTGCTGCTGGTGAGGGAGATAAGGCCGCACGTAAGGCCAAGGTGAAACAGGCTATCAAACTTTCCAAGTCAAAGTCTGCGAAGCCTTCATCCAAAAAGTCAAAGTCTGCCCCGAAGGCCGACAAGCCTGCGGCAAGAAGCAAGAAGAAATCAGAGTAACAAACACTATATTTTTCGATGAAAACAGAAAAGAAATCCATACTGGGAATCGGAAACGCATTGACAGATATCCTGGCAGTGCTTCCTGACGACTCATTCCTGAAAATGTACCACCTCCCGAAAGGCAGCATGCAGTTCGTGGATATGGAGACAGGCAATAGAATCTTTGAGAGCCTGAAACCATACGGACTTCACTATGTGGCCGGCGGTTCAGCAGCGAACACCATCACCTGCGCAGCCATTTTCGGCATGCCGTCCGCTTTCATCGGAAAAGTAGGTGAAGATGAACTCGGGCATCTTTTCAAGAGCGACGAGGAGCAGTACGGCGTGAAGACAATGCTTCTCAAGGGAAAGAATCCTTCAGGCAGGTCAATGGTATTTGTGTCCGGAGCAAACGCGGAAAGGACATTTGCCAACTACATGGGAGCTGCGCTCGAAATGGTTCCGGAAGACTTGAAGCAGGAATATTTCGAGGGCTATGATTATTTCCATATTGAGGGCTATCTTGTTCAGAACCAAGCGCTTATCCGCAAGGCTGTAGAAATGGCCCACAATGCCGGATGCATCATATCTCTGGATATGGCCTCATATAATGTGGTCGAGTCCAACGACGCTTTCCTTCATGATATAGTTGACAGATACGTTGACATTGTCTTTGCTAACGAGTCGGAGGCGAAAGCATTTGCGAAGCAGGAGTCTCGCGAGGCATTGGACGAGATTTCGAGACACTGCAAGATTGCCGTCGTGAAAGTCGGAAAGAACGGGTCAATGGTAAAGAGCGGGGATGAGTATCATTACATTGAGGCTTGGCCTGCGACAGCACTTGATGCGACAGGCGCCGGTGATACCTATGCGGCAGGATTCCTTTATGCGCACTCGCTCGGGATGCCGTTGAGGGTTTGCGGTGAGGTCGGTTCCATAATCGCTGCGAAGGTTGTCGAAGTAATCGGCACGAAGATTGATATTCCAAGATGGAAAGCCGCCAAGAAGGAGATTCGTGATCTCATCAAGGTCAATGGCGGTGAAGTTGAGGAAGAAAACGAGAACTGATGCTGGAATTCATCAAGAACATATTCAGAAGAAAATTTATAAGAAAGACCGCCGGTAAATCTACCTCCGGTCTTCTTCCTTTGTCTGCAATCCGTTCTGCTACAGTGATTATGGATGCGGAGGATACCGGATGTGAGGCATGTAAAAGTAAGGTTGAGGCTTTTTGCAAAGCCAACGGAATCAAGCTTACGGTGTGGTTTTTCGATTTTGCCGGAAAGGGCGAAGATGAGAGACAGACTACCAGTCTGGATCGTACGTTGCTTAAGAAAGATCTGAACTGGTGGGGGCGTCCGAGCATGGAGACGATAAGGACCTTCGCTGAGGAAAGCCCGGACATGATGATATCTCTCATTGATAGTAATCATTTTCCTGTCGAATGCATAGCAAAGTGCTCTGCGGCGAAGTTTAAGATTGGCCGTAAGCAGCTGAAAGGCAGGACTTTCGACCTTGTTATAGAAGACTCTCCAAGCAAATGCTTCTCTCAGGAGGAGGCTTTCGTCGAAATTACCCGTTACCTGGAAACAATCAGATAGACAAAACTAATATTGACAATGAACGGATTGACAAAAAACATCATTACCGGAATCAAGGGATTCGGCATGGGTGCCGCGAATGTGATTCCTGGCGTGTCGGGCGGAACTATCGCTCTCCTCACGGGAATATTTACTGAAATCATCGATTCTCTCAATGCCATGATGGATCCTTCTTCTTGGAAACTCCTTCTTCAGGGCAAGTTCAGAGAGTTTTGGAGATATATCCACGGAACATTCCTTGTGTCACTGTTCATCGGTGTCCTGATAAGCATATTTTCATTGGCAAAACTGATGGTCTATGTGATGGCTTATTACCCTGTCCAGACATGGGCCTTCTTCTTCGGACTTATCATCGCCTCATCGGCCTACATGATTTATGATATCAAAGGTTGGAAGGTCAATGATGTCTTGTTCTTTGTCGTCGGTATTGTTTTGGGCGTAGTAATATGCACCTTGTCGCCGACCACGACTCCGGACAGCCTCTGGTTCATCTTCATCTGCGGGGCCATTGCAGTCTGCACAATGATTCTCCCTGGAATCTCAGGCAGTTTCATCCTCGTGATTCTCGGAAAATATGACTTTATCATGCAGTCAGTCAATGAATTGAACATCCCGGTTCTGGTGGTCTTCGGACTTGGCTGTGTAATCGGAATCCTGGGCTTCTCCAAGTTCCTCCATTGGCTTCTGAAGAGATTCGAAAGACCGACCATGCTGGTTCTCGTGGGCTTTGTTCTGGGCGCTCTTGTCAAGGTATGGCCATGGAATGATATGAGTAAAGTCGCCCAGGCACAGCTGCTTAGGGGTGGAATGGATGCGGAAGCTGCAAAAGCTGGTGCAGATTTGCTCCTTTCGTCTGGCGGCAATATGGGACAAGTCATTGACCTTCAGGTTTCCGGAGCCATCATTTGGGCGATAGTCGGTCTGGTTCTGGTTGCTGGTCTGGAATATCTCAGTACGCTTCATAAACTTAAGGAAGCAGAAAACAATGAATAGATTTTTATCGTTGACTGTCGCCGTAGTTGCGGCAGTTTTCTTTTTCGGCGATGTCAATGCTGCCGAGCCTGAGCATTTTACGTTCAGGCATCAGAAACTCGAACGCGAGTACATGCTCTATCTTCCCGACGGGCTTCCCTCTGACGCGCCGCTCGTCATGGTTCTTCATGGCTATGGCGGAAGGTCAATGAAAGGAGGGCAGAATCTGTGCAATGTGGCTGATAGGGAGAAATTCGCGGTATGTTATCCGCAGGGAGCCGTGGACGGCAAGGGCAAGACTTGCTGGAATGTCGGTTATCCTTTCCAGAAAGGTCTGAAGACCGATGACGTGGACTTTCTCTGCAAACTTGCACGTCATCTCCAGAAGGAATATGGACTGAGCAGGACCAACACTTTCCTTACCGGTATGTCCAATGGTGGAGAGATGTGCTACCTGATGGCTTATCTCAAGCCTGATTTCTTCGCCGCAATCGCTCCGATTGCCGGTCTTACACTCGATTGGATGCAGAAGGACCTCAATGCCAAAGGATCTGTCCCTCTGATGGAGGTCCACGGAACATCCGACAAGACTTCCCTCTGGAACGGCGACCCTATGGACAAGGGAGGCTGGGGTGCATACATTGCCGTTCCTATCGCAGTGAGCAAATGGGTCAATGAAGCCCGTTGCTCGTATGAGGCGGTGGATTCCCTTCCTATGAAGGTCAATGCAGTTCCGGTGGATAATCCTAAGAATGAGCCCCGCCAGGTCGTGCTGCACCGCTATATGGGAGGAGTCCCGGCGTGGCCGGATGGCCCGGAAACGGAGGTGTGGCTTTATGAGGTCATAGGCGGAAACCATAGCTGGAGTGAGCACAGCATGGATACATGTGAGGAAATCTGGAAGTTTTTTAAGAAATGGATTCATTAGCCTGAGTGTCTTCCGTATATGGCCTGATCGTCGGGAAAAATATTTTTTAAGGCGTTTGATAAGTTTGGCACGATTATGGTTATATCGTGTGTCAGAAGACATAATAACATAAGCTAGTTTAATTCATATTGAATAAGTGAGCAGCAGCCGGTCGTGATGACTAGCTGCTGTTTTTCTTTAGTCAACATGCTCATTACTAGGCGTAATTTTGTATTTTTGTATAATTCTCTGCTTGGGCACAGCTATTGCACGGGGCTGGCTTGGTGCCTGCGGGAGGCATTGACATTAACATTGAAAATTATTGGATTATGAAATATTTGAAACTGGTGGCGGCGACAGCTGCATTTGCATTGACCTTCATCCCTTCTTTCGGGCAGACGAAAAGCTTCAAACTGGGGCAGTGGATTGAAATTCAGAATGCTATATTGAAAGAACTGAATCAGTCGTACGTAGATTCTTTGCCGCTGGACCGTATTGAAAAGGTGGGTATCGAAGCGATGCTGGAAAACCTGGATCCTTATACGATGTATGTTCCGGAGGAGGACAACGAGGACTTCGAGTTTATGATCGGCAAGACTTACGGCGGTATCGGCGCGATTATCTATAAGCCTACCAAAGAGAGCAATGTCGTTATCAATGAGCCATATATGGATTCGCCGGCATACAAGGCCGGGCTCAGATGCGGAGATGAAATCGTGGCTATCGACGGGACCGGAGTACATGGTTTCGATGCTTCAGGTGCGACGTCCAGGATGAAAGGCAAGCCGGGGACTTCTGTTGTGTTCGACGTGAAGAAACTGCGTGGGGGAGACGGATGGAATGCCGGTGATACTGTGAAAGTTACTCTTGTCCGCGAAAGAATCCACCTGCCGGATGTGGAATATGCAGGAATGGTCAATGATACTACGGGTTATATTCTGCAGACCGGTTTTACGGAGAATGTGTCTGCAGATGTGCGCAATGCCTATTTCAAACTGAAGAAGCAGGGCATGAAGCAGCTTGTCCTGGACCTTCGCGGAAATGGTGGCGGTCTTATGAGCGAGGCTATCAATATTGTCTCCTTGTTTGTGCCTAAGGGCTCGCTCGTAGTGTCTTCGAAAGGAAATTCAGACGATTCGAAGCGTGAGTATCGTACTGTCACAGAGCCTGTTGATACTCAGATTCCTATAATTGTCCTTGTGGACTCCGGCACTGCTTCGTCTTCCGAGATTATTTCCGGTGCATTCCAGGACTTGGACCGCGCGACCATTTTGGGCCGCAGGACCTACGGAAAGGGACTTGTCCAGAGTGTGCGTCCGCTTCCTTATAACGGGCAGCTTAAGGTGACGACAGCCAAGTATTATACTCCGAGCGGAAGATGTGTCCAGGCTATCGACTACAGCCACAGAAATTCTGACGGCAGCGTAGGCTATATTCCTGATTCATTGACACATAAGTTCTTCACTGCTCATGGCCGCCCGGTTCGTGACGGTGGTGGAATCACTCCTGACGATACACTTAAGGTGAGAGAGTACAGCCGTCTGGTATTTTCTCTGGTGCTCAACGGTGTCATTGACAGGTATTCTCTCGAGTTTGCTAGAAAGCATGAGAGTATTCCTGCCCTTGAGGACTTCCATTTCAGCGATGCTGATTACGCTGACTTCATCGAATTCGCCAAGGGGCAGACTTTTGACTACCGTTCCAACGCGAAGACTTTGTACGACCAGATGAAGAAGGAGCTGGAAAAGGACGGTATGGCTGAGTCAATGAAAGCCGAATTGGATGCACTGGGTAAGCGTATTGACATTGAAAAGGAGGAGTTCCTTCGGATGAAGAAGGCTGAGATTATTCCTTTCATTGAGGAGGAGATAGCCACTCGGTATTATTATCAGGAGGCCGGAGTGAAGGTCCGTCTCCGTTATGATGACCAGCTCAGGGAGGCCCTCGGCAAACCTCGGGTGAAGTTCTGATTCATTAATTGATAAACTGATAAAAATTACGTCATATGTCATCATCAATGTTGCTGTTATGTATCGGGGGAGGCATACTTCTGCTCCTGATTATCATGTATTTCTCATATAATAACCGGGAAATCGCTCTTCGCAAGGAGGCTGAGGCTCAGAAGGGAAAGATCGAAACTGTGCACGACACCATGTGGAAGACTCTCAAGCAGGAGGCCGGTGTTACTGAAAAGTATCGTGAGACCTTCGAGAAGATTTATCCGGAACTCATTGCGGGACGTTACAACGGGGAATCTGGTTCATTGATGAAGATGATACAGGAATCCAATCCTCAGTTCGACACCAAATTGTACGACAAACTGATGCAATCCATTGAGTCTCAGAGAGCTTACTTCGCCACTTCGCAGCAGAGAATGCTCGACATCATCCGCGAAAGGGAGACTTTGACAGAGTCAATGCCGGCCTGCTGGTTCGTGCGCAACAAGAGCAAGATTACTTACGAAGTCATTTCTTCGACAGTGACTCAGGATGTCCTCAGGACGAGACGCGAGGATAACATTGACCTTTTCTCTTAGGAATACTGGATTTTGCACAGGTTTTTCTATATTCTTCCGGTCGTCACGGCCGTGGTCCTTTTCTTCTACTATCCGGATACGGATGGGTGGTGGGAGTATCCGGTGATGGTTGCCGTATGCGAACTGCTTCTGTATCTCTGCATTAATCGTGCTGGCAAGACCAATGAGTATCTGAGCGGATTCGCGACCAATGTCCAGCACCATAATCCGTGGGTGGAGCGGCAGGAGTATGAGGAAACTTATACTGATTCCAATGGTGAGACCAAAACCAGGACCAAGGTGAGGTATGTCACTCATCCGGACGAATGGATGCTTGTGCTGAATACGGGAAAGGTGACTATCATTGACAGCAGTGTTTACGATTATTACGTGTCGCTGTGGGGAACGCCTATGCAGTGGATTGATCCTCCGCATGTGAATTGCGTTTCAGGAGGAGGCGGTCAGCTTTATGTTTGGGACAGGGTGTATGAACATGCTCTTACTCAGACGTATAAGGGTCTTTACAAGAACTATGTGCTGAACTCGAATTCCATTTTCAGGGCCGAGCGTATTTCAGGCAAGTCGGCCGAGGCTTTCGGCCTTGTGGATTATCCGTCTTTTTCACTGAAATTTCTGGAGCAGAATGCCATCATCGTCTCCCCGTCATTGAAAATGTCCGTTCCCGCCGCGGCCCAGTTCAAGTTGCAGCTTTTCAATGCCTTTTACGGGGCTCCTTCTCAGATTCATGTTTTTGTGATATTGTTTGCGGCTGAAAAGGGGATTGGGACGGCTCTCAAGCAGCGTTCCTGGTGGAAGGGCGGTAACAAGAACGAGTTCACGATTTGTCTGGGACTTGAGCCCGGGTCAATGTCAGTGAAGTGGTGCAAGGCTTTTTCCTGGTGTGACATCCCGCGGATGGAGACTGCGCTGGAAAGCTGGTTCATCGCCAATCCAACATTGGATTTCGATGAACTTTGCATGTGGCTCAGGAACAATGTTTCTCTCTGGAAACGCAAGGAGTTCAAGGATTTCAAATATCTGGGTACAAGCCTTTCTACCGGCAGATTGATATTGATGGGCCTTCTGGCTGTCGCCCTCTGTGTGGGGATGTGGTATATCGCATTCGACAGCGGCTGGTAAAATAGGTAATACGATAAAAGTTTTTGCCGTTACGAATGGAATTGATACCTTTGCACCGATATTAATAAGGTAAAAGAAAGCAGTATGACGATTATTTTTGCAACGGGCAATAGCTGTAAACTGCGTGAAGCATCAGAAATTTTGGGAGAGGGATTTGAGCTCGTTACCCCTGCCATGAAAGGAATTGTGGAAGACATTCCGGAAACAGGCACTACTCTGCGTGCCAATTCATTACAGAAAGCACAGTACATATTCGACCATGCCGGCGGGACTGACTGTTTTGCTGATGATACGGGACTTGAGACAGATATCCTCGGCGGCGCTCCCGGCGTTTATTCTGCACGATATGCCGGACCGGAGAAGAGTTTTTCGGCTAACATTGACAAACTCCTCGACGAGATGGCGAGACGTGAATATGAGGCTTCGGTTGCCAGAGAGTATGGTCTCGAAACTCCTAATGCGACCAGAAGGGCCAGATTCAAGACAGTTATAACATTGATTCTCAATGGTGAAAAGCACTTCTTCGAGGGTGTGATGGAAGGCCGTATTTCTTATGAGAGAGTCGGAAACGGCGGATTTGGTTATGATCCTGTTTTCATTGCAGACGAATATCCTGACGTTACTGTAGCGGAACTTACCGACGATCAGAAGAACGCGATTTCTCATCGTGGAAAGGCTTTGCGCGCTATGGCGGCATGGCTCCACGAGCACGCGTCCAAATAATCTTACCGGGATATGGATGAATCGGCTATTGTGCTCAATTTTACGAAGATACGTGACAATGCCATCGTTCTTCACACGTTGAGCCGCAGTTTCGGAAGGCGCAGTTACGTCGTCCGTGTAGGGCCGAAATCCAAGATGGCCTGGTATTTACCACTGAACATACTTGAGCTGTCTGTCACAGAAAATCCGAAAACGAATCTGTGGCAGGCGAAGCCGGTGTCTGCAACTTATGCATTGACAGGTATCCGGAACAATATTTTCAAGAACTCGATGTCAATGTTCATGGCGGAGGTCCTGTATCGCATCATCAAGGATGGCGCTTCCGAGGAAGGCCTATATGACTGGTGCATCCGTCAGATATTGACCTTGGATGCCCTCGAGTCCGACTTCAGCAATTTCCATATCCGTTTCCTTCTGGAACTGTGCGTTGCCCTGGGTTTCCGCCCGGAAGCCTCCGACATGGAACCGTTCTCGGGAGACAACCAGAATCTGATCGAGCAGTTCATGCATGCGGACTTGCCTGCCTCCATGCTCATCCCCCTGAACGGTCAGCTGCGCAGTGATATAGCGGCTTCAATAATCAAGTACCTCGAGTTCCATACCGAGTCCGCAATCAATATCCGCTCGCTGCAGGTGCTTCATGAACTGTTTGCGTGAGTGAAAATCGCAGCAGTTTGCGGTAACGTTTTAATAAATTCCGATGCATGGGTGGAAATGCTACCCAATATTCTGTAAATCAAAGGAATATATTTAAAGAACTTATCGTTTTGCATAGGTGTTTTTCTGAATATTTTCGGCCTGCATTGTCATAATATGGGCTGAGAAATTGGAGACATGTCTTTGTCAATGTAATTTTGCTCCGGTTCGATGAAAGATATCGTAATGGTATTTTTCGACGGGCCGTAGATTGTTGCTTCTCGGAGCAACCATTCTGCTTATGTTTTTTAGTAATAACACTTTAACGAATGATGCAATGAAAAGGTTTCTTGCAATGCGTTTAGTCGCACTTGTGTTTTCATTCACTTTTATTGTTTGTTCAGGCTTTTTTACCTACGCCAGCGCGCAGAGTAATGTAAAGGTCACCGGTCAGGTGACTGACAATGCCGGACTGCCTGTCATCGGAGCAGGAGTCGTAGAGGACGGAACAACGTCCGGAGTAGTTACTGACGCTTCCGGTAACTATGCAATTTCTGTAAAAACAGGTGCAAAACTTGTCTTCACCTGTCTCGGATATGAGACAAAGACTGTAGTTGTGGGCGAGCAGTCTATTATCAATGTTGTGCTTAACGATGATACCACCATGCTTGACGAGGTGGTGATGATCGGTTATGGTACTGCGAAGAAGAGCACATTGACAGGAGCTCTTTCTCAGGTTAGTTCCGAGTCATTCAAAGCACAGAAAGTTACACGCGTCGATCAGGCCCTGCAGGGCCGTGCATCAGGTGTGCAGGTATCCAATACCGTAGGTGCTCCTGGCGGAGACGTAAGAATCCGTGTGCGTGGTGCCAACTCTGTCCTCGGCGACAACAGCCCTCTCTTTGTCATTGACGGATTCGTCGGTGCCGATTTCAATTCCATCAATCCTAATGACATCAAGTCGATGGAGGTCCTCAAGGATGCATCTTCAACTGCGATTTATGGTTCACGCGGTGCCAACGGCGTTATCCTCATCACTACCAAGAGCGGTGATAAGCAGGGCAAGACACATGTCACCTATGACGGTAGTGTTACAGCATCCAAGATTATCAAGAACTATGATTTGTTGAGCGCCGCTGAATATGCCACACTTTACAACGAACACAACAAGGCATTCGGTACGGGAGAAGTATTTACTCCGACCCAGATTGCTGAACTGGAGAAGACCGGCGGCTACGACTACCTCGGAGCGGTTCTCCGCACAGCCGTTTCACATCAGCATCAGATCAGCATTGACGGCGGAAACGACAATACCCAGTACCGAGTTTCAGGAAACTATCTGAATCAGCAGGGTATTGTGAAGGAATCAGGCTATGAGCGCTTCAATGTAAGGGCAAACCTCAATTCCAACATTACAGATAAGTTCAAGGTCCGTTTCAATATCAATGCCAGCCGTTCGACAGGAAAGAACAACAGCGGTTATTCCGGTGCATCTACCGTCATCAATCAGGCTATTGCATGGAACCCTGCAATCGGTCCGTACGAAGCAGACGGCGTCACTCTCAGAATGAATGATACCAACGGCTCCCTCAAGTCCAATCCGCTTGCGCTTATCTATGACCAGGAATCAATTTCAGAAAAGACATTCCTGACAATGCTCGGCGGTGCGAATTATGAGATTATTCCTGGATTGACCGCTGATTTCCAGGCAGCTACGGACATGGTACTTTCCACAGACAAGAACTGGTCAGGAAATATCGCTTCCAAAGGTTCACCTAGTGCGAATGTGTTCAATTCACAGGCAAGAACCATTCAGACGACATCACAGCTGTCATATAACAGAACTTTCAACAAGCATGAGTTGAGTGCAGTTGCAGCTGTGGAGACCCAGTCTTACAAGTTCAACAGCCAGAATTCCCAGGCACTTGGCCTGCTCTTCCCGGACTTGAAGTACGACAACCTTTCCCAGTCAAGTACCCAGAAGGTGTCAAGTGACTATTCAATGTGGACTCTCCTTTCATATATCGGACGTGTAAACTATTCATATGACGGAAGATATCTCATCTCTGCCTCTGTACGTCGTGACGGCTCATCCAAGTTTACGAAGGACAACAGATTCTCTACCTTCCCGGCATTTGCTGCCGCATGGAACATTGGCAAAGAGCACTTTATGGAGAATGTTGACGTTGTCAGCAAATTGAAGCTCCGTGCCAGCTGGGGTCTTTCCGGTAGCCAGGCAATTTCACCTTATGCGACGAAATCCCCATTTGACAACGTAACCTATCCGTTTGTCCCAGGTACATCGAACAGCGGATTGTCTGCAGGAAATCCTGCCAATGCTGACCTCAAATGGGAGACCACATCTCAGGCTGACTTCGGTCTGGACTTCGGTTTGTTTGACGACAGATTGACATTGGAAGCAGACTACTATACAAAGGAAACCCGCGATTTGCTTCTGAACAAGTCCGTTCCTAACTATCAGGGTGGCGGAAGCGTCGTTTCAAATATCGGAAGCATCAGAAACTCAGGTGTTGACCTCTCAATCACCGGAAGAATCATCGAGAACAAGGATTTCTCTCTCGAAACTACTGTCAATGTATCCTTCCTTAAGAATAAAGTGCTTGACCTCGGAGAACAGGAAACAGTATATGTGGCATCCAACCTTACCGGTATCAATGACGGTATGTATGATTTCATCTACCGTGTCGGACAGCCTCTCGGAACAATCTACGGATTGAATTATCTCGGTCCTTGGAAGCAGAGCGAGGCTGCAGAAGCTGCCAAGTACGGAATGGTTCCGGGTGATGCCCGTTATGAGGACCTGAACGGAGACCATGTAATCGACGCATCTGACTACAAGATAATCGGTTACGGTATGCCTAAGACCACAATGGGATGGAATACCAATTTCAGCTATAAGAATTTGTCTGTCAATATGTTCTGGCAGGGCACATTCGGAAACGACAAACTGAACTACAACCGTTGCATCAACATGATGGCTTCACGTGATGTTACCGGAGCGAGATTCAGCGAAATCAAGGAAAGATGGACTCCTGAAAATCAGGATGCATTCCTTCCTGCATGGAGTGAGACCAGCAAATGGTACCCTGTATCAAGTCTCTGGCTTGAGAAAGGCAGCTATGTAAGACTGAAGAACCTCAGTTTGGCTTACAACTTCAATGTAAAGAAGGTCGGAAACTTCACAGTATCATTGAACGCGACCAACCTCTTCACAATCACCAAGTACAAAGGCATTGACCCTGAGGCTTCCAACGTTGGCGGCGGAACTTCAGATATCATGCAGGGACTTGACTATGGATCATATCCTAATGCCCGTTCATTCACTCTTGGCCTGAATATCAAATTTTAATTATCCGACACATCAATCATGAAAAAGATATTTAATATAATGGTTGCCGTATGCGCTCTCGCATTGACAACAAGTTGTGGAGATTTCCTTAATGAGGAGTCAAAAGGCAAAATATTCGATTCGTACCTTCAGACTCAGAATGGCCTTGAGGCTGCACTTACAGGTGCATATCGCGGACTGAATACACCATGGGCTGCAGGTCTTTGCAATGGAACTTACCACCAGATTACGGCCGGTGCAGATGACATGTATCTGCCTACCACCGATGCCGCCGGTACTGAAATCGACCGCTGCTGCGTGACTGACGGAAACGGTTCCGTCGGAAGCACTTGGAATGGCCTCTTCAAGGTCATTGTCAATGCCAATAAGGTCATTGCAAATTACGAGTCTTGCACCGGCAGCCAGGATGTAATCAAAGTGATTGCAGGTGAGGCTTATTTCCTTCGTGCCTATGCCAATTTCATCCTCTGTCAGCTTTGGGGAGACATGCCGCTGATGCTTTCTCCAAACTACAATGTGGCAGATGCGACAATGGCCCCATCTTCCCCTGCTAAAGTTTACGAACAAATAGAAAAAGACCTTGAAAATGCGGTAGAGTTCCTTGGTAATGAAAGGCGCAATGGCGAGGTTGGACGTCCTAACAAATTGGTGGCTAGGGCTTTGAGAGCTGAAGTCTATCTGGTTGAGGCAGGCTGGCCTCTCAAGAAGGACGGATATTATGCAAAGGCAGCCGATGAGGCGAAGGCTGTTCTGGATGGTGCTGCCTCTGCAAATTTCGAACTTGAAAATGATTTCAAAGACCTGTTCAGAAACATTGACAAGGGCGACAACATTACCAAGGAAGATCTCTTCGTGATTCCTGCATCAGTATCCGACGTCTGCGTATTCTACGGCTGGTGGTCAGAGCCTGGCGAGATCGGAGGATGGAACATCCTGTTCGCCGAAGTTCAGTTCTTCAAGGATTTCCCTGAGGGCGTAAGAAAGGATTATACCTTCTATACCAAGACACCGGATGGACGTTCTTGGGAGACTTGGGAAAAACAGCATCCTTCATATCTGAAGCTTATGATGTTGCCTCAGAACGGTTATTCGAGCTGTTCAGCTTCAATACCTGCACATCTGCTCCGTCTCTCACAGACAGCATTGACCTATGCGGAAGCTGCTGCAAGATCAGGTTCCGTAACTGATGAAGCTTATCAGTGGCTCAACAAGATCCGCACAAGGGCCGGTCTGAGCACATATTCCGGACTGTCAAGAGAAGATTTCATCAAGGCAGTTGTGGATGAGCGCAAGTGGGAATTCGCAGGTGAGAATGTGAGATGGTATGATATCCTCCGCCTGGAACTTGAAGATGAAGCTTTCGCTGGGAAAGACAACAATTATGATCCGGGCAATCTTCATCCGGCAGGCGACAAGGACTATACTTTCCCGATTCCTGCTACAGAGACATTGGTGAACCCTAATCTGAAATAATCATGAAGAAAGGTTTGTTTATGGCAGCCCTGTCGGCTCTTCTTCTGACAGGATGCGCAGGCAACAAGGCTGAGACAGAGTTTGTCACCATCCAGGGAACTGATCTGGTAGCTCCTGACGGCAATAAACTTTTTATCAAGGGTACAAACCTCGGCAACTGGCTCAACCCTGAGGGTTATATGTTTGATTTCGGGCGTACGAGTTCCGGACGACTTATTAACCAGATGTTCTGCGAAATGGTCGGTCCTGATTTTACCTCAGAATGGTGGCAGAAATTCAAGGACAATTATGTGACATTGGCAGACTTCCGCTTTCTGAAGGAAAGAGGCTGCAATACAATACGTATTCCGTTCAATTACAGGCTCTTTACCTATGAAGACTTCATGGGACTCAATGACCCTGATGAAGGATTCAGAAGAATCGATGCTGCTGTAGAATGGGCACGTGAAACCGGATTGTACCTTATCCTTGACATGCACGATGCTCCTGGCGGACAGACCGGAGACAATATTGATGACAGTTACGGGTATCCTTGGCTGTTCGAATCGGAGAGAAGCCAGAACATGTTCATCAGCATCTGGAAGAGGATTGCTGAGCATTATGCAGATGAGCCTGTCATTCTCGGATATGAACTTTGCAATGAGCCTATCGCTCCGTTTTTCGAGAATATTGACAGCCTCAATGCCAGTCTCCAGCCATTGTACATTAAGGTGACGAAGGCTATCAGGGAGGTGGACAACAATCACATTGTACTTATCGGTGCCCCTCAGTGGAATACCAACTTCAAACCTCTGACTGACTGGCAGTTCGATGACAAGATAATGTTTACATGCCACCGTTACGGAGGAGAGGCCAATGTCGAGGGAATACAAGACTACATTGACTTCAGGAACAAGACGAATCTGCCTATGTACATGGGCGAGATCGGACACAATACATGGGAATGGCAGACATCTTACAGCCGTATCATGCAGGAGAATAACATCGGTTACACCTTCTGGCCATATAAGAAACTGACTCATGAATGTGTCAATGCTTTTGCGAGACCTGAAAACTGGGACAAGGTCGTTGCTTTCGCTGAGGGAGACAGAAGCGACTTCGGCAAAATCAGGGCGGCCCGTCCGAATCAGGAAGAGATGCGCAAGGCGATGCTTGAGCTGGTGGAAAACGTGAAGTTTGAAAACTGCACCCCTAATGAGGAGTATATAAAATCAATGATGCTTAAGTAATGAAGTATAAATTGGTAGTGTTGTGCATCCTGTCAATTCTATTGGCAGGATGTGCTGGTAAAAGAGAAATCACTATCCGTTTCTCTGACGATGTGGAAATGTCCGGAAAGAAGATAGCTCTTAAGGACATCAATCCTGACTTGCCGACTGACTGGGACGGTTATAACTACGTGGTGTTGGAATACAAGACCACTACTGCACAGAGATTCCAGCTGGGCTTTACCACCGAATGGGGATACAATGAACTTAGGATAATGAGCTATGTCCCGGGTGCCTGGAACAGACTTGTCATACCTATGAAATACTTCACCCAGTTGCCTGATGCTGCATTTGACCTGGCTGCGACGAACAACAAGCCTCGTTATATGGGTTGGATAAATCTCGGCGGAAAACGCGGCCCCATGAAGGGTGTGGATTCTGTCGGAGTCAGAATCAGAAAACCTATAGGAAATCCTGAAATATCCATCAGAAATATTACTCTTTCCATAGATGACCCGGGTGATGCGTATCTTGAAGATACTCCGGCATACGATGAGTTCGGCCAGTCCATCAGATGTGATTATCCTGAAAAGGTCAGTTCTCTGGACGGACTGAAGAAAGAGTGGGCGGAGGAAAGTGACTCGATAGACACTTATGAGTCATACGGATATTCCAAGTTCGGAGGCTATCTGAGGTCCAGATATGACCAGGGAACAGGTTGCTTCCGTGTGGCAAAGATTGACGGACGCTGGTGGTTCATTGATCCGGAAGGATATCTGTTCCTCTCAGTAGGTGTCGATTGCGTAGGCATCGGTCATGGCGGAGATGTAAGAGACTTGGAAAAGCGCAGGGCAATCTACGCAGAATTGCCTTCCGACAGTTTGGCGTTCAATGGCCCGAACCCGTCTTTCGGGCGCTGGAATCTGATCCGTCGCTTCGGCAATGATTATGAGTCTCCGGCCATCGATTTGACCATCAAGAGAATGCGCAAGTGGGGACTTAACACTATTGCCAACTGGTCTGAGCCGCGGGTCTTCGACAAAAATGAAATGGCCTTTATCGTTCCGATGAGGGATCTCGGAATGGACGCCCAGCTGATGAGCCTGTGCGATGTCTATGACCCTGACTACAAGAAGGTGATAGATGAATCCGTATCATCCTTTGTGGCTCACTTCAAGGGAAATCCTTGGCTGATAGGCTATTTTGTGAGCAATGAACCTTCATGGATAAATAATGAGACCAGGCTCTGCCAGATGATTCTCAATGGAACCGAAAGGCCGATAAAGAAGGCATTGGAAACGTATCTTGCCAAGAATGGGGATACTGTTCCGAACAGGAGACGTTTCATCCTCGAAACTTTCGACACATTCCTTTCGACTGTTTCTGAGGCATTGAAGAAATATGATCCTGACCATCTGAATCTCGGTATCAGATTCGGAGACCCCGATACTTTGGGAGAGGATCTTCTGGAAGTGTGCAAGCGTCATTTCGACGTCTTCAGTTTCAATTGCTATCAGTTGAAACCAGATGCGGCAATGCTCGACAGGGCTGCGCAAATTCTTGATTTGCCGATGATTGTGGGCGAGTTCCATTTCGGTACTATCGACCGTGGCCAGGCACAGTCGCTTTGGCAGGTGGATTCTCAGGCCGAAAGGGGAGTTGCGTACCGCTATTATGTGGAGAATGCCTATTCCCATCCGAACTTCATCGGAACAGGTTACTTCCAATGGTGTGACCAGGACATTACCGGACGTTTCGACGGCGAGAATTATAACTGCGGACTCGTGGATGTCACTGACCGTCCTTATAGGGATTTGGTCAATGCAGTGTCAGAAACATCCCACAACTTGTTCCAGGTCCATTCCGGAGAATCCAGACCGTATGACAGACAACCGAAAAATGCCAGAGGCCATGAACTTGTTCCGGATCTCTGGAATGAATAATCCGGTCCCCGTCAGATTTTGGAAATGATATCGGAGAGCGAATCCTCCTGAGAGAGCCCCATATTCTTTCTGAGTCTGTATCTGGCTGATTGTGCGCTGATTACCTCAATATTCATCAGCGATGCAATCTCTTTGGACGACATCCCCATCCTTATGTAAGAACAGATTTTTATATCGTTCTGGGTAAGGTGGGGATATTTTTGTTTCAGCCTGTCGATGAACCCGTCATAAACCCCGTTGAAATATAACTCGAAGGCCTTCCATGAGCCGTTTTCCCGGAAGTGCCTGTCAATGATCCTTTTGACCGGCTTCATCGATGTCTTTATTTCAGATGAATCGCCGATGGCCTCATTTATCGCCAGCTCTATTTCTTTGAGCATATTGTTGATAGTGGTGTCATTGATGGCCATTGCGGAAAGTTTCGCGTTTTTCTCGCGAAGCTCCATTGTCAGCTTCTCGTTCTCATATTTGATTCGCTCCTTTTCCATGAATTCATCATGTTCCTCCTTATACTTCTTCTCAAGCGCAAGAGATCTCCTCTTCAGGATTCTGTCAATGACATAAATCAAACCTGCCAGAGCCGAAAGAACCGCCAGAAAGAACCACCACGAGTTCGTCCAATGACCGAGTATTTCAATGTCAGTGGCCATCAGGACCTTACCGGAGTTGTCCGTAAATGAAATTTTATGGATACCTTTGGACAAATGCGGCAGTTGGATAAAAGAATGATCTCTTATCAATGTCTTCGGAGAGTTGTCAATGGAGTAGTAAACAGTCCTCTTATGTGACATCCCGGCCAGCAGAAACCGTATTTCCTGTGAGTTATATGGGAGTATAATGTTCTGATTGTCAGCTGTTTTTGCATAATTGAGCATCCCATCTAACATATAACTGCATTGCCTTATGCCGAAAAACTCAGGCATGTTGTGTCTGCGGACATTGACATTGAAAAGAGCCAGACCATTGTTGCATCCGATTGCCATGAGAGAGTCATTGAGTTCTGAAAAATGACTGTAGTTCTGAGAAAAATCGTATGCCTTGGAGAATGTCCCGGAGATAAGTTTCAATGTGTCCCCTTGTCTTTCAACGATTCCGACATTGTCATCACAATAATTGAAATACAGGTTGTCTTTCTGCGCAAGTGAGAAAATGTCAGTCTCGAAGCAATGGCTGATGTCAGAATAGTACTTTGAGTGTATGATGTTGTCAGCATCGAAGTTATATATGTAGCAGTCTCGCCCTTGGGAGAACACTATGCGGTTATCTACATAATGGGATTTGACAATTTTATTCTTGTCTCCTATCGGGTAGAACTTGTCTTTTATGACATTTTGCTTTCCTTTGTCCAGAGTCAATCTTTGCACTCCGCCCAAAAGCCCGTCCACCCATATGTTTCCCAAGTTGTCGTTCTTCAGAGGTGCCTGGCAATATCCGTCACAGTTTCCGAGCCTGTTTCTTATTTCAAGTCTGCCGTTTCTCTTCTCCAGCAGGATGATTCCTTTCGAATCGGAACACATGACCAGATTGTCGCTGTAAGCCCACTTGGTGAGATGGTATATGCCTGAAAGGATATTGTCGTAGGTATTGTCAGGATATATCACATATAGATTCTCGTCGATTTCGACGGCCAGAAAATCCTTGCAGTTCACTATGTTCCAGACAATTCCGCTTGTCCCTGTCACAAGGTGCGCTTTCTTGTCCTCATCTATCCGGTATAGTCCCTTGTTGGTGCCGAGGTAAAGCGTATTGTTCCATAGGGCGTAATCATACACATCGCCGATGTTTTGTTCCTGTGAAATGAATACCGCTTCTGCTCCATAGGGATTAAAGTGGGCCAGCCCCTCATCCAGTCCGAACCAGCAGTCTCCGTTGAGGTTTTCCTCCACGCAGAGAATAGTGGTGCATTCCAGCCCGTTCGATTCGTTGAAGTGCTCCAAAATCTCACCTGTCGGACTTGCTATATACAATCCGTCCATTACGGTACCGAGCAGATAACTCTTGTCTGTCCTTATTTTTGCAGAGAAAATACGTTGAGGTCCGATGACTTTGTTCAGGTCCGGAAACTCTTCTGCCACTTGTCCGTCATGATATCTTTTCACTCCTCCGTACTCTGTCACATAGATGATATCCTGGCCGTCCCGCCTGACCTCGACAATCCTGTCCTTGTCCACAATGCCGGTAGGAGTCTTGGTTTTGTCAATGAAAGAATACAGGACTCCGTCTATTTGTGCGAAAATGTTATTGTCGCCAGGAAATATGTAGCCGATGATTCCGGAATCGATTATTCCCTCCAGCCTGTTTTCTTTCAGATTGTATGCGTAAAGATCGTTATGTGTCTGCACATAAAGTATATCATTGACCGGGACAATTCTCCAGAAGTTCAGATAATTTCTGTTGTCAAGGTTGCTGTACAGCCGGACAAACTGCAATTGCCCGTAATCATCTGTGTACCAATAGCCGAAGATGTTGTCACCAGAGGCATACAGCCGTCCGGTCTCTTTGTCGAAATATAGATCTCTCAAGCAGTTGCCGAAGTCAATGCTGGTCCAGTCCATCCCGTCCCAGATACACAATTTCTCGCTTGCGGCCACGAAAAGTCTTCCTTCATCGTCGAACTCCACGTCCCAGACTTTCTTGTTTCCTCCATAGGTCTTGCCCGATATGAAATCTATCGGTTTGCTGAAAGGCAACTGTTTGGCAAGACATGTCTCAACAGTTGGTATAAGAGTCGTTATTATTATGATGGCAACTGCTATTTTATTTCTCATAGAGTCAGAATTAATATATGTGTAGATATTGCGAAGTTAATATTTTTTCAGTCTCACCCTGTGTCTTTTTTCAGTAACTTTGTGATTCGGATTTAAATATTTCAGTTATGAGCAGCATCATCAGAAGTGCATTGGCATTGACAATGGCGGGAATTGCGCTGGGTGGAGCCCAGAGTTGCACACCTAAAACAGATACCGGCAGCCTGCCGGTGAAGATAGTCGTACGCGACGAACCGCAGGAAATGGTCGCGGGCGAAGACGGGACCTTCCACTTCAAGATACCGGTAGGATACATACCGAAAGGGGGAGTGATCGATTTCAATGTCAATGTGAATACGACGCCAGCGTGCAGCAAGTACTATGTTACTGAATTCCTGGCGGGAAAGATATGGTACAAGGGAGACATGTTCATGTGCACCGGCATTGAAAACGGCCCGGGCTCGCATCCTACGACTGTAATGCAGACATTCAGGATGCCGGAGGCGATAAAAGGCGAGCTGGACATCAGATTCCGTCCGACAGGCAGGGAAAAGGCGGACACCTCGTCATATAACGGAGGCCGCGCTTCCATGAGCCTCGTAAAATACGGATATACAGGAGAATACGTGCAGTACTTCGGAACCGCCGAGCCTAAGGATACTATGAACGTGCTCTGCATCGGAAACTCATTCACATACTATCATGGAACACCATCAATGCTGAAGGAGATTGCCTGGAACGAGGGACATTTCCTCCGCATCAAAGCGACTTTGAAAGGCGGACAGACATTGGGACAGCATTTCGCGCTTCCGCTTTCACGAAACGTATCGAATGTCGGACATTATGACTTCGCTTTCCTGCAGGACCAGAGCCAGGCGCCTGCAAACTATGCGAAAGACAGCGTGGAGTTCGCATATGTGAAGGATGATTTCCTGAAGATGGCGGACAGGGTGATTTCAAGATCAGCAGCTTGCCGTTTTGCACTCGAGGATACCTGGGCTTATGAGGCTGGCGAATTCGGAGGCTTCGGCAGTTATGAGGAATTCGACAGGCTGATGGATGAGGGAACAGCAAGGATGGCAGCGGCAGCTGCTGAGACTTTCGGGAACAATGAATTCTGCGTTTCACCTATCGGAAAAGCCTTCAGCATCGTAAGGAATGGTGACAGTGGCATTGACCTTTATGACACTGACAGAAAGCACCAGTCCGAGTACGGCTCTTATCTGAAAGCTTGCGTCAACTATTTGATACTGACCGGAGAACGTTTCCATTCTCAGCCGGATCCGGCATCATTGACCTCGGTCGATTGCGGCCTTCCTCACGATCAGGCGGCATACCTCAGGGGAGTCGCGGAGCAGGTCATGGGACTGAGATAGGTATTTGATTGTCCCCCGATTGTCCCCTAATTTTTTGGGGGACATTTTTCTTGTCGGGCATTCTCCCCGGCGTGGGACAAAAACGAAGGCATTGCGGTCGAAGCGAGGTTCAGTACAAATTCGTCAGTTGTGACTGATGAAATTATTTCTCGTTGATTTCCCAATGACCGCCTTTGTCTCCTCCGATGCGGACAATCTGGCCTTGCTTCTTTAGTTTGCGGATATTGTAGTCCACACCATCTACGGTGAGGCCAAGTTCTTCGGCAAGTTGTCCTGCGGTTGCATACGGGCGTTCTTTCAGAATTCTGATAATCTTCTCCGTAGCATTCTCCGTAGTTTTCTGTGTAGTGTTCTCCGTAGTCTGGGCGTTATTGGCAGCGGTCTTCCCGTTGTACAACACGACCGTGACATTTGTCGTGGTCTCAACAATCTTAGGTTCAGGCAGCCCTGCCGCTTTCATTTCTTCGAATATGCGGGGGACACCCTCGTTAAGTTCGCGAACGAGTTCCATTTCCGTGAGAACGCGGGAGATGAGGGGATTGCGGGCGAAGCGGGTCGTGAAGATGTTGTCTACCGTCACGATGTTCGGAAGGCGCCCGGGGCTGTCGTGTCAGCGATTTAGAGACTTTGGTAGTCATAGGCGTCCAATGTGTCCAAGGCATAGGTGTAATCGCGAATCACATCAAATAAGTCGGTTGCCTGGTCGGATGTAAGGAGCAGTTCCTTGCTGAATACGTTCTCAAGAAGGCCGACAGCTTTCTTCAAGTCTTCGTATTTCTGCTCGGATACGGCATTGCGGTTTACGACATACCCGCGCCGCATATATTCCTTGATGACAGACGTTGACCAAATCCTAAATTTGGTTGCGCGAAGGGAGCCAGGGGAAACCCCTGTGTATTATGCATAGATTTTCTGTAGTCTAAAAAGGAAGTATTTTATGTCAGATATGCCTCTCAGTTGAGCTCTGAAGTTTTTTATTTTGGCATTGAAAGATTCGGCAGAGGCATTGGTTGATC
>OGRU01000541.1_pt1 | contig 35448 bp, 29 predicted proteins | sample 1553541 | NCBI WGS metagenome assembly OGRU01 (sample SAMEA2580068, study PRJEB22360) | human gut metagenome | biome: human gut; feature: human-associated habitat; material: faeces | place: Denmark | collected 2008/2010
TGCTTTATAGCTGTTATATAATATTGAAGAATATAAGAGGTCTTTTAGTGCAGAAAAGTTTAATGGCATTAGATTGACAAAAATCTTGTAGGGCTTGCGACCTTTCGATCATAATGGTGTGGCGAAACGGTGCAGGCTCTATCTTGTTTATGGAGGCACGTACTATGCAGCCGGTAAAAATTCGTATTTTGAGTACAACGAAGGATGAGGGTAGTGAGGCTCAGGCTTCTGAACAAAAGTATACGGGTATGATGACGGAAAAAGGCGGCAAATACTACGTAATCTATAAGGAGGATGAACAGTCCGGTCTGGATAATACCAAGACAACGCTGAAATGGGACGATGAGCACGTTATAGTCATGCGCAGCGGCAGCGTGGACCACAGACAGGAATTCCGCCGTGGATATGTAGATAAAAGCCTTTATCAGACACCTTATATGAAAATTCCTCTGACGACGGAAACCAGTTATGTATATACCCATTTCCGTAACGGCATGTGGCAGCTGGAAATGGAATATACCTTGTATCATGATGATAAGCCTTATGGCGAGATGAAGATTTTAATTGAGGTTGAGGAAATTTAATATGAAAATAGGCTTTGATAATCAAAAATATTTGACCATGCAATCTGAGCATATCAGAGAGCGCATCAGTAAATTCGGCGATAAGCTTTATCTGGAATTCGGCGGCAAGCTGTTCGATGATTACCATGCTTCCCGCGTACTGCCGGGCTTTGCTCCGGACAGTAAGCTGCAGATGCTCCTGCAGCTTGCGGATCAGGCAGAGATGATTATTTCCATCAATGCCGATGATATCGAAAATAACAAGGTGCGTCACGATTTAGGCCTGACCTACGATCTGGACGTACTGCGTCTGGTAAAGGTTTACCGTTCTAAGGGACTTTATGTCAGCAGCGTTGTTATTACGCAATATAAGGGGCAGAAATCCATCGAAAGCTTCAAGAATAAGCTGGAGGCTTTGGATATCAAGGTTTATTACCATTATCCGATTGAAGGCTATCCGCATAATGTGGAGCACATTGTCAGCGATGCGGGCTATGGCCAGAACGACTATGTAGAAACTACACGTCCGCTGGTAGTTGTTACTGCTCCCGGTCCCGGCAGCGGCAAGATGGCTACCTGCCTGTCACAGCTGTATCATGAAAATAAGCGCGGCATTAAGGCCGGTTATGCTAAATTCGAAACCTTCCCCATCTGGAATCTGCCTTTGAAGCATCCTGTAAACATGGCTTACGAGGCTGCTACGGCAGATCTGCAGGATGTTAATATGATTGACCCCTTCCATTTGGAGGCCTATGGCGTAACCACGGTAAATTATAACCGTGACGTTGAAATTTATCCTGTACTGGCAGCAATTTTTGAAGGCATTTACGGCTATTGTCCGTACAAATCGCCTACCGATATGGGCGTTAATATGGCAGGCAACTGCATTTGTGATGATGAGGTCTGCTGTGAGGCTTCCCGCCAGGAAATTATACGCCGCTATTATCAGTCCCTGAACCGTCTGGCATTGGATGAGGCCAGCAAGCAGGAGGTTTATACGCTGGAGCTGCTGATGAAGCAGGCTAAGGTCAGCGTAAATGACCGCCGCGTTGTTACCGTAGCCAAGCAGGTTGCGGAAGAACGCAAGTGCGCTGTTATTGCGCTGGAGCTTGCCGATGGCAGAATTGTTACCGGCAAAACTACGGATTTGCTGGGACCTGCCAGTGCCGTGCTGTTGAACGCTATTAAGGAACTGGGCGGTATTGCGGATGAAATGCACCTGATTTCGCCGACCTACATCAACCCGATTCAGAATCTGAAAACACGCTACCTTGGCAGCAGCAATCCGCGTCTGCATATGGATGAGGTGCTGATAGCGCTTTCTATGTGTGCTGCAACGGATAGTCTGGCTAAGCTGGCGCTGGAAAAGTTGCCGGAGCTGAAAGGTTGCCAGGCACATTCCACCGTTATGCTGACAGAGGGAGATTTCAAGGTATTTAAAAAGCTGGGCGTTGAACTGACTAATGACCCTATTTACGAAACAAAATAAGCAATAAATAAAGAGAAGGAGAGATTTTGCTTTGGATATAAAGGATTTATTAGCCGCTGCCATTAAAGATGCAGCGCAAAAAGCTATCGATAATGGCACTTTGAAACCGGGTACTTTGCCCGAGGTTATGCTGGAGGTTCCGCCGCAAAAGGAATTCGGCGATTTTGCAACCAACTTTGCAATGCAGTCTGCCCGCAGCCTGCATTGTGCACCGCGTCAGATTGCACAGGCTGTTGTAGATAATCTGGACTGTGCTTCCGTAGATAAAATGGAAATTGCCGGCCCCGGCTTCATCAATTTCTATCTGAAACAAAACTGGACCGCTGATTTGCTGGCAGGCATTCTGGCTGCCGGTGAAAACTACGGCAACCTGCCTGCTAACGGCTTGGGCCGCGTGCAGGTTGAATATGTAAGTGCTAACCCTACCGGCCCGCTGCATGTAGGCCATGCCCGCGGTGCCGCAGTCGGCAGTGCTATGGTTAACCTGCTGCGTGCTGCAGGCTATGATGTTGAAAGTGAATATTATATCAATGATGCCGGCAACCAGATGAACAATCTGGCAGCTTCTGTCAATGCACGTTATCTGCAGCTGTTGAAGCTGGAGAAAATGGGCGGCGTTCCTGCCGACCTGACCGTTAAACAGCTGGATGAAATGCCGACCGGCATTTCTTTCCCGGAAAACGGCTACCATGGCTATGATATCATTGAAACCGCTCAGCGCATTATCCGTATCTATGGCAAGGAATTCGTTGCTTTAGAGGAAAAAGAGCGTCTGGCAAAATTCCTGGAGATTGCTTATAAAGAAAAGCTGGCAGGCCTGAAAGAGGATCTGGAAGCTTTTGGCGTAACCTTCGATGTATGGTTCAGCGAGCAATCCCTGCATGATGCCGACAAAATCCGCGAGGCCTGCAAATTCCTTGAGGAAAAAGGCTGCGTTTATGAAAAGGATGGCGCAAAATGGTTTAATTCCACCGCTTACGGTGATGACAAGGACCGCGTTGTTATCCGTGACAACGGCGTTTCCACCTACTTTGCTGCCGATATTGCATATCACCGCAACAAATTCGAGCGTGGCTTTGACCGCATCATCAACCTGTGGGGCGCTGACCACCACGGTTATATTGCCCGCGTGAAGGCTGCTGTAAGTGCTTTGGGCTTTGATGCCGATAAGCTGGAGGTGCTGCTGCTGCAAATGGTACGCCTGTACCGCAACGGCGATATCGTTAAGCTGTCCAAGCGTACCGGCGAAACCATCACTCTGCGCGAGCTGATGGATGAGGTTGGCGTTGATGCGGCACGTTACTTCTTCTGCATGCGCTCCTTAGACAGCCAGCTGGATTTTGATATGACTCTGGCTACCGAAAAATCTAATGAGAACCCGGTTTATTATATCCAATATGCGCATGCGCGTATCTGCAGTATTGCCCGTCAGCTTGCCGAAGCAGGCATTGAGGCAGTTGCTCTGGACGAGCTGAAGCTGGATACTCTGCAGGCTCCCGAAGAGCTGGCGCTTGTTAAAAAGCTGGGCGAATATCCGGAACTGCTTGCCCGTGCAGCCCGCGAACGCGCTGTACATCATGTGGCAACCTATACCTATGAGCTGGCAACCCTGTTCCACTCCTTCTATAACCAATGCCGTATTCTGGGCGTAGATACAGACTTGCAACAAGCCCGCATTGCTTTGGTTAAGGCAGTTGGTCACACCATCCGTCATGCTTTGGGTATTCTGGGCGTTTCTGCTCCGGAAAGAATGTAATTTAAGAAATTCTTTTGCAGGTGGCAGAGTCCTTGGGCTTTGCCGCCTGCAGTGAGTTTAGATACAATTTAATATTTTTGTAGCATTTTATGAAATCTGAGGGGGTTAAAAATCATGACTACTAATACCAAGTACATTTTTGTGACAGGCGGCGTTGTTTCTTCTTTGGGCAAGGGCATCACTGCTGCGTCTTTAGGCCGTTTGCTGAAAAGCCGCGGCTATAGGGTTACTATCCAGAAGTTCGACCCGTATATCAATATTGACCCGGGAACAATGAGCCCGTATCAGCATGGCGAGGTTTTTGTAACAGATGACGGTGCGGAAACTGACCTTGACTTGGGACATTACGAACGCTTTATTGATATCAACCTGTCCAAAAACTCCAATACGACCACAGGCAAGATTTACCAGAGTGTAATAAATAAAGAACGCCGTGGCGATTATCTTGGCGGTACCGTACAGGTTATTCCTCATATCACAAATGAAATCAAAGAGCGCGTTTTCCGCGTAGGCCAACAGGATAATGCCGACTTCGTTATTACGGAAATCGGCGGTACTGTAGGTGATATTGAAAGCCTGCCGTTTTTGGAAGCCATCCGTCAGGTAAAAAAAGATGTCGGCAAGAACGATGTGCTTTATATTCATGTTACGCTGGTACCGTATATTTCCGCAGCCGGTGAGCTGAAAACCAAACCGACTCAGCATAGCGTAAAAGAGCTGCGCAGCATCGGTATTTCTCCTGATATTATCGTTTGCCGCAGCGAAAAGCCTATTTCTAAGGAAATGCGCGAAAAAATGGCTATGTTCTGCGACGTAGATCCGGACGCAGTTATTCAAAACCTTACCGCAAGAAGCATTTACGAGGTACCGATGCTCATGGAGGAGCAGGGACTTGATACCATTGTCCTGCGCAAGCTGGAAATGGAGGATAAGCCGAAGGATATGCAGGGCTGGCATGATATGGTGGCCCGCATCCTGAAAAAATATGACAAGAAGGTAACTATCGCTGTAGTCGGCAAATATGTTGCTTTGCAGGATGCCTATATTTCTATTACGGAATCCTTGCGTCATGCAGCAGTTGCCAATGAAGCCGAGCTTGATATCCATTGGGTAAATGCTGAAGAAATCGAAGCAGATGATACTGATATGGCTAAGGTTATGGCCGGTGTTGACGGCATTCTGGTGCCCGGCGGCTTCGGTAACCGCGGTATTGAGGGCAAGATTAAGGCTATTCAATATGCACGTGAGCACAAGATTCCGTTCTTCGGTATCTGCCTGGGCATGCAGTGCGCAGTAATTGAATTTGCCCGTCACGTTTGCGGTATGGCTGATGCCAACAGCTCGGAGTTCAATCCGAACAGCACACATCCTGTTATCGACCTGATGCCGGAACAGCTTGATGTTGAGGATTTGGGCGGTACGATGCGTCTGGGACTGTATCCGTGTAAGGTTTATCCCGATACGCTGACCAGCAAGGCTTACAATGCAGAGCTGATTTACGAACGTCATCGTCATCGTTATGAGTTCAACAATGCTTTCCGTGAGGAAATTGTGGGCAAGGGATTAGTTCTTGGCGGCACACTGCCTAATGGCCGTCTGGTAGAGATTGTTGAATTGCCTGAGAGCGAGCATCCGTGGTTCCTCGGTGCGCAATTCCATCCTGAATTTAAATCCCGTCCGACAAATCCGCATCCGTTATTCAGAGAGTTTGTAGGTGCGGCGGTAAAGCATCACCAATAAGTTTATCCTGAAAGCGCTGAGCTTAAGCCGACGTTGCTTTCGGAAAATAAGAATACTCCTCTTAGGCACCTTAGGCGCAATTGCCGTAAGGCATACGCCTGAGGGGAGTTTTTGCTTATGTTATACTAAAAATTAGGGAGGAGAGTGATTGAATGCTTAAGAAAATTTTTATCAGTGCGGTATTGATTCTGGCTGTGTTGAGCTTTGTCGTTTCGTTGCTCAAGGGAAATAACAATGCCGAGAAAACTGTTACTGTACCTGACCGTGTGGCTGTAATCAATATTTCCGGTACGATTATCAGCGGTGCGGACAGCAAGGACAATATTTTCAGCCAGACCAATGGTGTAACAAGCGGCAGCATTATGAAGCAGATTCGTGAGGCTGCGGCTGATGACAGCGTCAAAGCATTAGTCCTGCGTATTGACAGCGGCGGCGGCAGTGCTACGGCTGCCGAGGAGGTCGGACGTGAGCTGAAGCGCTTTAAGGAGAAAACCAAAAAGCCGATTGTGGCAACTATGGGCAATACAGGTGCCAGCGCTGCCTATTGGATTGCAGCCTGCGCCAGTGACAAGGTTTATGCCAATGCCACAACGCTTACCGGCAGTATCGGTGTGTATATGCCGTACATGAATACGGAGGAGCTGTTCAAGAAAATAGGCATCACCAGCAATAAGATTAAAAGCGGTCCCTATAAGGATATTATGAGCAGCGACAGACCGATGACACCTGAAGAACAGGCTATTTTGCAGAACATCGTCAACGAAATCTACGAGCAGTTCGTGACAACTGTTGCCGTAGGACGCAAGATGGAAGAAAGCAAGGTAAAATCCTTGGCTGACGGCCGCGTTTATACCGGTCTGCAGGCTAAGAATCTGGGCCTGGTAGATGAAATCGGTGATTATTACGATGCGCTTGCCGCAGCAGGCGAATTAGGCAAAATTAAGCCTGGCGCCGACGGCTTGCCGCCGGTGAAGGCTAAGGAAAAACAGCAGCCGTGGGAGTTTCTGCTCAGCGCTCATATTGCGGAGCTGATTAAAACAGAGCTTGTAAACCAGCTGACAGGCAGTCTGCAGCAGAGCGGGGCGCCGGCAGGCGGTATGACGAGGTGATGAGCTATGAGGCGCAAAACCTTTGAGGTACTTTTTGAGCCCGGTGCAGGCATGGCTGCGATTGCCAAGCAGCCTTCTCTTTGGCGCAGTGCTTTTTATTTCACTCTCAGCTTCAGCTTTTTTGGCGTAGCAACAAATTGCTGGCTGCTGGATTCGCCGTTGGAGGTGCGCTTCGGCATTATTATTGCTACGGTGCTGATTGCGGGAACAGCTTTAACGCTTTACGGTTTTTTGCTGCACGGCATTATGGAAACCTTCGGTGCGCTGGCAGGCGACCCTGTCGGGCTCATCTGCCTTTTGGGGTATACTACGCTGCCGTTTCTGCTGCTCACACCGGGAGCCTTGCTTGCGGGAAGGATGGGGCTTAACGGCTTGCCGCTTTTAGGTGTGCTGTTTCTTATAGGCTGTCTGTGGATGCTGTATCTTCTGGTGCGGTCATTGGAGGCAGTGTACCTTGTAGATGCCTTCCGTGCAGGTGTAACCGTAGTGTTCAGCCTGTTTTTGCTGTATATTGTCTTTGTTTTGCCGTGGCAGGTTTGCCTGATGCTGTTGCTGTAAATAAAATTTAGATTGATTAATCAGAATAAACGTGTCATAATAAAGGTTAGACATAGAGTTAATTCTCTTGCGCTGCACAAGCAGTGCTATTACCATATGAAATTATATTAAGGAGTGTTGTGAAGAATGAACAGAGAGCTTTCTTTGGAATTTGTACGTGTAACCGAGGCGGCAGCTATTGCCTGCGGTCATCTTGTAGGCAGAGGCGACAAGAACGGTGCTGACGGTCTGGCTGTTGACGCTATGCGCGCAGCCTTTGATACCGTAAATATTAAAGGTACCGTTGTTATCGGCGAAGGCGAAATGGATGAAGCACCGATGCTGTATATCGGCGAAGAAGTAGGTGCCGGCGGCCCTGAGGTTGATATCGCTGTTGACCCGATTGAAGGTACCAACCTGGTTGCTAAAGGACAAAACGGCGCTATCGCAGTTATTGCTATCGCTCCGCGTGGCTGCCTGCTGCATGCTCCTGATATGTACATGGATAAAATCGCTGTCGGCCCCCGTGCTAAAGGCTGCATCGATATCAATGCTCCGATCAGCGAAAACCTGGCACGCGTTGCTAAAGCAATGGACCGTAAAGTAAGCGACCTGAACGTAGTTCTGCTGGACCGCGAACGTCATTACGGCCTGATGGACGAAATCCGTAAAGCCGGCGCACGTATCTCCCTGATTACCGACGGCGACGTTAACCCGATCGTTGAATGCTGCATCGAAGGCAGCGGCGTGCATATGTACGTTGGTAAGGGTGGCGCTCCGGAAGGTGTTCTGGGTGCTGCTGCTGTTAAATGCCTGGGCGGCGATATGCAAGCTCGTCTGGTTCCCGAAGACGAAGCACAGGTTCAACGCTGCCTGAAGATGGGTATTGCTGATGTTAACAAGGTGCTGACTCTGGATGATCTGGTAAAAGGCGATGACTGCATGTTTACTGCTACCGCTATTACCAACTGCAACATGCTGAACGGTCTGCGTTACTTCGGCGACGGCGTACGTACTCATACTATTTCTGCCCGTTACAAAACCGGCACCGTACGTTTCGTTGATGCTATTCACAGCATGGACCGCAAAGTACTTGCTGTTAAGCTCTGATTTTAAAACAGATTATAGGGCTGTTACGTTTGTAACAGCCCTATTTATCAATTTGTATAGCCTATGGAAAATTTATTAGTCAATAAGGTTGCCGCTGTCAAGGAAGTGCGGCAGGCGGCCGAATATCAAAAGAAAAAACAGGCCTGTATTTTAACCGGGTTGGCTGGAAGCAGCAAGCCGGTCTTTTTTGCTGCCGCAGATAAGCTGCTGGGCGGCAAGGGCAGTATGGCCTTTATTACTGCTTCGCGTGAGGAAATCCGTACCTATCGCCGCGAACTTAACTATCTGTACCCGGATTTACCTATGCAGGAGCTTTATCCTGTAAGTTTGCCGCGTGTGCAGGCCGATACGCAGAGCCTGGAGCTGCAGGCAGGACGTGCGGCCGCACTGCGCTTTTTGAGCGGTGAGGAGCGTGGCATAGTCTTTATTACGGCAGAAGCGCTGCAGCAAAAGCAACTGCGTCCGAGCGGTATGTCCGGCAAGGCGCTGCAGCTCGCTGTCGGCGAGGAGCACGAACAGCGTAATATAGCTGCCGCGTTGCTTGATTTGGGCTATGAGCGTACGGAGCAGGTTGATGCTTTGGGACAGTTCTGCCTGCGCGGCGATATTCTGGACGTGTACCCGATTAACAGCAGTGCTGCGGTACGCATCGAATGGTTCGACAACGAGCTTGACGCTATGCGCAGCTTTGATGTTGACAGCCAGCGCAGTCTGCAGACTCTCACCAGTATCAAAATTGCTCCGCTGAAGGTGGATGAAAGCTTCAGCTATGATGCCGATATCTTTGAATATTGCGCTGCGGATACTATGGTAGTTGTTGATGAGCCGGTGCATGTTTTCAGTATGCTGGAAAAGCTGGACAAGGAAAACAAGGAGCATGCCTCCGAGCTTTTCAACAAACAGGAGCTTATAGAGCAGCTGGCCGCCAACGGTGCCATGCTGGTATCGGCGTTGGGACACAGCTATCTGCAGCAGCTGCCTTCGCTGAATATACCGGTGCGCGCGGTTGCGCCGTATAATAAGAATACTAATTTGCTGGTGGAGGATTTGCAGAACTGGCTGGGGGGGGAATTACGCCGCTGATTATGCTTTCCGGCAGCATTAAGGCCCGTGGCTTTGCGGATAATCTGCGCAACTACGGCTTAAAGGGACATTTTGCCCAAAAGAGCTTTGAGCCGGGAGTCGTCAATGTCACCTACGGCGATTTGGATCATGGCTTCCGCTTTTGGGATGAAGAATGGCTGCTGCTGACGGAAAATGATATTTTCGGCATGCAGAAGCGCAAGCGCCTGCATACTAAAAACCAGGGGCAGCAGCTGCAGTATTTTTCGGATATCAAGGCCGGAGATTACGTTGTTCATAAGGTTCATGGTATCGGCCGTTATATAGGCGTAGAGAACGTCGAGGTTGACGGCATCCACCGTGATTATCTGCTTTTGGCCTATGCCGGTGACGATAAGCTCTATGTTCCGGTAGAGCAGGTCGGCATGCTGCATAAATATGTCGGCAGCGAGGGCAGTGTGCCGCGTTTGTCGAAAATGGGCGGCAATGACTGGAAACGTACCACGGCCAAGGCTGCTAAGGCAATTACGGAGCTGGCGGAGGAGCTGCTGCGTCTGTATGCACAGCGGCAGATTATGCCCGGACATGCTTTTTCGCCGGACTGTCAGCTGCAAAAGGACTTTGAAGCAGCCTTTCCTTACGAGGAAACACCTGACCAGCTGAAGGCGATTGCCGAAATCAAGGCTGATATGGAAAAGCCGCAGCCGATGGAACGTCTGCTCTGCGGTGATGTTGGTTACGGCAAAACTGAGGTAGCCTTGCGTGCTGCCTTTAAGGCTGTGCTTGACGGCAAGCAGGTGGCGGTGCTGGCGCCTACAACAGTGCTGGCACAGCAGCATTATATTACCTTCAAGGAGCGCGTGCGCAATTTCGGCGTAGAGGTTCGCTTGCTGAACCGCTTTTGTACGCCGAAGGAGCAGCGCACTGTTCTGCAGGAGGTTGCCGACGGTAAGGTGGATATTCTTATCGGCACGCACCGTCTGCTGCAGCCGGATGTGAATTTCCCTAGTCTGGGCCTGCTGATTATCGATGAGGAGCAGCGCTTCGGCGTTGCCCAAAAGGAAAAAATCAAGAAATGGCATCTCGGCATAGATGTCTTGTCGCTTTCCGCGACACCTATTCCGCGTACTCTGCATATGGCGCTGGTCAACGGCCGTGATATGAGCGTTATCGAATCGCCGCCGGAGGATCGCTTGCCTGTTGAAACCTATGTCAGCGAATATAACGACGGCATGATTAAGGAGGCGCTGGAGCGTGAACTGCGCCGCGGCGGCAGAATCTACTATATCAGCAACCGCGTGAGTGCTTTGGAACCGTTGGCTGCCAAGCTGCGCCGTCTGGTTCCGGGCATCAGCATCAAAATTGCCCACGGGCAGATGAATGAGGACGCATTAGAGGATGCCATGATTACCTTCTATGAGGGCGGCTGCGACGTGCTTTTGTGTACGACGATTGTGGAAAACGGTCTGGACGTACCTTTGGCGAATACGATTATTATCGACGGTGCCGACAACTTCGGCCTTTCGCAGCTTTACCAGATGCGCGGACGTGTAGGACGCAGCTCGCGTCTTGCTTATGCCTACTTTGTTTATCAGCCTAATAAGGCGCTGAGCGAAATTGCCGAAAAGCGTCTGCAGGCTATCCGTGATTTTACGGAGCTGGGCGCAGGCTTTAAGATTGCTATGCGTGACTTGGAAATCCGCGGTGCCGGCAATCTGCTGGGACCGCAGCAGCACGGACATATTACCGGTATAGGCTTTGCCGCTTATTGCGAGATGCTGGAAAAAACCATTGAACGCCTGAAAAACGGCAAGGAGGCCGAGCCTGAGCCGGAGCCGGTTCTGGAAATTCAGGCAGAGGCCTATATTCCGGACAGCTATATTCCGGACCCGCGTTATAAAATGGAGCTGTATCGTCGCTTCAGCGAGCTGGAATATTCGCAGCGGGAGGATTTTCTGGACGAAATTATCGACCGTTTCGGCAATCCGCCGCCGGAGGTAGAAATGCTTTGGCGTCTGGCTTCGCTTAAGGGCTTGTGCCGAGTATTGAAAATCCGTGGCGTAAATGTGCGTCAGGGAATTATCCGCCTGACCTTCGGAGAGAAGGCGCAGGTAAACCCGGAGGCAGTGCTGAAGCTGCTGATGCAGCATCCTAAGACGATGACATTGAAAAACGGACAGGAGCAGCAGCTGACGTACAGAATGGGTACGTCAAAGCAGGAGCCTCTGGCTTGGCTGGAGCAGACTTTGCCTGCTCTGATATTGGAAGAATGATTTGAGGGGGTGAAAGCAGGAGATGAGCAGTGATAAATTTTTGCGCGGCGCGATGATTCTGACATTGGCAGGACTGATGGTAAAAGTTATCGGTTCTGTGAACCGCATCCTGCTTTCACGTCTGCTGGGCGGCGAGGGTATCGGTCTTTATCAGATGGCGTATCCTGTATACCTTTTGCTGCTTGCGATTTCTGCGGCCGGCATTCCGGTGGCAATATCGATTATTGTCGCAGGTTTTCTGGCGCAGAAGGACTATGCTAATGTGCGTCAGGTGTTTCGCGTTTCGCTGCGCCTGATGGCCTGCGTGGGCGCTGTGCTGGCGGTTTGTCTGGTGTTGGCGGCGGGCTGGTTGGTTGATGCCGGCGTTATTACCGATGCGCGTGCCTACTATTCGCTTATAGCGCTGACACCGGCAATTTTCTTTGCTACGATTTTAGCTAGCTTCCGTGGGTATTTTCAGGGACATCAGCTGATGTCGCCGCCTGCGGTGTCGCAGATTGTGGAGCAGTTTATCCGTGTAGTGACGATGGTGGTTCTGGCTTATGTGCTGCTGCCGTATGGTCTGGAATACGCTGCTGCCGGCGCCGCCTTCGGCGCTGTGCCGGGCAGCCTTACAGGACTGGTAGTAATGGGTTGCTTTTACCGCTACTACCGCAAGCAATGGCAGGCAGATGCAGGCAAGCTGCAGACACCTGCTAGCGAGCTTGTGCGTAGCAGCGCGCTAATTAAGCGCCTGCTGCTGTTGGCGCTGCCTGTATCATGCGCTAATATCCTCGTGCCTGTTACCAGCAGCATTGACGTATTGCTGGTGCCCGGCCGATTGATTGACAGCGGCTTTGGCGTAGCGCAGGCGACTGCGCAGTTTGGTTACCTGGCAGGCATGGCGCAGCCATTGCTGCTGATGGCGACGATACCGACGATGTCGCTGGCAACAAGCCTGGTACCTGCTGTATCTGAAGCCTTTGCTTTGAATAAATGGCAGATTATCGAGCAAAAGGCGGCAACCGCGATGAAGCTGTGCTGCCTGATAACTGTGCCTGCTTCCGTAGGCATGTGGGTATTGGCGGAGCCTATCAGCCGTCTGCTGTACGGTACGGCGAAGGCTGGCGTTGCTATTATGCATTCGGCGCCTGCCATCTGCCTTTTAGGCCTGCAGCAGGTTACAACAGGTATGCTGCAGGGAATGGGGCACACCAATCTGCCGATGCTGAATATGCTTATCGGTATTGCAGCCAAGCTGGTTGCCGTTCTCCAGCTGACGAATGCGGAATACGGTATTGCCGGCGCAGCATGGGCAACGAATATTAACTTTGGCGTGACGGCGCTGTTAAATATTATAGCGTTGTATAAATTCAGTATAAGATTTTCCTGGCTTAGTATTGCGAAAATCATCGCCGCAGCAGCGGTGATGGGTGCTGTTGCCGTAGAAGCGCATGTGCTGCTTGGCGGTGCATCGCCTGCTTTGGCAACAATCGCCGCTATGCTGGCTGCCGGGATAAGCTATATCGTATTGCTGCCGCTTTTTGGTGTGCTGAACAGACAGGAGCTACGTCAGCTGCCGGTAGTGAAACTATTTTTAAAATAATTAAGAAAGAAGGCGTACTATCATGGGAACAATTACAATTGTCGGCTTAGGCCCCGGTGCTGTGGGACATCTTTCATTGGAAACTATGGGACTTCTGCAAAACTGCGCTCAGGTTATCCTGCGCACGGCGGTGCATCCCACCGTTGCCGAGCTGGAAAAGCAAAACGTAAAATTTACCTCATGTGACGATTTATACGAAAAGGCTGCTTCCTTTGAAGAGGTTTATAACAGTGTTGTTGAGCGTGTGCTGGCAGCAGCGCAGAACGGCGATGTTGTTTATGCCGTACCGGGCAGCCCGTTGGTTGCGGAAAAAACCGTTGTTTTAATGCGCACTGCTGCGAAGGCGCAGGGCATTAAGCTGCTGATTAAGCCGTCCATGAGCTTCTTGGACTTGGCTTACGTTGAGCTGGGCATCGACCCGATTGCCGGCCTGCAGATTATTGACGCGCAGGATTTTGCGGAGATTGCAAGTGCCGGACAGCATCCGCTGATGATTACTCAGGTTTACAGCCAGATGGTTGCTGGTGATTTGAAAATTGCGCTGATGGATGTACTGCCTGACGAATACGAAATTTATTTCCTGCGTAATCTGGGTTTGCCTGATGAGGAATGCCGTCCGATTAAGCTGTTCGAGTTGGACAGACAGCCGAATATCGACCATCTTACAAGCGCCTATATTCCGCCGATGGCTGAAGGAGCAGAAGATACCGTATTTGAAAAGGTTGACGATGCTGAAGCTGTTCCCGGTATTATTACCTTTGGTGAGGATGAGGACGATTTTGCCGAGGAAGGCGAAGAAGAAGGCTATGCGGAGGACTTTTTGCCGGAAGCAGGCTTTGATGATTTCGACATCCAGCCTTTGGCTGATGTTATGCGCACTCTGCGCGAGCCCGGCGGCTGCCCCTGGGACAGAGAGCAGACACATAAATCCATTCGCAGCAACATGATTGAAGAGGTTTACGAATATCTGGAGGCTGTGGATGATGATGACGTTGATGGCATGCGTGAGGAGCTTGGCGACGTGCTCATGCAGGTTGTTTTCCATGCCCGTATGGCACAGGAGGCAGGCCGCTTTGATCTGCAGGACGTTATCGACGAGGTTGTAGATAAGCTTATCCGCCGTCATCCGCATGTTTTCGGCGATACCCATGTCGACAACAGCGATGAGGTGCTGGTAAATTGGGAAGCTATCAAAAAGCAGGAAAAACAGGAGCGTAAGCATGTGTTGGACGGCGTATCCCAAGGTCTGCCGGCGCTGCTGCGTGCCTATAAGCTGCAGAGCAAGGCTGCCAAGGTAGGCTTTGACTGGCAGGACAGCGAATCTGTATGGGCTAAGGTACAGGAGGAGCTTGGCGAGCTGCAGGATGCTTTGCAGGCAGGCGACAAGGCTGCTGCCGAGAATGAGCTTGGCGATGTGCTGTTTGCTGTGGTAAATTATGCGCGTCATAACGGCATTGAGCCGGAGGTAGCTTTGGACGGAACTAATAACCGTTTCGCTTCCCGTTTTAATTACGTGGAAAAACAGGTGGAAGTCAGCGGCAAAACATGGCAGGATTTCACTTTGACTGAGCTGGATAAATTTTGGGATCAGGCTAAGGATTTGGAACGAAAGAACGATTTATAAGGTGAAATTACAATAAAGTTACTAAAATAACGCTATTTTCCCCGTAATTTATAAATATTTTCGGAAAAGGCTTGCAGGAAAACGTTTGACAGTGTAGAATACTATTGCTAGTTAAATTTGAGTTACGTTACGAAGTTACGTGCTCCGCAAGCATTTGCAATAATAACTAAAGTCATAATTAAGGAGGAATTTTTGATGAACAAGACTGAGTTAATCGCTGCTGTTGCTGAAAAAGCCGGCTTAACCAAAAAAGACGTTGAGAAAACTATCACCGCTACTCTGGAAACTGTTAAAGAGGTAGTTGCTAAGGGTGACAAAGTACAAGTAGTAGGCTTTGGTACTTTTGAAGCACGTGCTCGTAAAGAACGTGAAGGTAAAAATCCGCAAAATGGTGAGAAGGTAGTTATTCCTGCTGCAACCATCCCTGCTTTCAAAGCCGGTAAAGCTTTCAAGGATGCTGTTAACGTAAAATAATAAGCTGTTATAGTGCTTTAAGCCCGGCAGCTGCTGCCGGGCTTTTCTAAAGATATACTGCGGAATACTCAATGCTGGGGGGCTATGATATGGTTAGACGTCGTGTAAGACATAAATCTAAAGCTTTTAATGTCTTTATGATGCTGCTGTTTGTTGCCTGCCTGTTCGTTATCGGCAAGCAGGAGTATTCTATTTATCAGATTAAACAGGAGCAGGCTGCTACACAGCAACGTATTGCTGCTTTACAAAAACAGAAGACTGAGCTGGAGGCAGAGCGTAAACGTCTGGATGACCCGCGTTATATTGAAAAGCTCGCCCGTGAGGATTACAACATGGTGGGTAAAGACGAGGTGCCGCTGTTTATAGTTGATGAGAAAAAATAAGGCAGAACAAGAAATGATAGCTTTTGTTCTGCTTTTTTTATTGACACCATGAAAAATTAAAGAGTATAATACAAGAGTATTAAGAATTTTTAAGGGGGATTTTTTTCTCGATGTCACTTGAAGTAGGTGCAATTGTAGAGGGTGAAGTTACAGGTATCACCAATTTTGGCGCATTTGTCCAACTGCCTGAGGGCAAGGTTGGCCTGATTCACATTTCTGAGGTTTCTAATGTTTATGTAAAAGACGTGCATGACTTTTTAAAGGAGCACGACAAGGTTAAGGTTAAGGTATTATCTGTAGATGATCGCGGCAAAATTGGTCTGTCTATAAAACAGCTCACTCCGCCGCCTGCAAATCCGCAGCCGAGACCGCAGCGTCCGCAAAACGATAACCGCGAGCGCCGCAACAACAATGGTATGCGTCCGCAAGGCGACAATCGTGAACGCCGTGGCGGTATGCGCCCGCAAAGCGCAAGACCTATGGCTCCAGTTTCCTTTGAGGATAAATTATCAAAATTCCTGAAAGATAGCGATGACCGTATGCTGGATTTAAAACGTAATACTGAGTCCAAACGCGGTGGTCGTGGTGCCAGACGTGATAAATAAGCAAGCTGGTAATTAATGAAATGGCACTCCTGAGAGTGCCTTTTCTTTTATAGCATAGAAAAATGCGATACGACACGTTTAAACCGCTGCTGAAGGAGATGTGCTATGAGGCAGATTGCGCCTGCAGTCTACAAGCTGCGCAAAACAATTAAAAATTTGCTGCGGTCGGATGCTCATTACCTGCTGGCTGTTAGCGGCGGTGCCGATTCTCTGGCTTTGGCACATGCCTGTGCTGCTTTGGCAGCCCAGGGATGGGGAAGCTACAGCGTCTGTCACGTAGAGCACGGACTTCGTGGTGAAGAGGCTTTGCGCGACATGCAGGCTGTGCAGCGTGCATGCGAAGCATGGGGACTGCCTTGCTTTACAGAGCACGTGCAGGCTGCAGCATATGCGGCGCAGAACCGGCTTTCTACAGAAGATGCTGCGCGCCGCCTGCGTTATGCGGCGCTTAGGCGCATAGCGGCGCAGCAGGGCGCTGTGGCGATTGTTACGGCGCATCACGAGGGTGATCAGGCGGAAACACTGCTCTTAAGGCTGCTGCGCGGCGCAGGGCTTCAAGGACTTGCTGGAATGCGGGCGCAGCAGGGCGATATCATCAGACCATTGCTGACGCTGCCGAAAAGCCTGCTGGAGGAATACTGCAGCGTAGAGGGAATTGCAGTATGTTATGACAGCACCAACGCTGATACGGCGTATACGCGCAATCGTATACGTCTGGAGCTTGTGCCGTATCTGGAGCGCAGCTTTAACCCCGCTGTGGTGCCGACGTTGGCGCGTACTGCCGCCTTGTTGGCGCAGGATGCGGAATGTCTGGAGCAAATGGCTGACGATGCTTACAGGCAGCTGGTGCGCAGGCAGGAGGATGCTGTCAGTTTGCCGGTGACGCAGCTTACGGCGCTGCACAGTGCCGTAAGGCTGAGAGTATTGCGACGCGCGTATTTCGAATTGGGCGGCGAGGAGCTGTCCTTCGAGCGTAGTCAGGCGATTGACTCCCTGCTGCTACGACGAAGCGGTGGCAAGCTTATCCAGCTGCCGCAGGGAATAAACGTAGTCTACAAAAATAAACAGCTTATTTTTGTTAAAATAATATAAAGTATAAGGAGAATGAAAAAATGCATGACGATATTAAGACAGTTTTGCTGACCAAAGAAGAAATTGATGCCCGCGTACAGGAAATGGGCAAGCAGATTGCTGCCGATTATGCAGACAAGGATTTGGTTGTCATTGTTCTGCTGAAGGGTGCTGCCTGGTTCGCTACCGACCTGACCCGCGCTATTGATATGCCGCTGCGCGTAGACTTCATGGTTGCTTCTTCCTATGGCAACGGAACCAGCACCAGCGGCAGTGTGAAGGTTAAGCTTGATGTCAGCGAGGACATCAAGGGCAAGGACGTGCTGGTAATCGATGATATTATTGACAGCGGCGTTACCTTCGCTTCTATTACCGACATGCTGCGTCACTACAAACCCGCAACATTGAAAACCGCTGCTCTGTGCGACAAGGCTGAGCGCCGTGTAAATGGTCTGGAGGCTGATTACGTAGGTTTTAAAATTCCTGACGAATTCGTTGTAGGCTACGGTTTGGACTATGCAGGTGATTACCGCAATCTGCCGTTTATCGGTATCCTGAAGCCTGCTGTATACGCACGCAAATAAAAGCCTGTAAATTGCATAAAACAGTTGCTAGTTTTTCCTATCTATAATATAATAAAATATTATGAGCTAAGTGGAAGGAGGCTACGTGCTTGAATAAATTTTTTAAGAACGTACTTTTTTATCTGCTGATTATCATGGTAATTATCTGGATGTTTGACCTTTACGGTGAAAAGAATTCTAAGCCTGCCGATATAAGCTATACCAGCTTTATGCAGCATGTACAGCAGGACGAAATCAAACAGGTAACTATTGTTGATAATGTTATCAGCGGTAAATTAAAGGATGGCAAGGAATTTTCTACCGTTGCGCCTAATGACAGCAAGCTGGTAGAAAAGCTGGAAGCAAAGAAAGTAGACATTAAGGCAGAGCTGCCGCCGCAACCACCTTGGTGGATGAGCATTCTCAGCTCTATTTTGCCGATGCTGATTATCGTAGGCCTGTGGTTCATGCTGATGAATCAGGGCGGTGCCGGTGGCGGCAAGGTGATGAACTTTGGCAAGAGCCGTGCGCGTCGCTACGATGAGGAAAAACTGAAGATAACCTTTAAGGATGTTGCCGGTGCTGAAGAAGCCAAGCAGGAGCTGGAAGAGGTTGTCGAATTCCTGAAGCATCCGCAGAAGTATAATGACTTGGGAGCTAAGATTCCTAAAGGTGTTTTGCTCTATGGCCCTCCGGGTACAGGCAAAACCTTGTTGGCGAAAGCAGTTGCCGGTGAAGCTGGCGTTCCGTTCTTCAGCATTTCCGGTTCTGACTTTGTAGAAATGTTTGTCGGTGTCGGCGCTTCGCGTGTACGTGACCTGTTCGACCAGGCAAAGAAAAGTGCACCCTGCATCGTATTCATCGATGAGATTGATGCTGTAGGCCGTCAGCGCGGCGCCGGTCTTGGCGGTGGCCATGACGAGCGCGAGCAGACTCTTAACCAATTACTGGTTGAGATGGACGGTTTCAGTGCTAACGAAGGCATCATTATGATTGCTGCAACCAACCGTCCGGATATTCTGGACCCGGCGCTGCTGCGTCCCGGCCGTTTTGACCGCCAGATTGTAGTAGACCGTCCTGATATCAAGGGACGTACCGAAATCCTAAAGGTACATGTTAAGGGCAAGCCGATGGGACAGGATGTAAATCTGGACGTAATCGCTCAGCGTACTCCCGGCTTTACCGGTGCTGATTTATCCAACCTTGTTAATGAAGCTGCGCTGCTGACTGCCCGTAAGGACAAGAAGGCTATCAATATGCCGGAAATGGAAGAGGCTGCCGAGCGTGTTATCATGGGACCGGAGCGCAAGAGCCGTGTCATCAGCGATAAGGAAAAACGCCTGACTGCTTACCATGAAGGCGGTCATACTATCGTCGGCATGCTGCTTGAGCACACTGACCCTGTACATAAGGTTACCATCATTCCGCGTGGCCGTGCCGGTGGTTATACCCTGAGCCTGCCTAAGGAAGATAAGTATTATGCAACCCGCAGCGAAATGCTCGATGAGCTGAAGGTGCTGCTGGGTGGCCGTGTTGCCGAAGCTCTGGTGCTGAAGGAAATCTCCAGCGGTGCCAGCAATGATCTGCAGCGTGCAACTCAACTGGCACGCCAGATGATTTGCGAATACGGTATGAGCGAAAACATCGGACCTGTAACCTTTGGTCATCGTCAGGATCAGGTATTTCTGGGACGTGATATTGCCCGCGACAAGGATTACAGTGAAGAAGTGGCAGCCGAAATTGATAAAGAGGTACGCTCCTTTATGGAAGATGCCTATGCTGCTACCGAAAAGCTGTTGTCTGACAATATTGACAAGCTGCATGTGATTGCAAAGGCTCTGATGGAGAAGGAAACTCTGGAAGAGGAAGAAATCAACCAGCTGGTAAAATACGGTCATATCCTTACCGCAGAAGAAAAGCTGCAATTAGTACAGCAATCTGTTGTGGATGAGGAAATAGCTGCTGCTCCCGTTGCCGAAGCTGACGCAAAGGCTGAAGCTCCTGCTTCTGAAGCAGGTGTATCTGAAGCTGCTGCAAATGCAGGCGAAGAAGCACCCAAAGAATAACAGCAAAAAATTAACGCTCGCGTTCTGAAGAACGCGGGCGTTTTTTGCGTTTAGTTAAAATTTCGGAAAAACTCCAAAAACCCCTCAGCCGCAGGCAATAATTTATGCTCCTTACTCCAATACAACGTCTGATCAAAATGCAGCTTCTCATCAACAAGCTGCCGCCGCACCATCCCCTGCGGCACAGCATCACTCTCCAACGCTGCGACAACAGCAACCCCAAGTCCGCTCGTTGCAAAGGTAAGCGCACTCTCTGCCGTAGTAGCAATAAAGGCGACATTAGGCTTAACAGCATAATCCTTAAATACATTGCGCAAAAGCGCATAGCTGCCATAATTGCAGCACAAGGGCACACCTGCCAAATCCTCCGGCGAAAGCATGCTTTTATTTGCCCACGGAACCGCAAATCCGGCATTATAGAAAGCATAAAAACTCTCCCGCTGCACCTTGATAGTAGCAAAATTGTGTGCTGCAGGCAGTGGCGCATTGGCAAAAGCAAAGTCAATACTGCCTGCCTCCAACTGCTGCTGCTGCTGCTCTACCGTAGCATCGTGAAACTGATAGCTGATGCCGGGATTTTCCTTGGCAAAGGGAATAAGATAGCTGCGCAGGAAATAGTCGGTACGCACGTGTGACACGCTGAAGCGCAGCGTACCTGCGGCACGCCTGCCGAAGGTCTGCATACGCAGGCTGATATCATCTTCCGTATTGCACAGCTGACGCGCCTGCTGCAAAAAGGTTTCGCCTGCTTCCGTCAGTTCAATGTGGCGCTTACCGCGCTGCATTTTGAAAAGCTGCACGCCGTAGTTTCTTTCGATAGCCTTCATCTGTGCGCTGAGCGCCGGTTGTACAATCCCCAAACGTTTGGCCGCGGCGCTGAGATTACCTGTTTCGGCAACAGTGATAAAGTTTCTGTAAAAAGCGAAATCCATAGCAGCATCTCCTTAAAATATCAAAAAATATGATTATAATAATCAAAATAAAGTCTTTTACTTAATTATAGAACGGGAGTAGAATTAAGTAAATGCAAAAATAGAAGGCAAACTTCTATTGAACTCGGAGAGGAAGCTGTTATTTATGAAAAAACACCGCTCGTTGAACGTTTTATCGGGCCCCTTACTTTTTCTGGCCGTCCTGCTTATACTGGCACCTGTTATTGAATTTAAGCAGGCGGCCGCTATTGCTACGATTTTCTGGATGGGCCTTTGGTGGGTGCTGCGTCCGGTAAATATTGCCGTAACCTCGTTGCTGCCGATTCCGCTGAACGCTATCTTCGGCATGGTGCCGATGGAGGGGATTATCAGCAAATACTTTTCGGAAATTGTCGTGCTGCTTGTCGGCAGTGACCTTATCAGTCTGGTGTGGGAAAAAACACATCTTGATAAGCGTTTGGCGATAAAAAGTCTTTGCGGCTTGGGAACATCGATGCGCGAGCAGATATGCGTCTGGCTGGTGGCTTCAACGCTGCTGTCCATCTTTCTGCCAAACGTCGTCGTTGTTATGATTCTGTTGCCGGTGGCTGTAAGTATGCTGCGCTTTTTAGGGCAGCAGCAGATTACCGATAATCCCGTAGCAACACCGATTCTGCTGGCCATCGTTTGGGGCGCAGGCTTCGGCGGTTTTGGTTCACCCTTAGGAAGCAGCTCTAACCTGGTAGCAATCAGCTATTTGGAAAAGCTCACAGGACACGAATTCATGTATGTGGATTGGGTTATCCGCTTTCTGCCGCTTTTGTTCATCATCATGCTACTTATTCTAGCTTATCTGCTGCATCTGCCGCTGCCTGTTAAACGTCTTGACGGCGGCAAGGAATACTTCCGTGCTGCCTATGATAAGCTTGGGCCGATGAGCCGCGGTGAAAAATTAGGATTGTGGCTTTTTGTTCTCGCAACAGGTCTGGCCTTCGTCCGTCCGCTTTATGTGCAGTATCTGCCGCTGATGAAGCCTGCCTATGTATTCTTCACCTTCGGCATGCTCACTTTTATGCTGCGCAACGAAACAGGCCAGCTGCTTTTGACCTGGCGTGAAGCTGAAAAGGGCATTATGTGGGGAATGATTTTTCTTTTTTCCGGCGGTCTGGCATTAGGTCAGCTGATTACGAAAACCGGTGCGGCAACGCAGATTGCTAAGGTAATTACGCTGCTGCCGTTAAGCGGAGGTTGGGAAACGATGTTCAGCCTGACGCTGTTTGCTACCTTCCTGACGGAAATCAGCAGTAATACCGCGGCGGCTTCTATCTCAATTCCGGTAGTACAAAGCATTTCGCAGCAGTTGGGGCTGAACCCGATTCCTTATATTCTTACTTCGATTGTTGCCGTTAACTGTGCCTTTATTCTGCCGGTGAGCACACGTGCCGTGGGTGTAACCTATGGTCTGAACCCTGATGATTTGCTGAAAAACGGCCTCAAGCTCTCAATAATCTGCATGCTGCTCGTAAGTGCGCTTGGCTGTATCTGCATGCATTGCTGGAGTCTTTTCAACCATCTTTAATAAAGCCTTCTTTGTTTACTCCCTTGTCATTGCTGGGATGGCGGGGGAGTATTTTTTGTAGAGAATTGCGAAGAAGTCTGCTTGAAAATGATGCAAAACAGCGGAAAAAAGAGGAAAATAGATTTTTTTTGTAAAATTGCTGATTTTAGTGCATTTTTTGCTATACAAACGCGGTTTTTTGTAGTAAAATCATATCACAAGAATTAAGGCGGAACGGAAGGTTCCACACATATGCTCAAGAAAGGTTGTGTTATTAAGGTAATGAACGAGCAATCCATGAATAGAAGTTTAAAGAACAGACACTTACAGATGATTTCTTTAGGTGGCATCATCGGCAGCTGTTATTTTTTAGGTGCCGGATATGCGATTGAGCAGGCCGGACCTGCTATTATCCTTTCTTATCTTTTTGGCGGTGCAATCGTCTTATGCGTTATGCTGTGCCTGGCGGAGCTGGCTGTAGCTAAGCCTATTTCCGGTTCCTTTGTTACCTACGCACGTGAGAATATATCCTCAACCTGGGCTTGTGGCGTTGGCTGGGCCTATTGGCTGAACTGGATGGCTTACGTGCCGTCTGAAATGATTGCTGCGGGTATTATTATGAATAATTTTGTACCTGCCGTCAGTCAACTGTGGTGGGCAATTCTTTTTGGCCTGCTGGTGACTGTAATTAACCTTTTTCATGTTGATAATTTCGGCGAAAGCGAATTTTGGCTTTCTATGATTAAAATTGCTGCCCTCGTGGGCTTTTGCGGCGTTGCCGGTTTAATAGTCTGTGGTCTTGTCGGTGACCAGGGCTATTTAGGCGCTAAGGTGTTGCTTGGCCAGGGCGGCTTTGCTCCTCAGGGATATTGGCCGATTGTGCTGACCATGGTTATTATTCTGGTTAACTTCCAGGGTACCGAAATTATCGGTCTGGCTGCGGGCGAATGCAAGGATCCTGCTAAAAGCATTCCTATTGCGGTTCGCAATGTTTCCTGGCGTGTCATTGCTTTATATATCATTCCTATTACATTACTGCTGTCTATTATGCCGTGGGATAATGCCAGCCTGAAGGAGAGCGTGTTCGCTGCTGCTTTGGCAGAATACGGTTTTGACGGCTTAGCCTCTGCGATTGCCTTTGTAGTGCTGGTTGCAGGTGTATCCTGCGCCAACTCCGGCCTGTACGGCGGTGCTCGTGCTCTGCATGCACTGGCTCGCATGGATATGGCACCGGCGTTTTTGGGCAAGCTCAATAAAAACGGTATGCCGCAGAATTCCATTATCGTTTCTGTGTGCGCCTGCTGGGCAGTTATCGTTTTCTATACCTTTAATCCCGATTCTACACTGTATACTTATTTGCTGGCAGTATCCGGCTTTACCGGAGCGATGGCTTGGATTTCCATTTGCTGGAGCCAATATAATTTCCGCCGCCGTCTGATTGCCGAAGGCAAGGAGGATACTCTGAAGTATAAAACACCGTTCTTCCCGTATGTTACGCATTTCGGTATCTGGTCGCAGGTTTTCTGCCTGGCAGTAATTGCTTTGACACCGGATTTACGCCAAACGCTGTATGCGGGTATCCCGATGCTGGTAGTGCCGATGCTGTGCTATCGTTGGCGCAAGCATCACAAGAGCTTGGGTCAGACCAAAACTCAGGTTGCTATGGCTCATAAATCTTAAAAGTATATGGAGGTTGCCGCAGATGCGGCAGCCTCTTTTTATGTAATACACGAAAACATAAGAATATAGCAGAGGCTTTTGAGTATAATGCCGGAAGGTGTTATAATAGTTGTTAAAAGGAGAATGGTTATGCAATTAGTAGTAGATAAAATCGCCAAAGCATTTGGCATTCATGAAATATTTAAAGATGTAAGCTTTATGGTGGAGCAGGGCGAGCATATTGGCCTTGTCGGTGTCAACGGCAGCGGCAAGACGACGCTGCTGCGTTGCCTGCTGCAGCCTGAATGGGTTGACAGCGGTGCGGTAAAATTTGAACCCGGTATCAGTGTGGGCTATGTACAGCAGGGCTTTACCGATATCAGAGGTACTATCTGGCAGTTTATGCAGACAGCCTGCCCGGAAATCAGCAGCCTGCGCCAAAAGCTGGCACAGCTCGAGGCTGATTCCGGCAAGCTGCAGGGCGAAAAGCTGGACAGCTGCCTAGAGGAATACGGACGCGTACTTAAACGTTACGAATTTATTGACGGCTATAATTACGAAAACCGCATTAAGCGTGTGCTTATCGGTTTGGGCTACACCGAGGATTGGTGGCAGCATGACGCGGCAACGCTGAGCGGCGGTCAAAAGACACGTCTGATGCTGGCGGCGGCACTGGTGCGTAATCCCGACTTTATGATTCTGGACGAACCGACAAACCATCTGGATATTGTTATGACACAGTGGCTGGAAAAGTATCTGCAGGAATTTAAGGGCGGTCTGCTCGTTGTCAGCCATGACCGTGCCTTCCTCGATAATGTTGCTATGCGCATTCTGGAGATGGAGGGCGGCAAGCTGCAATCCTTTAAGGGCAATTACAGCTGCTATCTGGAGCAGAAGGCGATTCAGAGCAGTACGCTGACTGCTGCCTACAATGCGCAGCAGGATTATATTGCGCGCACGGAGGCGTATATCCGTCGCTTCAAGGCAGGCATCAAGAGTAAAATGGCGCGTGGCCGTCAGTCACAGCTGGACCGTTTGGAGCGCATTGATGCGCCGGTGCAGCACGAGGAGTTTGAGCTGCGTTTGCCGCCTGCTGCCGAATGTGCGGACAGAGTGCTGATTATGGAGGACCTCACCATAGGCTACGGCGAGAAGGTGCTGGCCAAGGGCATTAACCTGACGTTGCGCCGCGGCGAAAAGGCTGCGCTTTTGGGTGCCAACGGCACCGGTAAGACGACGCTGCTGCGTACTATCTTGGGTGAAATTGCACCGCTTAAGGGCAAGGCCAAGATTGGCAGCAGAGTGCAGATCGGTTATTTTTCGCAGAGCTATGAGCGCCTGAACCCGGAGCAGACGCTGTTGGAAAACTTTGTGATTGAATACGGCTTTACGGAAGAGCATACACGCTCGATGCTTGGCGGTATGCTGTTCCACGGTGATGATGTCTTTAAGAAAATCGGTGAGCTGAGCGGCGGTCAGAAGGCGCGTCTGGTGCTGCTGAAGCTGGTGCTGGACGGTGCCAACTGTTTGGTGCTTGACGAACCGACAAACCATCTGGATATTATGGCACGTGAAGCAGTAGAGGCTGCTTTGGAGGCCTTTGACGGCACCGTACTGGTAGTCAGCCATGACCGTTATTTCGTCAATGAGGTTGCGGACCGCATCTGGGAAATTGAGGATTTAGAGGTCAAGGATTACAAGGGCAACTACGATTTTTACCTTGAAGAGAAGCAGAAAAAGGCTGCTGCTCTGGCGCAGGCACAGGAGGAAGCGGAAAAGGCTGCGGCCTATGCGGAGGCACAGGCTAAAAAGCAGCAACAGCAGGTTGCTGCTGCGTCGGCGAAAGCGAAAAAACAGGAGGATAAAAAGCACCGTTACAGTCCTGATGAGGCTGCGCGACTGCTGCCCAAGGTAGAGCTGCAAATTCGTGAGCAGGAGGCTATGATGGGCCTTTTGGAAAAGCAGATGGCGGACCCGGCAAATCATACTGATCCTGAGCATAGCGCAGCTATGGCAGCAGAGCATGAGGAATACGAGCAAACCATTGCCGGGCTGATGGAAAAATGGGAAATGCTGATGGAAGCGGCGGAGGATGCCTGATGGACGATAAAAAGTATATGCAGCTGGCGCTGGCTGAAGCACGCAAGGCCGCAGAGCTTGGTGAAATTCCTATCGGCGCGGTGCTGGCGGATATGACGACGGGCGAGGTTATCGCCGCTGCACACAATATGCGTGAAACGTGGCATGACGCAACGGCGCACGCTGAGGTCATCGTCATCCGCAAGGCCTGCGAGCGTCTGGGGCGTTGGCGTTTGAGCGGCTGCGCGCTGTACGTTACCGTTGAGCCTTGTCCGATGTGCAGCGGTGCCATTGTCAACGGCCGTGTCGACCGCGTTGTTTATGGCTGCCCCGATGTGAAGGCCGGCGGTGCGGAATCCATTTTCAATATCATTACGAATCCTAATCTTAATCACTGCGCGGAGGTTGTCAGCGGCATCTGCGAGGAGGAATGCGCGCAGGTGATGCGTGACTTTTTCCGCCGTCGCCGTCAGGAAAACAAGGCTAAGCGCAGGAGTGAAGCCGGCGCGCCGCAGGAATAATTTCGGCAGGCGGTTGCCAAGACGAGATTTTTCTTATATAATATTAATGTTAACCTGATGCGAATATATTCGCGCTAACAGAATAATGGAGACGTAGCGAAGTGGTCATAACGCGGCTGACTCGAAATCAGTTTGCCGTTTGCGCGGCACGTGGGTTCGAATCCCACCGTCTCCGCCAACGAAATTCAATCCCGCAGCTTATTTGGTTGCGGGATTTTTAGTGTGTAACATATTTATCATTTTGGTAGGTTTTATCGCCTATTAGTTAATTTCTTCTGCTTTTTGTTTGCCAAAGATGTCGCTAACTGTTAAAATGTCATACGAATGCTTTTGGTTTTGGGGGATTATTATGACATCGGAAAAAATAATTGATATCTTAAAAAACGGTAAAATTCATCTGTCGTGTGAGCTGTTTCCGCCTAAGCAGGGCGCAGAGCTGCAAAACAGTCTGGAGATTGTCAACAAAATTGCAGTCAGCAAGCCGTCCTATATGAGCGTCACCTATGGCGCAGGCGGCAGCACGGTAGGCTATTCGGCAGCACTGGCCAAAAAAGTAGAGGATAACGGCATGCCGGCTCTGGCTCATCTGACTTGTGTAAAGGCTGATGAAGCAAAGCTGGCAGAGGTACTTGGACAGCTGCAGGGCTTTGGCGTAAAAAATATTCTGGCACTGCGCGGCGATATACCGGCAGATATGCAGGGTGAGGAAATCGGCAGCTTTGCCCATGCCAGTGAGCTGATGCGTTTTGTGAAGCAGCAAGGCGATTTCTGCGTCGGCGGTGCTGCTTATCCCGAAGGCCATCCCGAATCCGGTTCCTTGGAACAGGATATCGAAAACACCAAGTATAAGGTAGATGCCGGCGTTGACTTTTTAGTGACGCAGATGTTTTTTGATAATACGATTTTGTACAACTATATGTTCCGCCTGCTGCGTGCGGGTATCAATGTGCCGGTAGTGCCGGGTATTATGCCGGTGACGAATGCTAAGCAGATTATCCGTATCTGCCAGCTGAGCGGTACTAAGCTGCCGCCGCAGTTCCGTGCGATGGTAGAAAAATTTGCCGATAAGCCGGAGGCACTGAAGCAGGCAGGTATCGCCTATGCTACCGGTCAAATTATTGATCTGATTGCCAATGGTTTTGACAATGTACACATCTATACGATGAATAAGCCGGAAATTTTTGCCGGTATTATGAATAATCTCGGAGAGATTGTAGATAAATAGTCCTGCGCTATGGCGCAAAAGTCAGGTTGTTGTTATGGAATTTAAGCAAAAGGAAGCGCTGCGCTATCTGCGGGCCAAGCCGGGAGATAAGGCAGCAGAAATTTTAGTGGATACGGTTTATCTGAAGCTGCGCAATGAGGTACAGGCACGTTATATCCTGCAAAAGCATGCGATAACGGCAGATGAGGCAGGCGTAACGCTGGACTGCGGTGTGCGCTTTCATTCGCGTGCGTTGGCGCGTCATTTAAAGGGTTGCGACACGGTGCTGCTTATGGGTGCAACACTCGGCAGCAGGGTGGACGCAGCCATCCGCCGCCTGGCGCTCATCAGCGTTGCTGAAGGTGCGGCGGCTCAGGCTGTGGCAGCGGCGCTGATTGAAAGCTATTGCGATGAAGGGCAGGCGCAGGCTGAAACCGGCGGTCTGCTGCAGCGTCCGCGCTTTTCGCCTGGTTACGGAGATTGGCCGCTGGAGGAGCAGTGTCAGCTGTTCGCTGTGCTGAACTGCGCCAAGCGCATCGGCCTGACGCTGACGGATGGCCTGATGATGGCTCCTTCCAAGTCGGTGACGGCAATCATCGGCTTATCGGAAGATGCTGCCTGCGTGCAGAATAAATGTATGACCTGCAGTAATATAAACTGTCCTTACAGAGATACTGATATTAAGAAAGTTTGAGGAGAAGATTTAATTTATGAATTTTAAGGAATTGTTAGGCAAGCAAATGCTGTTCTTTGATGGTGCCACCGGCACACAGCTGCAGGCACGCGGTCTGCAGCCGGGTGAGCTGCCAGAAAGCTGGAATTTTACACACCCCGATATTGTAGAGGCTGTGCATCGCAGTTATCTTGATGTAGGCTCCAATATCGTAAAATCCAATACCTTCGGCGCTAATCCGTTGAAGCTGGCAGGCTCCGGCCTAGACTGCAAGGAAACCATCGAAGCGGCTGTGGCGATTGCCAAGAAGGCCTGCGGTGGCAGGGAAAATAAATTTGTTGCGCTGAATTTGGGACCGACTGGCAAGCTGTTGGCTCCTTATGGCGATTTGCCCTTTGAAAAGGCAGTAGAAGCCTACGGCGAAATGGTACGTTACGGCGCTGCTGCCGGTGCGGATCTTATTCTTATCGAAACGATGAGCGACACCTATGAAATCAAAGCTGCGGTTTTGGCGTCTAAGGAAAACTGTGATTTGCCGATTTGCGTGACCATGACCTTTGATGAGGATGGCAAGCTGTTGACCGGTGCTACGGTAGAGGCTGCCGCTCTGATGTGCGAAGGCCTGGGCGTAGATGCCATCGGCTTTAACTGCGGTTTGGGACCGGTGCAGGTTGGTAAGCTGTTCCCGCAGATGTTGGCGGCAACCAGCCTGCCGCTGATTATCAATCCGAATGCCGGACTGCCGGTACAGCGTGACGGCAAAACCTGCTTTGATGTCGGCCCAGAGGAATATGCGGAGCTGATGTACGAGCTGGCAGGCAAGGGCGCAAGCATCGTCGGCGGCTGCTGCGGTACAACACCGGAGCATATTGCGCAGATGATTGCCAAATGCAAAACTATGCAGCCCGGAGGTACGCGTGATTGCCGTCTGACGGCAGTATCCTCCTACGGCAAGGCAGTGCATCTTGGCGAAGGTCCTATAATTATTGGCGAACGCATCAATCCTACAGGCAAAAAGCGTTTGAAGGAAGCATTGGTCAACAGTGACCTTGATTATGTGTGCCGCCTCGGTCTGGAGCAGATTGGCGTAGGCGCGCAGATTCTGGACGTTAACGTTGGTACGCCTGGTATTGACGAAGCGGCAATGGCTGCGAAGGCTGTGCCGGCGCTGCAGGCGATTACTGATACGCCGCTGCAGATTGATACATCTAATTACGAAGCAATGGAAAGAGCGCTGCGCCTCTATAACGGCAAGCCGATGCTCAATTCCGTCAACGGCAAGGAGGACAGCCTGCAGCATGTGCTGCCGCTGGCTAAAAAATACGGTGCTGTGCTGGTTGCACTGTGCCTTGATGATAACGGTATTCCTGCAACTGCCGCAGGGCGTATCGCTGTGGCTGAAAAAATTATCGCCCGTGCGGCCGAATACGGCATTGAAAGCCGCAATATAGTTGTAGACCCGCTGGCACTGACTATTTCCACCGGTGCTGATAACGCGGCGATTGCCTGTGAGGTTATCCGCACAATGAAGGCGCGTGGCATTAACACTGTTATGGGTGTTTCCAATATTTCCTTCGGTCTGCCCGGACGTGATGCTGTCAACAGCACCTTCTTCAGCATGGCGATGGCAGCAGGTCTTTCCTGCGGCATCATCAATCCGCAGAGCAAGCCGATGATGGATGCTTATTACGGCTATCGTGCGCTGGCAGGCTATGACGAGGGCTGCAAGGAATACGTGCAGCATTATGCAGATGCACCGAAGGCTGCAGCAACAACAGTAAGCGAAATGGGTCTTTACGATGCCATTGTCAAAGGACTGCAGGGACCTGCGCGTCAGGCCGCAGCCAAGGCTCTGGAAAGCGAAAAGCCTTTGGATATCATCAACAAGTATATGATTCCTGCGCTTGATTTTGTCGGTCATGGCTTTGAAAAGAAAACTCTCTTCCTGCCGCAGCTGCTGATGAGCGCGGATGCGGCGAAGGCAGCCTTTGAGGTTATCCGTGAGGCTGTCGGCGTGGGTGAAACACAGGGAGAAACAGTGATTATTGCTACCGTCCACGGTGATATCCATGATATCGGCAAAAACATCGTTAAGGTACTGCTGGAAAACTATGGTTATCGCGTGCTTGACTTGGGCAAGGATGTGCCTGTGGAAGCAGTTGTGGAGGCAGCTAAGAAAACTGATGCCAAGGTTGTCGGGTTATCTGCATTGATGACAACGACAGTAGGCGCAATGGAAGAAACTATTGCTGCCCTGCATAATGAATGTGACTGTCAGGTTGTTGTCGGCGGTGCGGTGCTCACGCAGGAATACGCTGATACAATCGGTGCCGAGCATTATGCACCGAACGCTGTCAGTGCGGTAAACTACGTCAACGAAATCCTGGGCAAATAATTTATATACAGATAATTTGAGGACTATCATGCTTAGCGTGGTAGTCCTTTTTTACGTTGTTTCGACTTTGGAGTCTTTAAGCAGGAAAAACTGCTCCCTCCCAAGAATTAAACAAATATCACCATGAACGGAGGGATGTTGCATGAACATTTACGTTTGGCGACACAACAAAACATATCACAGCCACAGTATGATTGATGAGCCCTGTGTCAACAGCGAATTTTATCTCGATGCTATTGCTGTTGTGCTGGCGCATGATTTGGAAGAAGCGCTGGCCAAGCTGGCGGAAGAAAACAAAGGCTGGCGCACGGAGGATCTGCGGCAGCTGCCGTGCAGCGTATATCCTGCAGATAAGGCGGCAGTAATTTTTTCCGAGCTGCGCGGGATTATTCCGCATCTCTAAAAACAAAAAAGCCCGAATTCCCACATAAAATGTATGTGAGAATTTGGGCTTTTGCTTTATCTGCTTACCAGATGCTTTTTAAAATCGGCAGTAAAATCGGTGCCAGGATAGAGGTGCTGATGCCGGTAAGGGCAATCGCTACACCGCCGATGGCCAGCTGCACGGGGCTGACATTGGCGCAGACGCTGGTGCCGAGGCCGTGGCTGGAGGCGCCGATAGCGAGACCGGCAGCCAAATGGTTTTTGATTCCCAAAAGACGCAGCAGCTTGTGATTGAAGGTTGCTCCCAGCATGCCGGTGAAGATAACAGCAGCTGTAGTCAACGCCGGAATACCGCCGATGGTTTTGGAAACATCAATAGCGATTGGCGTCGTAATGGATTTGGGAATGAGCGAAAGCAGAACCTGTTCGCTGGTACCCATGGCCTTGCCGCAGAAGTAAACGACGATGATAGCCGAAAGCGTTGCCAATGTAACGCCGCCGGTAATAGCACCGGCCTTGGCCATGATGATTTCACGGTTCTTGTACAGGGGCAGGGCCAGAGCGATGGTTGCCGGTCCTAAAAGAAAGTTAATGAATTCCGCACCTGCCTCGTACTGTTTGTACTCTACGCCGGGCGCCAGAACGATGACAGCAATGACCAGAGGGCAGGCGATAACGAAGGGCGGAATGATGTTCAGGCTGAAGCGGTCGATGATGATTTCGCTGATAACGTACAGGATAACCGTCAGACCGATACCAAAGAGCGGTGAGTTAAGTAAAGCGTCAGGAAAAAGCATCATTGACTCTCCTTTCCTTTAAGCATTGCTTCGATAAAGAAGGCTGTAACAGCCAGAACTACAATGCTGCAGACAACAATGGTAACAGTAATGGGCAGCAGCTCAGCTTTGATGACATCTACATATAATATAACGCTGACGCCTGCCGGTAAAAACAGCATACCCATTTTGGAAATCAGGATATCGCAGATGCCCTCGATGGAGCTTGCCGGAATAACGTTGCCGCAGAGAAGTGCCGTTAAAATCAGCATTCCCAAAAGAGCTGGCGGAAAGGGTACGCCGAGGGCGTTGATGATAAGCGTGGATACCCATTGCAAAAGCAGCAAAAAGGCAATACCGCGCAATAAGCTGGTAGGTGACATTTTGGTTCCTCCTCATAAAAACATGACAAATAATATAATTATAGACCTGTTGGTGGAAGTACGCATAAAGGTCAAAACGGCCGGGGTTAGCCGATGGTCTTTGGGGTAAAGAGTACTTGGCCGACAGAACGACATGTTATTAATATTGCCACAAACATAACAATATGTCAACAAAATGACGGTAATTTTTCACTGAATTAACACAGAAAACTATTTGACTTTTTGACTTTTGCTGATATAATAGCAATTAGAAAGTGAATAGTGGTCCGGAAATGGAAAAGAGTCAACTCCATTCGGTTATTGACCGCTATTGAACCTGATAGAAGGAGGTGCAGCGTGATGAATGATCGCTACAGTGAAGAGGTAAAGGCTATATTGGAGGCTGCTCAGCAGCAGGCAGTTATGAACTATCACCAGGAGCTGACAACGGCACATGTTCTGGCAGCATTGTGCGGCAGCGACGGCTTCTTTAAATATTTGCTGCAGAGCCTGCACATTGATGAAAATGCTTTCAGCAAGGATGCTAAGGCTTTAGTACAAAAAATTCCCGGAGTTAAAGGTCAGGACCGTCAGCTGATGATGGGTACCGGCTTTGCCAGAGTAATGGCTATTCTGGGACAAGGTAAGGAAGAAATCGGCATCGGCCAGCTGGTTGCAGCTATGGCCAGTGACGGTGACAGCGATGTTGTATCGCTCTTCCGTAAATATGGTATAGACAAGAAAAAAGTTGAGGCGGCATTTATGCAGTATCAAAATAGCGAAGCGAATGATGAAACTAAAAAGACGCTGGAAAAATACGGCCAGGATCTGACAGCAAAAGCTAAAGAAGGCAAGTTGGACCCCGTAATCGGCCGTGATGAGGAAATCCGTCGTACGATTGAAATCCTTTCGCGTCGTAAGAAAAATAACCCGGTGCTTATCGGTGAGCCCGGCGTTGGTAAAACTGCCATCGTCGAAGGTCTGGCAAGACGTATTGTTGCCGGTGATGTACCGGAAAGCCTGAAGAATAAAACCCTGTATGCTCTGGACCTGGCAGCTCTGGTTGCCGGTGCCAAATACCGTGGTGAATTCGAAGAGCGTCTGAAAAAGGTATTGAAGGCTGTCAGCGAAAGCGCCGGTCAGATTATCATGTTTATTGATGAGCTGCATACCGTTGTCGGTGCCGGTGCTGCTGAAGGTGCTATGGATGCAGGCAATATCCTGAAGCCGATGCTGGCACGTGGCGAGCTGCGCTGCATCGGTGCAACTACGCTGAACGAATACCGTAAGTATATTGAAAAGGACAGTGCGCTGGAGCGTCGTTTCCAGCCTGTAATGGTTAAGGAGCCGAGCGTTGAAGATACAATTTCCATCCTGCGTGGCCTGCGTGAGCGCTATGAGGTACATCATGGCGTGCGCATTAAAGACGCTGCCCTGGTTGCTGCTGCTGTGCTTTCTAACCGTTATATCAATGACCGTTTCTTACCTGATAAGGCTATTGACCTGGTAGATGAGGCTGCTGCCCGTCTGCGTACCGAAATTGATTCGCTGCCGACTGAGCTTGACGAAAGCAAACGTCGTATCCTGCAGCTGGAAATCGAAGCTCAGGCTTTGGGCAAAGAGGAGGATGCTCAGTCCAAGGATCGTTTGACTAAGCTGAACGAGGAGCTGGCAAAGCTGCGTAAGGAAAATGACGAGCTTGTTAAACGCTGGGATGCAGAAAAGGCTTCTATTGCCCGCGTACGTGAGGTAAAGAAGGAAATTGATGCTGTGAAAAACCAGATGGAGCAGGCTGAGCGCGACTATGACCTGAACAAGATGGCTGAATTGAAATACGGCCGTCTGCCTGAGCTGCAGAAGGAATTGGCTGCTTTGTCCAAGAAGGATGAAAACGGCAATGATAATGTTATGCTCAAGGAAGAGGTTGACGAAGAGGACATCGCTAAGGTTGTCAGCACCTGGACCGGCATTCCTGTTGCCCGCTTAGGCACCGGTGAACGTGCTAAACTGGTTCATTTGGAGGAAATCCTGCACGAGCATGTTATCGGTCAGGACGAGGCAGTCAAGGCTGTCAGTGAGGCCGTTATCCGTGCGCGTGCCGGTATCAAGGATCCTAATCGTCCGATTGGTTCCTTTATCTTCCTTGGTCCTACCGGTGTCGGCAAGACCGAGCTGGCTAAGACCTTGGCCGAGGTGCTCTTTGATGATGAACGCAACATGGTACGTATCGATATGAGCGAATACATGGAGAAGCATACCGTATCTCGTCTGATCGGTGCGCCTCCGGGATACGTCGGCTATGATGAAGGCGGTCAGCTGACTGAGGCTGTACGCCGTCATCCGTACAGCGTAATCCTGTTGGACGAAATCGAAAAGGCACATGCAGATGTCTTTAACGTATTGCTGCAGGTTCTGGATGATGGCCGTCTGACTGATGGTAAAGGCCGTATCGTTGACTTCAAGAATACCTTGATTATTATGACCAGTAACCTTGGCAGCAGCGAGATTATGAAGGCGCAGGGCTCTATGGACAGAGAAAAGATTCAGCAGATGCTGATGAACTTCTTCCGTCCGGAATTCCTGAACCGTGTTGATGACATTGTTGTCTTTAAACCGCTGCAGGCAGAACAGATTAAGGAAATCGTTAAACTGGTACTGCATGAGCTGGGTGACCGCCTGAACAAGCAGCTGGAGTTGACGCTTACTTATACCGACGAGGCTGTTGCTTTCCTGGCAAAGGCCGGCTTTGATCCTGCCTTCGGTGCCCGTCCGTTGAAACGTCTGATTGTCCACACTGTTGAAAACATCTTGGGCAAGAAGATTGTTGCAGGCGAAATTAAAAATGGCGATAAGGTTGAGGTTGTATTGGTAAACGATGCAATTGACGTTGTCGTAAAATAAAACAGCTTTGGGTTT
>OGRU01000545.1_pt1 | contig 35299 bp, 35 predicted proteins | sample 1553541 | NCBI WGS metagenome assembly OGRU01 (sample SAMEA2580068, study PRJEB22360) | human gut metagenome | biome: human gut; feature: human-associated habitat; material: faeces | place: Denmark | collected 2008/2010
GCATTCCGTTCGCGGCAGGCATTCTGCCGGAGAACGATGTGGAGCTGCCGACGGCTCATGCTCTGGCGGTCGAGACCGTCACCGACGAGATCCCCGGCTATAAGTTCGAGCTGGGCAAGGGCAAGGTCCTTATCCCCGGTGATGAGGTGCTGCTGGTCGGCAGCGGTTACCTAATGGGCGATGCCCTGACTGCGGCGGAAGAGCTGAGAGCGCAGGGTATCAGCGTGGAAGTGGTTGATCCGGTTACCATTAAGCCTTTCGATGAGGAGCTGATCCTGAACGAGACAAAGGGCAAGAAGCTGGTCGTTACCTACGAGAACCACGGTACGGTAAATGGTATCGGTAGCGCTGTGGCGGATGTGCTGGCCAAGAACGGTGCAGGTGTGCCGCTGCTGAAGCTCGGCGCTACTGAGATCTTTGGACAGGTAGGTATGGTCGACCTGCTGAAGGAAGCATACAAGCTTACCGCAAAGGATGCTGTTGCCGAAATTCTGAAGGCCTGGCATAAAGTAAATTAAAGAAACAGGCATCCGGGTCGGTGAACCCGGATGCCTATTCCCTAAAACAGTTATTCTTTTACGATGGTAAAATTCGAAGGAAAACCGATAGAGAGGTTTTCCGGCTCGTAGATAATGATGTTATCAAACGAGCTTAGCGAGGCGAAGCGACATACGCTGGTCTTTCCAATTTTACTGGAGTCGGCCAGCAATACGCTTTTATCGGCACACCGCATGGCAACCTCCTTTACCGGGACGGTTTCGATATCGTCATTATAGGCCAGCTGGTTATTTAGCTCGATACCGGAGCAGCCGAAAAAGGCGTAATCAAAGTGAAACTGCGAGATCATTTTTTCGGCGTAGGTGCCCACGGTGCTTTCGTGGAAATGCATGTATCTTCCGCCGATCAGGAAGATGTCCATATCCATGTTATACAGCTTCCGGGGGATCAGAAGATTGGGTGTGACGATTTTAATGCGTTTATCTTGAATGAAATCGATAAGCTGGGCGACGGAAGTTCCGCCATCCAGGAAAATACATTGACCGTCCTGAATTAGGCTTGCGGCGGCTTTGGCGATCACATTCTTTTCTTCCATATGCTCCGTCAGTTTTTCGCTGGTGATCAGCGGTGCAACATTTCCCAGGGGGGACCCGCTGGTTTTGGTTGCGCCTGCACGCACTCTCAGTGCCAGGCCTTTTTGCTCCAGCCGTTCAAAGTCTCTCCGGATCGTTGCTTCAGATACATTTAGACTGGCGGCAATCTCCTTGATGGTAACGGTCGTTTCGGCCTCCAGCTTTTGCAGGATATAATCCATTCGCTCTGTTGCAATCATATAAAAACTCCTTTGATCCCGATATTCAGCAGGCGCTTTTTCGATAAATCAAAACGCCTCAAAAAGATTCCTTTGGACAATGAGCCCCAAAATCAAGGTGGGATAATTTATATTATTAGAATACATCAAAATTGAAAGATAAACAAGCAAATTCTCAAATATTCTGCAAACTATCTTGGATTTGTGAAAAGAATACGCAAAATGTGACAAGTACTTTATCAAAGCTTTCATTATAAAGGAAGAACAAAAAACGAGGAGGGCAATTCAGATGAATTATCCGGCTTACATATCACCTTCAATTGCGTGCTGCCCGCTGGAGTGCCTGGAAGAGCATGTGCACCGCCTGGAGCAGCTAGGGATAGAGATGTTGCATGTAGATATTATGGACGGGAATTTTGTGGCAAATTATTGCCTAGGAACGGAATTTATTCCCTTGTTGCACAGGATAACAAAGCTCCCCTTGGATATTCATTTGATGATCCAGCGTCCCGACCAAAAGCTGTCGTTCATCCCATTTGAGAGCGGGGATTATGTAACTATCCATGCCGAAAGCACACCGCATATTCAAAAAACACTGGCGGAAATACGCCGGCGTGGGGCGAAGGCGGGACTTGCGCTGAATCCCGCAACGCCCCTGGATTATTGCCGCTGGATGCTTCCGGATATTGATTTGCTGCTGGTAATGACCATCAATCCGGGATTTGCCGGACAAAAGCTAGTTCCCCAGACGCTGGATAAAATACGGTGCGCAAAGGAACTGTTGGAGCGGGCTGGAAGTACGGTCCTCATCGAAACGGATGGGAATGTGTCTTTTATCAATGCGGAGAAAATGCGCCGTGCTGGAACAAATATATTTGTAGCGGGGACTTCCAGCCTATATACTAAGGAAGGAACCCTGGAGGAGAACTATCGAAAACTTCGTTGCGCCATTGCGCAGGGGGAGGAGCACACAAAATGATTTACAAAGGGAATCCGGTATCTGCTGGCATAGCAATCGGCAGTGCCTTTGTGTACGATCCCAAGATTCTGACTGCTCCGGAGGATGCACCGGTGCTTCCGATGGAATGTGAACTGGAACGCTATGAAAACGCGGTGCAAGCAGCGCAGGCAAAGCTGCGGGAAATACAGGCCGCCTTTACTGGTAAGGATGATGATAAGGCGGAGATTTTCAGTGCACACCTGGATATGGTGGACGATGAAGAAATCTCCGAGGAGATCCGTTCGGCTATTCATGCCGGTACCGGTGCGGCAAAGGCGGTGGAACAGGTATACCAGCGGTATGCAGATCTGTTGGCAGCCCTGGATGATGACTTTATGGTGCAAAGGGCGCATGACTTGTTGGATGTGCAGCAGAGGCTCTTGCGCATCCTACTTGGTGCCCTGGAACAGAATCTTTCCCGGCTGGATGGCCCGGTAATCGTCATATGCGATGATCTAATGCCTTCGGATACGGCGACTATGGACCGGGCAAATGTGCTAGGCATCGTTGCCCAAAAGGGCGGCTATACCTCACATTCGGCCATCATTGCCCGCGGGTGGGGCATCCCGGCGGTGCTGGGTATCCCCGATATTATGAGCTGTGTTTCTTCGGGGGATACGATCGTGCTGGATGCCATTGCGGGGAATTTGCACAGCGAGCCCACTCCGCAGGAGCTGCAAAATGCCGCTGCACAGCAGACTATGTTTATGGAACAAAAGAGTATAAGCGATAAGTTTCTGTATGCTCCGGGCAGGACCCTTGATGGTGTTCCGGTGGAGATTGGCCTAAATATGGGCAAGCCTGCGCCGGAGGTGCTGGAGACTTCCACCGCAACGGATTATGTGGGCCTGCTTCGTACGGAGTTTCTTTATATGGAATCAGACCACATGCCTACGGAGGAAGAGCAGTTTGCAGCTTATAAAAAGGTGCTTCTGGAATATGGGGAGCGCCCGGTGACTCTGCGGACGCTGGATATCGGTGGGGATAAGTCACTCCCTTATTTCGCGCTTCCCAGGGAAGATAACCCCTTTTTGGGTATTCGCGCACTAAGGCTTTGCTTTGAAAATGAGGATATTATGCGCACCCAGCTTCGCGCGGCGCTGCGGGCTTCTGTGTACGGAACGCTATGGCTGATGTTCCCCATGGTCTCTGGCCTTGAAGACTTTACAAAAGCGCGTATAATTGTACTGGAAGAAAAAGAGCGCCTGTGGCAAAGCGGTGTGGCAGTGAGTGATCATATTAAGCTTGGCGTTATGATAGAAACCCCGGCGGCGGTGATGATGGCGGACCAGCTGGCAAAGCAGGTGGATTTTGCCTCCATCGGCAGCAATGACCTGTGTCAGTATCTTACTGCGGCTGACCGGATGAATCCTGCGGTGGCGCAGTACTGCCGTTCTTCCCATCCAGCCATTTATAGGGCAATCGCGATGACGATCCAAGCTTTCCGCAAGGAGAATAAGCCGCTTTCGATCTGCGGCGAGTTGGGCGGCGATAAAAATGCTGCTTGTGTGCTGGTTGGTATGGGGATGCGTAAGCTTTCAATGTCCATCCATGCGGTGCCGGGTGTCAAACAAATGCTATCTCGCTACGAGTTACCCTATTTGGAAACATTGGCAGAAGCGGTGCTGCAATGTGCGAATGCTGATGAAGTTGAGCGGTGTATGGGCGAATTTCTGCACGGCTAAGTGATTGACAGTATTCTTGTAAGGAGAAGGGTGAGACTATGTATCAGAGAAAAACGACCATTATTAATCGTACAGGGATTCACGCAAGGCCGGCATCGGTCTTTGTGAATGAGGCAAAAAAATTTCAATCCAATATTACCATCTGCAATTTGAGCCTAAATGAGCAGAATAACACCGCAAACGCAAAGTCCATTATCAAGGTGCTGACACTGGCCCTGTCACAGGGCTCGGAGGTGGAAGTGAGTGCTGAAGGTGTAGACGAAAAGGAAGCAGTCGATGTTCTGATTGAATTGATCGACAGCGGTTTTGGTGAAACCTGATTAGCTGACTTAGTTAGCAAAGTATTTTAAGAAATGGGGTCGCTGACTCCATCGGCAGTAAAAACATTTAGGGAAAAAGGTGCCCGCTTCATCCACGCCCTCACCTGTGAGGAAGATATGGGAAAACGCAAGGTGAAGAATTCTCTGCCTCCGGCAGCGCTCGAGAAAAAAGCCCAAAGCAAGCGCACATTGCTTAATACCGCAAAAGACCGCCCCGAAAGGCGGTCTTTCGATTTGGTCGGAGTGAGGTGATTCGAACACCCGGCATCTTGCTCCCAAACTTATTGAGAACACTTTTTTCGCTTGTTTATAGCGGTTTTTAGGCGTTTTCAATTTGTTTTACTTACTCTTTGACGCTCTTATTTCCACTGTTTCCGGGTGTTCCGGAGCCGTATGTGGTAATCTATGTGGTCAAAAACGCTTCCCGCCCGGTTTCCGGTGAAGATTCACCGGTGCCGGACGGGAAGCGTTTCTCATTGCTGTTGGCTGCATTGTAACTCTGAGCAGGGTGTTATGCAAGTGGTTTCTGCGTGGGTGACAGCTCAGCAGCTGCGGCGCTATAGACAAAGAATAGTATCACGCATTTGCTCTCTAAAGGTGAAACTCGCTTTCCCTCAATAACTATCGCATTCCCGTAATTTAAGGGACATTTTAAGGGAAAGTATATTGAAATACGAGAATGTACTTGTTCATGAGCGTCGCTTTTTACACGGCCTTACCCGAAGAAATACTGCTTCATATCTGAGACACCGCCATCCTTATCACAGAACCATTCATAATCAGAAAGACAGTTACGGCAGTGGGCAATTACATCAAATCCGCCTGGTGAATGCCTGTTGTCGGCAATGCTCATGACCTCCAAGGGCTTCCCGCAGGCTGGGCACAGTCTGATTTTTCTTGCCTTACGAGTGGCACGCTCTCTCTGCTCTGTCTCAAGTGCACCTAAAAGGTCATGCCAAAGATTCGGATTCGGCTCGTGTTCTGCGTAATCTTCAAGATGCCGCCTAATCTCATCGGCAGCCAGTACGAGAAACTTATCATCCAGAAGCTGAATGTGACGCTTAATATAATCAGCGACTACCATGGGCATACAAGTATTCCTGCCCATCGCATACCGCATTGCCGACAGCAGGATCAAGCGAAAGTCAGAGTCGCAGATGGGGGCGAGCAGGTCCTGAGGGAACAGCAGAAACTCCTTGCCATTATTCATACATACGCGCAGTGGCCGCTGCTCTTCCGTTACCAGATTCAGTAGACTGTTAGCTTGATCTTTCAGCTCATCAACGGTGATCGATTCGTAGTCCTGAAACGGGTTTACTTCATAATTCATCATTTGACCTCCGATCAGTTTGTCCTCACGATGAGGTGTTGGCATTGTAGCTCTGACTGCCCAGAGGTTCAACCGTTTCTTTCGCACTTGAAAAGAAATTGAATAGAGTCGGAATTCGTGCGGATTTATCATTTTCTTGCTTTTTCTGCCCAAATGTGCTATCATTATAAACAACGCTGTCAAGTGTTGGAATAGGCCTTGGCAGTATGGCTGCAATAGACCGAATGCTCTGCCAAGCGGCAGAGCATTTTTGTATATCGGTACGGAGGAGATATTTTATGTCTGTGAGTTATAAGAAACTCTGGAAGCTGCTCATCGATAAGGACATGAAGAAAAAGGACCTGTGTGAAAAGGCGGGCATCAGCCCAGCATCTGTCACCAAGATGGGACGGAACGGACATGTCACCACGGAAATACTCGTGAAGATTTGTGCGGCGCTGGATTGCAGGATTGAGGATATTGTAGAGATCGTGCCGGATGAAAATTGATTTCAAGGATATATTACTTGAGGTGAATTTATGGAAGTGAATCAGCTGGTTGCTCACTATAAAGCGAATTATGAACGCAAGGTGTTTATGACTCGCTTATCCCACGCTATGCAGAATGCATATCTAATGTATATATATGACTATCCGTCCGAGCTCAAAAACTTTGCGGATACCTTTTTGGCGTACCTTCCATTCTACATTCGGAATTCCGACTATTTTGAGACTGTCGACGAAAATGAGGATATTGATACGCAACTTATAACAAGATCAAAAAACATGAGGAAGAACAGCAAAATTATTCCTCATCGTCAAATTGCGTCCGATGGTATCTATGGCGAATTATTTCTTGACTTTTATTTGCGTATTGTTAATGGCAGAAAAGCAGTTATAACTTATGCTAATAAACGTTCGTTTGATTCGAATTACGAGTCTACAGGACCGGATAATATTGTTTACTTTTTGGACGAAAACAAGAAAATAAATATCTGCTTTTGCGAAGCAAAGTTTGTAGCTGGCGCTGCGAATGCGAAGAACAATTTGATTGAGGATATTGTTGGAAAGCCTAATACGCATGGAAAAGCAGATGGAAAACCCGCACATATTAGCGCTGCATATCTAAATGATTATTTTCAGTTTATCGTTGAGAAGGGTAATGCAATCCAAGAGCCAGATAAAACTATATTTAAATCTTTTTTTACTGATTTAAATGCACAGTTAGATGGTGGAAATGATTTCGTCTCCGTACTCATAGCACACAATATATGCGTTAATTTTATTTTCTTTGCAATATTTGATAGCAAGCAGAGACTTCCCGAAAAATTAGAACAGCATTATAACGATATATACAGTCAATGCGAGCAAAGCATTAAGTCCATTGGATTCACGAACTATAGAGTCGAAATTGTATTTGTTCCTACCGAAAGTTCAACAATGGACATTAAACGGGCTATGGAGAAATCTTATGAATAATACAGAATTTGTGTCTGCACTTAATGAGTATTCTTTTAGTGGCGAAAATGATAAGATTCTCAAAATCCTTAACGCGTTATTTGATTCTGGCGAATATAAAGCATATTTGAATCTTGTTTTCAATGCGATTTCACTGACACAAATGTATGGCTTCTTGGCTTATCTTGATACCAATGAGAGGGCTGCCTTTTTATCATGGGATAAGGTGCGAAGTGATTCTTATGTTGGAAACGTAATGCCGTATTACAATAGTGGGCAACTTTCTTTGTTGTTAGAATTAGAAAAGCATCAGAAAATCTTTCTATCTGCGCCTACCTCTTTTGGGAAAACCAGCTTGCTTCTTGAGTTCATAATTCAGCACCACAAATCTCTTGCTAATGTGCTGATTATTGTCCCTACAAATTCATTGCTCGAAGAACTATATATTAAACTTATAGACAACAATAGGGCCTTCGAAATGAATTATTGTATATCTACCCAACCGTACTTCAGGCAAGGTTTGCGCAATTTTCTGATTGTTACTCCAGAAAGATTCCTCTTATTATACGAAGGTTGTGACTTATCATCTTTTGACATCATTATCATGGACGAAACCTATAAGATAGTTGACTCAAAAAATGAACACATTAGCGATTTTATTGAGGCGCGGTCAGTTAGGTTTCGAAAAGTCGCGGACATGATTGGACAAACCAATAACCGGCTGATATTGTTATCTCCCTTCACATATGAGTTAACTGATTCTATGGGAAGATATTTGACTCGACACGGAATCAAGAAAATCGATCGTAAAATAGAGTATGTGAACAAGGAGATTTACCGGATAGTTGACACTGAATCATTTAAGAATCACTTCAAAATCAGAGTTATTGGCTACACAAAGTCGGCAAGTATTTCCCAAAAAACAAACATTCTTCTTCGAGTTTTGCAAGATGATAAAAATATAGTTTATGTATCTCAATATGCGAGAGCCTACGAAATCGTCGAAAGGTTAGACTGGACAAGGAGAATAAAAGTTACAGAGCGCTATTTGAAATTCATAGCCCATTTGGAAAAAACATATTCGATTGACGATGCTTTCGAGTGGAAAATAATAAGTGCACTTAAGAAAGGCGTAGGTATTTATATTTCGCCATTGCCAAGATATATCAAGAGGGAGATTATCAACCTTTTTGAAGACGATGTGATTGGAACGCTTATAGTTACAACTTCGTTTACAGAAGGTGTGAATACAAGTGCAAGTAACTTGATTTTTACCAGCTTAATTAATGGTCCGACGACCAATCGATTGTCTGATATAGATGTACTGAATGTATCTGGACGCGCTGGTCGTTTCGCACGAAATAGTATTGGCAAGGTGTATTGTATAACATCAGAAGTATATGAAAAGGTTACTCAACTGCAACGAGAAGCACAGATAAGATTAGAGAATTACAATTATTGTACGCAGGGGCACAAAAGAATCGATTATGAAATCGATATGATTGAAGATGAATATCTATCTGAGGCTGAAAGGGAGGAAAAAAGCAAAACGCTTGAGGAAATGTTAGCATTGGGACTTACGGCAGACGATATGCGTTTGTCATTGAATGTTTCAACGAAATGGAAAGTTGCTCTTTACAAATATTTTCGGTTGCATCCAGAGCAAGTTACAACTTCATATGAAAAAGCAAAAGATATTCTGGAGGCGCAGCCCAAAGCCAGAATCGAATCCTTAAACTATATCTTCCATATTCTTAAAGCAGCTTTCGAAGCCGCCAACATCGATGGGTTTGAATGTGAGCCATATGAAATAAGAGCTTTTGACTCTCAAAACAATTTCATTTGGGGAAGATTATATCGTGTATACTGCTCTGGTAAAATAGCGAATGTCATCTCCAGTAATAGGAAGTATATTACAGGGCGATATGAGGATTTCATAAAAGAACACAACCTTACACGAATCAAAGAAAAGCGGGTGATGCAGCAATATTTTAATGAAGAAAAACTTGGTTGGATATTGCGATATTACAAATCCGATTTGACGCCGAACATTGATGCTTTTTACTCAGAGACTTTTAAATTTATTTCTTCCATCATTCAATATAAAATTCCTTTCTATACATCATTTTTCGTATCGATTTTAAAACTATTTCTTCAAAAAAACGCCTTAGATGCATCATTGGATCTATCCTGCTTAGATGCAAAGAAAATAACATTACTGTTTGAGGATGGTAGTGTTTACGATGACTATTCAAAACTCATAGATTATGGCGTTTCGAACGATTTGGTTATGAAATTGCATGATGGGCACATTACAATTGCAGAACTGCAAGAGGAGCGGTACGACAAATCGATATTCGATGAATATGAACAACTGATGTTAAGTGATTTCCTCTCTATTTTGTAAGTCCTTTAAATAAATTACGATTTAGGGACTACTGTCGTTTCTACAAATATTGTTGATGATTTCTTTGCTGCGGTATGGTATAATTTAATTATAGACCAACGATCCGGCGTCTGTCGGTGCTAACATGAGCTACGGCTCGGTCTATGAAAATAAGCGAGCTGACCGCATGACGGTCAAAGGAGGGCTTTATTATGCAAAAGACTATCTGCGAGTTATTCGCAGGTGTCGGCGGATTCCGATTGGGATTCGAACGACTGGAAGCGGGCTGGGAGACTACATGGTTCTCACAGTGGGAACCCGGCGCAAGGACACAATGGGCACATGACTGCTATGTGCAGCATTTTGGAGACAGTTCTGACCTAAATAATGAATTTCATACTGGAGAAGACATCAGCACGATGGACAAGCAGGCCATTCCAAACCACACACTTCTCGTGGGGGGCTTCCCTTGTCAGGACTATAGTGTGGCACACACCCTGTCGTCTTCTCATGGTATCGAAGGTAAAAAGGGCGTACTGTGGTGGCAGATAAGAGATACTATCATCGCAAAAAAGCCACCGTTCTGCATCTTCGAGAATGTTGATAGATTACTTAAATCTCCGGCCAAACAGAGGGGACGTGACTTCGGCGTTATTCTTGCGTGTCTTGCCAAGGAAGGCTATAGTGTGGAGTGGCGAGTTGTTAATGCAGCACAATACGGTGCAGCGCAGCGTCGTCGTAGGACATTCATCTTCGCATACAGAAACGACACGATTTATGGACAGAAGATGGCCGACATATCTGCAGATATGATTATCAAAAATGGTGGTCTTATGGCGAAAGCCTTCCCCATTCAAAACATAGGTCAGATAACGGAGACGGTTATCGGCGGTGACATCGTAGATGTGAGTGATAACTTTGCCTTTGCATTCGAAACCGCAGGTTATATGTGCAAAGGTAGAATTTATACAGCAAAAGTGACTGAGCAGGAAGAAGAACCAATTACCCTTGGAAAAATCCTGCAGACGACTGTTGATGATAAATTCTATATTACTAATGAGAAAATGCCAAAATGGACATATCTCAAAGGTGCAAAGAAAATCCCAAGAAAATCAGCAGATGGTCATGAGTATACATTTTCAGAAGGCCCCATTGCCTTCCCTGATCCGTGGGATAGACCTGGTCGTACGATGTTGACCAGTGAGTCCACAATCAACCGTTCCACGCATGTTGTGTCAGATCCCGGAACAGGGAGACTCCGGTTGCTGACCCCGGTCGAGGCCGAGCGCCTCCAGGGATTTGATGACGAATGGACAAATACGGGTATGCCTGATAGGATGAGATATTTTTGCATGGGCAACGCCCTGGTCGTACCGATGATAACCAGAATGGGTAGAGTTCTGGATACGATCATAGCTGAAGAAAAATAAGCTATATCAAAATCAGAATGATATCCATGGGTCTTGTGCAGCAATGCGCAAGACCCATGGTCGTTCATATGAGATCATAGAAAAGGAGTTGGAAGCAGTGGAGGGAACACAGTATGTGACCAAAGAATCGATCCTGCGGCGTGCGCAGGAGATCAAGGGTATCCCGCTCCGGGATGTCGATAAAACTGGTCGTTTGGCCACGGGAAAAGGTGCTATCGGAACCGTTATCGAAGAGAGCTGGTTTGGCTACACGCCCAACTCCGAGTCTGAGCCGGACTTCCCGGAGGCTGGCGTAGAACTGAAAGTCACGCCCTACCTGCGTGGAAAAAACGGGATCCGTGCAAAGGAACGGCTGGTCTGCAATATCATCAACTATATGGAGGAGTACGATAAGACCTTCCAAACCAGTGCCTTTTGGCATAAATGCAACACCATGCTTCTCATGTCCTATGAGCATCTTGCAGACAAACCCAAGGGTGATTTTCGGATAGACGAGGCGGTTTTGTTTAGTTTCCCAGACGAGGATCTTGCTATCATTGAGCACGACTGGAAAACTATCATGGAAAAGGTCCGTGCAGGCCGTGCTCATGAACTCTCGGAGGGTGACACACTCTATCTTGCGGCTTGTACAAAGGGAGCCAATGCATCCAGCGTCCGGCAGCAACCATTTTCAGAGCTTCCTGCAAAACAGCGGGCATATTCTCTGAAATCATCGTACATGACGCAGATCCTCAACAAGTATATATTTGGAAATGCGGAGAGCCCGCGTATCATCAGATCCGCAGATGTGTTGCACGCCAAAACTTTTGAGGAATACATTATTGATAAGGTTAAGCCTTATTATGGAATGACTCAAAATGAGCTTAAACTTAGACTTGGTGTCGATAGCAATGCCAAGAGCCTTAATGAGATTCTATTGGCGCGAATGTTGGACGTTAAAGGCCGCATTGCCTGTACGGAGGAGTTTCAAAAGGCAGGTATTATCCCCAAAACTATCCGAGTGCAAAGCAACGGTAAAATCAAGGAAAGCATGTCCTTCCCCACATTTGACTTTATTGCGTTGAGCAAGGAAGAGACTTGGGAAGAATCAGAACTCTATAACTATCTGGCGCCTACAAAGTTCATGTTCGTTATTTTCCAGGAACGGGGTGATGGAGCGTATGTATTTGACCGCGTCATGTTCTGGAATATACCAAATGATGACCTTGAAGAGGTGCATCGTGTTTGGGAGAGGACCGTTCAAACGATCCGTAGAGGTGTCCGGCTGATCCAGACACCTCGTGGGATAAGCAATGATCTGCCGAAGCAGGCCGAGAGCCCTGTTGCACATGTTAGGCCCCACGGAAAAGATGCTTCTGATAAGTTGCCCCTACCGGATGGTCGAATGATGACTAAGCAGTGTTTTTGGTTGAACAATACATATATTGCGGAACAAATATCTTATCTCGACAATAGTCGTGCCGGGAAAAGCTCCGGCAGGCGAGCAATACCCGTTGCCCAAGGAAAAATAGTTAAGAGAAACTCTAAATCAGAGCGATATGAGGCATTATCTCCAGAGGGCAAGAAAATTACGGATGCAGTTGAAGTTGCTGTTAACACCGTCACGGACAGAATTGTAGAGAGGGCTACAAATAAACTTTTTGAAGTGTTGAACAAGCGAAAGCGTGACAAATAACATTCGGTATAGCTGGTTTTGTGGAAAGTAAAGGAGGATTATAATGCCGGATGACCTGATTTATGAGTATAACAAAGCTGATCGTAGAGATGTATTGAGACACGCAAAAGCGCTTGAAGGTAAAGTGATTGGCGATGTTTATAGACTTGAGCAAACCGGAAAGCAGCGTCCCGAAATGCTTGAATATTATGCAGAGATACATATGACCGGAGGGACAACCGATGATGGTACGGTAGTTAGAAAAGACAAGGGGCGAATAGGAAATTTAGTTCAAGAAGTTTATTTTGACATCCCAAGAAACAATGATTCCGAATATGACATACAGGAATGTCAAGTCGAGCTAAAGGTCAGCAAATTAAAGATAAAGCCACGCGCAGGATTGAGCGTACAAGAGCGACTAATTCTTGGAATGATTAACCGGGATGATGAATTGCCGGAAGGGTTTGAAGATTCTCATATTTACCATAAATGCAGAATCATCATGCTCGTATACTACATTAACAAAGAGCAAGAAGGACTCTTACCTTTTCAATTTCCATTTTACAAATCTGCATATATGACGATTCCAGAAGCAGATATGGAAATCATCCGGAGAGATTATGCATATATTCGCAGATGCGTTAATGAAGGACGTTACGGTGATTTGCACGAACATTCCGCAATGTATTTATCTCCTGCCCCTAAAAATCAGGGTCGAGCATACTCATTTAAGCAATCGTACATGAATCAGTTGTTTAGAGAATACATCAATGCTAATCAAGTTTTGTACGATCCAGAAACAGATGAAGAAACCTTTCAGATTATAAACCAATATGAAAACATAGTAGCTGAGCCAGAACTGCTTCGAGAAACATCTTTCGAAGATATCGTCATGCAACGATTTACACCGTTTATAGGTATGAGCATGGTGGAAATTAGAAGGCATGTTCTCAACGAGGTGCAATTTGAAGCGTGGTATACTGCCCGGCACCAACAAATAGATGACGGAAAGATGCCTGATAAAGCCGAGTTTGCCCGAACAACGATGTTGATGCTTGGTATATCTGGAAATAAGGCAGAGGAGTTCGTTAGAGCTAACATATACGTCAAAACGTTGAGAATCAATAGCGACGGATCTATGAATGAAGATATTTCCTTTCCTGCATTTGAGTTTGGTGATTTGATGGAAGAGACATGGGAGGAATCCCGGTGTTATTCGGATATGGTTGATAGGCGGTTCCTGTGGTCTATCTTCCAAGAAGTTAATGGAGATTTCGTATTTAAAGGAGCAAAGTTCTGGAGCATGCCCCCGGAAGATGAAGCTACGATACATGCTGGTTGGGATGATATTCGAAATATTATTGCAAACGGTGTACAATTTGCGAAACGAGTCAAGTCTGATGGTACCTTTGCGGTGACAGAGCGTGGAGCAAGTGTGATTTTGAATAATTTCCCAGACTCTAAAAATACGAATCCCCGAACTCAGAATCATAGGCAGTGTCCAGCGGGTGCACCAATGAATCGTATAATTTCTGTTCGACCGCACACCCAAAAGGTATATTATGATTTGCAGTCTATTGGATACTCCGATACAGAAAACCCGCGTTGCAATGGAAGCGCTCTGCCTAATGGCGATATAATGACAAAACAGTGTTTCTGGTTTAACAACGACTATATTTTAGAGCAGGTCCAAGATTTGATATGAAACATCCTAAATCATACGATTCCACTCCGGAGACAAGAAAACGCATGTCTAAAGTCAAGTTAAAGGGCGGCAAGGCAGAGATACTTTTAGCAAAAGCACTTTGGCATCAAGGCTATCGCTACCGAAAGAACGATAAGAGGTTGCCTGGTTCCCCAGACATAGCGATACTAAAATACCATATCGCTGTCTTTGTAGATGGCGAGTTTTGGCACGGGAAAGACTGGGAAGCCCGAAAGATGCGGCTTAAACGGAATCGAGAGTATTGGATCGAAAAAATCGAAGAAAACATGGCTCGCGACCTTCGGGACGACCATTTGTTGGTGCAGGCTGGATGGGTCCCCATTCACTTTTGGGAAAAGGAAGTCATCAAAGACTTATCGGCATGTGTTGCTACGATCGAGGAAATCATCCTTGCGCAGCTGATAGATAGCGCAGATGCGCAAGAAGCCATTGACTATGAAGAGTGATATCAGCGCCTTACATAGGAGTTACATTTATGGGGACTATCAGAACAGTAGAGCTTTTTGCAGGCGTAGGCGGTTTTCGCTTAGGCTTGGAATCTGCGTCTGATAGGTTCAAAGTGATATGGGCAAACCAATGGGAGCCGTCTATGCGAGAGCAGTATGCTTTTGAGTGCTACACTGCGCATTTTGGCAGTCAAAAGTACCATGTTTGCCAAGATATTGCCAAAGCTAAAATCGATGTACCTGACCATGATCTGCTTGTTGGAGGATTCCCGTGTCAGGACTATTCTATCATGAAGAAAAATTCCGCAGGAATTGAGGGAACTAAGGGTGCGCTTTGGTGGCAAATAGATGATATCCTCAGAGAAAAAAGGCCAAAGTATGTGTTACTGGAAAATGTGGACAGATTGATCCGCTCTCCGGCCAAACAGTCCGGTCGTGACTTTTCCATCATATTACGATGCCTCTATGAGAAAGGCTATGCCGTAGAATGGAGAGTCATCAATGCTGCTGACTATGGATATGCTCAACGTCGGCGGCGAACCTTTATCGTGGTCTATCATAATCAAACGGAGATTTTTCGCAATTTTGCAGAAACGGTATGTGTGCAAGGCCTTAAGTCTATGCACAAGCATGTTATGGAGAATGGTATTTTAGCAAAAGCGTTCTCTGTTCAAAGTCATAGCAGGTCATATGTTGAGAGTTGGATCGACGAATTAGAATATGCTGATATTTCAACTGTTTCAAGAAATCAGCGGGTATATTTATATAACGCTGGTGTTATGATGAACGGACGGATATACTCTGTTGATGTGACTCCGCAGCGAGTAGAAGCCACGCCTCTAAAGGACATATTAGAAACAGGTCCAGTGGATGAACACTATTTCCTTCGCACCGAAGACATGCCCCGATGGACCTACTGCAAGGGGGCAAAGCGTGAGAAACGGCAGCGGCGAGATGGCAGTCAGTATTATTTTTCCGAGGGCAGCGTTCAATTTCCAGAATCGTTGAACAAGCCCTCAAGAACGATGCTGACTTCAGAGTCCCAGGTGGGCCGGACTTCTCATGTCGTACGGGACCCGATGACTGATTGCCTACGGGTGCTGACTCCAATCGAATGCGAGCGATTAAATGGATTCCCGGATGACTGGACAGATACAGGAATGCCTGAGCGAATGCGATATTTTTGCATGGGCAATGCCTTAGTCGTTCCGCTTGTAAAAAGGATAGGAGACGCATTGTTAAATGCGAGGATATGATTAATAGTTCGCATGTATACCCTTAACAATGATGAAAGTAGACGATGATTATGCCGAAAATTATCAGGAACGCGATCAGATGCAAGAAATGTGGAGACGTTATTGAAAGCAAGACTGTCCATGATTTCAAGTTTTGCAGCTGCGGTTCGTGCGCCGTGGACGGTGGTCTTGATTATCTTCGTAGGTGCGGAAACCTTGGAGATTGGGAAGAACTGTCCGAAGTGGAAAAGGTGGAAGACAACGGCGCATTGACTTAATTCTATCTTGCGGAAAGTGGTTGCGCCATAATATTGCTTATCATCATTCGCAAGTCACCACGGGTACCCCGCACCCCCAATAGGGGCTGAAACTATGCGTTTCAGCCCCTATTTTTCCAAATCTTACAGTAGCTATTCCTGCTGACTTGTGGTATATGTTTGTGCTGCAAGGAGGCGAGCACATGAAATACAAGCTGCTGAAAGACCTATACGACTGCTTCTACATCCCACCTGAACTTCCAGCTCAGAAACAGGAAATTGAGGAATGTCATCAAGCACTGAGCGAGGTGCTGGGTAAACCAGAGCGTCGGCTGGTGCTCCAGATCATCGACGCCAAAGACCGTATTGCTGAGGATACCTCCATCGACAGCTTTATCGCCGGATTTGAACTGGCGTGGAAGCTGTCCATAGAACTGAATCACTACAAAAACGAGCGCTCAGTCTCCTGCAGAACGGCAATGGGATTGGGGGCTCGTTTTGCATCTGCGAAGGAGGAAGAGGAATGAAGAAGTTCGTCATAGCAGCCATGATTGCCGCTTGTATCGCCTTGTGCACCGCTGTGTGGCTACATGGCAATGCGGGCGGGGAAACACCCGTCCCAGCCACAAAGACCGCTGTGAGCGCCAAGAAAGCAACCGTTGTGGAAACTGAAACAGAAGAGAATTCCGCGTCACTGGCAGAAACGGAAAACGAGGTTCCTCAGCAAGAAGTATCCCCAGAGGAACGTCCTGAACCAGAGACAGAGTCTATGGAAATACCCGCAGATTCCGAGCTCCCGCCTTCCGCAGAGCAGACACCCGCTAAGAATTCCGCACCAGAGCCAACTCCGCCCCAACCTCCTAAAGAATTGCAGCCCGGTGACAAAGTCTATGTAGCGGGCTTCGGCTGGGTGGAGTACGAGGGGCCCAATCATTGTGAAGACGGCACGGACATTTACGAAAACGGCAACAAAATTGGGAGCATGGGTTGAGATTTGCGGAAAACATTCAAAATAGGGTCAAGTCGCTATTGACAATCAAACTTTCTGTGCTATTCTGTAATGATTTAACCTCGATGTTGAATGGGTGGCATGGGCGAGAAGGAGAGTATATATGGCGTATGAGTTTGTTTGCGAGTCCGAAGCAAAGTGCTATCGTTCAAATTGCTCGGCCGTCCTGAAGAAAACCTGCGAGTTGCTAAAAAAGAAGGGCATTTCTGCACAGTTTTCGCTTGTCGGAAGCGGTGCAAAGAATATGATCACGAGAAACGGAGATGGTCCGTATGACCTGGACTACAACCTTTTGGTCATGAAGGCAGAAGAAAGATATTGGAATAACCTGCGGTTGCTGAAGGAAACGGTAAGAAATGCTCTGAACCGGGCGGAGAGAAGAGAATTCTTTTCGGATGCCCAAGATTCAACTTCTTGCTTGACCGCACTGCTGCATTTTAAGGATACTCCAAATGTAAATGTTGAATTCAGCTTTGATGTTGCGATTATCAAGAAAAATCCAAACGGGAACTATATGCGCTTGATTCATAACAAAAATGTGTACGCACTGGGCCGGGATCAGTATACATGGAATGAAGTGCCGCGCTCACATCAAGTAAAAGATAGAGCGGATGAAATAAAGGAAGAAGGTTTATGGCAGGAGGTTCGTGACAGGTATCTTGAGAAGAAAAACATGTATCTGTCTTGGCAGGATCGTAACCACCCATCCTTTGTGGTGTATGTGGAAGCGGTGAATGAGGTTTATAACAGATATTTCAATAGAGGAGGCGGGTACAGTGTGCAATCGATTTTTCGACTACGATGACGGCGACTTCGCCATGAGCATTTCTGACAGCATGGCGATGGACTCCGATGGGGATCTCATGATGCGCATGGGAGATCACATGGCAATGGATATGGACACAAGCGATATTCACATGATCTCCTCATGGTCTGATGATGACGAGGAGTAGAGCATAGGCGGCGGCTCAACGGATGCACCGCCATAGACAAAGAAAACACTTTCAATCCGGGCAGAGAAAGCAGCGGGACAGGTCGTAAAGGCTTGTCCCGCTACTTGTGTATTATGGCAGATATTCTTCTGTGACCCGATACCGGCTGATGCCGAAGGCGTTGCTCCGCTCCACGATCTCCGGCGGGATCTTGGGCAGGTACTTCTTGCTGAAGCTGGTATCTCCGAAGTAGGCGTCAAAGCTTGCCACCGGCAGGACCACCCACTCGCAATCATCCTGCCGGTTGGCGAGATAATAGCGGATCAGCGTACAGACGACCTCGGCTGGAATTTCCTTCGGAAGCGCCGCTTTCACTTTCTCAGTCAGTTCCGGCAGCAGTTCCGGCCCCTCTCTGCGCAGCGGGCCAAGTTCCAGCGCATCGGCAAGGACATCATCAAAGCGCAGCGTCCAGGCACCCTTGGTTTGGGGCGCAAAAATCGGGATCTGATACTGTAGTACTTTATTTCGCCATGCGGCGGCAAACTTCGAGCGAAGGACCTCCGCATACTTGAGCGAGGTGCTGCGCACCTTTTCCGGGTGCGTCAGCATGAAGTTCGCCGCGCGGAGAACATGACGGAGGAACCAGCCGACCCCATCCGCATCCACCAACTCCGGGAACTCCGTATGCAGCTCCGAAAAATCCGTCTGGAACTGCCACTCCTTGTCCTGCACACGCTTTCCGCCCTCTGGCACACTGCACCAGGCGCAGAGCGCACGGCGGGCATGGTCGACCCAGTCATGCGGATCACCCGAAATGACCGCTCCATCTTTGCCGTGGAACAGGTATCCACGAGCCAGAACGGTCAAAATCCGCGCCATTCCCTCAAACTCCAGGATCGTGGAAAAGGTGAAACGGCCCAGCCATGTCGTGTCGCTCTTCTTGCTGGCGGTATAGGAAACTGTTCCAGTATATGCGCAGAATTCCTCCCATTCGTTAATCATCCCGCACCTCCAGAACATTTTTCTCAATGTACTCCGGCAGTAGATCCCACAGCAGGTCACGTCTGCCGAGAGCGACCACATAGCGCACAGCCAGAGTCGGTCTTACAATGGCGGTCAGAAGCTCCCGGCACTTGGCCGTCACGGCATCACGATAGCTCCGGGAGGCGGACTTGTCCGCAAAGGCTCTCATCATGGCAGTGAAGGCTTTTGAGTCGCTTTCGCGGAACAGCTGCTTTTTCTCCCTGCCGGTGTTCTCGTCCTCCATGTCGCAGACAATGTCCCCGAGGATGCGGTAGCCGCCGAAGCGGAAATCGGTCAGCAGGTCGTAAACATCCTCAAACTCCGGCTCCGTCAGCCATTCCCGAAGGAAGCGCTCCCGTGCATCCTCGTCCATGAGGTGCCAGGCCTGCTTCTGAATGGCCTGCCGCAGAGCGGACACCTTTTCTGGCGGCAGACTGCCGAACAGGGCGTACAGCTCGTCGGGATCGTATGCATCCTCCTGCCCTCTGGCATATAGGATGCGTTCCACATCGCTCTTCCGCTTTTTCTCCTTCACCGGAACGCGACAGGCCCGGATGCGTGAGAGGCAGGCGTCGTGATCCCGCAGCAGCGCATCCACCGCCGCCAGCTTATCGGAGTTCAGCTGCCCCTTCCAGTCCGGCTGCTGAGCGAAGGAAAATAGCTCCTCGTCCCTGGCGGGCGTTGCCTTGATACGCGGCGTGTTCTTTTTCAGCTGCTGTGCCAGATACGGCAGACACTCTACATTGGAGTCCACCTTGCTCCAATCCACCTTTTTGAAAAACGTTTTTACCTTGGCCGCATGGGTTGGCTCATACCAGGCACGCCGGGTCTCCATTTCTTCTACCAGTGTTTTATATTTGAGGAAGTCGCTGCGCTTGATGGCCTTATGGGTCAGGTACTCATCCAGATCCGGACGGATGCCGCTCTTGGCCGAGTCGATCTCCAGCCCGGTGAGGATGGCCAATGTTTCCGTCTCCTCCCGGCAGCGCGCCCGCTCCTCGGCGTCGGAGTTTTCGTTATAGGCAATGATGCTTCGGTCCAGCGCGGCATTGCAGATCTGGCCGACGCGGGAGGAGAAGGTGCTGCGAACGGTCTCAAAGCGTGCCTCCCAGTCGTCGGCACTGCGGATCTGGGGCTGGGCCGTAGGGATCATCAGCAGAGGAATGTTCTCTGTGTTGGTGAGGGATTTGTGTTTCTCGTAGCGGTAGAGGTTGTAGTTGCGGCGGACGCAGGCATTCAGAATCGGATCAGATATGGTCTTGATCATATCGCCGTCGTAGTCAGCGCCGCCCAGCCGCTCCGCAGCCAGCATATTGGAATCCACCATCACCACATCCGTCAGGTGCCCGAAATAGTAATGCCGCATCTGCTTTCTCTCTTCCTTCGCGTCGTAGAAGGAAAGCTGTAGCTCCTCGTTGCGGGCAATGTGCGGATTGCGCAGCAGCGTGCAGGCGTCGTCATGGGCATAGGCCGCCTGGGGTGCATAGAAGGAACTCCCCGGGAAGTGGTCGGTCATGACGGTGCTGTAAAACATCCGTTGCCTGCGTTTGCGCGGTGGAACAGTCGGGAGCAGAAATGCCAGAAAGTCCAGAAGATCACCGGAAAGATAACGGTTGTCTCCCGCTACGATCAACCGGCCGACGGCGTACTGCTCCACGATTTTATCGGCTTCATCCTCCAGTCGCTTGGCATAGACCGGTTCGTTGATGAAGCTTGGATTCTTTTTCAGCACGGCGGCAAGGATCTGGTCCTTGCCCTGGTGTCGTTCCCACCAGCTGACCCGCTCAAACTTCTCCAGAAAGTAATTCTGCCGAAACGATTCATCGGCGCAGAAATTGTAATACGCCAGTTCCGTCTGCTTGGTGAGCCAATTTCGCTCGTCTGTCTCCGGGCTGTGGTCCCAGCCGTCCGGCAGATCGGCAGGGCGGAACTCGTCACCCTGAATGGAAACGGTGGTCAGAAACTGATAGTTCAGCTCGGTGGTCTGTTCCGGTTTCTCCTTGCTCACATTGGTGATGTACAGCGCATGGCGGTACTTGCGAAACACCGTCCGGTAGTCCTCCCAGCTCATGCCACTGGCAGTGAGCCAGCCGTATCCCTTGAACATGCTCTTGGTGAGGATGATGTCCACATCCCGGACGGAATGCTCCATGCCCCACAGATCGGTGATGGTGTCCGTCCCGCAGAGGGTCAGGAAGTCTTTGAAGTCCACCTCGTGCAGCATACCCTTGACATAGGGCATACGGATCTGGAATGAGGTGTGGACTTTCTTCCCGCACAGCTTCTCGTCCACGACGCGGGCATATTCTTTTGAGATCAACCCCTCGCCGTCGAAGCAGGTGATTTCGATGTCCTCTTTTTTCTCCACCCGGTGATATTTGCGGGTACTGCTCTGCGTTCCGTCGTCCTCTACGGTGATGACGCTGACATTCCGCTCTGTGCGCGTAGGATTGTCGATGACCACCACCCGGTGGGGCCGGTCAATGCCGATGCCGTCAATGCGGATACCGCTGGACAGCATCAGGCCGTTGTAGGCATAGAGCTTGCTGAGCTGACAGTCACCGATGGTCATATCCATCATGATGCGGCGGCGCACGGCGTCATAAAAATCTTCCCGAATGAAGGACAGCCGCGCCTGCCGGCTCATGCTGCCCGAACGCTCAAAGGCAAGATAGCGATGCGGGCCGGAGCCAAAATCAAGGCTCACGCCCTCGGAACGGAACAGGGCCTTCGCTTTTTCCTGCCGGACCCGGTATTTCTTTCTGGCACCGCTCCGGTCGAAGATGCCGGAGAAGTCCATATAGAAAATGATGTCCGAGAGGTCAGTCACCAGCTGCCCACCGGGTCTTCCGGTGAAGGCATCGCCGTGCAGCACGCACATGATCTGATAGAACAGTGCGTTATCGTCCTGCTCGTGAGGTGCGGAAAGTGATTTGCATTTCTCTGTCTCGGCGGCGCTGAGATGGAAGGTATATGTCCCGTCCTGCTGCCTGCCATAGCTGATCACGGCTCTGGCGGACAGCTCGTAGATCCTGTATTTTACCAGCGGCATCGGCTCACCTCCTCATGCTTCTATTCTATCATGAGGTTCCAAATTTGCAATATAGATACTGCTCCCACTTTTTCAGTGGGAGCTTTTTGCTTGCAGCTCTCAACAAAAAATTATAAAGGAGGAATCCAATGCAAGAATCCACATTCACCAACTATGACCAGCTGCCGCTGTTCCTCAACGCGAACACGGTGGCGCAGGTGCTGGGCGTGTCCATCTCCAGCGCCTATGAGCTCATGCACGAGACGGGCTTCCCAGCGCTGCGGATCGGCAGCCGCATCGTGGTACCCAAAGAAAAGTTCTGTCGGTGGGTCGATGCGCAGACAGGAGGTGATGCCTGATGTTCCAGCGCTGGCCCAAGCGGGACCCGAACAAACACTACTATCTCGTCCCCAACGAAGTCTTTAATCTCGGACTCAGCTCTCACGAGATCGCCGTCTACAATTACCTTCTGCGCTGCGAGGATCGCAGAACCTACCAATGTCATCCCAGCTACCGCACCATCGGTCGGGCGGTGCATCTGAGCGAGAACACCGTGCGGAAGTATGTGGCCGGTCTGGAGGAGAAGGGGCTCATCCGCACCGAACCCAGCACCATCACCACGAAGGACGGCCGTGTGCGTAACGGCAGTCTCATCTACAACATCCGCCCCATTCAGGAGGCGTTGGAGCAGAACTACCAGCGGCAATTTCGACAGGCGGAGGAGAGTGTGGAGCGGGCGCGGGTGCAAAAGCGGCTGGCCGAGTTGAATCAGCAGAACAAGAAGGGGGAAGAAAGCGCATGATGCAGCAGATTGCAAACTTTATCGTAGACCATGACCCGATGATGGTCATCCGGCGCACACATGACACGGTGCGCTACATTCGGTGGGAGTGGAACAAGGAACATGCCGACCCCATTGATGAAGACGGACTTCGCCTGTTCCTCTGTGATGAACACTACGGTGATTTGACCGATGAGCAAAGAGCCGTTGCCCGCCAGGGCCGGGACGAGATGCGGAGTGTTTATGCGGAGCTGTGCGTGCGCTTACTGCAACATGAGATTATGCTGGAGCGTGGCATGGTGCCGGATGTCAGTACCTACCGCAGCGTGTTCTGCACGGAAGGAGGTGATGCGCCATGGATGCTTGACCAAGCGGGATGACTGCCTTTTCCGCAAAGCGCCGCAGAGCGGCTGAAGTGCGCGTCAGCGCCGAAAATTCTCGCTTCGAGAATGACAAGTTTCGCCTTCGTGGTACGGAACGGGGCGATTGCCCCGTTCCGACCCCTTCGGCAGGCGGGCTAAGCCCGCACCCCTATCAACACAAAGAAAAATGAATTTAAAGGAGATAAAGATTATGACGAAGAACACCTATAATCCCTATGAAATTATGATGGACAAGTACGATAAGGAAGAGATGCTCAGCGATGTACGGGAAGCCATGCTCTATCAACTCGGCGCGGATGTCTCCTGTGAAGAGTTGGATCACTTTTTCACCGGCAAGGGCAAAGCCGCACTGTCTGGCTGTGCGGAGTGGCAGCAGTGCTTTGCAGTCGAAAAGATGCTGGAGTTCTATTATATGCATGCGCGGGATGAGACGCTGGCTAAGCAGATCGAGACGATGACTATGCTGGCAAGCAGAGGTAACGAGCACCATGGCTAAGAATCAATTTATCCGCGCCCGCGTTGCCGGGTGGGAAAAGGACTGCATCCGCCGCAAGGCGGATGCAGCTCATATGACCGAGAGCGAGTTTGTGCGTCGGGCGGCTATGGATCGTGAGGTCACGGTCATTGAAGGTATGGATGAGCTTCTGCGGGAGTTGCGCTATCAGGGAAATAACCTGAACCAGCTCACGGTCATGGCTCGGCAGGGGCGTATCACGCAGGTGAACTATGAACCCTTTACGGAGGTGTACCGGAACGCATGGCAAACATTAAATTCATTGCTGTCTCACGCAGTCTGAGCGGTATCCTGGACTATGTTACAAACCGTGAGAAAACGGTGGAGCGTCTCATATCCGGTGTCAACTGCATGGCTCAAACAGCTCAGGATGAATTCGAAGCGGTAAAGAAACAGTTCCGCAAAACAGATGGCCGTAGCTACTACCACATCGTCCAAGCCTTCGCTCCGGACGATCCGCTGGAGTTTGATACAGCGCATGAGATCGGGTTGAAGTTTGCGGAATACTTCAAGGGCTACCAGTGTGTGGTGGTCACGCATATGAATACGGCGCACATCCACAATCACATCATCATGAACTCGGTAAATTTTGAAACCGGTCAGAAGTTTCATCAGAGCGCCAGGGAGATGCAGCAGGCAAAGGAGTACAGCAACCAACTCTGCCGGGAGTACGGCTTGTCCTTCACCGAGAGCAAGGCAGATCCATTCCGTATTCCTGCTTGGAAGAAACGGCTGTGCCGTACCATTAAGGAAGCTATGGAGAACTGTGCTACCCGTGAGGAGTTCATCGCATTCATGGCAGAGTACGGCTACAAGGTGCGATGGGAGCCAAATCAAAAATACATCACCTACACCACACCGGAGAATGTCCGATGCAGAGACAATAAGCTCTTCGACCAGACGCTTCTGCGCAGCAGCATGGAAGCCTACTTCGATATGGGCGGCTGTGAGTATCTGGAAAGCCGCATCGATGCCACCGAGTACGGTGAACTCCTGCCTACGGTGGACGATGCCGTCTGCGGTTTGATCTCCATTCTGGATGCGATGAACACCGGTGACAATGACCGCTTCCATCTGGAAACACTGCATCACAGCAAGCAGGAGATCCGGCGTATTCTGGAACGCGGCGGCAAGATCGACCGCACGGTGGAATACGCCGTAGATGACGAAGATGAAGAGTACGAGCAGTACCACGGGTTTTCTATGCGGATGTAATGGCAAACCATTTCAAAGTTCTGATAGCTATTTCACGAAAAGTGTGATAGTTGTTTGTGTTGCAAAAAGAAATCTCAGTCAAAGGAAGTGAAATACATGGCAAAACGAAGACCGGCCGGCGACGGCATGGTGCGTAAGCGGGATGACGGCCGCTGGGAGGGCCGCATCGTCATCGGCCACCGGGAAAACGGCGAGCCGCTGTTCCGTCATGTGTATGCCAAGACCCAAAAAGCTCTGCTGGACAAGCTGCACCAGAACATCGAGTGCTACCGCGATGTGGAGCTGACCGAGGACAGCCGCATGACGCTGGGCCAGTGGCTGGGCCGCGGGCTCCCGGCGGACAACGCGGGGGACCGCAGTCGTAATCCCGCCCCGCCCGCTAAATCGAATACTACATCAAGCCGCAACTGGGCGACAAGCAGATCTCCCTCCTCTCCCAGCAGGACATCCAGCGAATGTACCGCCGCCTGAAAACGGAGGGGCGCATCCATGAGCATCCCGAGATGGGGCATCAGCTCTCCGACTCCATGGTGCGCCACATCCACTCCACACTCCACGCCGCGCTGAAGGACGCAGTGCAGGCCCATGTCATTCCCAAGAACCCCACCGAGGGTACGACTGCGCCCAAGCCTAACTACAAGCCCAAGCGCATTCTCACCAGTGCGGAGTTGGACGACTTCCTTACAGTGGTGGAGCAGGACGAGGTGTGGCGAGACTTCTTCCAGACGGAGCTGATGACCGGCCTGCGCCGCGGCGAGATCTGCGGTCTGCAGTGGAGCGACTTCGATGGGAATACCGGTACGCTGAAGGTATGCCGAACCCTCCACAGCCAGCGGAAGGGCGAATACACCGTCGGCGAGACGAAGACCAATCAGGGCATGCGCACCATCATCCTGCCGCACAGCGTGACCGAAATCCTACGGCGGCGAAAAGTGGATGCCATCAGCCAATGGATATTCCCTGATCCGGTGAAGCCGGAAGATCCCGTCAATCCCAACGCGGCGTATCGCCACATGAAAACGCTGCTCCAGCGGGCAGGACTCCCCAGCATCCGCTTTCATGATCTGCGTCACACCTTCGCAACCCACGCCCTCACCAGCGGTGTGGACGCCAAAACCCTGTCCGGTATCCTGGGCCACACCAACGCCTCCTTCACGCTGGACACCTACACCCATGTCACCTCAGATATGCAGAAGCAGGCTTGCGGCATCGTAGGCGGCTTCATGGAGGACATCTTCGGAAAGGAGTTGAAACCGTGGCAAGAAAGCGAAAAGCCGGCGACGGAACCGTAAGGCAGCGCAAGGACGGTCGGTGGGAAGGCCGCATCGTCATCGGCTACGATGATAACGGCTATCCCAAAACGAAAAATGTTCTCGCTAAAACCAAGAAGGAGTGCGTCGAGAAGCTCCAAAAGCTCAAGGAGGAATGCGGCGGACTGAAGCCGGAGAAGGTGCGGCCTGAGATGCCCTTCGGGGATTGGCTGACATACTGGTATGAGAATCACTCCAAGACCAAGATCCGCCCCACCACACAGGAGACCTACGAGAGCCGCATCCGCCTGCATATCATTCCGGAGATTGGGGACATCCCGCTGAATAAGCTGACACAGAACGACCTGCAGCAGTTCTACGGTCGGCTCAAGAAAAGCGGCCGGAAGCGGTTCACCGACAAGTACGGCGAAGGGCTGTCCGACCGAATGGTGCGTATGTGCCACGCCACCTGCCGCTCCGCATTGGAGAAGGCGGTGCAGGATGGGCTGATCCGTATGAACCCGGCCATCGGCTGCAAGCTGCCGCCCAAGAAGGCACGGGAGATGCAGGTGCTGACGCGGGAGGAGCTGCAACGGTTTCTCATTCAGGCGAAGTTCGAGGGCTACTACGAGGTCTTCCTTCTGGACTTGGCAACTGGCCTACGGCGTGGTGAGTTGATGGCGCTGCAATGGGACGACCTGAACTTCAAAACCGGCGTGCTGAATGTGAACAAGCAGGTCTACGATGTGCGGGGCCAGCTTCAGATCAGCACACCCAAGACGAAGAACTCCATCCGAAAGATCGTTCTGCCGCCTGCGGTGGTGGCAGTGCTGCGGGAGTACAAAGAGGCGGTGGACTCCCGCTGGATGTTCCCTTCGCCAGTAAAGGAGGACTGTCCCATTACACCCGGCGTGGTGCGGCGCAGATTGCAGCTCATTCTGGAGCACGCAGGATGCAAGCATGTACGCTTTCATGATCTGCGCCACACCTTCGCAACCTTGGCGTTGGAAAACGGCATGGATGTGAAAACGCTCTCCGCCATGCTGGGGCATGTGTCGGCGGCCACCACGCTGGACATCTACACCCACATCACCGATGACATGCAGCGCACAGCCGCCGCCAACATCGACCGCGGCATCGGCAAAGCAGCGCCGCAGGAGGACGCTTCAGAGCCGGGGCAGGAAACTGCCCCGACCCAGGCGGAAAAGCCGAGTATGACCGATTTCAAGCCCTATGTGGGCCGCAAGCGCAGATCCGGCACCGGCTGCGTCAGTGAGATCAACGACCACCTCTTTGAAGGACGCTATTCTCCCAAATGGCCCGACGGCAAAAAGCACGCCCGCAATGTCTACGCCCATACCCGCGAGGAGTGCGAGGAGAAGCTGAAGACACTGATCGTGGAGATGAAGGCAGAGATTGCGGAGACGCAGCGGCTGAAAGATATGAGCGAAGGTGATGGAAGCCCGCTGGAGGGGAAGAAAGGCGAGCGGACGAAGAAAGGAAAGTAAAAAAGATTCGACAAAGGTTTCGAGCGACCTGTGTTCTTATCAGTGTTTATTGCTACAGTATCTTTCAGTTATACAGAGATAAAATGTTTGGCATCTCGGAATTTGACAGTTTCCTGTCTCAGTGTTATTATAAAATGAATTGTTAAGCTCATTTGGAAAGGTGGTGTGTCGATGCCTTCTGCAATTGAACTTTTTTCTGGGTGTGGCGGCTTGTCAACAGGATTGATAGCAGCTGGTTTTGAGGTGTTGTCTGCGGTTGAAATCAACCAGACTGCAGCCGATACATATGGATTAAACCACCCTACTGTCAATCTAATCGTGGATGATGTGCGGAATGTGACAGCAGTATCTCTTCTAAGACGACACAATTTGAGGATAGGCGAATTGGATTTACTCGCTGGTTGCAGCCCGTGTCAAGGTTTTTCACGTTTGCGTAAAGGAGAAAGCGGCAGTACAGATCCTCGTAATCAATTAGTACTTGAGTTTTTGCGTTTAGTTCGTGGCCTTCGCCCTAAAACAATTTTTATGGAAAATGTTCCGGGATTGATTACCACCGAATATGGGGAAAAACTATTCAAAGAAATCTTAGCTGAGCTAACTCGTTTGGGCTATACCGTAGATTACAGGGTTGTTGATACAGCTGATTATGGTGTTCCGCAATTTAGAAAGCGCTTTGTATTGTTGGGTTCCAGATACAAACGACACCCAATAGAATTGCCTGAAGTAACTCATGCTTCACCAGAGGTGAGTGTTAGGCAGAATAAATTAGCTTGGAATACCGTTAGAACTGCATTTGCTGGCATACCAGAGCTTCAGAATGGTGGAACAGATCCCAATATTCCTCTTCATACATGCAGCCATATAGGAGAGCTTAATATGAGGAGGGTTCGCACTGTTCCCCATGACGGAGGAAGTCGTTCTTCATTTCCTCCGGATTTGGTTTTGAAATGTCACCGAGATTATCCAAATGGTTTTCGTGATGTTTACGGAAGGATGCATTGGGACCAACCGTCTCCAACAATAACGGGCGGTTGTACAAATATAACTAGGGGTAGATATGTACATCCAGACCAAGATCGAGGTATAAGCCTCTATGAGGCGGCGAAATTGCAAACTTTTCCAGATAACTATGTGTTTGCAGGCAATTTTGGAGAAAAATCGCTCCAAATCGGAAATGCCGTTCCTGTACGCTTAGCTCAAGTTATGGGCGCAAGACTTATTCAATGCTTAAATGAAATAAACGGGCAAGTGTAACGCTTGCCCGTTTATTTTTACTTGAAAAGGGCCCTTAAGTTTTGAGCAGACTTCATGAATAACTCGTCTACTCCAGCCCTCGAAAAGTATGATGTGAATAGATTGCCTATTTGCCTGGAATATTGCTCAGACATCATGAAAGGACGACTATAGCTACATATCGACTCATAGTCTTCTTTCTTACCTAAATCAAATTTGACGATATCAAACAGGCGCCAAGCGACATATTTCAGATCGGTTTTACAACCATTATTGATTGGCAGAACGCTAATGTGTACATTTTCTTTTCTTTTAACTGTCAGTTCGGCCTCTGGAACTTCTAATCCCTTGATAAAACAAATGTTTAGTTTCACTTTGCCTGGCCGGCATACATCACAAGGGGGAGAAATGCACAAGAGGTACTCTGTTGCGGATCCCTTTCTGTTCCGAATCAGTATATCGCCATAGTGAAACTTATTCCGCAAGTAAGTTTCTTTTTCTGCCTTTTTTAATTCTTTTCCAGCAGCAAGAATAGTATTCAAATCTGTATCATCATAATAGTGGTATTTAAGATTTTGAACAAGTTCTGCTCCTGCGAAGAGAATGTCCGGCGAAGATACAAGAATCTGAACCAAAACGGGAAAAACCTCAGAAAAAAAGCATTCACGCTCAATAGAAACTTGCTGTGAAATATCCCTCTGTACATGCTCTTTGTGTTTGTCAATTTCTTCAGTCAGTTCTGTTGGAATTTCCAACTTCGAATAGGGAGCTAACAAAGAATTCACTCGTTGTTCCACTATTATTGTCGAAGCATCATCAAGTATGGAAGAAAAAATTTTGAGCAGTTCTACCCAAGAAGTGCTGTCTTTAATTGCTAAAGTACAAGCATCTTTTATCTGTGTATACTTGACTTCAAGCAGAGCTTTACAGAAAGTGGCGTTCGAATTTTTAAGATGAGGGTATAACGCATGTAGGGCTTCATGAAATACTTTTTGGGCATCGTCATCGCCCATTTTTATGAGGGCATTCAGATGATGCTTGTGATATTCAAACATCTCATCTGATATCTGAGGCGATATGCTACAAGCCTCACATATCTTGTTTTGGATAAATTCCGAAATAGCAGATGGGATATCTGCTTCGCTTAATTCGGAAAAATACATTTGAAGCCAATATATATCTTCAAATGGATGAGAAAAAGCACCAAACAGCTCATCACTTACATGTTGGGCAGATGCCATATAGTCCAGCAATGCAACAGGCATCAGCCCACAGTTATTAATAAAAACATCCGGAATGATGTCGAGAATAGTTCTGAGATTATACGACTGCTTGGCTGCAATGATTAATAACGACTGATGATTGCATCTATAGCAGCTAAAAGAGCTATAAGCGGTCGGAATTGTCATACAATCCTTCAAACAGTCATCTTTTTGCATTGCACTGATGGCTTCAGTGTAGTTGCTTGTATACACGACAATAACTTTGAGTTGTTTTGTTGTTTCGAAAAGCAGATTTATAAAGTCAAAAGCTTTTTCTTTTTCGCCGAGATTCCAGTCAATTAGAGTCAACGGAGACTCCTGAATTTTTTTTACAAGAATCTCTTTTGCAAGATTATCTTTGAAAAGCACAGGAGTAAATCGAATACCCGCGTATTTTTCATCATTCAAAGCGGCCAGAATAGTACTCAGATTAATTTCCATGTCTTTTTCATCGGCATGTGGTATCGGTGCTATTTCGCCTGTAGCAATTGGAGGTGTGGCCAAACCCAATATGGGGAGAGGCGGGGTATCGACTGTCTCTTCGTCACCGAAGTCCAGAGGCTCATCAATTATGCAGTGATCAAATCTGTCGTCGATATATGTCACCGTACTAAAATAATTCTTTAGCCGAGCTCTGGATACCGCATAATCCAATTAATTCACCTCCATGGTGTCTTCAGAAAAAACAATTTTGAAACAAGCGCCGGGCAACACCTTTTCAGTGTCTGCTGCAACTTCGAGCCTGTACCCCTGAGATTCAAGAACTTTTCGCGCAATTGTCAATCCAAGACCTCGACCATTAGGCTTGTACGAAACAAATGGCTCAAAAATTTTCTCTCGATTTGCGGCTGCAATGCCAGCGCCGGAATCCTCCACATACAAGGTCCGTGATGCTTCGTCGAACCGAATCAAAATCGTTCGTATTTGCTGATTGAGCACCCAGTACAACGAGTTGTTAATAAGATTAGACAATGCGGGAAACACCTTGGATTTGGAGATTTTAACTACAACAGAAGGGCTTACTCCATTCACAAAGTCTACCTGATTTCGTTTGATTTCACTTTCCGTAAATCGACAAACCTCGTCTATGAATGTGCTTAGTTGGACAGGTGCCTTCTTTAGACTATAGCTTCGATACATGGGAGAAAGTTGGTTTTGTCGATCAGAAATACTACGGAACCCCATATCGATTTGTCGTAACCAATACTTTGCGGAAGGATCTTTTACATAAGGGGCCATATTACGAATTGCGTTATTGACGTTGATAAATAGCTGATTGAATTCATGGTTCACGATTTCCGCAGCTAATCCCATATTTGCCAAATCACTATAAATATCAAGTTCGGCATTAAGTCTCAAATTGTCTTCTCGCAGCATACCAATTATTTGCTCATCTGAGTATTCGCTGTTCTCTGAAATTGCTGTCTTTGCGGCGAAGCCTTTTTTCGACAAAGCTCCAAGTCTAACATTTTCATTGAAATGAATTCTTTGCACAATAATCATTAAATCGGAATTACACTTATTTAATTTAGCAATAATCTCGTTGCTTTTTTCAACAACGACATCAGGAGAACAAGTAAATAAACCATCAATTTCTGACTTGATTTGTGCTACTGACTCTATAAGGCGTTGTGCCTCAATCCAGTCCGAAGTCTCCATAACTGCGTTATTATTGCGAATAGAAGCGAGCAATTCGAGTACAGGTGAAATATCTGATAGCAACCCATCTCGAATGTCTAAACTATGCTGACAAATGTCATCAAGGGAATTTCGATTTGCTATAATAATCGCTTCAAGACGATCAAGTAACATTTTCTTGATTTGTTGAGGTTTTGTTTGAGCAAGTTCGGTTAAAGTGGAAATCCATTCGTCAATCAAATTTGTTAGAACAAAAGAGGTCTGGGTAACGGAATCTTCTATAAGCAAAAACAATTCTTTGCAGTTTGCCTGAATGCTTTGATTTTTTTCTGTAATTGCCGCAAGGAGAGATTCAGAAAAATATTGTTTCAAATGACCCGGTATTACAAATTGCTGTTTTTTGTATGTTTCAACACGATAATAAATTTCCTCCTTTTCGGCAATAATTTTATCAAGTGTTGATGTAAGCACATCGTACCCGTCGTTTATACTCGCCTTCTGACATATGCTGCCATTGGTCGAACAGAACGCGCTAATTGCGTCATACAAATCCTTATATGTTGTAGCGGCTGCACGACACCATGTCTTAGCTTGTTTAATTAACTCGTTTGCCTGAATTTGTTCTTGCGCTTCAAATTCTTTTCGGATTCTTGCGGCTTCTGCCAGTTCTACATTCCGATTAACATAGGACTGTTGGATGCCCAAGGAGTCTGCACGAACATCTGAAAGATAATCAATAGCAAGTATCGTCAAAAGGTTCTCGATGGTATGAACAAAGTAAAAATAGTATGCGTTTTCGATTAAACCTTCGCGGCTTGACTTATCTTCGAGCATTGGGTTCTTTTCAGTATTAATGTCAATACGACCAAAAATATTTCGGTGGCTGAAAATATACCGACTTGCCTTTTTGCTTCGCCTTTCTTCAATGCTTAGAAAGTCATTTTCCGGCTCCCCATAGGGCAAAACACGCACACCATCACGGTATACACAGATTCCACAGGTTGTTTGTAGTTTACGGGTAATTCTTAAGTAGTCATCTTTGGAAAGGCTACTTCTTCCTTGAGTACCCTCAAGGTGGCAAAACTTGATTTTAAACTCGCCACAATCAACGCTTTCCCAATTTGAAATACCCGGAGTAACGCTTATCCCCGTTGCCAAATCGGCATTACACCTTTGCAACAAGGAGGAATCGGCATTTGGGGCAAAAAGCTGTCCTGTAAAAATGCCTTGCTTGATTGCCCCAGACACTTTTATGTCATAGTAATTATAATCATCTTCAGTAAAGTCGTAATCTTCTTCCCAAAGACTGCCATCAATATAGATTTCCACCTCAAAAGGTAGCCCTTCTGTTACTGTGTGCTTAAAAGTAGAAATGAATGAAGCAAAACGGTTATACATTTTTTCAAGCATTACATCATTTCTACGAGTCTCTGATGATATAGGACTAATGTATCGATTCCAATCGTCGTGAAGTTGATCTATATGCAATATGGTTCCGCATTTAAACGATGCAATGTATTTCTCTACGTCCTTTTTTTCGATGCTTGCTTTGGACAGACTGTTGCGGATTCCATTTAAAAGTGGTGCAACTATACCGTCAATATCATTTTCTGGATACCAACCTGGGTTTTCCAAATTCGACCTTTGCTCAGAAAGCATTTCAGCAATAATACTATCAAATCTAAGTATAAGTTCTTGACTCGACACTCCAAATCTTGTAGGAACTCTTACATCCTCAATAGATATGTAGGGCTTCGCGAAAAGGTCCCAATTAATAAAGACAATATTCCATAATGACTCCTCTGTTTTGGTAAACATCCAGAGCTGTTTACCTAATGTTGCGGAGGCCAATCGACCAATGCCTTTTGCGCCCATTAGTGGCCGCCCGCTGGGAGAAGTTTTGTTAGCCCTTTTTGTTTTGGAGTTTGTACCTAAAACAAGCCATTTGGACTCAATATCATTTTGAGACATACCCAGCCCGGTATCTACAATGACAACATGTTGATTCGACCCAGTAGTGGAAAATTCAACACGTAACCATGGCGCATCGGCATCATATGCGTTTTTCATTAACTCGGCAAGAGCGGTAACTGAATCTCGGATTTGCTTTCTACCAAGCAATTCCACTGTGCGGGCTTTAGTTTTAAATCCACTCATGTTATGTCCTCCCTTGGAATAATGATAAAATAAAGCATAGAAGTCATACAATATGGAGGCATTCAATAATGGAATCATCTCAATACTTCATAGCTAAATCTGATAAATACGTTCTGGTGAGAAAGATAGGCAATCGATTTTTTCGGATTATTTCAGATACAAACATTACGCCTGTCGAATTAATATATCAAAAAATATGTTCTGAAGGATACACGTCGGAACAGGAATTGTTTCAAGATATTTTTGATCTTTACGGAAATATTTCGATTTTTTCATTTAATAAGGGAAACGATAGTACTTTGCCCAAATGATTCCTTGAAGACGTGGCAATTCAACATTTTTTATGTTAGTATCATATCGCAATTTAGGCATAATTGCAATGAAGTATTTCTGAGTATGTCGTGTATTAGCATATAAAAGCATAGGTGTTATATCATCGTCTGCGCCGCAATAGACAAAGAATAAGAAAATCCCTCTGAAATCATTGATTTCAGAGGGATTTTGGTCCGAGTAGTGCGGCTCGAACGCACGGTCTCCTGGTCCCAAACCTATGTCTAAACCTTCAGGCAGAACTGTGTCGCACTCTTTGGCACTTTCCGGCACTCCTGCGGTTCCTCTTTGGAACTCTATTGGACTGTTTATTTCAGCCACCGCTTTCGGCTTTTGGGATTTGTGTGGGATTGAATTCTGTATATTAAAAATGCTTCCGACCGGGTTTACATCCAACAGCGGGTGCTTTTTGCCGCAGAGAGCAGCTCAGAAACTGCGCCGCATAAACAAAGAAATAAGCGCTGGCGTGATATTACCCACCCTCTCGATAAACGGAAAATGTGTTGTGGTCGCTAAAACTCCCTCAGAAAATGTGCAGACAAAGAAAAAACTCGCTCATTTTTTGTGATTTCTCCATCGAGCACCGTAATCCAGATCGTTCGGAACAATAGGAAGTGTATTGTTCCGAATGATGCTGTATTATTCCGAACAATACAGATATATTATTCGGAACAGTTTCATTTTGCAAATATTCCGTTCTTTTCAGTAGCTATTTCCTGCTTTCTGTGATATCGTTCGTTTGCCAAAAGGAGGCGATGATATGCAGAAAGAAAACAATCTGACGGTTGGGCAATGGTGCGGCCACTGGTTCACCGCTAA
>OGRU01000547.1_pt1 | contig 35256 bp, 25 predicted proteins | sample 1553541 | NCBI WGS metagenome assembly OGRU01 (sample SAMEA2580068, study PRJEB22360) | human gut metagenome | biome: human gut; feature: human-associated habitat; material: faeces | place: Denmark | collected 2008/2010
CCCTTAAGGGGCGGACCGACAACATTCTATTTATCCGTTCACCTCTTATTGTTCGACTGCAGGCAATGCCTGCTCGCTCAGGTTGGCACCTTCCTTTTGCAAGGGGTTGCCGTGACTTCACAGATCCTATGTATCTCCATCACTCTGAATAAGGGGGTATTCTTTTTTGCAAATGGGATTATAACCCTGTTTGCATCAAAAAGCAAGTGTTTTTTTTATTTTTTCTTTGTTGTTTATAAATCAACGATCACCAATTAGTTGTGCCATTTTTCAGGCGGAAACGCTGGATATCCTTCTCTGTCTCCACTTCCTCGATGATACCGCCAAGGCTGGTGAGCTTTTCTGCAAAATCTTCATAGCCTCTTTTAATGTATACGATGTCCTCAAGCACACTTACACCCTGTGCTGCCAAGCCTGCAATAACAAGCGCTGCACCGGCACGAAGATCTGGCACTGTAACTGATGTACCTGAAAACTGCTCGATTCCATTTATGATTGCGATGTTGCTCTCCACCTGAATGTTTGCACCCATGCGAATAAGCTCATCCACATAGCGGAAACGATTATCAAAAATACTCTCTGTCACAACGCTAGTACCGCGGGCAAGTGCCAGTACAACTGACATCTGCGGCTGCATATCTGTCGGGAAACCTGGATATGGCAGTGTATTTACTGATGTTGCATGAAGTCTCTCTTTACAGACAACACGCACAGCATCATCAAACTCAGAAACCTCACAGCCTATCTCACGAAGCTTAGAGCTTAAGCAGTCTAAATGCTTTGGAATAACGTTTTTAACAGTTATATCACCTCTTGTAGCTGCTGCAGCCATCATAAATGTTCCTGCCTCGATCTGATCAGGAATAACGCTGTACTCAGCTCCATGAAGCTTCTTCACACCTTCAATACGAATCACATCAGTACCGGCACCCTTAATATTAGCACCCATACTGTTCAACATATTCGCAACATCTACAATATGAGGTTCCTTGGCAACATTTTCAAGAACTGTACGTCCCTCTGCCAACGTAGCAGCCAGCATAACATTAATCGTCGCACCTACTGATACCTTATCGAAATAAATACGCGCACCAACCAACTTTTTTGCGTCAACAATAATCATACCATTGCTGATCTTTCCAGTTGCGCCAAGAGCACGAAATCCCTTTAAATGCTGATCAATCGGACGACTTCCGATGTTGCATCCACCCGGAAGGGCAACCTCTGCATGGTGATACTTTCCTAAAAGCGCACCAAGAAGGTAATATGATGCTCTCATCTTCTTTACATAGCTGTTATCTACAACACAGCTTCCGATTGTTTTTCCATTTAATCTGACGGTATGGCGCTCATCGCGTACTACTGCCGCACCTGTCTCACTGATTGCCTCCAGAAGGATATTTACATCCTTTACATCCGGAAGGTTTGTAACTGTTACAAACTCATCTGCCATGATCGCTGCAGCCAGTATGCCAAGCGCTGCATTTTTGGCACCGCCAATAACAACGTCGCCCACCAACGGATTCCCGCCTTTTATTACATATTGTTCCATATATTCCTATCTCCCGTTCCAATCATTAATCGGTATGTTTGGAGTCTGACAGGCTGAAAATACCGGCATGGAGCTAAAACCTCATGGCAGACATTAAATTAACATTGTCTGTTCTGCCACTTGGTTTTATTGGCAATTCAGCTTATCTTTGTCTTTGATTTTTAGTTACATTTATTTTAAGCTATAAGCGTTTCGTGCATTATGACGAATTAAACCTGATTATGACTTGCCTATTTTATCAAGTCTGTTTCATTATAACATACTTTTCGCCTTTGTAAACCTCTTCTAAATAACTTTATGACTTTTATTGCAAAAGGGACATATTCATGTAACAATTTTGTAATATTTTTCTAAAACATGCGTTTGGAATTAGTAACTGACAGCTATTGTCACTCGAACTTTTTTTCGTCAGTGCTTCTTTTTTTCCTTTTTGTCTTTCTTCTTCACGCTATAGCCAAAGGTTCCAAGGATGTTGTCAAATGTCTGATACTCTCCATGTGAATATGCGACAAGGTGTGCCTTATTTAAATCAAGCTTTCCCTTTTCGTCAAGCAGTGACTCATCAACCTGCACAGCCGTCACCTTTGCCAGAAACATATCATGGCTGCCAAGCTCAAGCACCTGCGTCACCTTGCACTCAATATTAACAGGACTTTCCTTTACAAGAGGAACATTAACTGTAGAAGCCTTTTCTCTTGTCAAACCTGTCGCCTCAAACTTGTCCAGATCACGGCCAGAGCGCACACCACAAAAATCTGCTGCCCGGCAAATTTCCTTTGACACGAGATTTATTACAAATTCCTTGTTTTCCTTTAACATATGATGTGAATAACGCTCTTTTCTAACGGAAATATAAGTCATTGCCGGATCAGAACACACTGTTCCAGTCCATGCAATCGTAATTAAATTATCATTTCCTGCACTGTCTGCAACACTTACAAGAACGGCAGGTACCGGATAAAGCATATTGCCAGGTCTCCAAATTTGTTTGCTCATTATTTTCTCACTTTCTTTTTTATCATTTTGTTCTTCATAGCAAGCCTTGGATAAAGCGTGATCTCTTTACTGCATCATCATCTGAATGCCTGTCATTAAAGCTGGTACAAGCTGCTTCTTTCTTGATACAACGCCCGGCAGTTCAACCTTTCCATCTGTCAGCTGTTTTGTAAATGCATATTGAATAATCTTTTCGCAATTTTTGCCATAGCAAAGAAGTATTGTGCTTTCATCTATAATGCTAGTCAGCATCATAAAGATCATATCTACCTTTTGCTGCTCTGCTGCCTTTTCAAGATAAGCTGGCATGCGTGTGCACAGTTCTGACAGCTCATCTGGATTCATTGAACTAATCTGGGCAACGCCAACCTCTAATGATTCCATTGTAAAGCGCTTGTAATCCTGGAAGAAAATCTGCTCCTCTGTCTTATTCTTTAAATTGCTCCCGGCTGCAAACATTTCCTTTGCAAAGCTTTCCAGATCAATTTTTGCAATCATTCCAAGCTTCTCTGCTACCATGCGGTCAATCGCTGTACATGTCGGAGAACGAAACAGCAAAGTATCAGAAATGATGGCACCGCAAAGAAGTCCTGCGATTTCTCTTGTGAGTTCAACCCCCTGCTCCTGATACATCTGGTAAATAATCGTTGCTGTACAGCCAAGCGGCTGATTTCTGAAATATACTGGTGTCATCGTCTCAATCGTACCAAGACGATGATGGTCAATGATCTCTAGAATCTGTGCATCCTGAATACCACGCACAGCCTGACCGCTCTCGTTATGATCTACAAGAATTACCTGCTTTTTCTTGGCACCGAGAAGATTTCTACGGGAAATGGTGCCTAGATACTGTCCCTGGCTGTTGATGATTGGGAAATCACGGTGACGAACAGATGCCATAGTATCACGAATATCGTCTATAAATTCGTCTTCCTCGAAGGTGATCAAATGATCGCGCTTCATAAAGTAACTGATTGGCATACTCTGATTTATAAAACGTGCTGCAGTAAAAGTATCAAACGGTGTACTTATAACTGTACATCCACGCTCCTGAGCAAGCTTTCTAATTGTTAAAGATACTGGTGCACCCTCGCAGACAACGATGCAGTCTGCTTCCATTTCAATTGCACAAAGCTGTGACTCGTAGCGGTTTCCAAGAATAACTAAGTCGTGCTTACTGATATAGCTTTCCATCAAATCCGGGTTTGCTGCTGCAACAAGAACCTTTCCCTTTGTGTAGTAAGCTTTCTCATCTCCAATAAGAAGCGTACCCTCAAGTGTATCTACGATATTGCAGTAACGCGTATGTGCCGTTGATAAAATTTCACTGTCATACGCTTCCATAAAAGAGTCCGTAATATCACTTACTGTTAAAACACCCTCAAGACGCTTTCTGTTTACAACTGGAACTGTTACAACACGTTCATCCTTCATGATGCGCCATGCTGTCTTTAATGAAATATTTCTCTGAACGCCAGGTGTTCTTCTAAAATCAATGTCTCTGACCTGTGTTCTCACATCCTCAACCAGCTCTGGCTCCTGTATGCCAAAATAGTCAAGCACATATTTTGTCTCCTCATTGACACGTCCTGCCCTGCAGGCAACATATTTCTTGCCATCATCTGACATATTTTTTAAGTTGGCATATGAAATTGCTGAACAGATTGAATCTGTATCTGGATTTCGGTGACCTACCACAAAAACCTTTGCCATTTCTTCTTTTTCTTCCATCATTTTGCCTCCATTGTTCACAATTTGTTTACATTATATTCATATTAGAGTCATATATAATTTTTATACTTTATACATAAAGAAAAAGAAATTTTCTTCTTTTCTTTATCCATTTTGCATATAGTGTTTTTCATAATCGCCCCGGTTATCTCCCTCAAGATACCGGGGCCTCCTCTTTGTCCGGTTTTCTTTTTTGTACATTTCATCTAAATTCTATTTTGTCATCAAAGATCACCATTTTCTTTCATCTGTTCACATTTTACGTAAAAAGCAAAAAGGCTTCGCATATACATGCAAAGCCCTTTTTTGTGATTATTTTTCTGCACTCTCGGACTCTGTCTCTTCGTTTTCTGTCTGGGTGAGTGTCTCCTTATTTGATGCTTCCTCAGAAGCTGCTGCTTCATCAGATGCACTTTCAGACTCAGAAGACTCAACAGATGAAGCATCTTCGGACGCGCTTTGTGTCTGATCTTCTGTATCTTCTTTCTGAATGCCTGCCATATCAGAAAGAATAAAACTTGTGGAACCGTAAGTTGGAAGTGCCGCCTGCTTTGCCTGATACTTGTTGTAGATAGAAACGCCCATCGCACCTCCTACACATGCGATAAACACTACAACTGCGCCCCACATGGCTGCCATAGTCAGACGCTCCTTGCGTTTTTCCTTTTTGATATTCTCACGGCGGTTTTTCTTATAATTCTTATACTCGTCTACTTTTTTCTGACTCATCGTATACCACCTTTCCTTTGCAGACTTATCAGCCTTGCAAGAACTATCTAAAAGTTTATCATACCTTTACAAAAAAATCCAGTTGTTTTTTATTCTGGTTTACTAAGCAAAGCCATTCGATGCAATGGTTTCGCAATTTACGCGGTCACACCCTGGATATGGTAGAAGTTTGCGTATACTCCGTTCTTTGCCATAAGTTCATCGTGGGTTCCCTCTTCTGCTATGCCATCTTCTGTTAATACAAGGATGCGCTTTGCATTTCTGATTGTTGAGAGACGGTGTGCAATTACAAGTGTGGTACGATTTTTTGCCAAATGCTCAAGAGAATCCTGTACGATTTTCTCGCTTTCGTTATCGAGTGCTGATGTTGCCTCATCAAAGATCAAAATTGGCGGATTTTTCAAGAATACGCGCGCCAATGACAAACGCTGTTTTTGACCGCCTGAAAGCTTCACGCCTCGCTGTCCGATATCAGTATTATAACCATCTGGAAGCTGCATAATAAATTCATGCGCATTGGCATTTTTCGCAGCTGCAATTATTTCTTCATCTGTTGCATCCGGCTTTCCATAACGTATATTGTCTTTTACTGTACCTGCAAACAAATAGACATCCTGCTGTACGATTCCTATGTTTCTTCGAAGACTCTTTTGCGTCATCTTTCGAATATCCATACCATCAATATCAATTTCTCCTGATGTTACATCATAAAAACGTGGAATAAGACTACACATTGTTGTCTTTCCTGCACCGGAGGAACCCACAAGTGCCACATATTCTCCCGCCTTAATATCAAGTGTCAAGTTTGACAATACATTTGTATCAGTATCAACATAATGGAACATGACATTCTTAAAAGAGATATCTCCCTGAAGTGTTCCAACATCTACAGCGTGCTTATCATCAACTATATCTGGCTCTACATTCATAATCTCAAGGAAACGCTCATATCCTGAAGCTCCATTTTGAAACTGCTCTGTAAAGCTTACAAGACGCTTAATCGGATCAGTGAAGTTATTGATATACAGCATAAAGGTTACAAGATCAGCAACTTCTAAGGTTTTATTTGTCAAAAATACAGCGCCGGCAACTACTACCACTATGGTAACTAATGTTGTAAAAACGCCCATACCAGAGTTATAAATACCCATTATTTTATACGCTGACTTTTTACTCTCCAAAAAGGCATTATTTCCACTCTGGAACTTACCCATCTCAGCGTCTTCATTTCCGAAGCTTTTGACAACACGTACACCTGAAAGGCTGTCCTCAAGCTGTGCATTAATATCAGCAATACGATCACGATTTCTCTTGAATGCTCTTTTTAATTTTCCATTATATACATAAGCAAACACAAGCATAAACGGAAGGCTCGCTGCCGCGCAAAGCGCCAAACCACTATGAATATTTAATAAAATCACCATGGTTCCAATAAATTTGATAAGTGAAATCACTACGTCCTCTGGTCCATGATGAAACAGCTCACTAATGTCAAACAAATCGTTTGTTACTCTTGACATCAATTGTCCAACCTTTTGATTATCAAAAAAGCTAAAAGACAATTTCTGATAGTGGTCAAAGATTTCTGTTCTCATATCTGTTTCCATCTTTGCACCCATATTGTGACCTACTGTTGCAATAAAATAATTGCAGACAAACTCTACTGCAACTAAAGCAATCATAACGACTGCTAGCACAGCAATATCCTTCATCGCCTTGTCTGGCTCTTCATAGATAACTGTGCCCGTGATATAGCGCACTACCATCGGGATAATAAGCGTTACAGCTGCTCCCAGAATAGCAAAAAACATATCTGCTGCAAAGCTGCCCAAATATGGCTTATAGTAGCGTGCAAATTTTTTCCATTTGTTTTCTTTCATGTTTTTCTCTTTCAATTCTCCTCAAACTTTTATATAGCCATGAGGATGAAAAAACATTCGTCCCCATGGCTTTTAACTTCTGTTTATTTTAAAACCATTCTCGCAGCACCGTAGATTCCAGCATCATTTCCAAGCTTTGCCAAAACAACCTTTGCTTTGTTGTCTCCTATGATTTTTGCAAACTTGTGATAATACTTTGTTATGACATCAATAAGCACCTGACCTGCTTTTGACACACCTCCGCCGATAACAAATACATCCGGGTCAACTGTCAGTGCCACATTTGCTACAACTAGTCCAAGATACTTTCCAAGCACCTCAACTGCCTCAACTGCCAGATGATCCCCTGCCTTTGCAGCATCAAACACATCCTTTGCCGTAACTGTTTCGAGTGTGCGAAGTGAAGATTCCTCCTTACTTGCAGCAAGAAGCTTATTTGCAATACGTACAACGCCTGTTGCTGATGCATACTGCTCAAGACATCCATGATTTCCGCAATTACAGGTAGCTTCCTCATCTGGATTTACCGTAATATGACCAAGCTCTCCGCCAACTCCTCTGTGGCTCGGTGCTATCTCTCCGTTTATAATGATACCGCCGCCAACGCCAGTTCCAAGTGTCAGCAGGACAACATCAAGATAGCCTTCGCCGCCACCCTTCCACATCTCACCAAGAGCTGCAACATTGGCATCGTTTCCTGCCTTTACAGGAATTGATAATAATTCTGACAACTCATTTGCCGGATTCTTATCCTTCCAGCCTAAGTTTACGCAGATGGATACATAACCAGTATCAAGTGTCGGTCCTGGAACACCGATTCCTGCTCCAGCAACATCTTCCTTTGCGATATTCTTTTCAGCTAACTTTGCTTCTACAGATGCTGCTACATCGTTAAGAATATAAGCGCCTCCATCTTCTTTTCTTGTTGGGATTTCCCACTTATCAAGAAGTTCTCCCTCAGTGGTAAAAAGTCCCATCTTTACGGTTGTTCCGCCTACATCAATTCCAAAACAATATTTTTTCATTTTTATCCTCCATCTCATTTCGTTGCAGAAAAATTTTTTCACTGCTTCTATGGTTTGTTAAAAGTATATCATAGTAATTTTTTCTTTTCAATGGATTATTTGATTATAGTTCACACATCATGCAACGAAAGCCCTTCACCTTCGGGCTTTGCTGTAAATACCAGTTGCATTTTTCCTTGACCTTAGCTATAATAGCGACAGCTAATAAATTTTGACCTCATCAAAGAAAGGACATGACATGCACAGCAGACTTGCCAGAGACCGTTACTTCAATGATTTCTTTCGCTATATCAGCAATTCAGGACAGTTTTCTAAGACAAGACAATTTATCCAGCACGGTGATACTAGTGTTTACAGTCACTGCGTTGCCGTTGCCTATGTAAGCTTATGGTTTTCGTATCGTCTTCATCTTTCTGTTTCCAAGCAAAGCCTGCTTATGGGCGCTTTTTTACATGACTATTTTCTTTATGACTGGCATGAGAATGATCCCAGCCATCGTCTGCATGGTTTTACCCATCCAAAGCGTGCTCTAATCAATGCCACTGCTGACTGGAATTTAAGTGACCGCACTCAAAATATCATTCTGCGCCACATGTTTCCGCTGACACCTGTTCCGCCAGCCTGCCGTGAAGCCTGGCTTGTATGCCTGGCTGATAAGGTTTGTGCACTTGCAGAGACATTTCATATGACCGAACAATTTTTTGCAAGCATTAAGTATCCATATGACATAAAAAATCCCAGACCGTGGTAAAACACGGCTGGGATTTTCTTATTTTATTAACAAAGCGTCTGCTTTCTAATAAATCCAACGCCAATCGGATACGGACCTGTATGAACTGAAATCGTTGCGCCAATCTGAAAACAAGGGCATTCTGCCTCTGTTATCATACCGTCAAAAGCTGACAAAATCTGCTTTTGAAATGCAACAGCTTCTTCACGGTCATAACCAAACCCAATACATAGCTGCCACTTTTTCATGTCGATCTTTCGCTCTTCTATATACTGCTTTAAAAGCTCAATTACCTTAGCCATAGAAGCTTTTCTGCTTCTGCTAATGCCAGAGCTATAAATCTCGCCATCCTTCAATGTAATTAACGGCTTAATTCCAAGCACTGATGCCGCCAATCCAGAAAGCTTTCCAATACGTCCGCCATGCTTTAAATAATCAATGCTTCCAATTGTAAAGAAGATTCTTCCGCTCTCACGCATATCAAGAAGCTCCTTTACACAAGCCTCCATCGGCACGCCTGCATTGCACATTTTTGCGGCTTCAAGTACAAACATTCCCTGCAAAACAGTATTAACCATCGAATCAATCACTTCAATTTTGGCATCTGGATATGTTTCAAGAAGAATATTTTTTGCATTAGTTGCTGACTGTACAGAACCGCTGAACTTCGATGTGATGCAGATACAAACGATTCCCTTTCCTTGCTTGATAATCGGCTCAAAAACTTCCATATAATCCTGCACAGATGGAAGAGATGACTTTGGAAATACACCTTTATTATCTACCATTTTCTGATAGAAATCGCGCACACCAATATCCACACCTTCCTTCATATAATTTTTCTCATCAAATGATACATAAAACGGTACAACCGTGATATTTTCTTTGGCAGCCAGATCCTTTGGCAGATCACAGGAGCCATCACTGATAATGCAATACTCTGACATAAAACTGCACCTTTCTATTTTTTTCACAAGCTCTCGCTTAGTTTTTATCTTCCTTGAATCATGGTATCACTAATTTTTTATTGTGTCAATAATAAAACGAGAACTAGTTTTGAAAACTACTTGTCAGTAAAGTATACTTGTCGTAGCCTTAGCCTAGTTTGCAAATTTTGCAAAATCACCTTGGTCCCATAAACCGATCCCCATTCAGATGTATCATATGCTCTGGCATTTCAGCGATCCAGACTTCTGTTTCCCACGCAAGATCCTCTGCAAACTTTTTATATGTCTTAAAGTCCAGAAAAGCGGTTACAAATATCTTTCCAGCTGTAACATCTTTTGTCATTTCTGTTATTTCCAATATGCGGTTCGGATCCATCGGACCGACTGATGTTACCGATTCCACAAAATAAATCCAGTCCTTATCTTTCCGGTACAGCACAATGTCTGGCATTTTATCATGCAACGTAATTTCAAATCCCAACTCTTTCAGTTTTTCTACATTTTTTACTAGATCTTTTTCTATTGTATCTCCAACATATAGGCATTCAGAATTGTGGGCAAATCTTGGTGCGAATTCCTCAATGATAGCTTTTTGCAGTTCATTATGCTTACCCGTAGAGAACTTAAAGCTTTCACCATTTATATTCACCGGCATTATTGTCATTTTCTTTTTTGAAGCATACAGATTGGATAGGCTATCATGTTTTGAAAGGAATAGCGTTAATGAAACATTCTCTTCGCCAACACATCCTTCGTTTTCGTTCATGTCCTGAATAACTCTTAGAAACTCCCCAGTGATGCGATAACGATAATTTGGACTATTGGTGGCTTTTCCATTATCCTCGATGAGAGCAGCTGTTCTAAACGGATGCATCGCCTGTTTACGAAACGTTTCTCTGGAATTTTCAGCATAAATCACCCCATAGTTATCTGCAATAAATACAATCACATCGTGAATCCTTATCCAATTATTCGTTGCTTGATAACAGGGAGTGTCTTTCTTTAATTTCGCCATAGCCAACAAGGTCAAACAACAAAGAGTACTTTGCTGCTTTGCTGGCATTTTTATCTGCTCTAACAGTTGTCTTGCTAATTCTAACTTATCCATTTGCTTAATATCTTATTACAATTGACTACAGATAACTCCTTGTGCATCAACTCCCTGCCCATTTCCTCAATTACAGCTCGTTCTGGTATAGGCATTTGATTGATTTCCGTGGAATTGACCTGAGTTGAACCATTCAGTATTCTATAATAGCAGTCGTATAGTGTGGAGTTCAGCAACACATATAGACCATATGTGATACAAGGAGAATCACACTTAATGAAGTTCACCTTGTTTTGAGTGCTGATATATTCAAATTGCGAATATCTCTGCTTAAGGTATATGCCACATTGCAGTCTGCGTTCTTCTTCTTTAGACGTAAAACGCTTCACAAGCAGAAAATCACTGTTCTTCTGTAAATAGCTTTCTCTTTCAGTCTTGATAACTTCACCATCTTTACCTTGTGGCCAAACAACTCTGCCCCCTTTGATGTGTTGGGAGTACAACAAAGGATATGCTCCTTCTTCTAATACATTTCGCAACACCTCCCGGGTTCTGAAATCAACGATGATTCCTGTCTGCATTTTTAGGTTTATTTGGGGAAGAGTCTTATCAAAGTGATTTATCTTTTGAAGCACCTCTGCATCTTCCTTATTCGTAACCAAATATACATATTGGTTCTTACCAACTACAGTATCGTATGGTGTGTCAAAGCTTCGCACATCCGAGAAATCTGATGTCGAAGACGTTGTTATGCGAATGGTTGAGGGCTGTTGCAGTGTTTTCTTTACCTTTACGATAATGGTTTCCTGTAAGACTGATTCCCCATCAAACACCTTATCCCGACTTTCAAACAAGTGTATGTCTGTAATTACACAATTACTAAATAGGTATTCCCTAAACTTTTTGAAGTATGCTCCCGAAGTCCAAGACCTTGGTACAATATACACAAGTTCTTGATTCTGTTTTAGATTGTATATACCCATTGCCCAAAACAAGAAATACATGTTGGGCGCACCATGACAAACAGCAGGCATCGACTTTGCCTCTACAGCATCTTTAGGTATTTTCAAATAAGGGGGATTGCCAATCACATAGTCATAGAGACTCTCGTTTTCTCGGAATAATGTATCTACCTCAAAAGATTGCGATGTTATATAATTCTCATTGATTATATTAAACGAAACATTTGCGTTGCTCTTAATGATTGTCATGTTTTCCTCCAACAGAGGCAACACGAGGCTGTCTGTCTCATAGCAAGTGATATGGATATGACCTTTATAGCCGTCATCTATAAGCCTTTGTACAACGGCAGCCGACAGTATTCCAGTTCCTGCACCAGCATCCAAAAAACTTATTTGAGGTTTTGTAGTATCAAAATCAAAGAGAGAAGCCATATACAGAGCCGTGGTCACGTTCGTGAAGAACTGACCATACTTTTTCCGTTTCGCTTTTGGCACTGCATTCATGAAACAGTCTGTATTCTCAATTATCAATTTAATCATACCTTCTCGTTCTTTGTATTATCAACAATCAATTCTTTGAGTTCAACCGAAAGCAGTTGGGCTATTCGATACAGGGTATCAAGATTAGGCTGTTGCCTATTGCAGCAATAAGCGTTGGTTGTGCTAAAACTTTTACCAAGCTGCTCTGCTAACCATTTTTGCGACTTATCTTGTTCTACCAATACTGCTTTTATTCGATTTAATTTCATACTTCAATGTATTTTGTGTACAAAGATACTGAATAATCTCCTAAACATAGCATTATACGCTATAAAAGCAGCAAAAAAATTTTAAGCCCCCTAAAATAGCTTTTTTGAAAAATGTAGACTATTTGCTATTGCCGCCAAATTATTAACCAGCGTTGTATGTCAGCCACATATGCCGGCTGAGATACAACCAAGGTACAAGACACCCATTTTTGACCCTCTTTGCAGCCCCCCGCAAGGATCTCACTCCTCTCATTTTCTTTTTCAACCGTCTCACTTTTTATGGCTGATGGATGTGGTATTTTCCAATAAAATAAGCTCTTTGGACATCCTATTGTACGGCATCAAATATATTAGTCAAATACTCCACGATTCTTCTTCCCCTTTGCCACTTTGAGCTTTTGGATGTGTAAAATTGCTTCTTTTCATACACAATGAAAGAGTCGGTGCGCTGGGCAGGGTCATACTTATATTTTCGACCAGAGAACTGATTTATCGCACGCAAAAAGGTGGCGAAAGACACGCTTGGAACAAGATGATTGGTACGCAAAAGTGCAGCCTTGATGTAGGCAGTCTCATATTCATGCTCCATGTCGTTTAGAGCAACCGATATGGCTTCTTTCAATGCGTCCTTATCTTCTGATATGAGGATATCATCAATACTTAGCTCTTCTTGCTGAATGGTCCTGCGTCCATGCTTCCCTTTCGTATTATCAAGGGCATTCTTTATGGTCTGTCGAAATTCTATGTCCTCTATTTCCTTACTGTGCTTTGTCCATTCGCCTTTCTTGTCAAGACCTTGCGTAACGCTGGTTTCCACAAGATTTGCTATAATTGTTTTGATACTTTCACGCACGATGGAAAGTTGTTTGTCGTTAAGACTTACTTTGCTCAATGCCGTTACACTCTTGGGTAGTCCATGGTCAAAGCAGATATAATAGAGCGTACACATCAGCAATGTATTTCGTTCCTCAAAGATTTCTTCACGAAGACGGAAATACATTTCTGGGAGAGCATGAATGGCAGACAGCATTATTCGCTTTGATATTGTTGCAAGTTCTTCCGCTGTATGCCCTTTGCTAAAATTGAATACAGCCATTTGTATGAGGGAAGGCAACGAATCCCAAAACTCTTTAGCTGAGACATAAGGGATATAAAGATGATCGTCATCTTCCTCACTCATATCCTTGTCAACAAGACCATATTCCCTTATCAAGATTAGGTCTTCGTTTGTTTCATTCTTATCCCTACCAATAACTTCGGAATAGAAACCCAATCGCAGATAGCCAGTGAAAGCCATCATTTCATCGACAACACGTATAGCCACGGCTGTCTTTTCTTCATCTGACAGAACGGTATCTGTGTTGGACACAAATAGTTTCCGACACTCAATAAGCACGAATGTAGGCACATATTTCGCAGCCATTTTGAATATGCGTTCAATTTGGCTGAAATCGTTGCGCATCATCTTCATCATATCCAATGAGAAGCGTGAGTAATCCTCTTGGTGTTCCTGCTTCCAAAAATGCACTTTGTCAAGCGCATCCCTCATGGCGTTCTTTTTGAAATTTCTTATCTCCATCTGCTATGTTACTGCTATTAGGTGGCAATTTGAGGAAACGTTTCATTCACCCAACTGCTTCAACAAGAAATCTTCCAAGGTCTTTCTGTCTGGCAACTGGAGCATATAGGTGGAAACAAAGAGTTGGTTATCCATGCCAGCAAGGGCATACTCCACCATTTTCTTTCCCTTTCGTGTGCAGAGCAATATGCCGACAGGAGGGTTATCCCCTGGCTGCATCTCATTCTCCTTGTAATATGACACATAAGCATTGAGCTGTCCGAGGTTCTCATGCGAAAACTCCTCGTTCTTCAATTCGATGATAACACCACAATGCAGAATGCGATTGTAGAACACAAGGTCGGGGTAATAATACTCGTCATCGATAATGATGCGCTTTTGGCGAGCCTCAAAACAGAAGCCTTTGCCCAATTCGAGGATAAACTCTTGCAGATGGGTGATTAGCGCATCCTCCAAATCGTGTTCGTCCACTATTTCCTGCGCCTTCAATCCTAAAAATTCAAAGGTGAAAGGTTGGCGAATCTGCAACGCAGCAGAGTCATGTCCTTGCACAGAGGGCAGGGAAAGTATTTTCTCTGGGTTGTCACTAATACCTGTACGGAAATAGAGGTTGGTGCTAATCTGACGGCGAAGTTCGCGAACAGACCATGTACACTTGATGCATTCCTGCTCGTAGAAGTAACGAGCAAGAGGGTCATCCACGCTCATAATCTCTCGTATATGAGAAAAAGACAAGCGTGAGACTATCATTTCTGGTGGTGTCTGAAAATTATGCGACGCTGTCGCACAATTTGTATTAAACTGGGCATCAGCAGATTTATCCATCAAAGGAATACGATTCCCTGATTTATTCGACAACGTTGAATAAATTTTATTTGGAACGAATAGCCCTTCCATTTGTGGGTATAGGTTATAGAAGTTTCGAGAAGTCTGAAACAAAGTAACATTGAGTCCTTTCCTATCCACCCGTTCCTCCAGTTTCTTCAGCAGGTGAGCACCATACTCAGCCCTGTCTTTGCCATGTTGTTCAAACTCAACGATGTAATAACCAATGAGCCAGTTGCGCATGGTCTGCATACGGTTGATAGCCCTTACAGCCGATGACTGGGCTGCATCATGGGTGGTCTGAATGATGGATGCCAAGTCATTGAAAGAGTGGAGCGTTTTGCTCCAATCCTCAAAAGGAAGTTCCATCCCTTCGTGAGTGTATGTTGATATTTCATTTGCCATGTTATACCTTTATATATTGAATGTGATTATTTCTTCGTCAAAAGTTTCAGAAGCATTGCTGTTTTCTGTTCTTCCGTCATATTGTTGATGTCCTCCTCCGTTATCTTTGGCTCCAAGTCAAGGAGTTTGCTATTATATTCAAACTGCGTCTCCAAAGGATACTGGGCAATATACCTATCTGTTATCGAATGATTGGTTGAATGTCCCATACTTTCGGATATATAACGCTGTTCCACACGTGCATGAGCAAGGTTTGTGCCGTATGAATGTCGGCACCACGTTCCCGATGGGCGCACTTCCCAATGAAGCACCTCTTGACAGATTTTGATGATTCTGTCCTGTACGTTGGAGTTCTCTTGTGAGATTCGCTTGCGCTTGTCTGCTTTCAATGTCGCACCTTGCAGAATCTTTGGAAATACAAAGCCATTGAGTACAGGTTCAGCGGCAATCTCGTCAAGAATCCTTTGAAGAGGTTCTATGATCGGGATAATCACCTCAGAGCCGCCCTCAGTGCGGTTTGTGGTCTTCACTCTTTTGAACTTGAAGGCTTTTCTGCCAGTATCGAAATAATATTGAGAATAGGTCAACTCTCCTGCATCGGCAAGGTTGAAACCATTACACAGATATTGGACAAGGAACAACCCCAAGGAATAGTGTGCTCTCTCAGCATATCCGCTCTTCCAAATGTCGGGATAGCGTTTTTCAACAAACACCCGATACAATTCTGTCATTTGCTCCACTGTAAGGTAACAATGCTTCCTCGACTCCCCTACAGGAATAGACACCAATTTCTTCTTCTGGATATTGGAGAATGGGTATTCTTGATTGGTGAGGTAGCCCAAGGAAACGCACTCGTTCCATACAGCCCGACAAGAACGTAGGTATATTCCGCGAGTTGTATTGCTAATCTTGCCGACAAGGTTTCCTGTTTCGTCTTTTACGCCATGCATCATGCCGTTGTTCCAATACTCTATGTCCTCTTTGTCAACCTTAAAGCCTACAATAGGTCTGTTCCACATTATCTTCTGAAAGGACTTTAAGGCATACTCGTATGATTCTGCGGTGGTACAACGCTCACCATTATTGTCTGTAAGATAGAAATTAATCTTCTTCTCCCACACACCAATGAAAGACGTTTCTTTCGTGGTATCTACCCCAGTAACAACAACCTTGATGCGTTCGAGCGACAGACTATTGCCCAAACGCTCAATCATCTCGGTTTGGGCATCAAAGATAGCATCAAACTCCATCTTCTTTTCATAGAGTTCTGAACGCACTGCCTTTGCACTTAGCGTGCATACTTTCGCAAAATCTTCTTCCGTAAATTCGCCAGCAACAAAACTATACCATGATTTTCGGTCTATAGTATAGCGCATAGCGACAGGAAACGTCTCCCGGTCTTTCTTGGGGTGACGCTTGTCAAGGATAAGGGCATAAGTACAACTTCCGTACCTTGCGCTCTTGTAAGTAGTGTCCAGTTTCTTTGCCATTTTGCCAATAGTCTGTAGGTCTCAACTTGCCAATTATCTCAAATCTCGGAAAACAATGGGAAAACAAAACCCACCATTTCTCTTATGAACGCCCTATCTTCCTATGCTTTTCGGGAAAACAATGGGAAAACAAAGACATTTTGATATGGGATTTCTTGGCATATCATAAACTGCCACAAAAGTAGCAAATCGCTGTGTATCAACGAAATTTATCAATATAAAAAATCATAAAATATCATCCTCTCAGACTCATAATCTGGAGGTCCTAGGTTCAAGCCCTAGCTGGTCCACACTAATAATCAGGCACTTACGGAGTTTTTGTAGGTGCTTTTTCTTGTTCGTCCAGTACGAATATGCTCTAATGGGTGTAAGTCCCTAAACCGCACTGATAGTGGGAAGGTTACAGCCAAAGGCAGGGGTGTCCGCCGCCGTCTGTTTCGCTGTGCGATTTTCGACCCTCTTGACAGGTGAATTTATCTGTAATTGTTTGTATCTTAATTGATTAAGTGATAAGTCTCTTGCCAAGAGGTGTCAATGAAAGGTGGTCTTGGCAGATCTCTTCCCTAGTTCTAATCTCGTAATGCGCTCAATTTCAGAATCTTACCGTGAATGTGTCCGGAATCACGCCTGCCAAGAAGGTCGAAATTTTGCGCCTGTCCATGCGGATAAGCCTAATATCGACACGCACGGAAGGGCCGAACTTTATTTGAAGTAAGTCTAATTATACTTGAAAAGCGAGTTGTTTGTATGATTCTATACACGAATATGTGGCAATATTGCCAGAATGTCCGTGCGATTATCTGGTTTGATGGAATTGTATTAACTTTGCACGGGAAAAGATCAATCGGCATTGGCTTTACCTGATGAATAGAAGAGTAAACAAGAAACGGCTTCCGTATATAGGTCGAGCAGATGTTATCCATGAGCTAGAGGCACACTTCAGTACAAGTTGTGTTTCGTAAGTTCGAAACGTGAGAAGTTAATCCTATCATTTGACATGAACAATATATCGAAAATACTTGCTGCCACATCGGCCGCAATGCTCGCTGCCGCATCGTGCGGCAACAGACCGACAGGCGAATTCCAGTTCGACCTGCTTACTACTAACGACGTGCATGGCGCGTGGTTCGACTCGACTTATGTGGATGGCCCCAGGCGCACGTCGCTGATGGCCGTGAATACTTATGTCAATGCTTATAGAGATTCTCTTGGCATTGACAATGTCATACTTGTCGATGCCGGCGACTGCCTGCAGGGTGACAATGCGCCTTACTATTATAATTATGTGGACACTGTTACACCCCACCTTTTTCCGCGCCTTGCGGCTTACATGAAATATGACGCTGTCTGTGTCGGAAATCATGACGTAGAGACAGGGCACAATGTCTATGACCGTGTTGCGGAGGACCTGAAGGCCAATGGTATTCCATTTCTCGCAGGCAATGCAGTCAAGCCTGATGGAAAGCCTTATTTCGACAGTGTCCGTATCCTGAAACGGCATGGAGTGAAGATAGCCATACTGGGATTTACCAATCCGAACATGAAGGCCTGGCTGGATGAGAAACTCTGGACCGGAATGCAGTTCGAATCCCTTATTCCATTGGTACAGAACGAAGTGGACAAACTGGTTGCAAAAGAGAAACCGCAGGTCGTCATCGTGGCGGTCCATTCGGGAACCGGAAAGGGTGACGGCACCATATATGAAAGCCAGGGACTGGACCTCCTGAAATCTCTCAGGGGAGTCGATTTCCTGGTCTGCTCACATGACCATTCAGCCTTGGTCGTAGAGCAGGACAGCATCTGTCTTATCAATTCCGGCAGCCGTGCTCAGAACATCGGGCATGGCCGAATTCGTCTGACATTGAAAGACGGTAAAGTTTTGGCAAAATCCGTGAACGCCGATCTCATAAAGGTCAATGCCGACAGGGTTGATCCAAAGATGGAGGCCGCCTTCCATTCAGATTACGAGGCTGTCAAGAAGTTTACCCTCAGGGAAGTGGGCGACCTTGACATTGACCTTAGAACCCGCGATTCTTATGCCCGCATGTGTCCGTATATGAATCTCATCCATACACTGAGCCTTTCGGCGAAGTCGTCTCAGGTTTCTTTCGCAGCACCATTGACCTTCAATAAGGATATCAATGCCGGAAGGCTTATCTACAATGATTTGTTCAGTATCTATCCGTATGAGAACCAGTTGTTTGTGGTCAGACTGACCGGCGATGAAATCCGCAAATGCCTGGAGTATTCCTATGACTCGTGGATTAATACTTATGTTCCGGGCGGCCATGTTCTGAAGATTGCAGAGGGGGAGGACCAGCGTACCGGACAGAAGAACTGGCATTTCATAAACAGGCCATATAATTTCGACTCTGCTGGCGGACTTGTCTATACAGTAGATGTAACCAGGCCTTATGGAAGCCGTGTCAGCATCACCACCTTGGCTGACGGGACTCCGTTCTCATCGGATGCCTGGTACAATGTGGCCATGACATCTTATCGTGCTGCCGGAGGCGGTTATATTCTATCCAAGGGAGCCGGCATTGACACTGACAATATGGAAGACCGTATCGTGGCGCGTCATGATGACATACGCAACATCCTCTACGATTATATTCAGAAGTCCAATGGCATCCATGCGGCTGAAATCAATGATACTCAGCGCATCGGACATTGGGAATTTGTTCCGGCTTCTGTCGCGCAGGCCATAGACAAGGACATGACTCTGCTGTTCGGCGAATAATCCACGAATGGTCTTGAACTAAATAAACGACCACGGAAACCTGTGAAATTTCACGTCAGTTTCCGTGGTCATTTTATATGATATAATGATTTATTTCAATCCGGAGTTGAGGAACTCTACGAAACCGTCGATGTCAAGGTTGTATCCTCTGACCGGTGTCACCTGGTTGCCTTCTGTGTCCAGAATTACATAATTAGGCTGGGCACTAACCCCGAATCTCTCGCGGACATAGTAGGCATTGACCCTGCCCCTGTCCTTGAGAACTTTTCCTGTCTTTGTGGTAACCCATTCCGATTCAGGAAGTTTAGCCTTGTCGTCTGTATAGAGGACCACGATTACAAAATCATTTTTAAGCATCTGGAGAACTTTCTGGTCGCTCCATACTCTCTGCTCCATCTCGCGACAGTTCACGCAGGCGAGACCTGATATGTCGATGAATACAGGTTTTCCAGCCGCTTTGGCTGCTGCAAGTCCTTCATCTATTGAATAATAGCCTGTCAGGCCGAGAGGTAGCTGGTGGAGACCTTCTGAAGACTTGACATCTGCATTGACATTGACAGTGGCCGCAGTCATCTGGCCGTCGGCTTTGCTCCAGATTACGAAATCTTGCGTTTCGATAGGCGGGAGATAGCCTGAGATAGCCTTGAGCGGTGCTCCGAACATTCCAGGAATCAGATAGACAACGAAAGTGAAGTCCACGATTACTAGGAAGAGCCTGAATATTCCTATGTGTTTTACCTCGCTGTCAGCTTCGAAACGGATTTTTCCGAGGAGATAGAGTCCGAGGAGTGTGAATACTACAATCCAGATGGCAAGGTAGATTTCTCTGTCGAGGAGACCCCAGTGATAGGTCTGGTCAGCTACGCTGAGGAACTTGAATCCGAGAGCCACCTCTATGAATCCGAGGACAACCTTCACGGAACCGAGCCAGCTTCCGCTCTTTAGTTTCTTGAGCAGTGACGGGAACATCGCGAAGATTGTGAAAGGCAATGCGAATGCTACTGAGAATGCAAGCATTGTCACCATCGGAGTCCAGAACTCGCCCTGTGTGGATTTTATGAGTACGGAGCCGACAATCGGGCCGGTGCATGAGAATGATACCAGGACGAGTGTCAATGCCATGAAGAAGATTCCCGCAAGGCCGCCTTTGTCGGAGTTCTTGTCACTCTTGTTTACAAGTGAAGACGGGAGAGTGATTTCGAATGCCCCAAAGAAAGATGCCGCGAAGACCATGAACACGATGAAGAAGATGATGTTCGGGAGCCAATGCGTTGCAAGCCAATTGAATATGTCTGCCGTAACTGTCTCTCCACCGAATAGATATGTCAGTCCTATGATGATGGAAATAGGCAGGGTGTAGAGCAGGACGATGAACAGTCCGTACATGAAGGCCTTGAAGCGTCCCGCTGCAGGTGACGATGAACCTTTCATGAAGAAAGAGATGGTCATCGGTACCATAGGGAATACGCAAGGTGTCAGAAGCATAGCAAATCCCCAGAGTATGGCCTCGAGAATGAGTCCCCAGATGGAGTTTCCTGCCTTCTGCTCTTCTTCGGTTCCGGTTACTGCCGGTGCAGCCGCAACCGTCTCTGGCTTTTTCAACTTGATTTCGAAGTCCCAGTCTTCCGGGGCGCCGCAGTTGTGGTCCTTGCAACTCGATGTTGTGATAGTGCCCTTAAGCACTTCAGCATCAGCAGAAAGCATAAGTTTCTGACCAATCTTGATGCGGTCGAAGAAAACCTCGTCTCCGTTGTAGTCTGACTTCGGAAGAAGTTCATACAGGCCGCCTTCGAGAGTGCAGCCTGTGAGATCCGTGAACTCGATCGTGGTAGGGGAGGCCTTGTGGTCAATGCCGTATGTGTGCCACCCTGAAGCGATGGTTCCGTCGAAGATAATTTCGGTAAGATTACCGTCATTCTTGCCCTGGGATACCTTCCAGGTCACTGTGGGCTCGAAATTTTGAGCCAGAACAGGCACTGCACTCATGATGGATAGTGCAATGCCTGCAATGAATTTCAATGATTTCCTGATCATTTTTATTGAAGAGTTGTCATGTATGTTTTAAGCAAATTCCGCTATTTGGCGTAGGCGACAGATCTTGTCTCCCTGATAACGGTAATCTTCACCTGTCCAGGGTAGGTCATTTCGTTCTGAATCTTCAGAGCGATGTCTGCTGAAAGTTTTGCTGCCTGATCGTCGCTGACCTCTTCTGCGCCTACGATGACGCGGAGCTCACGACCTGCCTGGATGGCGTAACTCTTTGTTACACCTGGATATGCGGCTGCAAGGTCTTCCATACCCTTAAGTCTCTTGATATAGGACTCGATGACCTCACGACGTGCTCCAGGACGTGCTCCTGATATGGCGTCTCCGACCATTACGATAGGGGAGATAAGCGTAGTCATCTCGGTCTCCTCGTGGTGTGCGCCGATAGCGTTGCAGATTTCAGGTCTTTCCTTGTACTGCTCGGCGAGTTTCATACCGAGAAGTGCGTGTGGAAGCTCAGGATCGTCTTCTGAGACCTTACCTATATCATGGAGCAAGCCGGCTCTCTTGGCGACCTTAGGGTTGAGACCGAGTTCTGAAGCCATGATTGCGCAGATATTTGCAACCTCGCGTGAGTGCTGGAGAAGGTTCTGTCCGTAAGATGAACGGTATTTCATTCGGCCGATGAGTTTCACGAGCTCGATGTTCATGCCGTGGATTCCGAGGTCAATGCAAGTTCTCTTACCTGTCTCAAGTATTTCATCCTCAAGCTGTTTCTGAACCTTGGCAACGACTTCCTCGATTCTTGCAGGATGGATACGTCCGTCCACTACCAGCTGGTGGAGCGCAAGTCTTGCGACCTCTCTTCTGACAGGGTCGAATGCTGAGAGAAGGATTGCGTCCGGTGTATCATCGACTACGATTTCCACTCCTGTCGCAGCCTCCAGAGCCCTGATGTTACGTCCCTCACGTCCGATGATTCTTCCTTTGATTTCATCATTCTCGATCGGGAATGTGGTAACTGCATTTTCAATGGCAGTTTCAGTTGCAGTCCTCTGTATTGTGGTGATTACGATTCGTTTGGCCTCTTTTGCGGCATTCAGTCTGGCATCATCCATAGTGTCATTGATGTAAGCCTGAGCCTCGCTTCTCGCCTCGGCCTTCATGTTCTCCATGAGAAGGTTCTTTGCCTCGGTTGCGGTCATGCCGGCGATATTCTCTATCTGCTTGTTTGCCTCTACCCTGAGAGCCTCGTATTCCTCAGCTTTCCTGTCAAGGTTCTCTTTCTGAGCCTTCAGGGTTGCCTTTGTGTTGTCGAGGTCTTTCATCTTCCTCAGCAGATCGTTGTTCTGCTGATTCAGATTGTTCTCTTTTTGCTTGAGACGGTTCTCAGTGTCCTTGATCTGTGCGTTCTTCTCATTGACCATCTTTTCGTGCTCGCTCTTGAGCTGGAGGAACTTCTCCTTTGCCTGAAGGATCTTCTCCTTCTTTATGTTTTCGGCTTCCAGTTCGGCCTTCTCCAGGATGCTGTCCTTGCGTCCTTTCATAATCATTCTGTGAACCATTATGAAAACTGCAATTCCGAATGCAGCTGACAGTAAGGCTACTGCTATGAGTATCAAAATGTTGTTCATACGTGAATATATATTATAATTTTAAGTTTCAGTCCTGTTCATCGCGGACAACAGAAAACCGGACAAGTCACTTCTGCTGTCTGTAGAAGCATCTTGTCCGGTAAGTCATAAAAAAAAGCCGTCAGCATGTCCGTCAGAAAATCTTAAATATTAAGATTTGAGCTCCGTGCCGGTTCAGTAATCCTACGTCCTGCCGTAGCAGAATCCCCGTAAGGGTTATCTAGGCCCGCGCATCCCCGGCTCGAGAACACCCGGTTCCGTAGAACGTGTTGTTTTCAGCGAGTTATGGCTGGCGGCTGATTTTCAATATTGTCAAGATAAGTATCTATCTGTTTCTTAAGCATTTCCGTTTCCTTCTCCACTGCTTCCAGCCTCCTCGTAAGCGTAAGCCTTCCGATGCTCTCATTCAGCGCTACCAGAGAAATCAGCTCTGAGAGATCCTTTCCGGGGAACTTCTGCATATATGTGCCGAGCATCTGGTTTACAGAAACCGCAGCCTGTCTGTATATTTCTTCCTTTTCAGGAGACTCGGCTGTGAGCTCATATATCTTCCCGTTTATGCGAATCGTAATCTTCTGCCCCATAACTATTTCTCCAATAAGGAGATACATCTGTCAATCTCCGTAATCATCTTATCTATCTTCTCCCGCGCATCATAGTTCGTTCCTGACGGTGCGGTGAAGGCTTCTGTAAGCTTAAGATTATCCACTTGTCTTTCCAGTTCCGCAATCTGCTTCCTGCATGAATCAATCGTCGCGTCCTTCTGTTCCAATTCGAGAACCAGCTTTTCATTCTGTTTCTTCTCGCTTTCGTACAGAGCAATCAACTTTTCGATATTATTTCTTATACCTTCCAGCATGTCGAACAGCGCATTTCAATCCATGTATCGCAAATTTACGTTTTTTGGGGCTCATTTCCAATATTCGCCGAAAAAATAATGCGTCTGATGCCTACTTGCTCTTTACGCAGCGTACCTGGAGAGCCGCATCGTTCAATGTCAGTCCGGCAATCTTCGGAACTCCCGATGCTGAAGACATCCACATCAGATACTGGCATTTTCCGTCTGAGGCTTTGGTTCCTGTCCATACGAAAACGTTGGTCGGGGACATTACTCCAGATCCGTCTTTCTTCAGCTGTCCGCCTGCCATGAGGCATACGGTCTGCTTTCCGTCGGTACATGTATAGTATGCTCCGGTTTTCGTGTCCACGCTTCCGCCCTTGGTCATTTCCGTCATTTCTTCACTAGTCGGCAGCCTCCATGTGCCGGCAGGCAGAACGAGTGAGCATGGGTCGGTATCGCCTTTGGAAATGGCTGAGTATGAGATGGTTTCCTCTTTCGGTCCATATGCCTTTCCCGGATATTTGCTCGTGCCCTTTATGTTCTGTCCGAGGTCAATGCCGTATTTGCTTCTCCATTTGAAGTACATTCCGTGCTCCTTAGGTCCTCCAAAAGTATAGGCCCCGTCTTTTATCGTAAGGTATCCAGTACTCCAGATTACAGACCAGCCGTCTGCCGCAGGCGCACCGGCCTGAACCACCTTCTTGCCAGTGTCAATGCCATTGATGAAGATGCTGAATGTCCTGTCCGTAGTCTTGGTATTCTCCGGAATAGGAATTTCGGCTACAGGATTGAACCTTGAGGCATCCTTGCTGTATGTGTTGCCGTCCGAACCGCGGGCCTCCACTGCGACTTTTCCGAGGTCTGTGTCTATATTGACAGTGAGTGTGAATGCCTTGTAGTCGTTCTTCGCAGGCGTATGTGAAACATAGAACGCATAGTCCTGAATGGCAGGCTGAACGAAGGTCTTTCCTGTGAACTTGCTGTTTATGAACAGTTTCCAAGTCTTGTCCGTCTTCTCGGTGTTCGCACTGACATTGAAAGAAGCCTTCGTCACTTTCGGGGTGCAGGTGCTTGTTTTTTCTTCCTGAGTGTCGGAGATGAGTGTCGCCTCGTAGAGAGCGAATTCGCCCGGGTCAGTCTCCACTTCCAGCTCGAATCCTGTATTGGCCTCCAGCTTTTCAGGTGTCAATTTGTGTGAGACATAGCTTGGCTGCCTTATGTTCTTCACGCATCTCACGGAACCGAGCGCGTTGTTGGTCAAGTCATAGAAAATCATTGAGTATGTGTCACTTATGACATAGACCATGTGCTCATTGTCGTAGCTCCTTCCGTCTATCCAATATCCGCCGTAAGCATTGTCATACTGATGGTCCATCTTTCCGGTGTCTATGAACATCGCTCCTGTGTATGGCAGGAAATATCCAGGAGCCTCCTTGAATGTTCTTCCCTTGATTCCGTCGAGAGAGTGTTCGCTGTCGGTATCTTCCTGATAATAAAGGTAATACGCTTCCATATAAGTCGGGAGCCTGAGCTCCGGACTCATCTTGGTGCACGGGTCGTCGCTGTCACTGTCGGACGGGATGTCTTTCATCTCTATCTTGACAGGATCCGGTGTGTAGGCTGTTCCGTCATAGGCGCCGTCCACCGGTCTGATGCCGTAGCTTGAGCCTTTCTTGAAGAAAAGTCCAGGGTCTGACATCTTTTCCGCGATGATGAATTTTCCGTCTTTCAGGTCAATGTTGCCCTTTGCCCACCAGAAGTCTTCGATCAGGAACAGTCCGCAGTCCTGCTCTGCTGAGGCAATCTGCTTCCATTCGCCCGGGGTGGCGTCTCCGTTGGCATTGAAAGTTTCCATATCGGTAAACATGGCCTCCACTGCCACTGTCCTTGTGCTTTCCGTGTAGTTCTCAGGGACAGTGACCTCGAAAGTCTTGGTCGGTTTCTCGATTTTCACTACCTCCTGCGCCTCTCCGCCGATGACGAGGCGGTATTGCCACGGGAGGAATACTTCGATGTTGGATTTCGTGAGGGTATCGACTTTGACATTGACTTTGAATGTCCCTCCGTTGAATGAAATCTTTTCCGGCAGTTCGTTGTTTTCGTACTGGCTGATGATATAGTCAGTCTTTACAGGCTCTTCGTCTTTTTTGCATGAGAGAAGAGCGACCGGGATGGTCGCGCAGACCATTAGTTTGAGAATGTTTGAGTTCATAAGCTATAATGGTTTTCCCAAATATACGTTTTTTGTGGAAAAATTCTCCAAAATAATTAATTAACTCAAGTTTCGCAAGTGCGAAACACCGCTTTTGGAGCCCGAGAGGGCGAGGGTAAGTCCCTTCCCCGAGGGGAGGGATTTAGGGAGAGGGTAACGTGCACATAAAAATGCGTTGGGCTTACAGCCTTCGAACGAGTGGCGACCCTCAAATTCGCACTAACGTTCAGCAAGTTTGACAACTTGCGAAACTTGAGTAACTAACTTCATTATAGCTTTATCTGAATCACTGGCCTCCCAGCCTGCTGAAATATGTCAGGACCTCCTCCCAGGTCTTGAACGGCTCCTCCCCGAAATGAAGAACCGTCCCCATAAAATCGTCGGAATTCAGCCTCTCAGGATACCTGTCGATGAGATAATCTCCCAGCAGCATGTCCTTCCTGTTGCATATGACCACCCTGTTCCACGCAGGAACGCCGATGCGTTTCTCCACCCATCGGGTCAATGCCGGGATGCGCTCAGGTTCATTGAAATCATTCGTGATGAGAACGTAAGGCGAATAGTTTCTTGTCAATGCCGCAAAGGCCTTGACAGCGCTGCCGTAAGGCTCCATCTCATCAATGCTCTTGCCTCTTGAGACCCCGTTCCTCAGGTCGAGCAGAACATCTGTCAATGCTATGAACATCACCGGCTTGCTCCTCTTCTCCTGCTTGTCATCGATTCTTTCAATGACAGGAAGCACAGAGTGGAGCAATACGCTGTCGTCCATATAATGCTCGCCTTCGAAATGGATGGCATTGGCATAGTACTTCCTGAATACGTCGAATGTTCCGGTGACGAAATTGTCCTGTGTTCCGAACATTCCATAGACGTGGTCGCGTTCATCGGTCATTTCTCCGAAAGACGACGGGTCGGAGGCATTGTCAGTCATGTTTTCGAAGCAGTGTGAAGATACCTCCCTGAATGACTCCAGAAGCCCTTTCGTTACCAGAAACGAGGTCTGTCCGTCGCGTCTGGGGTTGTGGAATTCCTGACGCCCCAAACCATTGTTCTTCTGGAGAGTGTCGGCGAGGAAAAATGCCGGATTGAAAAGAATCCTGTCGAAACCGCGCAACAGCTCGGCATACATTCCGCCCATCGAGGCGCCGATGATAAGATCGGGATTCTCTTTGGCGCACAGGTCCTTGAGAAATGTCAATGCTTCTTCGGGTTCCACCGGAATGTCCGGGGCGATGATTCTTGTTTCCGGAAGCAGGGTAGTCATTGCCCTGACTGTGCCGTTCTGTCCGCTTGAAGCGAATCCGTGAAGGTAAAGTATTGTCTTGCCTGCCATTATGTCAGGCCTGGCGTATTCGTAAAGTTCCATTTTATATTTGTGATTGAATCTTGTCCGATTTCCTGAAATAGACTACGCATCCGCTTGTGAGGATGGCGCACAAGACGAACATGACGCCTGTCATTGTGAATATGTTTCCCAGTCCGATGATTACCGGTATGATTCCTCCGAATGACTGCCCGATGGCTCCGAGCAGTGCGGAAGCCACTCCCGCATTGTCCCTTCCAGCATCCATGGCCGCGACATTGGCAGTGGTGGAAACGATGCCGACCATGAGCATGAGTATGAAGACGATGGCTTCATATATCCAGAATCCGCATCCGATGACGAAAGCGGCCAGCATTGCTGCTGAAAGGATGACCAGTCCGATGGTTCCGAACGCTATCGCGATGTCCCTTGTCTTGAATAAAGGTATTATGGCAGAGGCGATTGCGAAGGTCAATGCGTTGAATCCGAATACTATGCTGAACTGAAGTGTTGTCAGTCCGTAATGCTCCTGTATGATGAATGGGGCGGATGCAAGGTTGGTGAACAGCAGCGCCATGGAGAACATATACATAAGTACGTACAGCAGGTACTTCCTGTTTTTCAGGACATTCAGGAATCCGTCGGCCATTGCCTTGCCTGAAGATTCGTTCATCATGCTGAGATTCTTGAATGAGAGACATTCCGTCATGCGGAACGCTCCAATCAGAAGGACGATAGCCAGGACGATGAGACTCCAGAAGATTCCGCGCCAGCCTCCTATCAATGCTATGAGGCCTCCCACGATAGGTGCCGCAACTGTAGCGATGCCATTGACCGCGGCTATGACTGACATCATTGAAGTCAATTCACGTCCTCTGTATCTGTCTGCCGCGATACTTCTGGAGAGTACCACGCCTCCTGCTCCTGAGATTCCCTGGAAAAGACGCATCACCACGAATTGATGTATATCTGCTGCAAAGATGCAGCCAGCAGTGGCGATTATGAAGAGTAACATGGCGCATATCAATGGTTTACGTCGCCCGTATTTGTCGCTTATAGGTCCAAATACGAGTTGTCCTGCCGCCAGACCGACCAGTCCGGTCGTCAGTCCCAGTTGTACCAATGCTGTAGAACATCCGAACCATTTTTCCATTGCCGGCAGAACTGGCAGGTACATGTCCATGACGAAAGGGCCGAAAGCGCTCAGCGCTCCCAAGAAAATAATGATGAAGACCCTCCTTTCAAGCTGTCTGTCTTTTTCTTCCATGATAAGCGTTTTCCAGTGCAAAAGTAAGAAATACTCCTGAATATTCTATCTTTGCATCAGTAAGATTAGTATACGTATGAAAAAAATCGTCATTGCATGCGATTCCTATAAGGGTTGTCTGTCTTCTTCGGAAGTGTCAGACGCTGTAGCTGAAGGCGTGTCCGAGGTATATCCTGACTGTGAAGTGGTGCGTCTTGCCGTAGCTGACGGAGGAGAGGGTACGGTTGAGGCCTTGGCCGATACTCTTGGCGGACATTTGGAGTGGGCTGAGGTTTCGGATCCGTTGGGACGGCCTGTACGAGCTGCCTATGGCGTGGCAGGGGACTTGGCCATTATTGAATCTGCCGCTGCCTGCGGCCTTGCACTATTGACAAAGGAAGAACGCAATCCATTGATTGCCACTACGAAAGGACTTGGAGAACTGATATTGGCAGCTGTTGACAAAGGTTGCAGGAGATTTCTCATAGGACTTGGCGGAAGTGCCACCAATGACGGTGGAATGGGAATGATAGGTGTGGAAGGATTTCTCGAAAAGACAAGAGGACTTCAATTCACTATTGCCTGTGACGTGGATACTCCATATATAGGAAAGAATGGAGCAAGTCGGGTTTTCGGTCCTCAGAAAGGTGCTTCCGGACAGGATGTGGAGGTTCTGGAGGAAAGACTGCGCGGATATGCATTGAAAATATCAGAAGATACTGGCATTGACGTAAGCGATATGCCTGGTGCCGGTGCTGCCGGTGGCCTCGGAGGAGCTTTCCGGGCATATCTTGGCGCGGAACTGAAGCGGGGCGTGGACCTGGTTCTGGACCAGATAGGTTTCGATTCTGTGATTGCCGGGGCAGACCTTGTCATAACAGGCGAAGGGTGTTCCGATTATCAGACATTGAAAGGAAAAACGGCTGTGGGTGTGCTGGAAAGGGCTGAGCGCCTGAATATTCCGGTGGCTCTGGTAAGCGGGGCTGTACGGGATGAGAAGATGCTGAGAGACAGGGGATTCCGTATTGTCGAGGCTGTCACTCCGCCTTCCATGAGTCTGGAAGAAGCGATGCGCCCTGAGACTGCCAAACATCTTGTGGCCGTTGCCACGCGAAACATTTTGCATCAATTTTGCATCTATTATCGGGTTCTGCACATGCGGAACCATTGATTTTAACTATTAAGAATTATGATGAAGAAAATTATGTCGCTTTGTGCGCTGGTTTGCGTACTGGCATGTTCGGCATCCTGCAAAAAGGACAGTCCCGAAAACAATGGTTGGAAGGAGATACCATCAGAGATAATCACCGCCGAGAGCGGAAATGCAGTGATTACTGTCAATGCAGTGCCGGTGCAGGTCGGCAATGCGAAACTTTCAGCCACTTCTGGCAATGCCGCAACATTGACATTGAACAATATCATTCCCGGTTACAACAAGGTGGAAATGGATGTTGACCTGAAATCTGCCGGCAAAGGTGAATGGACATTCAGTGGAAACACTTCTCTGGTAGCCAGCCCGTCAATGATTTCGCTGTTATCGACAACTGCCCGTCCGGCAATCTATGAGATTACATCTGAAGGCAAGATTACCTCTGAGGGAAAAATTACTATTACAGCATCTTCCAGGGTTTCTGATGCGGCGCAGGCTGGTCTGGCCGGTACATGGAATCTTCTCCGCACCGTTGCTCCCGGAAGCAACATGCTCCCGTCAGCTTATCCTATGCAGGTGACCTGGACAGCCGGCGGTAATTATGCCGCTTCCGCAGCCAAACTCTCGATGGCTCTGAGCCTTTTGGGAAGTGTCAATGTTGCGGACAGTTTCAATAGCATGACATTCCACGAAGACGGAAATATCACAGCAGAGTACTGGGAGTCTGACTCTGACGATGAAGGCGGTTTCCAGATGCCTGATGTCCAGACACTTCTGAAAGCGCTCATCGGACCTGACGGAAAGTATCATTTCAATGCTACCTCGCACACCGAGTGGCTCTCTCTTCCAAAGGCCAATCTGGCTTTCTGGTATGCGCAGGACTATTTCTATATGGTTCCTAACGTGGCTGCTCTTGCAGGTGACGATGAAAATGCTGATTTCATGACGAGAGCCAATCTTCCTTCAGGAGACTCAAGTCTTTCAGATATTATGGACCTCCTCAATGACCTCAAGGAACTTGGCGTGGATGTAAAGGCCCTGATGCCTCAGATTCAGCAGATTATGAAGAGCGGTTTCAGATTCAAGTATTCACAGGAGAACGGTGCGCTCGAACTTTATGCAGACAAGGAAATGTGCGATCCTATCATCAATGCCTTCCTTCCTGCTCTCCCTAAACTGGATGAACTTCTTGCAGGTATGGCCACCAATCCTGACATTTCAGCCGAAGAAAAGGCCCAGCTTGCTGCCATCATGCAGCTTATGAAAGCATTCGGACTCGAGAAGCCGTCTGACTTCGTTCCTCTCTGGCAAAACACCCAGACATTCAGGATTTCAATCAATCTTGTCAAAGCCTAAGTTTTTAAGATAGCCGTCTTGCCCGTGATGTACAGTGGACAACTGATACATCACGGGCAAGTTTTGTAATTGATAGGATAAGTGTAAAAAATATTGATTACCTTAGCATACATAATCATTAACTCATGAAAAGGAACCTTTTATTTTTATTTGCGTTCTTGATGGCTTGCGGCGTTTCATTTGCCCAGCAATGGGCTCCGGCCGGAGAGAACATCCGTACAAGGTGGGCTTCTGAGGTGAATCCCCGGGAATGCCATACCGAATATCCCAGACCGCAGATGGCTCGTAGGCAATGGCAGAATCTCAATGGACTTTGGGATTACGCCATCAGTTCTGAAGATGCCGTTTCAATGCCGGAAAACGCTGACGGTCAGATTTTGGTGCCGTTTTGCATAGAATCTTCACTTTCAGGCGTCTGCAAACGCATTGGTGAGGACCAGATTCTTTGGTACAGGACAAAGCTCGTGAAGCCTGCCAAGTGGGATGGAAAGAGAATCCTTCTTCACTTCGATGCGGTCGATTGGCGTGCGGATATATTCATTGACGGGAAACAGATAGCGTCCCACACCGGAGGCTTTACTGCTTTTGCCGTAGATGTGACTGATTATCTGAGCGATACCCCTGCTGAACTGATAGTGAAGGTATGGGATCCGACGGATGACCCTGATTATTCGGTTCCGCGTGGAAAACAGGTTTCTGATCCGAGCGGCATATGGTACACACCTGTTACCGGTATCTGGCAGAGTGTATGGATGGAACCTGTCAATGCTGATGCACATATCGAAGACTACAATGTCGAAACTGATATTGCTACAGGAGAAATCTCCGTTACTGCGGTGTGTCATGGTGCTGTAGATGGAGACAGGATACGGGTAGATATCCTCCGCCCAAAGATAGGCTACGATACTGAAAAACCGGGCTGGAGCATCTTCCGCAAGGGACGTCAGACAGTTGCTGCAGGCGAGACTGCTACGATAAAGGTCCGGAACCCTAAATTCTGGAGCCCTGACAAGCCGTATCTCTATGGAGTCAAAATATCATTGATAAGAAACGGAAAAGTCATTGACAAAATTCAGGGATATACCGCTATGCGCAAGATCTCAGAGCAGATCGGCTCCGACGGGGTCAAGAGGCTTGCGCTGAATGACGAGATTCTTTTCCAGTTCGGACCGCTCGACCAGGGATGGTGGCCGGACGGACTCTATACCGCGCCGAATGTTGAGGCTCTCACGTGGGATATCAAGGCGACCAAAGATTTGGGCTTCAATATGATACGCAAGCATATCAAAGTCGAGCCGGCACAGTGGTATTATGCATGTGACCGTCTCGGAATGTTGGTATGGCAGGATATGCCAAGTATCGGATGCTACAATAGCCCTGAACAGTGGGGGCAGGGGGAAGACTGCTATGGCGCCGGAACTGATTACTGGGCACGTAATGAGTCGAATATGACCAACTATTATAAGGAGTGGGGTGAAATCATGACCCAGCTTAAGAAGTTTCAGTCCATTGTCGTTTGGGTTCCTTTCAATGAAGCGTGGGGCCAGTTCGACACTAAGGAAGTGGTCGATTTCACCAGAAAAATGGATCCTTCCCGTCTTGTCAATGCTGCCTCGGGCGGAAACTGGATACAGGGTGCAGGCGATATCCTGGACTCACATACCTACCCGAATCCGGAGATGCGTATCCTTGACACCGCTATGGTCAATGTACTAGGCGAATATGGCGGCATAGGTCGTCCAATCGATGGCCATACGTGGGATATCGGTCGCAAATGGGGTTATATCCAGTATGATACGGAAAAGAAGGTTACTGATACATATTGTCTGTATGCCCGTGACCTTATCGACATCAAGCAGAGGGATATGTGTGCGGCGGCAGTCTATACTCAGACGACTGATGTTGAGGGAGAGGTCAATGGTTTGTACACATACGACCGTGAAGTCCTGAAAGTGGACGCGGCGCGTGTGAGAGAAACCAATGCTGCTGTCATCAATGCTCCTTTGGAGGCTCCTGTGCCGATAGTACGCCCGTCAGCATTCCATTATAAGGATGAGTCAGCGGGTGTTCGGAACCATATTAATCTATATACCTTGCGCAATGGAGATATCACGATGCAGGTGACGGATTTCGGTGCTCGTGTCATCAGTCTTTTTGCTCCTGACAGATACGGCAACATTGACGATATCATAGTTGGCTATGGTGATGGGGAAAGATATGTCCACAATTCCGGTGAACGTTTCCTTGGTGCTACAGTAGGCAGGGTGGCCAATCGTATCGGCGGCGGCAGATTCACGCTTGATGGTGTTACATATAATCTTCCGAAGAACAACAACGGCCAGACTCTGCATGGTGGACTTCTCGGAGTGGATATGGTCATGTGGTCACTGAAGGAGCGGACTGACTCTTCAGTAACTCTCACATACACAGCACCTGATGGTCAGGATGGCTTTCCTGGTAACCTCAGCATTGACCTTACCTATACAATTACTCATGACAATGGTCTTGATATAAGATATAGTGCCCGGACCGACAAGGCTACGCCGGTAAATCTCTCAAATCATGCGTTCTATAACTTGCACGGCAGCAGGGGTGGTTCTATCTTGGATCATGTAGTGACTATCAATGCAGATTCCATCACTCCTGTCGATAAGGTGCTCATTCCTACTGGCGAGCATATGCCTGTGGCCGGAACTCCATTCGATTTCCGTGAGCCGCATGCAATCGGAGAAAGAATCGCTGAAAATCACCCTCAGCTGCTCACGGGAGGCGGATATGACCACAACTGGGAGCTCAATGTCCCATCTGATGGAAGTCTGCATAGCGTATGTTCAGTATATGACCCTTCTACCGGACGTCTCATGGAAATACTGACTGATCAGCCTGGACTTCAGTTCTATAGCGGGAACTTTTTCGACGGTTCTTACTGCGGTAAGGTTGAAGGCCAGCCGATAGGTCACCGTGAGGCTTTGGCATTGGAAACCCAGAAATGGCCGGATTCCATAAACCATCCGGAGTTTACTGATACCGTTCTTCGTCCAGGAGACGTTTATACCCAGCATACCGTCTATAAATTCTCCGTGAAATAGTTTTGTCCGCCGGCGCATATTGCCCGGCATCGAAACAACCTTATATGATTTGCGTCCCTCCCTATATTCCGGGTCGGGACGCAAATTTTGCATGGTAATGGGGAGACCACAGTGTTCTGCTGTTCCGTGCTTTTGTTGGTAAGCGTCTCCAGAGTTACGTCTTGATGGACTATTGTTATCTTCAATCGTCTCCGGCGTTATGTCTTCTGTCGGGACGGTGCCACATCAGTTTTTGCAATGGTTTGATTCATATAGAGTTATGAAATTGCATGTGGATTGGTGGCCAAAAAATCATCGGAAATCCACGCTTGAAATAAACTATACTTGATTATCAATGCGTTACAGAGGGGGCCGTGGCGTCGTCCCGCCTGATGGAATTCGTCCTTTCCTTTAGCCTGGAAACCTCTTCTGCTGAAAGCCCTGTGGCCTGCGTGATAATCTCGCAAGATGCCCCGAGCCGTATAAGATTCATGGCAATCTTATATTGTCCCTCTTTGAGACCCTCTTCTTTGCCCACTTTATGACCTTCAGCACGTCCTTCCTCACGCCCTTCCTCTCTCCCGGTCTCACGCGCGTATTCAATCTGATTGTATGTGTCCCGTTCCGTATTCATGGCTTTAATGTAATTGGTTCTGTCCTCGTCGTCAAGTTGGGCGAGTTCCGCTACATCGAAGAGTTTCGTGAATATCCTGTCCCTCAGTCTCTCCGGACGCTTCAGTAGATTGGACATGTTCTTCAGCAGATACAGCCACTTGTCCAAGTCCGTCTCCAGTTCATCCTCACTCTTGTCGAACTTCTCCACCTCCACGAAAACGAACTCCAGTTTGTCCGTCATCAGCTTTTTCGAAGTCGCCTCCATCAGCCGGTACCGGTGCTCGGTCATCTCGTCATCCTCATACTTGAAGTTCAGGATTCCCAGGAAGAATACCCCGTCCAGACTGAAGTCCCACGGCCTGTTCCCCCTTGCCTCTTCTGCCAATGCCTTCTTTCCCTGTTTCATTATCGGGAATGAAGTGTAGAACAGGGCCCTCTCGAAGAAGTGCTTCTG
>OGRU01000567.1_pt1 | contig 34230 bp, 30 predicted proteins | sample 1553541 | NCBI WGS metagenome assembly OGRU01 (sample SAMEA2580068, study PRJEB22360) | human gut metagenome | biome: human gut; feature: human-associated habitat; material: faeces | place: Denmark | collected 2008/2010
TATCAAGGGGTTTCTTAAAAGGCGGCATTGCCGCCTTTAGAAAAAATAATCCATGCGAAATTTAAATTTAAACCGTTCTTTTTTTAACCAAATTAAAATTGTTCGTGATTTTTTAACAAATATATAGTATAGTTGTTAGAAAGAGAACGCGGGCGGATGAATGCGCGATTTTGATGCCCAAAATGAAAAAGAGGTAGAATTTGCATGGCAAAAAAACAGTTTAAAGCGGAGTCTAAAAGACTTCTTGATCTCATGATCAACTCTATTTATACCCATAAGGAGATTTTTCTGCGCGAGCTGATCTCCAACGCGAGCGACGCAATCGATAAACTTTATTATAAATCCCTGGCGGACGGCGCTACGGGACTCAATCGTGACGACTTCCAGATCTTCCTTGCGGCGGATAAGGACAGCCGCACGCTGCGTATCCGCGATAACGGCATCGGCATGACGCAGGAGGAACTTGACCAGAACCTCGGTGTCATCGCAAAGAGCGGCTCGCTGAAATTCAAGTCTGAAAACGAAAAGAACGAGGATATCGACATCATCGGTCAGTTCGGCGTGGGCTTCTATTCCGCGTTTATGGTCAGCGACCACGTGCGCGTGGAATCCAAGGCGTACGGCGCAGAGCAGGCGTATTGCTGGGAGTCCGACGGCGCGGACGGCTATACCATCCGCGAGTGCGAAAAGGCCGACCACGGCACCGAGATCATTTTGCATATCAAAGAGGACACCGAGGAAGAAAAGTACAGCGAGTTCCTCGATACATACCGCATTCGTTCGCTCGTGAAGAAGTATTCCGATTATATCCGCTACCCCATCCGCATGGAGGTCGAAAAGACCCGTGCGAAGGAGGGTACGGAGAACGAATATGAGCACTACTTTGAGGTGGAGACCCTCAACAGCATGGTGCCGCTGTGGAAGAAGAATAAAAACGAAATCACGGCAGAAGAATACAACAGCTTCTATAAGGAGAAGTTCTACGATTGGCAGGACCCGCTGAAGGTTATCCATACCTCCGCAGAGGGTACAGCGACGTATAACGCACTGCTGTTTATCCCTGCAAAAGCGCCGATGGATTATTATTCGAGAGACTACGAAAAGGGTTTGCAGCTGTATGCTTCCGGCGTGCTCATTATGGAAAAGTGCGCAGACCTGCTGCCGGATTACTTCGGCTTTGTGAAGGGCCTTGTCGATTCGCAGGATCTGTCGCTGAATATCTCCCGTGAAATGCTGCAGCACGACCGTCAGTTAAAACTTATCGCGACGCGCATTGAGAAGAAGATTGCGTCGGAGCTTAAATCCATGCTGGAGCACGACAGAGAGAACTACGAGAAGTTCTTTGAGAGTTTCGGTTTGAGACTCAAATTCGGCATGTACGAGAACTACGGCATCAACAAGGATAAGCTCAAGGATCTTGTGCTGTTCCGCTCTTCCACAGGCAAGATGCGCACGCTGAAAGAGTACGTTCAGGACATGAAGGAAGACCAGACCTGCATTTACTACGCGGCGGGCGAGACCCCGGAGCGCATTGCGCATCTGCCGCAGACCGAAGCCGTGCTTGACCGCGGCTACGAGGTGCTGTACCTTACGGACGATGTGGACGAGTTCGCGCTGATGGTGTTGCAGGAGTACGAAGGCAAGAGCTTCAAGAACGTTGCGGCGGAAGACGCACGCGTGCAGACCGAAGAAGAAAAGCAGGCTGCCGAAAAGCAGGCGGAGGAAAACAAGGCTCTGCTTGAGAAGATGAAGACGATTCTCGGCGAGCGTGTAAAGGACGTGCGCGTTTCGACGACACTTAAAAATCACCCCGTGTGCATCACGACGGACGGCGCGATCTCCATGGAGATGGAGAAGGTGCTAAACTCCATGCCGGGCGCGGAGCAGAAGGTGAAGGCCGAGCAGATATTTGAGCTCAACACCGAACACCCGGTGTTTGAGGTGCTGCGCCGCTTTGAAAACGACGAAGACAAGCTGAAAAAGTACACCGAAGTGCTGTACGATCAGGCGCTGCTTATTGAGGGCCGCTCCATTGAAGACCCGGTCGCTTACGCAAACAACGTCGCGGAGCTGCTTGCACAGTAAAAAATACCCCCATTAGGAGGACGGGCTATGAAGCCGAAAAGAAAACGGGACTTTACCGGCATGTTCATCATGGCGGTGCTGCTGAGCTTTATTCTGCCGCTTGGCTACCTTGTAGTACGTATTGTGTCGCACGGCGGGACGGAGGAAGTGCGCAGCCGCGAAGATTATGTGCTGATGCTTTTGCAGTGCCTTTTGGGCATTGCCGCCATTGTGCTGCCGCTGCGGCTCATCCGGCAGAAAACGCTGCAGATTCCGCGCGTGATGCTGGTTTTGTACATTGCGTTTTTGTACTGCGCGATCTTCCTCGGCGAGGTGCGAAGCTTTTACTACGCCGTACCGCAGTGGGACACGATTCTGCACACGATGAGCGGCGCAATGCTGGGCGCGCTTGGCTTTTCCATGATTGCGATTTTCAACAATGCGGAGCGCATACCGTTGAATCTTTCACCGGTGTTCATCGCCGTATTTGCGTTTTGCTTTGCGCTTGCGATGGGCGCGGTGTGGGAAATTTATGAATTCACGATGGATTCCGTTTTCGGCACTAACATGCAGAAATATATGCTGGATAACGGCACGGCGCTTATTGGGCAGGCAGCCTTGCAGGACACGATGAAGGACATCATCGTGGACGCCATCGGCGCACTGGTGATGAGCACCATCGGCTACATTTCCCTCAAGTACAAAAAGGGCTGGGTGGAAAAGCTGATGATCCGTTTTCACGTGAAAAAGCCCGAAAAAAACGGGAAAACCAAAAAGGGAAAGGATGAATGAGCATGAACGATAACCGGAACTACACGCCTGCTGGGCAGCCGGTGACGCAGCCGCTTTATAACGGGCAGCCGGTGTATACCGCGCCGCAGAATCCCGCGCCGGTGCAGAACCCGACGCCGGCGTATACATATCCGCCGCAGGGCGGGAACGGCGCGCCCGTTTATGCACAGCCGGTGCAGCAGCCTGTATATTACGCACCCGTACAGCCGCCGAAGTGGGCGGACCCCGCGCGTTTGGAGCAAAAGGAGCTGCGCCGCGCGGCCTCCCGCCTTTCGTTTGCGACCATGACCTCTTTGCCGATACAGGTTTTGTGGACGACGCTTGCAACGCTGATTTTAACGGTGTGCGGCGTGAATTTTATGGGGCCGAACACCATTGGCGACTTTCCGCCGACGGCGTATTACCTTATTTCGTCCATTGCATCGTTCTTATCCATTGTGCTGCCGTTCTCGTTTTTTCTGTTCTTTGGGAAAAGAAAGCTCTCGGACACGGTGCTTGTGGAGAAAAACGGTGTGCTGAACAGTGTTTTGCTCGTCTTTGCGGGCCTTGCCGTCAGTGTTTTGATGAACATTCCCGCAAACCTCATCTCGCAGCTTTTGGAGGGCGCGGGGCTGAACGGCGACGCAAACACGGCAGACCTTTTGGCGCTGACGCCTGTGCAGGCGTTGACGATGTTCGTTTCGGTCGTGCTCGTCGCGCCGGTGACGGAGGAATTTGCGTTTCGCAGCGTGACGACGGCCGTCATGCGCCGCTGGGGTGACTGGCCTGCGGTGATCTTCTCCGCACTGATTTTCGGCATGGCACATTACAGCATTCAGTCCTTGCCCGTGGTGCTTACGGCGGGCTTTGTAATGGCGCTTTTGTATGTGCGTACCCGCAACATTTGGGTGAACATTTTCGTGCACATGCTCAATAACCTGCTTGCGACGCTGCCTATCGCCCTTGAGGGGCTTGTGGGCGCGGATGCGGCCAATATCGCGAGCAATTTGCTGACGTATATCGTGTACGGCTTGGGACTGATTGCGCTTGTGGTGCTGCTTATCCGCAATTTCACCGGTCATAAGGTGTTCCGCACGCCCATGCAGCGCGGCGTACCGGTACGCGGGAAGGCGTTGTGGATGTTCGTGAATCCCGGTTTCATCTGCTACTATGTGCTGTTTGTCGTCATGTGTATCGTGACGCTGTATTCGTAAGGGGACATATGCCGTATAATGCCATGAAAAACCGCGCGTTTGTGCCGGAGGAAAAGTTCATGCGCGAGGCGCTTTCGCTTGCGGAAGAAGCCTTTTCGGCAGGTGAAGTGCCGGTGGGCGCCGTTGTTGTGAAGGACGGCAAAGTCATCGGGCGTGGGCGGAATCGGCGAGAAGAGCATCAGAGTGTGCTTGGCCATGCGGAGCTGGAAGCGATGGAACAGGCGGCAAAAGTGCTCGGCTCCTGGCGGTTGACCGGCTGTACGCTGTATGTGACGCTGGAGCCGTGTCCCATGTGTGCGGGCGCGACGGTAAACGCCCGCGTGGACCGCATCGTGTTCGGCACGGAAGACGAAGCTATGGGTGCGTGCGGCACGGCTGTGTCGGTGACGTCGCTCAAAAATGCCTTTAAACCCGAATTATACCGCGGATTGCTGTGTGAAGAATGCACGGCAATCCTGCGCCGGTTCTTCAAAGCCAGACGCGCGGAACGAACCGAAAAATAAAAGACCCGCATTGCAAACGGAATTTCCGACTGCAATGCGGGTTTCTGCTTATGATTTTAAAATTATGTAAACTAAAACTCCGGGATGATGGAGCGGACGAGGGGGCGGAGGCCGGTGCCGGGGTTTTCCTGCTGGTGGTAGATCTGCCCGTCGTAGGCGGGGAGGTTGTTGCCCTCCACCAAAACGGGACCGGTGGGGGTGATGCCCACGTCCCAGCCGACGTACCGCATGTCGGGTCGGACCTTTGCGGCTTTTTTGCACAGCGCAATCGCTTCATCAAAATATGGCACGCGGAAGTTTATGAATGGCGTGCAGGTATCGGGGTGCATGTCGAAATACATGCCGGTTTTATCGGACATAGCGGGGCGGCGGATGACACCGTCGTCGCAGATGAGCGCGTTGAGCCCGCCGCTTGTGGTGTTATCTACAAATGAGCCGTGGCGGCCCGTGCGCACGAAGCTGTACAGCACATGCACGTCGCCATTGTCATCTGTTAAGGTGCAGACGCGCAGGGTGTTGAGCGAATACGGATACAACGCGCTCATTTCCGGGTGCTGCTGTAAGGCTTCCTCCACGAGCAGTAAGCCGTTTTGCACCCAGTTTTCGCGCAGCCTTTTCACGGCCTCTCGGTCGTTTAAATCGGTCCCGGCGCTGTCAAAGCGTTTGACACCCAGCCCGCCGAAGCTTTCCGGCTCTTTTAAAAACACCACGGGGTGGTGTCGCAGAAAATCGGCAAGCGCGTCCTCACCGGCTTCATTGAGGTCTAAAAATGACCGTCCGAGGTACGGCGCAAACGTGCGGCAGAATAGCAGCTTGTTTTCAAAATAGGGGCGGTCTTCAGGGCTGTTTACCATGCGGGTCAAGCGCCAGTTATCCTGCATAGTGAAGAATGTGCTTCTCGCCTTTGCGCCGTGGATGTGCGCAAAACCGAAAATGTGGTAATCGTAAAACCCTACGTTATACCGCAAAATGCAGTACAGCATATCCGCCATGATGACGGGTGTGGGCGTTTTGGTCTCCTTTTTGACGTCGCGAACATACACCATCATGCGCTTTGCGTCAAAACCGCGAATGCGGCGCAGTAAAAGCTCCAGCTTCAGCATTTCTTAAAATCTCCTTACGAAATTCTTACAATTATCAATAAAATACGAGAAAGATTTTTGTTGATTTTATTATAGCATAAACCTGTCTAAAAGGAAAGAAAAAGATTTGCAAATTATTTTGGCGGATGCTTTGCAAAGCGAAACCCCGCTGCATTAAACAGCGGGGCGCAATTAGGAATGATTTATGAATTATGGAATTTTATGCTTCTTCGGACTCTTCCTTTTTCGGGGACACAGTGATGCGCACGCGGGTGGCACGCTGGTACTCTGTTTCTTCTACAACGACGTGCAGGTTTTCAAAATCAAAGCAGTCGCCCTTTTCGGGGATGCGATCGAGCTGCTCGATGACCCAACCGTTGATGGTGGAGGCTTCGGAATCGGACTTCAAATGGAAGTATTCAAGAAGCTCGTCAAGGTTGGTGGAGCAATCGACAAGGTATTCGTTGTCGCTGACCTTTTGGAACGCTTCCACCACTTCGTCGTGTTCGTCCCAGATCTCGCCGACAAGCTCTTCGATGATGTCTTCCAGCGTGACGATGCCCTCGGTGCCGCCGAACTCATCCACGATGACGGCAAGGTGCGATTTGTTCTGCTGCAAAAGCTTTAAAAGCGCGGAAATTTTCATCGAAGGCGGGATGAACTCCACGGGCTTGATGATCTGCTTCACCGTGTTGCCGTCGCGCAGCACGAGGTTATGGAAATCTTTCTCATTGATAATGCCGACGATGCTGTCAATCGTCTCCTCATACACCGGCAGGCGCGAAAAGCCTGTTTCCGTAAAGAGGTCGGCGACTTCCTGCACGGTGCTCGTCTTATCCACGGCTTCCACGTCTACGCGCGGCGTCATGATATCGATGGCTTCAAGGTCGTCGAACTCGATGACGTTGTGGATAAGCTCGCTTTCGTTTTCGTTGATACCGCCGTCGTGCTCGGCTTCCTCCACGATGGTGAGCAGTTCGCTTTCCGAAATGGTACGGTCGTTAGAGACCTTTACGAATTTTTTCACCAGCTTTTTGATGCCCACAAGACATACGTTAATGGGCTTGAAGACGTAAATGAGCACGTTGATGATGGGCGCGGAAAACATAGCGAATGCTTCCGGGGCCTCTTTTGCGATGCTTTTCGGCGTGACCTCGCCGAAAATGAGCACGATGATCGTCATGGCGATGGTGGAAACGGTGGGACCATTGTCGCCGAATGCTTTGATAAACAAAACGGTGGCGAGAGAAGACGCACTGATGTTGACGATGTTGTTTCCCACCAGAACGGAGGAGATGAGCTCGTCGTAATTATCCACAAGCTTATAGGCGAGCTTTGCGCGCTTGTTGCCGTTATCGGCCAAGTTTTTGAGCCGGATACGGTTGAGCGACGAAAACGCTGTTTCCGTGGCGGAGAAATAGGCGGACAAAACGATCAGAACGATCAACGCTATGATCAACCCTGTACTGTGACTGTCCATCTGAGAAAAAATAACCTGTCTTTCCTACAAAAAATTTGCCGCAGCCATATGCCGCTTGGCATGTATAATAATATCGTATATTACCACAATACGCGAAAAAAAGCAAATCGAAAACCTGTAAATTTTTTGAAAACGCAAAAAGCGCAGGAGCTTTTTCAAAACTTCCGCGCCTTTTTACAGAGCTTTATGGAATTTGTGCACGCTCTTTCGGCAAAAACGTGAGTTTTACGCGCGCCGAGCCGTTTTCGTTCGGATAGTAATAAAGGTAAAGCAGCGATTCGTTTTCACCGAGGCCGCGCCACTGGTATTGTAAGGCGCAGACATTTTCGCCGCCTGCATCTTTTTGCAACGCCGCAAAAAGCGTATCGGTATCGTCTTCGGCGGAAACGCCGTCCATGTTCACGTCGGTCGTGAACGGTTTGCCGAGCGCTTTTTCAAGCTTGTCGTAGCAGGTGCGCATGTATGAAAAGCCGTCATCATTCGGCGTGCACGGTACGGTGAGCTCTGCGTAGTTGAGCTTGCCGACGGAGGTTTCATCGCCGCGGTATGCATCAAACGAGAGCTGCACATCGGCGGTTTTGCCGTAAACGTCAACGGTATAATCGGAGAGCGCCTGTTCGGTAGTACCGAGTGTTTTCAGCGCGTCCGCTTTTTCCTGTCCCACAGAGCCGATAAACGTTTCGGGAAATGAGGCTTTCGAGCCGGTTGAGCACCCGACAAGGCATGTAAATATCGCCAAAAGGCAAAACATGACCGCAAATTGCTTTTTCATAAAATCGACCCTTTCTTAAAAATGGGTGTGTTTACTGGGGGGCAAAGCGGTACATGGGGCTCATCCTTTCCGAGTTTTACAGCTCCATTATAGCATAAAGCTGTGGGCGAAAACTATGGAAGAAACCGCCAAAACATCAGGGCGGCGGTTGGTGCAAATGTTATTTTACGCGGTGTGCGTCTGTTTTTCGTAAAAGCACGTTGTTTTCCGTGCTGTTTTCTGTATAATAAGAAATGAAAATACAAGCTGTGCGGCGGAAAACGCTGCGGCTTTGAAACGATAGATCAGAAATGAAAAAAGGAGAACCTTATGAATTATACGGAAAACGTAATCGTGCCGGAGCGCACGCTTTTGGTCTCGCTGGACACGGGCGAGTATGACGCGGAGGAATCGCTGCGCGAGCTGTGGGAGCTTGCAAAAAGCGGCGGCGCGGAGCCTATTGCGACGATGATGCAGAAGCGCCCCTCCCCGGAGACCGCGACGTGCGTAGGCAGCGGCATGGTGGAGGAAATTCGGAATTTCTGCGAGAACAACGAGATTGAGCTGATTATTTTTGACCGCGAGCTGACGCCGACGCAGATCCGCAACCTTGAAAATGCGACGGACGTGCGCGTTGTAGACCGCACGATGCTGATCCTCGATATTTTTGCGCAGCGTGCGCAGAGCCGCGCAGGTAAGGTGCAGGTGGAAGCGGCGCAGCTGAAATACCTTCTGCCGCGTCTGACCGGCAAAGGCACGGCGCTTTCGCGTCTCGGCGGCGGCATCGGCACGCGCGGCCCGGGCGAAACGAAGCTGGAGACCGACCGCCGACACATTCGCCGCAGAATTGAAGCGCTGCGCGAGCAGTTGAAGAAAATAGAAGTCGGCCGCCACGAGACGCAGCGCCGCCGCGAAAAGGACGGCACGGTGACGGTGGCGCTTGTCGGCTACACGAATGCAGGCAAATCGACCTTGATGAATCTCTTGACGCAAGCGGGCGTTCTGGCGGAGGATAAGCTTTTCGCGACGCTGGACCCCACGGCGCGCGCGTTGAAGCTGCCCGGCGGCAAGACTGTTATGCTCATCGATACGGTCGGCCTTGTGCGCCGCTTGCCGCACCATTTGGTGGAGGCGTTCCGCTCCACGTTGGAGCAGGCTGCAACGGCGGACATCATTTTGAACGTGTGCGATGCTTCCAGCCCCGAAGCGCGCACGCACTTGGACGTGACAAATGAAATTTTGCAGAGCCTCGGCTGCGGTGACCGCCCGGTTATCCCGGTGCTCAATAAATGGGATCTTGTGGGCGATGCGGACAGCGCTTTGCATTTGACGGGCGCGGTGCGCATCAGTGCGCTGAAAAACGAAGGCATCCCGGCGCTTTTGCAGGCGATTGAAGATAACCTGCCGGTGAAGCCTGTGGACGTGACGGCGCTGCTGCCGTTTGCAAAGACGGGCATTGCGGCACAGCTGAGAAAAGCGGGCGCGCTCGTCTCCGAAGAATACGTGCCGGAAGGGCTCCTTATTCATGCCCGTGTGGAGCCGCGCGAAATGGCGCTTATAAAGCCCTATATCGTAGAAAACAATTCCGAAAGCGAAAATGTATAAAGCAGTGTATACAAATGTATAATATGCGCTTTATTCATTCGAAAATGCATACTTTTGAAGATTAAATTTTAAAAAATGCACAAATACAAAGCCAAAAAACCCGCATGAAATCTGGAAATTTCGACAACTTTCAAAAAAGATGAATAAATATTCAAGAAAAGGGTTGATTTTTCCGGAAAACGGTGTATAATAATGACCGTTGAAACAAATAATTCTCCGCCGCACGATGACGGCGGTTTATGAAAAAAGGAAGGGTTACATCATGGCAAAGGCAAAGAAGGATATTAAAAAGGTCGTTCTGGCGTACTCCGGTGGTCTGGATACCTCCATCATCATCCCGTGGCTGAAGGAAAACTACAACAACTGCGAGGTCATCGCGGTTTCCGCCGACGTGGGTCAGGGCACGGAGCTTGACGGTCTGGAAGAAAAAGCACTGAAGACCGGTGCATCGAAGCTCTACATTGAAGACCTCAAGGAAGAATTCATTCAGGAATATGTTTATCCCACCGTACAGGCAGGTGCGGTCTACGAGAACAAGTACCTGCTCGGCACGTCCTTTGCCCGCCCGATCATCGCAAAGCGCATCGTTGAAATTGCCAAGGCCGAGGGCGCAGACGCCATTTGCCACGGCTGCACCGGCAAGGGCAACGATCAGGTTCGTTTCGAGCTGACCATTAAGGCGTTTGCTCCCGAAATGACCATCATCGCTCCGTGGAGAGAGTGGAGCATCAAATCGAGAGAAGAAGAAATCGAGTATGCGGAAGCACACAACATTCCGCTGAAGATCAACCGTGAAACAAACTACTCCAAGGATAAGAACATCTGGCATCTGTCCCATGAGGGCCTTGACCTTGAAGACCCGGCAAACGAGCCGCAGTACAACCACCCGGGCTTCCTTGAGCTCGGCGTTTCCCCGGAGCAGGCCCCGGACGAGCCCACTTATGTGACGATTCATTTTGAAAAGGGCAAGCCGACCGCCATCAACGGCAAGGAAATGAACGGTGTGGAAGTTGTAACGACGCTCAACGAACTCGGCGGCAAGAACGGCGTAGGCCTTGCGGATATCGTAGAGAACAGACTTGTCGGCATGAAGAGCCGCGGCGTTTATGAGACTCCGGGCGGTGCAATCCTTTACCACGCACACAATAAGCTTGAAGAGCTGTGCCTGGACAGAGACACGTTCCACTACAAGCAGCAGATCGGTTTGAAGTTTGCGGAACTTGTTTATTACGGTCAGTGGTTCACCCCGCTGCGCGAGGCGCTTTCCGCATTCGTAGATTCCACCCAGCAGACCGTTACCGGCGATGTCAAGCTGAAGCTTTATAAGGGCAACATCATTGATGCAGGTGTCACTTCTCCGTACAGCCTGTATGACCCGGAGATCGCAACGTTCGATGAGGATGAGGTCTACAATCAGGCGGATGCAGACGGCTTCATCAACCTGTTCGGCCTGCCGATCAAGGTTTATGCACACATGAAGGCAAAGACCGAAAATAAATAATCCAAAAGTAGATTTAGGGTAGGCATTCATCTGCCTGCCCTTTTCTGCCATAAACGGGAAGGAAAGATTCAGCCATGAAATTATGGAAAGGCCGCTTCCAGAAGGAGGCAGACCCGAAGACGAACGACTTTAACTCGTCTATTTCTATTGACAGCCGTATGTACAAAGAGGACATTGAGGGCAGCATTGCGCATGCCACAATGCTCGGCGCGGCGGGAATCATCGACAAAGGCGAAAGCGAAAAGATCTGCGCGGAGCTTGAGAAAATCGAAAAGGACATCGAGACGGGCGCTCTGCACATTGACCCCGATGCCGAAGATATTCACACGTTTATCGAGGGCGAGCTGACGGCGCGCATCGGCGACGCAGGCAAGAGATTACATACCGCCCGCAGCCGCAACGATCAGGTTGCACTGGATGTTCGTCTGACGCTGCGCAAGGAGTGCGCGGGGCTTATTGAACAGTTAAAAGAGCTCATCAACGTACTGTGCGACCAGGCGGAGGAATATGCCGACACCGTTATGCCGGGCTACACGCATTTGCAGCGTGCACAGCCCATCACGTTCGGGCACCATTTAATGGCGTATGCCGAAATGTTCCTGCGCGACATCGGCCGTATGCAGGACGCGTTAAAGCGTATGGACGTTTGCCCGCTCGGCTCCGGCGCTTTGGCTGGAACGACGTACCCGCTCGACCGTGATTTGACGGCGAAGCTGCTCGGCTTCTCCGGCGTGAGCCGCAACAGCCTCGACGGCGTTGCCGACCGCGATTTCTGCGCGGAAATCGCCGCGGCGATTTCGCTTGCGATGGTGCATCTTTCGAGATTTTCCGAGGAGATCATTCTTTGGTGCTCATGGGAGTTTAAATTCATCGAGTTGGACGACGCGTTTTCCACTGGCTCCAGCATCATGCCGCAGAAGAAGAACCCGGATATTACGGAGCTTATCCGCGGCAAGAGCGGCCGCGTGTTCGGTGACCTGATGGCGCTTTTGACCATGATGAAGGGTCTGCCGCTCGCGTACAACAAGGACATGCAGGAGGACAAGGAAGCCGTGTTTGACGCGGTGGATACCCTGCGTCTGTGCCTGACGCCGTTTATCCCGATGCTGAAAACAATGCGCGTTTTAAAAGAGAACATGCGCGCCGCAGCGGCAAAGGGCTTCATCAATGCAACGGATTGCGCGGATTATCTGGTGGCTTCAAAGGGCCTGCCGTTCCGCGATGCGTATAAGATTACGGGCGAGCTTGTCGCCTTGTGCATCGAGCGCGGCCTGACGCTGGAGACGCTGCCGATCGACGAATACAAAAAGGTCTGTAATGCGTTCGACGAGGGCGTGTACGAGGCCATCAACCTTGAAAAATGCGTGCGCGACCGCAAGGTCAAGGGTGCGCCGTGCCCGGAGAACGTCCGCGCGGCGGCAAAAGAAGTGCGCACGATCGTAAACGGGCTATAAATTCAATTTTACCTTTGTTGGGGGTATCAAAATGGAAAAGATTAAGGTCGGCGTCGTGGGCGCCACCGGTTATGCGGGCGCGGAGATCTGCCGCCTGATTGCGGGGCATCCCGCAGCGGAGCTTTCGGCCATCAGCTCTGTAAGCTTTGAGGGACAGGCTTTGTCGGACGTTTACCCGGCATACCGCGAAATGTGCGACCTCATCTGCACCACGCAGGAAGCGGTTGTGGAAAAAAGCGATGTCATCTTTGCCGCTCTGCCGCACGGCCTTTCGCAGGAGCTTGCTGCGGAGTGTGACAAAAAAGGCAAGGCGTTCATCGACCTCGGCGCGGACTTCCGCTTAAAGAGCGAGGAAGAATACACCGAGTGGTACGGCGGCACATTTACGGATAAGGCGCTGCACGAAAAAGCCGTGTACGGTCTGCCGGAGCTGTTCCGCGAGGAAATTAAGAAGACAAAGCTCGTTGCAAACCCGGGCTGCTACACCACGGCGGTGCCGCTTGCACTCGTGCCGGCGCTGGAAAAGGGCTATATCGAGACGACCGGCATCATCGCAAACTGCGCGTCCGGCGTGACCGGCGCGGGCAGAAAGCCGGCGCAGAACAGCCACTACCCGGAGCTGAATGAGGGTATGTCCGCGTATAAAGTCGCGTGCCACCGTCATACGCCGGAAATCGAGCAGACGCTTTCCAAAATTTCGGGTGAGAAAATGCACATCACGTTCGTGCCGCATCTGCTGCCGGTGAACCGCGGCATTTTAGCGACATGCTATGCAAAACTCAAGCCGGGCGTTACGGAGGAAATGCTTCGCGCGGCGTATGAGGAAAGATATGGCAAAGAGCCGTTTGTGCGTTTGCTGCCAAAGGGCAAGAGCGCCGATATTCACAACATCAAGTACACGAATTTCTGTGACGTGTCCATCTTTACGGACCCGCGCACCGGCACGTTCATCGCCATCAGCGCTATCGATAACATGGTGAAGGGCGCGGCAGGGCAGGCCATTCAGAACATGAACATTCTGTTCGGTCTGGACGAAACCTGCGGCTTAAAGCTCGTTCCGCCGGCATTCTAAAAGAGTACGAAATTAAGGAAAAGCGATTTTTATATAAGGAGCAATTCAGTATGCAGTTTATCGAAGGCGGCATCACCGCGGCTAAGGGCTTTTTAGCCGGCGGCATCCACTGCGGCATCCGCAAAAATAAGTCCAAAGCCGATCTGGCTATGATTTTCAGCAAAACACCGTGTGCGGCGGCAGGCGTTTACACGCAGAACCTTGTAAAGGGTGCGCCGATTCTTGTCACACGCAAAAATATCGCGGACGGCCGCGCACAGGCGGTCATCTGCAACAGCGGCAACGCCAACACCTGCAACGCAGACGGCGAAAAGAAAGCGTGGCGCATGTGCGAAATCGCGGGCGAAGCGCTCGGCATTGACCCGCACGATGTCATCGTCGCGTCTACGGGCGTTATCGGGCAGATTTTGCCGATCGCGCCGATTGAGAATGCAGCCCCGGCGTTGGCGGCACTGCTGAACGAAAACGGCTCCAACATGGCGGCAAAGGCCATCATGACGACCGACACCATCGAAAAAGAGTGCGCCGTAAAGATTACGCTCGGCGACAAAGAGGTGCGCATCGGCGGCATCTCCAAGGGCTCCGGCATGATCCACCCGAACATGGCGACGATGCTGTGCTTTGTCACGACGGACTGCGCCATTTCCGTGCCGATGCTGCAAAAGGCCATTAAGGCGGCGGCAGACACCACATTCAACATGATCAGCGTGGACGGCGATACCTCCACGAACGACACGCTTGCCATTATGGCGAACGGCGAGGCGGAAAACGAGGAGATCACCGAAGAAAACGAAGCGTACAAGACGTTTCTTGAGGCGCTGACGGCGGTTTGCAGAAAGCTTTCCATGATGATGGCGGGCGACGGCGAGGGCGCAACGAAGCTGCTCATCTGCAAGACGACCGGCGCGAAGGACTGGGAGACGGCGAAGACGGTTGCAAAGTCCGTCATCTGCTCCTCTCTGCTCAAGGCTGCCATGTTCGGCGAAGACGCCAACTGGGGTCGCGTGCTGTGTGCCATCGGTTATGCCGGCGCGGATATCGACATCAACAAGGTGGACGTGTCCTTTAAGAGCGCGTACGGGCAGGTAGATGTCTGCGTGAACGGTGCGGGCATCAACTTCAGCGAGGAAGAAGCCGCAAAGGTGCTGCATGAAAAGGAAATTACCATTTTGGTGGAGCTCAACAGCGGCGATGCGGAGGCGGAAGCCTTCGGCTGCGACCTCACCTATGACTATGTGAAAATCAACGGAGATTACAGAACATGAGTGAAGAAAAGAAGATCGGCATCTCGAACAGCGACCGCGCCCATGTGCTCGTGCAGGCGATGCCGTATATCAAAAAGTGGGCGGGCGAGACCATCGTCGTCAAATACGGCGGCAATGCTATGATTAACCTGGAGCTGAAAGAAGCCGTGATGAACGATATTGTGCTGATGCAGCTCGTCGGCGTGAATGTCGTGCTGGTGCACGGCGGCGGCCCGGAGATCAGCGGCATGCTGAAAAAGATCGGCAAGGAAAGCCGCTTTGTCGGCGGTATGCGCTACACCGACGCGGAGACGATGGACATTGTGCAGCAGGTGTTGGCAGGCAAAGTCAATAAAGACCTCGTACAGCTTTTGGAAAACACCGGCGGCAAGGCGGTCGGCCTGTGCGGCCTTGACGGTTCCATGCTGAAGGCGGATAAGCTGCCCGCAGCCGAAGACCTCGGCTTTGTGGGCGAGATCCGCGAAGTGAGCACGAAGATCGTTGAAGATGTCATTGCTTCCGGCTACACACCCGTTATCTCCACGGTGGCGGCAGGCTACCACGGTGAGGTGTACAACATCAACGCCGATGTGGCGGCGGCGCGCATTGCGGCGGAGCTCGGCGCGCGCAAGCTCATTTTGATGACCGACATTGTCGGTCTGCTGCGGGATAAGGACGATGAAAACACGCTTATCCCGGTCGTAAACGTCAGCGACGTGCCGAAGCTGAAGCGCGACGGCATCATCAGCGGCGGCATGATTCCGAAGATTGACTGCTGCGTGGAGGCTGTGCGCCGCGGCGTAGAGCGCGCGCATATCATCGACGGCAGAACACCGCACTCCATTCTGGTCGAGCTCTTCACCGATGAAGGCATCGGCACGATGTTCTATTAAGAGGGAAAAACCGCGCCCATACCCGTGAACGAAAACGGCGAATGGGAGAAGCACTGGGGTTCGTCGGCGATAGTATCGGTGTGGAAGACAAGTGCGGATATGTTTTCAACAGGGTGCAGACGATATTGTGGAAACAAAAGGAATTTTGAATATGAGTTTTGAAACAATTAAAAAGCAGGAACAGGAGTATATCCTCCATTCCTACGGCCGTGTGGACGTGGCGCTCAGCCACGGCAAAAACGCCGAGGCTTGGGACGTGGAGGGCAAGCATTACTACGATTTCACCTCCGGCATCGGCGTAAATGCGCTGGGCTATTGCGACGAGGGCTGGGTGAAGGCCGTCACTGAACAGGCGGGCAAAATTCAGCACATGTCGAACTATTATTACTGTGATAAAAACACACAGCTTGCGGAACTGCTTGCAAAAAACAGCGGCCTTTGCCGTTCGTTCTTCTGCAACAGCGGCGCGGAAGCGAACGAGTGCGCCATTAAAATTGCCCGTAAATACGGCGAAAAGAAGCACGCGTATAAGATCGTCACGCTGGAAAATTCTTTTCACGGCAGAACGCTTACCACATTGGCGGCAACGGGTCAGGACGGCTTTCATCGGCTTTTCACCCCGCTGACCGAGGGCTTTGTGTACGCCAAGGGCAACGACGTGGAAGACCTGAAAGCGAAGCTCTCTGACCCCGAGGTCTGCGCCGTGCTGCTCGAGAGCGTGCAGGGCGAAGGCGGTGTGGTGCCGATGGAGGAAGACTATTTAAAGGCCGTGCGTGCACTGTGCACGGAGCGTGACGTGCTGATGATGCTTGACGAAGTGCAGACGGGCATCGGCCGCACGGGCTACTTCTTCAGCTATCAGCGCGCGGGTATTCTGCCGGACGTTGTAACGGCGGCGAAGGGGCTTGGCGGCGGCTTGCCGATCGGCGTATGCATCGCGGGCGAGAAAGTAAAGGACAGCTTTGCCCCCGGCATGAACGGCTCCACGTTCGGTGCAAACCCCGTGGTGTGCGCCGGTGCGGTGGAGGTCGTTTCCCGCGTATCCAAGCCGGAATTCTTAAAAAAAGTACAGGAAAAGGGTGAGTATTTCAAAGAGCGGCTGCTTAAAATGCCGAACGTCGAGTTTGTGCGCGGCCGCGGCATGATGATCGGCGTGAAAGTGAAGGACAAGGACGCCCATGATGTGCTGAATGCTTGCGCGAAAGCGGGTCTGCTCATTTTGACGGCGAAGGACCTTGTGCGCTTTCTGCCGCCGCTCACCATCACAAAAGAAGAGATCGATGCCGGTCTCGCGATTTTTGCGGAACAGATTAAATAAACGGAGGAAATTCCCATGAAACATTTATTAAAACTGCTCGATCTCTCCAAAGAGGAGATCATCGACATTCTGAACCTTGCCGACCAGCTCAAGTATGAGACAAAGCACGGCATCGAGCACCACCACTTAAAGGGCAAGTGCCTTGCCATGATTTTTGAGAAGTCTTCCACCAGAACGCGCGTTTCGTTTGAAGTGGGCATCAATCAGCTCGGCGGCTATGCTGTTGTGCTCGCGGGCGAAGGCTCGCAGATCGGTCGCGGCGAGCCGGTGCAGGACACCGCACGCGTGCTTTCCCGCTATGTGGACGGCATCATGATCCGCACCTTCGAGCAGAAGGAGGTTGAAGACCTCGCAAAGTACGGCTCCGTGCCGGTCATCAACGGTTTGACGGATTTCTGCCACCCGTGCCAGATCTTAGCCGACCTCATGACGATCCGCGAATATAAGGGCTCGTTCGACGGCCTGAAGATGTGCTTCATCGGCGACGGCAACAACATGATGAACTCCCTCATCGTCGGCGGCCTGAAGGTTGGCATGGAAGTTGCTGTGGCTTCCCCGGAGGGCTCCCGCCCGCCGCAGGAGATTCTCGATTTTGCAGCCGGCTATGACGGCTTCACGCTGACCGATGACCCGATGGTTGCCGCAAAGGACGCAGATGTCGTTATCACCGACGTGTGGACATCTATGGGTCAGGAAGAAGAGCGCGCAGCACGCGAAAAGGCGTTTGCAGGCTATTGCATCGATGAGAAGATCATGGGCGTTGCAAAGAGCGATGCCATTGTACAGCACTGTCTGCCGGCACACCGCGGCGAGGAGATTACCGAAGAGGTGTTCGAGGCGAACGCAGGCCCAATCTTCGACGAAGCGGAGAACCGTTTGCATGCACAAAAGGCCGTTATGGTCACGTTAATGAAAGATTGATTGTACAAAACGCTGTGTTTTCGCACGGCGTTTTGTATTTGCCTTTTGAGAAATTATGCGGTATAATGAAAAACAGAAATATCGTGCACGATATGTGTGTGAAATAACCGTTTCAGCCATTACGCGCAAAGCGATTGCGTGTCGTATATTTATGCAGACGCAAATGCGCCGGAGAGGAGACAGCTTATGCTCAGAGAACAGTTGTGGTTTGATTTTTGTGACGATTTGCCCATTGAGATCGAGCAGAGGATTGACGAGGGCATTTTGGAAGCGGAACGCTTTAAAGAGCGTGCCGAGCAGGTAAAGGAAATGCCGCGCGGCGCGGCGCGTACCGCCGCAGGCGCAGAGCTTTTAGAGCAGCTTTGTGCGCTTGAAAACCCGCAGGACAAAGACGAGCCGTCCGACCTTCCGGGCATCAAGGCGGCATCTGTCGGCGAGCCGAAAGAGAAAGCCGAAGCGGATTGCGACAAAATCTACGGCGCGTGGCTCGGCCGCTGTGCGGGTTGCCTGTTGGGTCAGCCGGTAGAGGGCTGGCGGCGTGCACGCATCAACGGGCTTTTGAAAGAGACCGGCAACCTGCCGCTGCAAAACTACATTTCGTCCGATATCGGGCCTGTTCTGCGCGAAAAATACAACGTGCGCGACGACGGACACGCCTACGGCGCGGAAAAAACCGGGTGGATCAACAACGTCTCTTACATGCCGGAGGACGATGACACAAACTACACGCTCATCGCGTTAAAGCTCGTCGAGCAGTACGGGCGCGATTTCACACCCGATGACGCGGCGGAAAACTGGCTGATGAACCTGCCGCTTTTACACCTGTGCACGGCGGAGCGCGTGGCATATATCAACCTCGCACAATCCATTTTTCCGCCGGAATCGGCGTTGTACCGCAACCCGTACAGGGAGTGGATCGGCGCACAGATCAGGGGCGATCTGTTCGGCTATATCTGCCCCGGCGATATGGAAACGGCGGCGGAAATGGCATGGCGCGATGCGTCCATCTCTCACGTGAAAAACGGCATCTACGGCGAAATGTGGATTGCCTCGATGCTTGCGAAAGCGGCGGTTAACGACGACATGCCGACCATCATTCGCTCCGGCATGAAGCAGATCCCGAAAAAGAGTCGTCTTTATGAAGAGCTTGCGGAAATTTTGAGCCGCTTTGAAAGCGGCGACACCGCTGAGGAGACGAAAGCATATATCCTCGGCAAGTACGATGAAAATAATCAGCACCACTGGTGTCACACCGTCTCGAATGCGGCAATCGTCGCGATGGGCTTATTGTGGGGCAAGAAGGACTTCACCTACACGATGGAGTTGTGCCTGACGATGGGCTTTGACACGGACTGCAACTGCGCCACGGCGGGCTCTGTGCTTGGTATGGTACTGGGTGCACAGCTTTTGCCGGAGGTCTGGACGGCGCCGCTCAATGACCGTGTGCTTTCCGGCGTGGACGGCTTCGGACTCGTGCATATTTCGGACATGGCAGCGCGTACACAGGCGCTCGCCGAGTAAAAAATAATAAGTTTTTTGCGGGCACACGGCTTTTTGGCGGTGTGTCCGCTTTTTATACGGAAAACCCGCGTGCCGTTCACAATTTTTTCGAAATTTTCGGCTATTCAAAAGGGCTGAGATATGATATACTATAAGGCAGTATGGGCTTTTCTGCCCTTTGGTTTTGAAAGGAAAAACGGCATGATCGTTCTCGGCATCGACCCCGGCTACGCCATTGTCGGCTACGGCGTGGTGGAAATGAAAAATAACCGTTACCGCACGTTGGAGCACGGCGCGGTGACAACCAAAGCGGGCACGGATTTCAACCGCCGTTTGGAGATCATTTACGACGGCATCGCGCAGGTTTTGGCGCAGTATCACCCGGATGCGGTCTCCGTGGAAAAGCTCTATTTTTCAAACAATAAAACGACCGGCATCGGTGTGGCGGAAGCCCGTGGCGTCATTTTGCTTGCGGCGCAGAAGGCCCGCGTGCCTGTTTTTGAATACACCCCCGTGCAGGTGAAATTGGCCGTTACGGGATATGGCAAGGCCTTAAAGCCGCAGGTGATGGAAATGACCCGCCGCCTTTTGTGCCTGCGCGAGGTGCCGAAGCCGGACGACACGGCGGACGCGCTCGCCATTGCCATTTGCCACTGCCATGCTTCCGGCACGGCGCTGCGGCAGTTTTTGAGGTAACGCCGTCGATTTGGACAGAGAGTACAGAGGGTATAGAAAGGACAAAAGCGATGTTTTACAGTCTTACCGGGAAACTTGTACACATGGAGCCGGGCGTTGTCGCTATTGAATGCGGTGGCGTGGCGTTTAAGTGCTTCACTTCCATGAACACGCAGAAAAACATGCCGCGCATCGGCGAAACGGCTACGGTCTATACGCATTTAAACGTGCGCGAGGACGCGCTTGATTTATACGGCTTCTCTACAAAAAGCGAACTGAACTGCTACAAGATGCTGACGACCATCAGCGGCGTGGGCCCGAAGGCGGCGCTCTCCATTTTATCCGAAATGACCCCGGAGGGCGTTGCCATGGCGGCGGCCTCCGGCGACAGCAAAAAGTTTACAAAGGCGAGCGGCGTGGGCCCGAAGCTTGCACAGCGCATTGTGCTGGAATTGAAAGACCGCGTGAAGAAGATGGGCTTTACGGGCGGCACGCTGGAGCTGACCGGCACAGACGACGCGGGCATTGTTTCCGCGTCTCAGAACGCCGAGCAGGCCGTGCAGGCGCTTATTGTGCTCGGCTATACACAGTCCGAAGCCGCGCAGGCCGTGGCGAAGCTGGACGGCTCCCTCTCTACGGAAGAACTTATTCGCGGCGCTTTAAAGAGTATGGCAAGCCGCTTTTAATACACGCTGAAAGGAGAGTGCTTTTCGCGTGACGTTTGACAGAGACAACGAAATGGATTTTGAAAACCGCGTCATTGCGCCGGAGTATGTGCCGGAGGACGCGGAGGTGGAAAACCCGCTGCGCCCGCGTACCTTTGCGGACTATGTGGGCCAGGAAAAGGTAAAAGAAAACTTAGAGGTGTTCATTCAGGCGGCAAAGCAGAGAAAAGAATCGCTTGACCACGTTTTGCTCTACGGCCCGCCGGGCCTCGGCAAAACGACGCTTGCGGGCATCATTGCAAACGAGCTCGGTGTCAATCTGCGCATCACGAGCGGTCCGGCTATCGAAAAGCCGGGCGACCTCGCCGCATTATTGACGAATCTGAACCCCGGCGACGTGCTGTTCATCGATGAGATTCACCGTTTACCGCGCAGTGTGGAGGAGATCTTGTACCCCGCCATGGAGGACTTTGCGCTCGACATTATTACAGGCAAGGGGCAAATGGCGGCGTCCTATCATCTGCCGCTGCCGCGCTTTACGCTTGTCGGTGCAACGACGAGAGCCGGTCAGCTTTCTGCGCCGCTGCGCGACCGTTTCGGCGTGGTGCTGCGTTTGGAGCTCTACGAGCCGAAGGAGCTTGCGAAAATCGTCACCCGCAGCGCCGGCATTTTAGGTATTGACATTGAAGCGGACGGTGCGCTGGAGATTGCCTCGCGCTCGCGCGGTACGCCGCGTATCGCAAACCGCATGTTAAAGCGCGTGCGCGACTTTGCGCAGATCATGAGCGACGGCGTCATCACATACAGCACGGCGAAGATTGCGCTTGACCGCCTCGAGATTGACGAGCTTGGACTCGATTCCGGCGACAGACGCATGCTGAACGCGATTATCCAGTATTATAACGGCGGCCCCGTGGGTGTGGAAACGCTGGCGGCGGCCATTGGCGAGGAAGCTGTGACGATCGAAGACGTTGTGGAGCCGTATCTGATGCAAATCGGCTTTTTGCAGCGTACCCCGCGCGGCCGCTGTGCCACGCGCGCGGCTTACTTGCACCTCGGACTTACGCCGCCGGGAACCGTTGCGGACGATAACCCGAGATTCGACGTATGACACTCTTTTGGGAACGCATGCAATCGGCATGCGGGGGAACAGGTTGAAAAGAATCAAAAAGTCACCCCTTAAAATTTTTGATATAAAAAGGAGCATACGATTATGGGAAGATTATTCGGTACAGACGGTGTTCGCGGTGTCGCGAACCATGACCTCACCTGCGAGCTTGCAATGAAGCTTGGCCGCGCGGCCGCTGCCGTGCTTATCAACAAATCAAACCGCCACCCGCGCGTCATCATCGGCAAGGATACCCGCCTTTCGAGCGACATGCTGGAAAACGCCATGGCGGCCGGCCTGTGCAGCGTAGGCGCATCGGTCGTTCTGCTGGGCGTTGTGCCTACCCCGGCCGTGGCGTACCTTGTGGAAAAATACAAGGCAGACGCCGGTGTGATGATCTCTGCATCACACAACTCTTACGAGTATAACGGCATTAAAATTTTCAGCGGCGACGGCTACAAGCTGCCGGACGACCTTGAGGAGCGCATTGAGTCTCTGATCCTCGGCGAAGCGGCTCTGCCGCCGCTGCCCGCAGACAGCGACCTCGGCACGGTGTCATATGCGCCGAACGCGCTGCGCGATTACATCGATCACGTGAAGTCCACGGTGCACTTCTCGCTGACAGGCCTTGAAATCGCGCTCGACTGCGCGAACGGCTCCTCCGCGATGACGGCGGAAACACTGTTTACGGAGCTCGGCGCCAAGGTGCACATGCTGCATGATGAGCCGAACGGCACGAACATCAACGATAACTGCGGTTCCACCCATATGGAATCGCTCGTGGAATATGTGAAGACGCATAAGGTCGACGCGGGCATCGCGTTTGACGGCGACGCCGACCGCTGCCTTGCCGTGGACGAAAACGGCGAAGTCATCGACGGCGACTTCATCATGGCAATCTGCGGCCTCGATATGAAGAGCCGCGGTAAGCTGAATAAGGACTGCATCGTCGGCACCATCATGACGAACCTCGGCTTTGTAAAGTGCTGCGAAGCAAACGGCATCCACTTTGAAGCGACGAAGGTCGGCGATCGTTACGTGCTGGAAGAAATGCTGCTTGAAAACTACAGCTTTGGCGGCGAGCAGAGCGGCCACGTCATTTTCCGCGATTTCGCAACGACCGGCGACGGCCAGCTGACGGCAGCGCAGCTTTTGAGCATCTTAAAGCAGCGCGAAGCAAAGCTTTCTTCCCTCAAGACCGTCATGGAGCGTTACCCGCAGACGATGGTGAATATCAAGGTCTCGCCGGAGGGCAAGCTGGCGTTCCACACCGACCCGAAGGTGAAGAAGGCTATTCAGCAGGCAACCGCAACGCTGAACGGCGAAGGCCGCGTCATTGTGCGCCCGTCCGGCACAGAGCCGCTGTTGCGCGTCATGGTGGAAGGCAGAGATTTGGCGTTGATTGAAAAGCTTGCAAACGATATTTCTGAAGTGATTAAGGAAGAATTGGTCTGATGAGAGCAGCAAACTGGAAAGACTATGAATTGATTGATACCGGCTCCGGCGAGCGGTTGGAGCGGTGGGGAGACATTCTCCTCATCCGCCCCGATCCGCAGATCATCTGGAAGTCGGAGAAAAAAGATCCCCGTTGGCGTTCCGCTCACGCGCGCTATAAGCGCTCCTCTACGGGCGGCGGCAAATGGGAGGTTTATAAAAAGCTGCCGGACGTGTGGAAAATCACGCGCGGCGACCTCACGTTCCGCTTAAAGCCCATGGGCTTTAAGCACACGGGCGTTTTCCCGGAGCAGGCCGTGAACTGGGATTACACCGCGGCGCGCATCCGCGCGGCAAAGGAGAAAAATCCCGAGCGCGAAATTAAAATTCTAAACTTATTCGGCTACACCGGCGCGGCGACGCTCGCGTGTATGGAAGCGGGCGCGACGGTCACGCACGTAGATGCCTCCAAGGGCATGGTGCAGTGGGCGCGCGAAAACGCAGCGGCATCGAATTTGGCAGAGCGCCCGGTGCGCTGGCTTGTCGATGACTGCGTGAAATTCGTGCAGCGCGAAATTCGCCGCGGCAACCATTACGACGGCATCATCATGGACCCGCCGTCCTACGGGCGCGGCCCCGGCGGCGAGGTGTGGAAGCTTGAGGAACAGCTTTACGGTCTTGTTGAAATGTGCGTGCCGGTCTTGACGGACGATCCGCTGTTCTTTATTTTGAATTCGTACACAACGGGACTTTCTCCGTCCGTTATGGCGTATCTGCTCGGCGTTTTGCTGCGCCCGAAGTTCGGCGGCTATGTTTCCGCCGATGAAATCGGCTTGCCGGTGACGGAAACGGGGCTTGTTCTGCCCTGCGGCAGCACGGCAATCTGGTCGGGCGAGCCGGTATAACGGGACTTTTTTGAAACGGAAGGGATAAAATGGCGTTTATTGAGTGCAGAGACCTGCATTTTTCATACAGCGGAGAGAGCGGCGAGGTCCTGCACGGCGTCGATCTCGACATTGAAAAGGGTTCGTTTGTGGCGCTGCTCGGCCACAACGGCTGCGGTAAATCCACCATGGCGAAGCTGTTTAACGGTATGCTGGTGCCGACCTCCGGCACCGTGACGGTGGACGGCATCGATACCGCCGTGGAGGAAACGCAGCTTGACGTGCGCCGCCGCGTGGGCCTTGTGCAGCAGAACCCGGATAACCAGCTTGTCGCGGGTATTGTTGAGGAAGACGTGGCATTCGGCCCGGAAAACCTCGGTATTGAGCCCGCAGAAATCCGCCGCCGTGTCGATGCGGCACTGAAAGCGGTCAACATGTACGAGTACCGCGACCATGCACCGCATAAGCTCTCCGGCGGTCAGAAGCAGCGCGTCGCGATTGCGGGCGTTATCGCGATGGAAACCATGTGCATTGTGCTTGATGAGCCGACCGCCATGTTGGACCCGCGCGGCCGACAAGAGGTTATGGATACCATTCGGTATCTGAACCGCGAAAAGGGTATCACCGTTATTCTCATCACGCACTACATGGACGAGGCCGTACAGGCCGACCGCGTGGTGGTGATGGACGGCGGCAACATTCTGACGGACGGCGACCCGCGCACGGTGTTCGCGCAGGTAGAGCTTTTAAAGCGCCACAAGCTCGACGTGCCGCAGGCAACGGAGCTTATTTACCGCTTAAACGCCGCCGGGTGCAGCATTTCCGGCACGCCGCTCGATGAAGACGAGTGCGTAAAAGCGATTGCGGAGTATTTAAAATTGGGATAAGAATATAAAAGGGATTTTGTTTTTTGTGCGGGGCAAGAACCGAAAGGACCTGCACCCGGCAGAGGAAACGAGGAAAATCGATGGCAATTTTGGAAACCAAAAATCTCACATATACCTATGGCGTCGGCACACCGTTTGAAAAAACGGCGGTGGAAAACGTGAACCTTTCCGTAGAAAAGGGCGCGTTTGTCGGCGTGATCGGGCATACGGGCAGCGGTAAATCCACGCTGATCCAGATGCTCAACGGCCTCATCCGCCCCACAAGCGGGCAGGTGCTTTTAAACGGCGAGGACATTTGGGCAAAGCCGAAGGAAATTCGCCGCGTGCGTTTTCAGGTGGGCATGGTGTTCCAGTACCCGGAATACCAGCTGTTTGAAGAGACCGTTATCAAAGACATCATGTTCGGCCCGAAAAACATGGGGCTTTCCGATGAAGAAGCACTGAAGCGCGCCAAAGAAGCGGCACACTTTACAGACTTAAAGCCTGAGCTTTTGGAGAAATCTCCGTTTGAGCTTTCGGGCGGCGAAAAGCGTCGTGCAGCCATTGCGGGTGTCATCGCCATGGACCCGGAGGTGCTCATTTTGGATGAGCCCGCCGCCGGTCTTGACCCGAAGGGCAGAGATGTTATCTTAGCGCAGATCTCCGAATATCACCGCCAGCGCGGCAACACCATTTTGCTCGTCTCCCACAGTATGGAGGACATCGGCCGCGTGGCAGACCGCGTGCTTGTGATGAACAATGCCCATGCCGAAATGTACGACGAGACCCGCGCCGTGTTCTCGCGCGGCGAGCTTTTGGAGCCGATGGGTCTGCGCCTGCCGCAGATCACGTCCATCATGCGCCGTCTGCGCAAAATGGGCCTGCCGGTCAGCGAGACGGTTTTAAATGTAGACGAAGCCGTCATGGAGCTTTTGCCGCTCCTCAAAAAAAGGAAAGAGGAGGACAAAAACCATGCTATCTGATGTCACCATGGGGCAGTTTTTCCCCGGCAAGTCCGTCATGCACCGGCTCGATCCGCGCATTAAAATGTGCCTGACCGTGTATTTCATCGTGCTCATTTTCTGCTCGAAGAATTTTGTCACGCTCGGCGCGACGATTCTTATGAGCCTGCTTGGCGTGGTGCTTTCCAAAGTACCGCTGAAGCTCTATTTAAAAAGCATGAAGCCTATTTTGTTCATCGTGGTGTTCACCGGCGTATTGAATTTGTTTTACGGCACCGGCGATCCGATCTTCACGCTCGGGTTCATTCACATTACGCGAAACGGCATCGTGAACAGCATCATGATCGCCGTGCGCATCGTGGTGCTCATCCTCATCAGCTCTATTCTGACGTTCACAACGTCCCCGACGCAGTTGACGGACGCCATTGAGCGCCTGCTAAAGCCGCTGGCGCTGCTGCATGTGCCGGTGCATGAATTCGCAATGATGATGACGATCGCGCTGCGCTTTGTGCCGACGCTCCTCGAAGAGACCGAGAAGATCATGGCGGCGCAGAAGGCCCGCGGTGCAGATATGGAAAGCGGCGGTCTGATGCAGCGCATCAAGGCGCTGATTCCGGTGCTTATCCCGCTGTTTGTTTCCGCGTTCCGCCGTGCGTTTGACCTTGCAACAGCCATGGAAAGCCGCTGCTACCACGGCGGCGAGGGGCGCACGAAAATGAAGGTGCTGCACCTTTCAAAAGTAGATTACATCACGCTTATCGTGTGCGTTTTGTACCTTGCGGCGTTCATCACAGCGAACATTTTGCTGCCTGCCGCTATTGTGCGATAAAATTGAGGAGAAACTATGGAACGAAACCTGCTGCTGAAAATTCAATATGACGGCAGCGCGTACCACGGCTGGCAGGTGCAGGAAAACGCCCGCAGTGTGCAAGGGGTGTTTCAGGAGGCGTTAAAGCAGGTTTTGCATACGCAGCCGGACATCAAAGCGTGCAGCCGTACGGATACCGGCGTGCACGCGCGGGAATTCTGCCTGAGCATGAAGCTTTCGCACAATATCCCGCCGGAGCGCCTTTTGGGCGCACTCAATCATTTTCTGCCGCCGGACATTGCTGTGCTTTCCTGCGAAGAAGTGCCGCTTGATTTTCACGCACGTTACTCCTGCTGTGGAAAACGGTATGTGTATGAAATCTGGAACAACCCCATTCGCAGCCCGTTTCTGCACGGGCGCGCGCTGCACTACTACCACAATATCGATGAAAAAAAGCTGAACGAAGCCGCGCAACACTTTTTGGGTGCGCACGATTTCACTTCGTTCTGTACACTCGATAACCGTGACATGGGGGACTTTACCCGCACGGTTACGGAAAGCTCCGTCACGCGCGAGGGCGACATGGTGCGCTTTACCGTGGCGGCGGACGGGTTCCTTTACAACATGGTGCGCATCATGACGGGCACTTTGCTCGCCGTGCAGCAGGGGCGCTTTGTCCCCGAGGACATCCCGAAGATCATCGAGGGGAAAAACCGCAAGCTTGCGGGGCCGACCGCCCCGGCGTGTGGTCTGTATTTAGAAAAAGTGTTTTATAAACCGCAAATATAATGCCTGCGGTTCGGTTGGATAAATGTTCTGTATTCCGATTTTATAACGCGGAATAAGGGAGAAAAGTATGGCAAGAAAAAAACATGAAGCGGAAAAAAAGTACGCGCTGCGCAAAAAAGAAGCACCGCCTGTGCAGGATATGCCGGATGAAACAGAACACCCTGCGCTTTCGGAAGAGAAAAAGCCGCGCGTATCGAAGCTTTTGTACCGCATCATTGCGGCGCTGCTCATCGCGGTAGTGCTGCTTATCATTTTGGAAAATAAAGATGATTTAACGCCGGAAAACATCGGCAACTGGATCCGCACAAAGGCAGTCGGCTTCGGCTTTGGCGACGGCTATCCGGCGGAGCTGACCGGCAGCACAGCGCTTGCGGGCAATTTCGGCGCGGCGGACGGCAATTTGTACGTTGTGAGCGATACGGCGCTGACGGTTCTGAACGGCTCCGCAAAGGAGATGTTCTCCGCGCGCCACAGCTACAACGACCCCGCGGTCTCCGAAGCGAGCGGACGCTACCTTTTGTATAACGCCGGCGGCACGGGTTACCGTGTGGAAACGTCCTCCGGCACGGAAATTTCCGGCACGAGCGACAGCAGTATCACGACCGGCGTCATTTGCGATTCCGGCAAATTTGCGTTGGCAGTGCAGCCCTCGGACTACGCCTCCGAGCTGCGCGTATATAACAAAAACGGCAGCTTGCAGTATAAATACAGCTTTGCGGATTCCTATATTACGGCGGTGGCGCTGAATACGGACGGCACAAGAGCCGCGGTGGCAAGCACCATCACGCACGCAGGTACGCTCATTTCGCGCATTACGGTGCTGGATATGTCCGAAACGGAGCCGATAGCGGAGTACGAAAGCGACGGCAACCTGATTTTTGCCGTGCAGTGGAACCGCAGCGGCCGCGTGACGGCCATCGGCGACACGGAAACGCTCGTCAGCGATACGAGCTATAACTTTACGCCGTATGCGTATGACGGCCGCACCGTGACGGCCTACACGCTCATTCCTTCGGGCGCGGTGGTTTCCGTTTCCAACTATGCTTACGGCGGCGACAGCACGCTGCTCATTTTCCGTGACAGCGCAGAGCCTGTGGAAAGCGACCTTTCCGGCCGCGCCGTGTGGCTTTCCGCAGCGGGCAATAAGGTGGCGGCGCTGCTTTCAAGCTCCGTTGTATCCACGGACCTCACGACCGGGCGGCAGGAAGCCGCCTGCAATGTGCCGGCCGATACAAAAAGCATCGCCATGGCGGACGAAAGCACCGTATATCTGCTCGGCGTGCGCGAGATTCGGAAAGAAAATCTTAAGGTGATCGAGGCCGATAATACATTGTCGCAAACAGAGTAATGTGGTATAATCACTGTATCGCACAAGGCGCGCGGCAGGCGTGCCGGAAAAAGGAGAGTGTTTTTATTGGGATGGATATTTGACATTGCCGTTGTGGTGCTTGTCATCATCGCGGCCGTCATCGGTGCAAAAAAGGGATTTTTCAGAGCATGCTTTGATTTCTGCGGCGCGCTCATCGCGATGATTGCGGCGGGGCTTTTGAGCAGTCCTGTTGCAGAGTGGATCTTTACAACGTTCTTTCGCCCCTCGCTTGTGGAGAGAAGCTCTGCGGCGGTCATGGGGCTTGGCGCGGGCGAAGCCGTGAACACCGTTTTCGATGCCTTCCCGGAGCTTATCCAGCGCGCGCTCGAGGCTGCCGGCATCACACAGGGCAGTATCATGGCGCAGGTGCAGGATAAGACGGACAGCATCGCAGAGGCCATTACGGATGCACTCAGCCCCATGCTCATCAACGTCATCGGCGTGTTCGTCATGCTGGTGCTATTCGTATTGTTCATCGTGGTACTGAGAGGCGTTGCAACGCTTTTAACGGGCGTTTTCTCGCTGCCGGTCTTAAGCGGCATCAACGGTGCGCTCGGCGCAGTATTCGATGTGCTGATGCTCGTGCTCATTTTGTGGGTCGTCCTCGCGTGTACGCAGGTATTTGTGCCCATGCTGAGCGCAGCGCAGCAGGTAAAGGTGCAGGCGTTTGAGAATACTTCCATGCTTTTGAAGCTGCTTGGCAGCTTTAACCCCGCTTACCACTTAATGCAGTGAGCAGCGGCTAAAAGGAGATTCGGAAATTCGTAAGGGAAAGGAACTACACTATGTCTGATGCCAAAAGCCAAAAGACAAAGAAACCCATCAATCAGAATTTAACGGTGCCGAACGCCATGTCTGTGTTCCGCATTTTGGTCATTCCGTTTTTTGCGTATTTTTTTCTGAAAGGCAACCTCACAGCGGCCATCGTCGCACTGGGGCTTTCCGGCCTTTCCGATGCGCTGGACGGCATGATCGCGCGGCACTTCAACCAGATCACGGAATTAGGCAAAATGCTGGATCCGTTAGCCGATAAGCTGACGCAGGGCACGGTGGCCATCTGTATCGCCGTGCACTACCCGTCCATTTGGCCGCTTTTGGCGCTGCTCGTCTTAAAGGAGCTCGTCATGTTGTGCGGCGCATGCTATCTGCTGAAAAACGGCAAAAAGCCGTGCGCGGCAAAGTGGTACGGCAAGGTCTCCACAACACTGTTTTATATCGCCATCGGACTCATCGTCGTCATGGACGGCTTTATGAAGGTTTCCGAGAGCACGTTCAATATCGCGTCCACCACGGCGCTCGTCATCACGGCGGGCTTCATGGTGTACACGTTCATTCGATATTTCGGCGTGTTCCGCGAAATTTTGAGATCGACCGACGGCAAATACGATTTGAACCTGCCCGAAGAAATGCGGGCAAAGAAAGAGCGCACACCGAAAAACTAACGGTCTGCGCCGGAAAGGAAAATGTCTATGATGATGTGTACACGCTGCAAGAAGCGGCCTGCGGTTGTGTTCGTTTCCCCTTCAACGGATATGAACGCCACGCAGGGCTACTGTCTTGTCTGCGCAAAAGAGCTCGGCATTAAGCCGGTGAATGATATTATGGAGAAAATGGGCATCACGGAGGAGCAGCTGGAGGCGATGACCGAAAGCATGAACGATTTGATGTCGATGTCCGACGACGGCAGCTTTGAGCCGGGCGGCGCGGTGCCGTTCCCGTCCGAACTGCTGGGTCAATTCGGTATGAACGCAAACGGTGACGGCACAGAGCCGGCAACCCGCGAAAGCCAGCCGAATGACAAGAAAAAGAAGGAGAACTTCCACAAATCGAAGCGTAAGCACATTGCGGCGTACTGCACCGACCTCACCATGAAGGCGAAAAACGGCGAACTGGATGCCATCATCGGCCGCGAACGCGAGATTGAACGTGTGGTGCAGATTTTGTCCCGCCGCACAAAGAATAATCCGTGTCTCATCGGTGAGCCGGGCGTCGGTAAAACGGCCGTTGCTGAGGGGCTTGCCCTGCGCATTGCGGCAGGCGAAGTGCCCGCGAAGCTGCGCAAAAAAGAAGTGCAGCTTCTGGATCTCACGGCGCTCGTCGCCGGTACGCAGTTCCGCGGCCAGTTTGAAAGCCGCATCAAGGGACTTGTGGACGAAGTGAAGCAGGACGGCAACATCATCCTCTTCATCGATGAGGTGCATAACCTCGTCGGCACAGGCGATGCAGAGGGCAGCATGAACGCGGCGAACATTCTAAAGCCTGCGCTGTCCCGTGGAGAAATTCAGGTCATCGGCGCAACGACATTCTCCGAGTACCGCAAGTACATTGAAAAAGACGCCGCACTGGAGCGCCGCTTCCAGCCCGTCACCGTGACAGAGCCGTCCATCGACGACGCAACGGATATCATCCGCGGCATCAAAAATTACTACGAAAAATACCATAACGTGCGCGTTTCCGACCAGATTGCGAAGCGCATCGTCGTGCTTTCCGAGCGATATATCAGCGACCGTTACCTGCCGGATAAGGCCATCGATTTGTTGGACGAAGCATGCGCCTGCGCCGCGCTGCGCAACAAAAAGCTTGCGGATTATGAAGAAGCAAATTTGAAGCTCGAAAAGCAGCGCAAGGCGGAAGCCGAGATCGAGGGCGCAGAGAATGTCGATTACGAAGCGCTTGCCGAAGCGAAATATAAAGTCGCGGCGCTCGAAAAAGAGCTTGCCGCGTTTGACCCGAACGAAGTCACCGCGCCGGTAACGGAAGCGGATCTCGCGTATGTCATCGAGCTTTGGACGGGCATTCCCGCTGCAAAGATTGAGCAGAGCGAGCTCGGAAAGCTTGCCCACCTGGAAGAAAAGCTGAGCGAGCACATCGTGGGGCAGGAGGAGGCCGTCAAGGCTGTTTCCGCTGCCATCCGCCGCAGCCGCGTGCAGATCAACCCGCGCCGCCGCCCGGCCTCGTTCATCTTCGTCGGCCCCACCGGCACCGGCAAGACCGAGCTTGTGCGCGTGCTTTCGAAAGAGCTGTTCGATTCCCCGGAGACGCTCATCCGCCTCGATATGTCGGAGTTCATGGAAAAGCACTCGGTCTCCCGCATCGTCGGCTCGCCCCCGGGCTATGTCGGCTATGATGAAGCCGGCCAGCTGACCGAAAAGATTCGCCGCAAGCCCTACGCCGTCATCCTTTTCGACGAGATCGAAAAGGCGCATCCCGACGTGATGAACGTCCTGCTGCAAATTCTCGACGACGGCGAGATCACCGACTCCCACGGCCGCAAGGTCAATTTTGAAAACACCGTCATCGTGATGACGTCCAACGCGGGCAGCGAGCGCAAGGAGGGCACTGTCGGCTTCGGTCACACGGTGAACGAGCAGAACCGCGACCGCGCTATGAAGGCGCTCGGCGAGTTCCTGCGCCCCGAATTCCTGAACCGTGTGGACGAGGTCATCTGTTTCAACCGCCTTGATGAGAAGAACTTCGCCGGCATCGCCCACATCATGCTCGATGAGCTGCAAAAGAGCCTTGAGGACAAGGGCCTGCACTTTACGTGGGACGAGGATGTTGAGGACTACCTCGTCAAGAAGTCCTACTCCGCGACCTACGGCGCGCGCAATCTGCGCCGCACCATTCAGAAAGAGCTCGAAGACGTCATGGCCGCGCAGATCATCGACTCCTACGAGCACCCCGTCACGCAGATCCATGCGTCGATGGAGGACGGCAAGCTCGTCGTCCGCAGCCTGTAAAAGAAAGGGGAGGGAGACCATGTTCCATCTGTTCCGCAAGGACATTGAAAAGCACTGCGCCTACTGCAAGAGCGGATCTGTCATCAACGAAGGGCAGGTCATCTGCTCCCGCCGCGGCGTGGTCGACTCTGCCGACCACTGCCGTCACTTTTGCTATGATCCGCTCAAGCGTGTGCCGCCCCGTCCCGCCACGCTGAACGACAAGTACACGTCCGAGGATTTTTCCCTGTAAAGCCGGGCAGCGCCCCGAACAATAAAGAAAGAAGGCCGATTCCCATGAACATCACTCAGGTCTACGCAGTCTATTTCAGCGCCACCGGCAACACCAGAAAGGTGACCACCACGCTTGCAAATGCCCTTGCCGTCAGCTTCGACGTGCCGCTCGAGGTGCGCGATTTCACGCTGCCCGCCGCGCGCGAGGAAGCGTATGAGTTTGCCGCGGGCGACCTTGTCGTATTCGGTATGCCAACCTACGCGGGCAAGCTTCCAAATAAGCTGCTCGACTTTGTGAAGTCCGGCTTTCACGGAAACGGCGCGCTGGCTGTACCGGTCGTGACGTTCGGCAACCGCAGCTTTGATAATTCCCTTGCCGAGCTCTGCGCCTGCCTCGAAGGGGACGGCTTCCACACCATCGGCGCGGGCGCCTTTGCCTGCCGCCACGCCTTTACCGACGCGCTTGCCAACGGCAGACCCGATTCCGACGATATGGCGGAGCTTGCCAAGCTTGGCTCTGCGGTCGTGGGCCGCATCGTGCGGATGACCGAGTATCCCGCGCCCGTCACGGTCGACGGTGACGCCGACGCGCCGTATTACCGCCCGCTGGGCCTCGATGGCGAACCGAAGGTGTTTCTGAAGGCGAAGCCCAAGACCGACCTCGACAAGTGTATCCACTGCGGTGTGTGCGCCTCCCTCTGCCCGATGGGCTCGATCAATCCCGATGATGTCACCGAGGTCGTGGGCGTGTGCATCAAATGCCACTCCTGCGTGCGCAACTGCCCGATGGGTGCGAAGTATTTCGACGATCCCGCGTTCCTCTCGCACCGCGCGATGCTCGAACGCGACTACACGCGCAGAGCGGAGGACAAGATCTTCACGGCGTAAGAAAGTACATAAAAAGGCTCTGTTTGGGAATCCCAAGCAGAGCTTTTTTCATTCCTGAATGACGGAACGTTGCTGCCTTACAAACAAAATTTGGGAAGGGCGGGAAGCGGGGACAGCCACGCACGCATACGCTATGGAGAAAGCACCAATTTTGGGAGGGATCTTATGAAACCGGTGTACTTTTTCCTCGGCGCAAACAGCGAAGAGGGCTTTTTCTCGCTCTATGACCAGCTTTTGGGCGGTCGGCTCGACGATCTGATGATTCTGAAAGGCGGCCCGGGCTGCGGCAAGTCGACCTTCATGCGCCGCGTGGGCGCGGCGATGGAGCGCGCGGGCGAGCGCATTGTGTACATCAACTGCTCGGGCGACCCCGATTCACTCGACGGCGCGATCTTTCTGGACCGAAACGCTGCTATTGTCGATGGCACCAGCCCGCACGTGCTCGAGCCGACCTAT
>OGRU01000568.1_pt1 | contig 34144 bp, 30 predicted proteins | sample 1553541 | NCBI WGS metagenome assembly OGRU01 (sample SAMEA2580068, study PRJEB22360) | human gut metagenome | biome: human gut; feature: human-associated habitat; material: faeces | place: Denmark | collected 2008/2010
TTGCCGCTTTCAAAGGAACGCTCAATGTACCTGATGCGCGCGGAAGTTCCCGGGCCGAGCGTCGGCAAACTGGTTGCAAAGGCAAAGGACACCGCGCTCATTCTGTATTCAATTTATTTCGCATTAATGGTGCTGATGGCTGTGATGCTTCTGTTCGGGGGAATGAACGTTTATGAGGCATTCACAACTGCGCTTTCAACCGCGGGCACGGGCGGCTTCATGGTTTATGACGCCGGCTTCATCGGGCTTTCGCCGTACCTTCAAACGGTCACGACCGTGTTCATGCTGCTGTTTGCGGTCAACTTCAACCTCTATTTTTACGCCCTTCGCGGTCGTTGGCGAGAAGCCTTAAAGAGTGACGAACTGCACTGGTTTGTCTGCATCGTCGTCGCTGCTGTTGCGGCCATTTTTATCAACATTCTCCCAACGTATGACAACATGCTGGTTTGTCTCAAAGACGCCTTTTTCAATGTTGCCACCATCATCACCACCACCGGCTTTGGTACTGTGGATTTCTGCCAGTGGCCAATGTTTTCTCAGCTGGTGCTCTTGATGCTCATGTTTATCGGCGGCTGCGCTGGTTCCACCGCTGGTGGTCTGAAAATCAGCCGCGTGATTGCGTTGGTTAAGCTGGCAGGCAAAAAGCTGCGCCAGGCAGTCAATCCAAAACGCGTCAGCATTGTCATTTATGAAAATAAACCAATGCACGAACGCACGCAAAATGACATTGCCCTATATTTTATTCTCTATGTATTCATCTTTTTCCTGCTGGTGCTGATGATTTCCTTTGAAAATTTGGATTTCACGACCACCTTTACTGCCGTTGCCACGACATTCAACAACGTTGGACCTGGCCTTGGCAGCATTGGTCCAACAGGAAACTTCAGCGGATTCAGCGATTTTTCCAAATGCGTCCTCACATTCGGCATGGTAGCAGGCCGTCTGGAGATTGTCCCATTAATTTTGCTGTTCGCCCCTTCAACCTGGCGAGCTTGAACCATCAAACACCGTTCACAAACGATATAAAGACAGCGAAAAGGCCTTCGCTGCTGCAAGATCGCAGCGGCGAAGGCCTTTTCGTATTATTGACCAAAAAAAACCCTGCCATAATTTGGCAGGCTTTAAAATTATGCGGTTACAGCGTTTTGCATCCCATCGTCCATCTTCAAGTCGATAGAAACGGTATGTTGTTCTTCCACTTGATCGGCCAAATCCATGCAGCAAGAGCCAATGTATTCAAGGTTTTGCAGCAGCTCACCATATGGCACTGTGAGGCTGGCCTCGCATTTACCTTTACGTACACGCTTCATGTGCGCCTTAAACATTTCACTGCGCAAGTCAAAAATTTCAGCACGGTGAATTTCCAATTGTTTGATGTCCACTTCGGCATCTCCAACCAAGCCAATGATAGCGGTTTCATACATGGAAATGAGCTTTTTCATGAAAAGGAAAAGATCGTCGACGGCGATCTTCGAGTATTTGTTCTTTTCATCTCCTTGAACCGCATAAATATTTTCACTGATGTCTTGCAGATACTCTGTGATACGGTTGAGATTATCAATAATGAAAATCATGCTCGTTGTACGTGCCGCCTGCTTTTCATCCACTTTACCAGCAGAAAGCAGCGAGGAAAGATAACCTTGAACCTGACTGTTCAGTTCTTTGACCTCTCCTGTCATTTGAATGAGTTCTTCACAAACCGGCCGCAGTTTCTTTTCACTAGCGGTCGCCAGTTTATAGAGCATCCCACGCACCAAATCCGTTACACGCACAGTTTCGTTAGAAGCCAACTCCAAAGCCGCCATAGGCTGCCCAAGCACCTTCCGATCAAGGAAGATTGGTTCGGAAATGGTATGGGAAACAACTGCACCTTCCTTGTCCGGCAAAATCTTCGTAACAATTTTTACCATCAAGAACAATAACGGCGTCCACACCAACGTCATAATAATGTTAAACCCTGTGTGCGCGTTTGCAATCTGACGGGAAATCACTTCAATTTCCGGTCCTTTTGGTGAAATCATTTCAATAATATGTGAATATGGCTGAATCAGCCAGATAAAAATCAACGATCCACTAATGTTAAAGATCGAATGCGCCAGTGCGGTACGCTTTGCATTGAGACTCAAACCAATGCAGGCAATCAGTGCTGTAATCGTGGTACCAATGTTATCCCCGAACAGTACTGGCAGCGCACCCGTCAAGCCAATCAAGCTACCGCCGTCTGGCCCTGGTGTCGAAGCAATGTTCTGCAGCACAGCGATCGTCGCACTGGAGCTTTGCACCAACAGCGTCATGCAAAGACCTACCAAGAGACCGAGAATAGGGATATCCGCCACCTTCTGAATCATGTCTGCGAAAACAGGACTCGTTGCCAATGGTTTCATAACCGAACCCATGATTTCAATCCCATCAAATAAAAGACCAAAACCAAAAATTGTAGCACCAATGTCTTTGATTTTTTCTTTTTTAGCAAAGAAATAGAAAACAAACCCAACAATAATGATTAAATAAATATAATCGCTTAACTTAAACGCAATCAACTGAGCAGTGATCGTCGTCCCAATGTTTGCCCCAAAGATAATGGAAATCGCTTGTGGCAGCGTCATCAACCCTGCACTAACAAAACCGATGGCCATAACCGTCGTTGCAGAACTCGATTGCAGCACAGCTGTAGCCAGCGCACCAGAAATAACCCCCAGAACTGGATTTTTCGTAAGCATGCCGAGAATGGTACGCATGCGCTCACCGGCTACTTTTTGCAGGCTGTCACTCATCATATTCATCCCAAAAAGGAAGATTGCGAGCCCTCCAAACAGCCCAAAAATAATTTGAAGCGTTTCATTCATGATTGACTGTCCCCACCCTTTCAAATTGATAGAACGCTTACATTTTCTTGACAATTAACATAAAAAGGATATCACGCTGCTGCAATCTCTCGCAACCGCAAATTCGTTAATTCTTTGTAAAGATTGTGTAAAGAAAAATGGCTCATCCTGTTTTTTCGCCGTCATGAACGGCAATCCAACAAGAATAAGCCATTATAATAATTGCTTATCTCAGCCTATAAACTTCTGTCTCAACACCTTCAGCACAAAACGCGGCAACGCCAACGCACGCTTCCAACGCTTGCGATCGCTGGCAATGCGATAGAGCCATTCCAATCGCAAACGGATGAAAATCTCCGGTGCCCGTTCCACGCGACCAGACAGCACATCAAAACTGCCGCCAACGCCAATACCTACCGGCACACCAACCTTAGCCAGAAATTCATCGATAAACTCTTCCTGATAAGGCGAACCCATTCCCACCAGCAACACATCTGGACGCGTACGCATAATATCCGCGAGCACTTCCGCCGGGCCTTCATTTCTGAAGTACCCATGATGAGTGCCAACGATCTTTACTCCCGGATAAGCCTGACGCATCTTTGCTGCGGCTTCATCCACAACGCCAGGTTCTGCCCCGAGAAAATACAGCGATAAATTTCGCTCCGCACTCTCGCGACACAGCGCCTCGGCCAGATCAATGCCTGTAACACGTGCCGGAAATGGCGTTCCTAAGATACGCCCTGCCAAAAGCACGCCCTGCCCATCAGCGGTTACCAATGCAGCCCGACGACTCAGGTAATGCAGCGGCAAATTTCGTGTCGCATTATCAAGAATTTCTGGATTAGCCGTCACAACCTGATGCGGACCGCCTTCATGCACGAACTGAGTAATTCGGTCCAGCGCTTCCGCTTCTGTTATAGCGTCAATCTCAACGCCCAATACATTATGTCTCATGCCTCAATCTCCTTTTTAATAATAGCCACCCTCGTTATAATCGCTATCCTCCGAGTAACCATAATCATCGATCACCATGCCATACATCATCGTCTGAATGACATCATTGACACTTTGTTCATCCAATACAACATAGCTGATGCCATTGATATACGGCGTTTCATACTCAAAGGTCTGATATTCCAGCGCATCGCTGCCCATACCGATAAAGCTCCAGCCCAGCTTCAAAATATCCCAGGTACTGAGATCGGTTTCAATCTCATGCGTCACCGTCCACAGCGTCATCGCTGCCCGCCATGGCGTCAAATGCCGCACCTTTTCGCTCAGCGCCTGCATAAACTGACTCTGACGCTGCATACGGCCAATATCACCAGTACCATCACCACGCCAGCGTACAAAGGCCAGTGCGTCCTCGCCATTCAGCTTTTGCTCGCCAGCTTCCAAATCAATGCCTTCCTCCGGCAGATACATCTTTTCCGGCACATCAATCGTAATACCGCCCATTGCATCAATGATCTTGGCAAAGCTCTCAAAATTAATCAACACCGTGTGATCCACCGGATTGTTCACGAGATTTTCAACGGTATCTACTAAAAGATCCATCCCGCCATACGCCAGTGCCGCATTAACTTTATCTTCACCCACGCCCGGAATTTCTACCAATGAATCACGCGGAATGCTGACCATCTCAATCTTACGATCCACCGGACGCAGAGCCGCATAAATAATGGTATCACTGCGCGAGGTTTCATCGGCACGCTGGTCCGTGCCCGCCAAAAGCAAATACACATTGGACTTTTCACGTTCCATAGCCACCGCTACACGCTCTGATTCTGGAATTTGGTCAATCGGGGTTGCCGCATTATGCGCACGCACGGCCCACAATGTAGCAAAGGCAATGCTAATGACAACCACAAACAATATCAAATAAAAAAGACAGCCACATCCCCTGCGTTTATGCAGCGGTTTGTGCTCTTTTTGGGTCATTTTTTCTTTCCCAGCCCTGGCCATGCCCGCCATCGCTGCCATCGCCTTGCGCGACGTCTTTTCCTTCTCCGGCTTGGCAGCGTTCGGCGTAGTCTGCGCCTGCGTCTGCGTCGTCTTTGTTGATTTTCCCGGCATTGAGCGTGCCTCACGCTCAGCGGCGCGGCGTTCCTCAGCTGTTTTTATTGTCCGAGCAGCCTGAGGCTTCACCTGATGAGATGCCGATGCATCGCTATGCGTGTTTGCCGCACGCTGTGCCGCAGCAAACTGATCCTGTGCCTGAGCCTGCGATTTTCTCGCCTGTGCCAGGCGTTTCTGCTGACGCGCTTCCTCATGCAGCCGTTTGCTGGCTTCGAGATCGCGTCTCAATTTATCCATATCAAAAGTACCTTGTCGTCCGGCATTACCACCGGCGGACGCATCCAGACGCACCGTATCATGACGGCGGGTTTCCTGCCCTTCGCTGGCCGCCTTGTTCATCTCTTTATCCATAATGCCTCCTGAGAATTTGGTGTTCCCATTTATTCTATCAGAGTCATGCAGGCAATGCAATTCAGTAACCCACCGCTGTGACCAATCCTCCACATTCATCAAATAGCCCGCCATTGATTATTGCCAATTTTTTTGTTATTCTGAACTTAATCAAGAAAAAGGAGGCCACACCATGAAAAACCGTCAGCGTTCCGCATTCACTCTCGTTGAACTCATCGTCGTACTCGCCATTCTCGCTGTATTGCTCATCGCCATCGTTCCACGCGTCAGCGGCTACGTCAGCAGCGCTCGTGAAACCGCCGCTCAAAACAATGCTTCCGCCATCCTTCGCGCTGCTGAACTCTACATCGTCGAGCAGGAACGCGATGGCTTAACGCCGCAATCCCCCCTGACAAACGGCAGCGCACTGGATCCTTACATTGAAAATCTCAATGATGAGGACACCTACACACTCACCCTCACCTACAACGCCACAACCAGTCAGTACGACATCTCTGGAACCTACACAAGCGGCAAATACACCGTCTCCATCCCATCCATGACCGTCACCGTCAACAGCGATTCCGCATCATAGTCACAACTCCATTTAAGGAATGAGGTATTGAAAAAAATGATACCACGTTACTAATAAACAGGGCTTGCAAGTTTGAGTCACATCGTGTATTCTATTTATGGCGGATAAAGTTGTACATCTGTCAACTCACTCATCTACTACTACTATGACAGTTGTTACATGGTTTCTGCATAGGAAGACCCTATTACAGGGTCTTTTTTTATTGTCTCAAACTATATGCTCAACCATTTCATAGGAAAATACTGTGTATTTCAAATCAAAGACCTCTTTACTTTAGTTATTAAATTGTCTGATAGGACAAAGAAGCCGTTCCATGTAAAACCCGCTTCTTTGTCCTTTTCTTTTTCCTGATTTATCACAGAGGACCCATCATCACCAACGGCTGCACATTCCTCGCCGCCTAAAAGTCCTTTCTTGTAAAATGTTCCTCTTTTTACCTCTGCCAATACCTATTGGCATCTTGATGGGCAAGCTTTCAATCGCTACAATAAAAATAACATTACTTCCGGAGGTATCACTCATGAAAACCATTGCCATCATCGACGACGACATCTACATTGGCAACATGCTTGAAGAGTTGCTCTGTGCCAACGGCTATCGCGCTCTGCGCGCTTATTCCGGCACGGAAGCCCTCTATCTGCTGGAACGCGAACAACCAGATCTGGTGCTCTTGGATCTCATGCTGCCAGGCCTCAGCGGTGAAGAGGTGCTGAAAAAAATCCAGGATGTTCCGGTGATTGTTCTCAGCGCCAAAGTAGATGTGCAAGACAAAGTCCAGTTACTGCTAAATGGAGCAGCCGATTACATAACGAAGCCCTTCAACACCAGCGAACTTTTGGCACGCATCACGGTGCAGCTGCGTCATCACGACACCAACTTCAAAGCGAGCAACAGCCTGCGTGTTGGCAGCTTAATCCTGGATGATGCTCAGCGCAATGTCACCATTGATAACCAACCCGTTCACCTCACACCCACAGAATTTGCCATTCTCAAACTCTTGATGCAAAACCCCAGCCAGGTGCTCACCAAAGCCGTTATTCTTGAGCGCATCAGCCTGGATACCCCGGACTGCACCGAACATTCCCTCAAACAGCACATCAGCAACCTGCGCCGAAAGCTGCGTGAGATCAGCGGCAAAGATTATATTGAATCGGTCTGGGGTATTGGCTTCAAACTGGCGGACGAATCTTGACCAATTCTTTACGCTTTTCCTGACCGCTTTCTTGACACCTGTGCGTTACGATGGAGCCATCAATCAAAAGGAGGTCCTCAATATGGACAATGTGCTTACCACCACCGCTCTAACTAAGCGGTATAAACACACCGCCGCCCTCGACGCGCTCACCATGCACGTGCCAAAAGGCGCCATTTATGGCTTCATCGGGCGCAACGGCGCCGGCAAAACCACCCTCATCCGCCTGGTCTGCGGCCTGCAGCTGCCAAGCCAGGGCCACTTCACCCTCTACGGCAGCGACAGCCGCAGCCGCGACATCCATCACGCCCGCAATCGCATCGGCGCCGTCATCGAAAAGCCCTCGCTCTACCTCGACATGAGCGCCGCCGACAATCTGCGTCAGCAATACCGCGTCCTCGGTATGCCCAGCTTCACCGGCATTGACGATCTACTGGACTTGGTCGGCCTGACAAACACCGGCCGTAAAAAAGCGCGCCATTTCTCCCTTGGGATGAAACAGCGTCTTGGCATCGCCATGGCCTTGGCTGGTCAGCCAGACTTTCTCATCCTTGACGAACCCATGAATGGCCTCGATCCTCAAGGCATCGTCGAAATGCGTGAGCTTATTCTGCGTCTCAATCGCGACCACGGCCTCACCGTGCTCATTTCCAGCCATATTCTCGACGAGCTCAGCCGCTTGGCCAGTCACTACGGGGTCATCGATGGCGGCCAGATGGTGCGCGAATTCAGCGCCGCTGAGCTGGAAGCCGCCTGCCGAAAATGTCTGCGCGTTCGCGTCAGTGATATCCACGCTTTAGCGCGGGTTCTTGACCGCGAACAAATAAACTATGAAATCGACTCCGACAACAGCGCGGATATTTTTGCTCAACCCGTTCTCTCGCAGCTGGTTCACGCCCTTGATGCCGAGGGCTGCACGCTGCTGACCGCTGAAGAGCACGACGAGTCTCTGGAAAGCTTCTTTATGTCTCTCGTAGGAGGTGCGCGTCATGCTTAAACTGCTTACCGCCAATGCCGTCCAAGTGCTGCGTAACAAAGCCTTCTGGGCCTGCCTGGCATTTACCGCCGTCGGAACCGCCGTTCTCGTCGTTTTCACCTTCAACATGCTCGACTACAATGGACTGGTCAATCGCTGGACCGCCGAAGCCAGCCTATTCTGCATGCTGCCAAGCATCGGCATCATCAACGCCATCTTTATTCACCTCACCATCGGCTCCGACTACGACCAGGGCACCATCCGCAGCAAGCTGGCCTGCGGCCACACGCGCGCCGCCGTCTATGCTGCCCACGCTCTTACCAGTACGGCTGCTGCGCTTTGCGTGCTCGCAGCCAGCCTGATCCTGAGTTCGGCGCTCTCCTGGCATCTCTTCCGCGCCATCTTGCTCACTCCGGCAGAGTTGGCGCTGCTCATGCTTGACTGCATTCTGCTCACCCTGGCCTACGCCGCAATGAGCGTCGCCCTGGCCATGAACCTGTCCCACAAAGCCACTTCCGCCGTCGTTGGCCTGCTCTTCATGATCGCCCTCTCAATTGTTGCCTCCATGATCGACACAACAATGACCGACATCATCATTTATGGCAATGAAGCCCATCCATTGACTGTCGCCATCATCCGCTTTTTGTACGATTTTCTGCCAAGTGCCCAATGCATTCAAATCAACAATCAAATGTTTGACCATATGGCACGCTGGCCCATCTATTCCCTGCTTCTCACCATTGCCGCAACGTTTCTCGGCTACCTGTTGTTCCGCAAAAAAGACATCAAATAAGGAGGCTTCTTCCCATGGGTGCTGTTCTCATCATTGGCGTGCTGCTGCTCGTCATTGCCGCCCTCATCGCAAAAATCGTCATCCTGCGCAGGACGGCCCATGCCATTGCCCGGCAATTTGACGACCGGCTCCACGCCGACACCAACACCCCCATCACCCTTTCCAGCCGCGATGCCGGCATGTGCCAGCTTGCCGACGCCATCAACATCTCGCTGCGCGAGCTGCGCCGCCAGCGCCTGCGCTATGAAACCGGCGACCGCGAGCTGAAAACCGCCGTCACCAACATTTCTCACGATCTGCGCACGCCTCTCACCGCCATTCGCGGCACCCTCGATCTCCTTGAAAAGGAAGAGAAAACGGCCACCATCACACGTTATTTGGATATCATTGCCAACCGTACCGATGCCATGACCCAGCTCACAGAGGAGCTGTTCCGCTATTCGGTTATACTCAGCGATGACACATCGCTCTCGCCCACGCCCGTCTGTCTCAACGACGCCCTTGCCGAAAGCCTGGCTGCTTTCTACGGTGCCTTCAGCCAGCGCGGCCTGACGCCGGACATCCGGCTCTGCGAGGAAGCCGTCTGGCGCGTCCTGGACCCCCAAGCCCTCGCGCGCGTCTTTAACAACATCCTCAACAACGCGCTCAAATACAGCGCCGGCGACCTGCACGTCCATCTGTCTGCCGATGCCGTTATCACCTTTGCCAACCACGCCGCGGATCTCGACAGCGTCACCACGGCCCAGCTGTTCGATCGCTTCTTCACCGTCGAAACCGCCCACCATTCCACCGGCCTTGGCCTTTCCATTGCCCGCACGCTGGTGGAGCAAATGGGCGGACACATTGATGCCAATTATTCAGACGGCATCTTGACCATTCGCCTTCAATTTTAGCAAACAAGGCCCTCCGTTTCGTAAAACGGAGGGCCTTGTGCTATATCGATATGTATCCACTCAAACCTACCAACTCAAACATATCTACCTACCACACAGCATCCCACTGCCATCGTCACATGCGGCGTGGTATAATAACACCATCATCAGATTTTGGGAGGACACCGACATGGACAATGAAAAAGTATTCGCCATGCCCCTCAGCAAGGTTTACCCGCTGCTCGTGGCCAAGGCCGTGCGCAAGGACCGCACGCCTGAGGAAGTGGACCGCGTCACCTGCTGGCTCACCGGCTACGACGCCGCCGGGCTGGCGGCACAGCTGGCGCGGGACGTGGACTACGGCACCTTCTTTCGGGAAGCGCCGCAGCTCAACCCCAACGCCGCCCTCATCAAAGGCAGCATCTGCGGCGTTAAAGTCGAAACCATCGACGACCCGCTGATGCAGCAAATTCGCTGGCTCGATAAGCTTGTTGACGAACTTGCTAAAGGCAAGCCTCTGGAAAAAATTCTGCGCAGCTGAAAGATCTCATAAAATACAATCATTTATAAGGAGGAAGTCGTTATGAAAGTATTGCTCGTAAATGGCTCCAGCCATGTTAATGGCACAACAATGCAAGCATTGAATGAAATGGTAAAAATTTTTGATGCTGAAGGGGTGGAATCAGAAATCATCCAAACTGGCGCCAAGCCGTTAGCCGACTGTTTGCAGTGCGGCGCCTGTGCCAAAACTGGGCGCTGTGTGCTGGGGGATGAGGACGGTGTGAACGCCTTTGTGGAAAAAGCGCGCACCGCCGATGGTTTTGTGTTTGCCACACCAGTGTACTACGCCCATCCAAGCGGCCGTATTTTCTCCTTCCTGGACCGCGCCTTTTACAGCGCTGGCAAGGATGTGTTCCGCTGCAAGCCGGGCGCCTCTGTGGCAGTTGCCCGTCGCGCCGGTACAACAGCAAGCCTGGACGCACTGAACAAATACTTTGGTATTTCTGAAATGCCCGTTGCAGGCTCAACATATTGGAGTCTGAGCCATGGGCGTGTGGCCGAGGATGCTGCTGCCGATGCGGAAGGTATGCAGACACTGCGCAATCTGGCACGACATATGGTGTGGATGATGCGTTGTTTTGCTGCCGGCAAAGAGGCCGGTGTGCCACTGTCCGACACGGAACGCGGCGCTGTGACCAATTTTGTACGCTGAACCCATTGCTTGACGAAGGCGGCCAGCAGGCGTATGATGAAAGCGCAGCCAAAGGCTGCGGCAAAGATAAAAACGCACCGTGCGCCTGCGGGCGCGCCAGAGCCGGAAGGTAGCCCGGCCGTCTCGCTGCTGGCGAGGTAAGTAACCTGCCCCTCCGGGTTGTCCCTTCTTTGTCCATCTTTTTATAAAGGAGGGACCAGGATGGAGACAACATCGCTGACATTAACGGTGTTCTTTGACGATCCATTCTGGGTCGGCGTGTTTGAACGTGTAGACGGCGAAACTCTGTCGGTGTGCAAGGTGACATTCGGCGCTGAACCACGGGATGTAGAAGTGCTGCAGCTGGTGCTGAATCAATTTCGCAGGCTGTCCTTCGGGGCAGCGGGAACGGCGGAACAGCCTATACACTACCGCAATCCCAAGCGGCGACAGCGAGCCGCGCGCCAGGCTGCCGCGGCGCAGGGAGTGGGCACGAAGGCACAGCAAGCGCTGGCGCAGCAGCGTGAGGTTGGAAAAACGGCCCAACGCACACAGGCACGCGCTGCTCGTGAGGAAAAAGCAGCCGCGCGTTATGCCGCAAAACGCGCCAAACGCAAAGAAAAGCATCGCGGTCATTGACCGCCAACAGCAGGACAACCATCCTGCTGTTTTTTTATGCCTAAGGTTCATCAACCAAGCACAGCTGTGTTATAATGGTGCGCGTACTGTCATTACAAGAGGGGGATGTTCATGAATCGATACAGACGCCGCGGCCACCTGGCGGCGATTTTAACAGTGCTGATTTGGGGCACAACGTTTATTTCCACAAAGGTGCTGCTGGAAGATTTTCAGCCAGTGGAAATTCTCTTTATTCGCTTTCTTCTTGGCTATGGAACCTTGTGGCTTGTGTATCCGCATCGACTCCGAGGCACGACGGCGCGACAGGAAGGCATCTTTGCCGGAGCCGGGCTGTGCGGCATCTGTCTCTACTATCTTTTAGAAAACATCGCGTTAAGCTATACCATGGCCTCAAACGTTGGCGTTATTGTGGCGGTGGCGCCGCTTTTCACGGCACTTCTGGCGCAGGTGTTTCTGCGCGGTGAGGAGCGGCTGCCAGCAAACTTCTTTTTAGGATTTTTGCTGGCCATGGCGGGCATTGCCATGATCAGTTTCAACGGCCAAAGTTTTTCATTGAATCCACTGGGCGATGGGCTCTCCTTGCTTGCTGCACTGATTTGGGGCTTCTATTCCATCTTTACACGTAAAATAGCAGGCTTTGGATACTCCACCTTGCAGGCAACACGACGCACTTTTTTCTACGGCCTTTTATTCATGCTGCCCACGCTTTGGATCTTTGATGTTCAAGCCGACTTCTCTCGTCTCGCAGAGCCAGTGAATGCGCTGAACCTGCTCTTCCTCGGACTGGGAGCGTCCGCCCTCTGCTTTGTCACCTGGAACCTGGCCATCAAACATCTTGGCGTGGTCCAAGCAAGTTTATACATCTTTCTGGCACCAGTGATCACCGTGGTCAGCTCCGTCATTATTCTGAACGAGCCGTTCACCTGGATGACGGCTCTTGGCACTTTACTCACCCTCGGTGGTCTCGTTCTTTCAGAACTGCGCAGCCTGCGCCGACATTAAAAAAGCACGCCGCTGTATCCATTGTGGATGCAGCGGCGTTTTTTCTATAGCGTCACTTATAGCTGACCACTTCAATGCCTGCTGCTTCGGCCATGGCCTGCCAGTGGTCGAGCTGTTCCTGGCTTGGCGTGGCAAAGGCGGCGTCCGGCAGGGCGAGGCCGAGCTGTTCGTATTTGGACTCACCATAACGATGGTAGGGCAGAAATTCCAGCTTGGCGCGCAGGCTGTTTTGCGCGAAGAACTCGAAGACCTGCGTTATTGTTTCATCATCGGCGTTAACGCCAAGGATGGTTGGAATACGCACCACCAGTGGCAGGCCGTCGCGGTCGGCGCGCACGATGTTATCGAGAATGCGGGCATTGTCCACGCCAGTGAAGCAGCGGTGGGCGTCAGCGTCGGGATGTTTGATGTCAATGAAGATGGTGTCCATCTTACGCAAAGTCGGCGCCAGGCGCTCGTAGTCAAAATAACCGCAGGTTTCAATGGCCAAGGAAAAGCCTTCGTCGTAAAGAGCATCAACCATCTCTTTCAGAAAGTCCGGCTGAGCCGTAGCTTCACCACCGGAAAAGGTCACCCCGCCGCCGGAGTAACGAAAGAAAATCGCCTGGTGACGCAGCTCCGCGAGGATGTCGTCGGTGTCGGCCCAGTGGGTGAGGGCGTTGCGCTGGGTTTGGCCTTCGGGATTGGCGCACCAGGCACAGCGCAGCGGGCACCCCGCCATGAAAACAATGGTGCGAATGCCTTCGCCATCGTTGACCGAGAAATGTTGCAGTTGCATGATGTATCCGCCCATAGTAAAACGGCGGGAACCCTTCGGCTCCCGCCTCCTCCTTTGCTGTTGTTGAACTTAGAATGCTGCGTGCTCGGTACGTGCAATGATGGCGTCCTGCATGGATTTGGACAGGTTGACGAATTGGGTCGAATACCCGGCCACACGCACAAGCAGGTCTTTGTAATTTTCCGGATGAGCCTGCGCGTCACGCAGCACATCGGAAGAAATGCAGTTGAACTGGACATGGAAGGCGCCCAGCGAGAACAGCGTCTGAATCATGGCGCCAAGATTGGACTGGCCGCGCTTGGTGGCAACGAGATTGTGGTCAAGGCGCAGGTTCAGCAGCGTGCCGCCAGAATGGATTTCCTGATTAAGTTTAGCGGCGGAGCGCATGGCTGCCAGCGGTGTGGACGTGTCGGTGCCGACAAATGGGGACACGCCTTCGCTGGATGGTTCGCCGTTCTTGCGGCCACACGGCGTTGCGCCGAGGACGCGGCCCATTGGGATGTAGTTGGAGATGCCCATGAAGGCGGTATTGAACGGGGAACCGAAGATGTCTTTATATTGATGGATTTCGTGGTAGTAATGGTTGGCGATTTCGATGGCGATGTCGTCCACGTAGCGGTCGTCGTTGCCGTATTTTGGGCAGGCCTGCGCCTGAGCGCGGAGCTCGTCGTAGCCTTCCCAGTTGGCCTGCAGGGCCTTGGCGAGGGTGGCCATGTCGCAGACTTTGTCTTCAAAAACGAGCTTCTTCACAGCCGCCAGGGAATTAGCGACGACAGCCAGACCAATGCCAGTGATGACTGGACCAACGTTGTACTTGGCGCCGCCCTGGGAGAGGTCCTTGCCGCTTTCCATGCAGTGCTCGATGCAGGAGGACAGGAATGGGCGCGGCACCATTTCCTTGTGCAGGCGCTGAGCTTCAACGGTGAGGATGATGGAGTGGCGGCAGAGGTTGTCGAACTGCTTGTAGAAAGCGTCTTTCACTTCTTCATAGCTGCTCATGTCTGCCGCTGGCTTTTCGTCCAGCCCCATCTGCTTGCCAGTCATAAGGGATTTACCCTGGTTGAGGGCGTATTCCAGCGCCGAGCCAAAATTCATATTGACGGCGGCGGTCCATTCGCCGGTTTTGCGGAAGTGCGGCACGACGCAACCGCAGTTGTTCCAGTCGCGGGCGTCGTCCGGCTCATAGCCAGCGTTCAGCAGCATCTGGTAACCCACGGCGTCGCTGTGGATGGCCGGGAAGCCGGTGCCTTTGCTGACCAGGTGGCAGACGGCGTCGAGAAATTCCTTCGGACAATCGGCCTGCACACGCACGGAGAGCCCAGGCTGGTGACTCTTGACTTCTTCGGTGGCTTTGAGCGCCATGTAAGTGATTGGGTTGGTGCCGTCGGAGCCGTCGCGTTTTTTGCCACCAACGGTGAGGTTCTGGAACTGGTTGTAGCCAGCGAAATAATCGGCGGTATTAGACGAAATGGTCCAGACCCATTCGGAATATTTGAGCCAGAGGGCATCGATCAACTCCTGAGCCTCTTCCGGCGTGATGGTGCCTTTGGCGAGATCGGCTTCGTAGTAAGGGTCCATGTACTGGTCGAAACGGCCAGGGTTCAGGGACAGCGGATTTTCGGAGAGAATACCGCCAATCTGCACGAACCAGATGAACTGCAGCGCTTCATAGAAGGATTGCGGTGGATGCTCTGGCACACGGCGGCAGTTCTGGGCGATGAGGCGCAGCTCTGCAGCGCGCGCCGGATCGCTTTCCTGCTCAGCCATGGCCTCGGCTGCGTCGGCGTAACGGTTGGCATAGCGGATAATGCCGCGAGAGGTCAACAGCGTGGATTCGTAGAAATCGCGCTTGTCTTCGTCCTCTGGGTTGGTCATATCGAGTTGGGCGATGTGCTCCTCGGCTTCGCGGATCAGGCCGCCGAACCCCTTCTTAAAGAGCACATCCTGATAGTCTGGCGTGATTTCACCAACGGCCTGGCGCCATTTCGAATCGTTGTCGAGAATGCCCGTGTCGACGCCAATTTTCTTCGTATCGGCTGGCACGCGCTTGAGGAAGGCTTCTTCGAGAGATTTGTTCTTCCAATATGGAAAAACTTTTTCACGCATGAAGGCACGCTGCTCGTCGGTCATTTCGTAAGGGTCCTGAGGACGGTCTGAGAAAGTGTCCATTTCCTTATCCACCCAGAGCCAGGAAAATTCCGGTGTCAGAATGCCGCATTTACGATGCTCGCCAATGGCGCCGACAATGAGCTCACCCTCAAAAATATGCACCGTCAATTGGTCGCAGCAATCATAAAATGCCTGCGCCCGCTGAATGCACACCGGCAACCCCTCTGTCCGCTTATGGGACTCGGTCCACAGCCAGGCGCGCTCCGTAGAAATCGACGGTTTCGCGTTTACATAGTGTTGTCTGATTCTTTCAATGCGTTCTGTTACCATTGCGCACACCTCTCTATTCTATAACAGATCAAAAAACACCAAAAACTGTATCAATCTATACTAAAACTTATCATGAAAGGCGGCGTCTGTCAATCCCCTGCAAAATACAAAAAATCGCCAAGCCCTCAAAGAACTTGGCACGATGATTTTTTACTGCTGCTTCATCGCCAACAATTCACGAATTACCTCAGCGGCATCGCGATTAATGGAACGCGATTTGTCGGCGATGGGCTTGGGAATCTCCGGATAAGCGATCTCAATGTCACTGTCAACATAGTCCACCGTCACGCGGAAGAATCGTGCCTTATCACGCTCGCCAGTGATGCGCTCAAAGGGCACGCGGATGACGCCAGCGCTGTTGAAACCCACGCCAAACTCGACGATGGCGATGCTGGCCTCCTCGCTGGCAGTGAGAAAATCATGATAGCGTCGGTCCCCCTCAGCATGAGCACGGGTATCGCGAAAAGCCGGGCGCAGCAACGCACCGCAGTGCGGACAGTGCGGCAGCCATTCTTCAGCAACAGTAAGATCGTCAGCAATATGAGGCAGCGTGCGCTCGATCAGTGGCGCAATGTCCCACTCTTCGTCGCAGCACCTTTCGCTGCATACCATCAGCCCATAGTGCCCCTGAGATTCAAAGACACGCTCTTCAGGGAAATTCGCCTTGATAAATTGATGGTCCACGTTGGACGTGATGATAAAATAATTCAGTCCCTCTAAAAGATCTTTCAAATCACTGTAAAGCGGCAGCGCCGGTGTATCCAAGAGTACCTCCTTGATGTGCCGAGCCAGATACCCCCAGCGCTGGCCCGGCAGCCACCCCTTATAGCTGAAGGTCTGATAATCGCTGTGCACACCTTGCGCCCAAAGTGCCGGATAATCGCGCCTAAAGACCTCCTCATTGGCAAAACTAATACCAGCTGCCGCCGACAAGCCTGCACCTGCTCCCACCAACACATACTCACAATTGCACAACGCGTCGTAAAGATCATGGATGGCATCCATAGTAAAGCCCCCTTCTCATACATAATATCGTTGGCTTCATTATAACAAAAAAATCCCCATCCGCGCAGGCGAATGGGGACAAGTATTATTCAACCGATTTCAGCGATTCCGCCATATGGATTTTAGCGATCTTGCGACGCATGATAAACTGCGTGATCAGAGCAAAGACGATGGTCAATACCAACGCCAGGCCATAATTCTGTGGACTAACATACGCATCAAACGTGAGACCATCGACAACAATCTGCCCCATGACAAACGCATGGAAGAATTTGCCAATGACCAGCCCTACCAGTGCACCGATCAGAGTCAGGGCGTTATTCTCACGGAAAACGTAAGCGTTGGCCTCTTTGGAATAGAAGCCCAATACTTTCAACGTCGCAATCTCACGAATACGCTCGCTGATGTTGATGTTCGTCAGATTGTAGAGAACGATGAACGCCAGCGCACCAGCGCAAAGAATGACCACAAGGACAATAACATTGAGACTATCGAGCATGTCCGTGAACATGTCCATCGAGTCCTGAGAAATAGACACATTGGTGATGTTGCTGTCTTCGCTCATCAATTGCGCCGCCATCTCATGCGCATCGCCATCGCCCTGGAAATTGATGTAGGCACTGTTGACATCGGTTTTTCCAAAATCATCGGCCAGCGTTCCTCGCGAAATGTAGGCATTATTGGAAATGTAGTTGTCATAAACACCACTAACCGTCAGCACCGCTTCGTGCATGTCGCTGTCGCGCACCGTCACTTCATCGCCAGTCGTTACCCCAAGTCGATCAGCCAGCCCACGGTCGAGTAAAATCTCACCATCCGCAGGCAAGCCATAAGTGGTATCGTCAGCGTGCCAGCTGAAGAAGTCTCCCAGCTGCTCATTATCGATCGGTGCATTCATGGACACACTGTGCGTGGTGCCGTTCGCAGAGATGTCCATATTACCGGTGTAGCTGAACAATGCACCGTCGATACGTTCACCGTTTGCATCCAAAAAGGCCGCCATTTCTTCTTCGCTAAGGCTTTCGTTAAACGATGCCGTAGCGTCATAAAGATCGATTTCATTGAACTGCTGATCGGACACACCCATAAAGTTGTCCTGCAAAGCCAGCGCTGTCACAATCAGCGCCGTGCAGCCACCAATGCCAAGAATCATCATAAAGAACCGCGCCTTATAACGGAAAAGGTTGCGCACCGTGATTTTCTGCAGAAAGGACAGGCGCTTCCAGATTGGTGTCACACGTTCAAACGGATTGCGCTTGCCAGCCTTTGGCGCCTTTGGACGAATCAGGTTTGCCGCCGTCTGCGTCAACGCACTGTAGCCACACAGCCAGGTGACGCCGATGGTGCAGAGCAAGGTCACCGCCAACGAGATCAGCAAGAGCGGCACATTAAACACATACATGACCTGATCCGGCAAAGCGTAGTAATAGCGATAAGCACTCCAGATAATGGTTGGGAAGCCCCAAGTACCTAGGAAGTAACCAATCAAACAACCGAGAATCCCCGAGCTGCCGGAATACATCATGTATTTCATGATCACGCTGCGATTGCCATAACCCATCGACTTGAGCACACCAATCTGCGTGCGCTGCTCGTTCATCATACGCGTCATCGTTGTGACACAAACGAGAGCAGCCACTAGGAAGAAGAAGATCGGGAACACTTTAGCGATCGAACTAACGATGGAGGAGTCGCTCTTAAAGAATTGGAAGCCCACATCTTCGTCGCGGGTCAGCACATACAGCTCCGGTTCTTCCGGCACGGTCAACTCATCCAGAGTTTTCTGCGCTTCATCAGCTTGGGCTTGGATCTTGGCAATGGTTTCCTCACCTGCTCCAGCCTTCTTCGCCGTCTCTAATGCTTCATTGGCTTGATCAAGACCATCTTGGGCCTGCTTTCGGCCATCATTAATCTCATTAACAATCTCCTGATAACGGCCATCGACGCTGTCTTCCGCCGCCTTGGTGATGGTTGGCTCCGCATCGTCGATGGACGCATCGTATGCGTCGCTGTAGATTTCACCTTCCGTGTTCACGCTTACATACATTTCGGTGTAGTATTCGGACGTAAACACGCTTTCTGGCACATAGTAAATGGCTTCGACTTCGCCAGAGCCAATCTCACTGCTGTAACGGCCAACGCGCATGTACAGCGGCGATTCCACCACGCCGACAATTTTCATCTCATGCTGTGACAGCGCGTCCAATGTATCCTTCTCATTATTGTCCACAACCGTCACGGTATCACCAATGCTACTGCCGGCATAAAACGACGAATCCACGACACACTCGTTATCATTTTCTGGCAAGCGCCCTTCTTTCAGAGCCAGCTTATTAACATCCGCTGTGATGGAATGAAAACGGCCAACTTTTTCTTCATCGCCGCCATCATTCACCAGTGCATCCACCTGATAGGCTCCATCCGCCGCCGTCACACCTGACGCATCGCGCAGCGCCGTCACATCGTCGTCGTCAAAGCCCAACGTCGACATTAACCGAAAATCGTAGAAATTCTGCTCATTTAAATATGTGTCGCCTGTTTTCAACATCGCCTCTTCGCTGACCATCAGCCCTGAGAAAAAGCCAACCCCCAACGCCACAATGCCCAAAATAGCGATGTAGCGCCCAAAGCTTGACTTGATCTCGCGCAGAGACGACTTTAGTAAGCTTTTCGTCATTGCGCTCACCTCACCATTCGATGTCATCGATGGACATAGGATGTTCGTTCAGCTCCACTTTCTGAATCTGACCGCTCTTTACATGGACCACGCGATCCGCCATCGGACACAAAGCCAGGTTATGAGTAACGATGACAACGGTCATATTGTTTTTACGGCAGGTGTCTTGCAACAGCTTCAGAATCAATTTACCCGTGTTGTAATCCAGCGCCCCAGTCGGCTCATCGCACAACAACAGCTTCGGATTTTTCGCCAAAGCACGAGCGATCGCCACGCGCTGTTGCTCACCACCAGACAGCTGCGCCGGGAAATTGTTCTTGCGTTCGCCAAGCCCAACTTCCTCCAGCACTGTCGCCGGATCAGCCGGGTCCATACCAATCTGCGTAGCCAACTCCACATTTTCCAGCGCCGTCAGATTTGGTATCAGATTGTAAAACTGGAACACAAAGCCAATATCGTAACGGCGATACGTTGTCAGCTGCTTGTCCGAATATCCAGCAATATTCTTGCCATCCAGCCACACCTCGCCGCTCGTCAGCGCATCCATGCCGCCAAGGATATTCAGCAACGTCGTCTTCCCAGCGCCAGACGCCCCAACAATGATGCAGATTTCGCCTTTTTCCACTTCAAAACTCACATCATGCAGCGCTTCAATATCCACTGAACCGACACGATAGATTTTCTTCACGTCTTTAAAACGAATGAATGGTTCCACTGTCCTGTTCCTTTCTATCATTCAGCCAACTTTAACAAAAATACAGAGTCATTTCTATATAATGAATTATATCATCTCTTACAGAAAATTTGTGCACATAATTATCCATCTTTCTTTACAAAACCTCTTTAAACACAAAAACGTTTCCACAATTGTGGAAACGTTTTGCATTCTTACATGGAAATTTCTTCCGCTCTCTGCTATACTGTATAACCGGTGTCGCCTGATCAGACAGCGACACGATGATTTTGATCAAAGAAGGTATCGTCAATATGGAATTCCATTTGAAACAATTTCTTCAAGGCCAGACGGGCCAAATGTCTGAGTCGTTTATTACTGCTGGTTTTCTGTCGCTGTCAGGCGGACTGCAGGATGCTTACACCTACATCTCCCGAGGGCAGGTGTTTGCCAATGCGCAGACCGGCAATCTTGTGCTGCTGGGTCAGACACTCTATGAACATCATTGGACGGCATCACTGCATTATTTGATTCCATTGCTGTTTTTCGCCCTTGGCGTGGCCGTCGCCGAAATGATCCGCGAATCTTTTCAGCAGGCACAGTGGTTGCATTGGCGTCAGATGGTATTGATTCTAGAAATATTCATCCTTCTCATTGTAGGAATTCTTCCAGAATCCCTAAATCTGCTCGCCAACGCCATGGTTTCCTTCGCCTGCGCCATGCAGGTGCAGACCTTCCGCAAAGTTCACGGCTGTTCCTTTGCCAGCACCATGTGCATTGGCAACATCCGCAGCGGCATGGAGGCATTGGTGAAATATCGCCAAAACCGCAACACCGATACTCTGCACAAAGCCGCCTACTACTGGGGCATCATCCTCTTTTTCACCCTCGGTGCTGTGCTCGGTGCCCTTCTTCTGCCAAAGCTCGCTATGCACACCATTTGGATTTCCTGCCTGCTGCTTTTCATCAGTTTTTCACTCATGTTCATCCGTATGGAGATCGATGAAGCCGCTGGACGCCAGTGATTCCACACAAAAACCGGCCCTCTTGTTGAGGACCGGCTATACAACTAAAGCCATTCTAAGATTGACCGCAAGGTCAATCTTTTTTATTTTTCTTGCGCGGATGCCTGCATCGTCTGCAACAGCTGAAATTCCAACACCACTTCATCGTATTTGTAGGAGCTTGGTGACATACTGGAAACGATGATCTCTGCATCACCCCGCTGCTTCAAGTTTTCAGCAAATACCAGCGCTGGATTGGTGTGAATTTCCCGCTTCTCCTGGTAGCAATGATACTTTCCAGCTGGTAAACACTCCACCCATTCCGAGTCTTCCGGCTGCACCTCCAAAAACATGCGCGCCTCACAAAAGTGCCCATCCTCGTAATGCGATATGATGCCGTGTGGAAAAGATGCTTTCAGCCCCTTTTCGTAAGCAAGATCAAACAAACTACTGAGGGTTTTCTCGTAAACTTCACCGCTTGGTGTTTGTGGGCAAGGCAGCGTCAGCACCGTGCGTGCAAAAATAAATCGGGAATAATGCCCCTGCCGTCCCAGATAGTCTTTCTGCGCATGAACATGCTGCAGCGTTCGATCAATGGTATGCAGGCTCGTCTCTATTTTTCTCATCTTTTCCTGCGCCTGCCGCCGTCCATCTTCCAGTAAACGTTCAAATTCCAGCTGTCCTGCATCATCTACATAATCCTTCAACCGTTTCAATGGAATGCCTAAATCCACACAGAGAATGATCGTGTCCAAAATCATAATCTGCTCTGGTGCATAATAACGATAACCACTCTGCGGATTCACGTATTCTGGCACCAAAATCCCCAGTTTTTCATAATAACGCAGCGACTGCACGTTCACCCCACGTGCTTTGGCCATCTCACCGATGGATAGATACCGCTCCATTATTTTCTCCTTTCTCAAAAATTCATTGACTCTATGATTATCATATGGTTTATCCTATCTCATTAGGAACCCTTCGTCAAGAAGCCTTCCTTTATCACATAGGAGGTCATACGATTCATGACAATAGAAAACAACGAAAATAATCTTCTCGCCAGCGCACCGCTGGGCAAACTCATGTTGAAATACGCCATTCCAAGTGTTGTAGCATTGGTGGTCAACGCCCTTTACAACATCGTCGATCAAATCTTCATCGGCTGGGGCGTCGGCACCCTGGGCAATAGTGCCACTAACGTCATCTTCCCACTCAATATGGTCATGATGGCGTTTTCTCTGCTCATCGGCGATGGCGGCGCCGCCTTTCTCAGCCTGCACCTTGGCCGCGGCGATCGCAAAGCCGCCGAAAACGGCGTCAACAACACCCTCTCCTGGCTGATCATTGTAGCGCTTCTCTTTTTCGGCATTTGCGCCCTCTTTCTGGAACCGCTCACGGGACTTTTTGGCGCCACACCGGACAACCTGGAATACGCCCTCGCCTATGGCCGCATCGTCATCCTCGGCTTTCCCTTCGTCATTGTTGGCTGCGGCCTGTGCTCGCTCATCCGTGCCGACGGCACCCCGCAGCTGACCATGATTGCCATGACCGTCGGCTGTCTCGCCAACGTTGCTCTGGACGCCCTCTTTGTGCTTGGCTTTGGCTGGGGCATGGAAGGCGCCGCCATCGCCACCGTGATTGGCCAGCTGCTCAACTTCGCCATCAGCGTCTGGTATCTGCCGCGCTTTAAAACGGTAACCATCCGTCTGGCCGCCATGAAGCCGCAATTCTCGCTGCTCAAAACCATAGCCGGGCTGGGCGTCTCCAGCTTTGTCTCGCAAATCGCCGTGGCCGTGGTCATGACCGTCATCAACTACTACCTGGTGCACTGCGGCACTCAGTCTGTCTACGGCGCCGACATCCCGCTGGCAGCCTTTGGCATCGTGATGAAATTCAACACCATACTCACCTCCATTGTCACAGGCATCGCCACCGGTGCCCAGCCCATCGTCGGCTATAACTACGGCAGCGGCGACTACGGCCGTGTGAAGAAAACCTTCACCCTCGCCGCAAAATCAGCCACCATTGTCGCCGTGCTCTTCTTCCTCACCTTCCAACTGTTCCCAGAACCATTGACGGCCCTTTTTGGCGATCAGGGCCAGCTTTACACAGAGTTTTCCGTGCTCTCCTTCCGCATCTTCCCTCTGCTGTGCTTCTTCAACGGCTTCCAAACCGTAAGCGCCATCTTCTTCCAATCCATCGGCAAACCTGTGCGTTCCGGCATGGTCTCCCTCAGCCGCCAGATTCTCTTCCTCATTCCGGCAGTGATGCTGCTCTGCCACAGCATGGGCGTCCTCGGTGTGCTTTGGGCTGGTCCTGTAGCCGATGGCCTTGCCTTTATACTGGCGCTGATTCTCATCCTCAAGGAAATGAGCATCCTCAAAGAAAAAACAGCTGCCAGCAGCTGCTGCTAAGCCCGAATAAAAAACACATCCCGTCGTGGGATGTGTTTTTTTATTGAAGACATGCCGCTCCACAAAAAAACGCCTCCGCAATGCGGAAGCGTGTAGATTCTATTCAAGTCCCCGGAGAACGGCGCATGGACACGCTCTTATTCTTCGGTGTGAACGTCGAGATCAGAAGCCGCTGGCTTATTTTGCTGCATGGATTCAAGAGACTTCTGAATATCAGCACGACCTTCTTGTACGACTTCATAATAAACGGTAAGCTGGTTTTCCAGTTTGTCCATCAAGTCGTGAGCATAGATGAATGCTCCTTCGATGATTTCATGAGCCTGTGCATCAGCATGAGCAAGAATGTTTTCTGCCTCAGCGTTAGCACGACGTACCACTTCGTCTTCGCTGACGAGCAGCGCAGCATGGTCTTTGGCTGCCTGAATAATTTTGTCGTGTTCTTCCTGAGCAGCAGCGATGATGCGTTCTTCGTCTTTTTTGATCCACTGCGCATCCTGGATGGCGGTAGGAATGCTATTGCGAAGCGCATCGATGAGTTCGTAGACTTCGTTTTCATCAAGGATGATCTGATCTTTATTGAGCAGCGGTTGTTTCGCATTTTCTGCCATGTAGGCAAGTTTGTCGATTAAATCCAATATTTCCATGTCGTTTACCTCCAGCTGGTGTCATTGAGCCCGAAAAAAGTTCAGGACCGTTTCTCCATAGGATCTTGTTTTATACAAGTTCAGACCCTCTTCCTGCCAGGAAAAAGGGACAGTTTTTGAGTGTTCCGATACTAGTATACCATACTCGTCCAGCAAATGGTACTTTATGACGGAAAAAAGAACCGGTGAATATAAATTTTTTTGATAGGGTGGGTCAAGAAAGATCAGGTCAAAGGCTGTGCCGGACAGCTGCGGCAGAACGCTAAGAGTGTCGCCGCTGATGACGCGGGCGCGGTCTTCGTAGCGGCATTTGGCAATGTTGCGACGAAGCACGGCAAGAGCCTGGGGATCGGTTTCGATGAAAACAGCCTGACGGGCGCCTCGGCTGAGTGCTTCTAAACCAAGGGCGCCAGTACCAGCAAAGGCATCAAGAACAACCGTATCGCTGTCGATGTCCATTTGCAGAATGTTAAACAATCCTTCTTTGACACGATCGGCGGTTGGTCGAGTGTTGAGCCCGGGAACAGCTTCAAGCTTGGCGCCTCGGCGCTCTCCTGCGATGATTCTCATAAGTAGTCTCCTTTATGGTACGATTTTGCGTTCAATGTCCTGGATCATTTCCCGCGCACCGTCGGTGAGCGGTTCGCCAGCACAATCTCGGGCAATGGTTTCAGCGAGGGCCAGTTCTTCCTGGTGAAAGCCCGGACGAGCAAGGCGGAACAAGCCCTGTCCATGCTGTCGCAGGCCGAGCAGCTCGCCGGGGCCGCGCTGGCGCAAGTCTTCTTCGGCGATTTCAAAACCACTGGACGTGGTAGCCATGAGCTTGAGACGGGCCTGGCTCTCCTCGGAGCGGGCGTCGCTGACAAGGATGCAGTAACTTTTTTCGCTGCCGCGGCCAACGCGTCCGCGCAGCTGGTGCAGCTGGGCTAAGCCGAACCGTTCCGCGTTCATAATGACCATGATGGTGGCGTTTGGAATATCCACGCCGACTTCGATAACGGTCGTGGATACGAGAACGTCGATGAGCTGGTCGCGGAACTGCTGCATGATGGCCTCTTTTTCATCGGGGCGCATGCGGCCGTGAAGCAAGCCAACGGTCCATTGACGAAAAACATCGCTTTGCAGCTGCTCGGCAAGGGACATGGCATTTTCCAGATCGATCTTTTCCGATTCTTCAACGAGGGGGCAGACGATAAAGGCTTGCCGCCCTCGCCCAAGTTCTTCTTTGATGAAGCCATACATAGCCGCCAAGCGCGGCGAATTGATCCACATGGTCTGGACTTTCTGGCGATTCTTTGGCATTTCATCAATGACAGTGAGGGTCAGATCGCCATAAACAGTGAGCGCCAGAGAACGCGGAATCGGCGTGGCGGTGGTAATGAGCAGATCGGGATGGCTGCCCTTGCGTTCGAGAGCTTCGCGCTGACGTACACCAAAGCGGTGCTGTTCGTCAATGACAACAACGCTGAGACTTTGGAACTGCACCGGATCTTCAATGAGCGCGTGCGTACCAACGACACAGTGAATGCTGCCATCGGCGAGACCAGCGAGGATGGCTTCTTTCTCGCGCTTCTTCATCTGGCCAGTGAGCAATGCCACATTCACCCCCAACGGCGCAAAAGCAGCCATGGCTCCAGCATAATGCTGCCGCGCCAGCACTTCCGTTGGCGCCATGAGCGCAGCCTGATGGCCATTAGAGACGGCAACGAGCATGGCGTAAAAGGCAACATTGGTTTTGCCGCTGCCAACATCCCCCTGAAGCAGGCGGTGCATTTGCTGGGTCGACTGCATGTCGTGCACGATGGCAGCAATGGCACGCTGCTGAGCGCCGGTCAATTCATACGGCAAAGCAGCCACGAAGGCGTCCGCCAGAAGCGGCGGTTCCGTATGCGCAACCCCCTGCTGCGAACGATTGCGAGAGAGCGCACCCCAAAGCGTGAGCGCAAGAAATTCATACACAACAAGGTCATGAAAGGCGCGTTCGGCCTCAGCCATGCTGGCTGGACGATGAATCATACGAACGGCCTCGCGGTAGGTCAAAACGCCGTGTCGTTCGGCTTGCTCCGCTGTCAGTGGTTCGGCAAGCTCGGGCAGCGCCTTCAAAGCGGCGTCGCTGAGATGAAGCATATCGACTTTACCGATGCCTTCTGTTAAACTATACACAGGATGCACGGTCAACAATTTCTGCAACTGTGCCTCATTTTTTATGAACTGATGCTCTTGCACAGAAAGTTCCATGCTGTAATTGCTATTGACGCGTCCATAAACCAGTATGCGCACATTGGGATATAAGTATTTTTCCATCTGATAACGGCCAAACCAGGTGGCGACAATTTCACCCTGGCGGCCTTCGAGCACAGCCTTCACCACTTTCACATTTCGGCGGCTGGTGTTCGATACATCCACATGGGTCACACGCCCAACAAAGACCGCCGTATCTCGGCCGCGCCATTCGCTGACTGGCAGCAGCTGACTCCAATCGTCGTAACGAAACGGATACAGCTGCAGGACGTCTCGCAGCGTATGAATGCCCATGCCTTCCAGTAAACGCTGTTTTTTCGGACCGATGCCTTTGACGGTGCCCGGCCCATCGCTTAAATGCGTCATATACTCACCCCTATTCATCTCGGAGGTAAAACATGAAACAATATACCACTTTTTTATTCGATTTTGACGGCACGCTGCTCGACAGCAACCACCATGTCATCCATTGCTTCCAGCAGGCTTTTCGGGAAGTGCGCGGCATTGAACTGCCAGAAAAAACCATCACAGCCACCTTCGGCATTCCGCTGGCGCAGGCACTGGTGGATCTCGACCCTGAGCATGCCGACGAATTGCTGCGCGTGTACCGCAAACATTCCGATGCCATTGGCCTGAGTCTGCTGAAAGAAATCGAAGGCGCTCGTGACACCTTGCAGGCGCTGCACGATGCCGGCTGCATCAACGCCATTGTAACATCGAAGAAAGAAGAAAATGCCCGCACCCAGATGGCCCACATCGGCATCAGCGATCTGATCGACATTCTTGTGGGGCCGGAAAAAACCACCGCTCACAAGCCAGATCCGGCGCCAGTGCTCTACACCCTGGACGCGCTGGGCGTCAGCGCCGACGACTGTTTGATGATTGGGGACAGCCCTAACGATATTTTATGTGGAAAAAACGCCCACGTGGATACCGCGGGCGTTCGTTTCACAGCAGTGGATCTTGATAGCCTTTTGGCCACCCAGCCCACTTACATGATTTCACATTTATCAGAATTGCTGCCTCTGGCCAAACACCGCTGAATCAATATTTCTTGAGCAGCGCTTCATAGACCGGCGCTGGCACAAAATCGCGAATGTCGCCGTTGAGACTGGCAATGTTGCGAATCATGCTGGAACTTACCATAGAAAATTCGCCGTCGGCAGTGAAAAATACGGTTTCAATGTTCGGATTCAGATGGCGGTTAAAAGAAGCCATCTGCATTTCATATTCAAAATCGGAGATCACACGCAGGCCGCGCACAATGGCCACCGCGCCTCTTGACTGTGCGTAGTCCACCAGCAGACCGGTGAATTTTTCTGCCTCAACATTTTCCAGATCCGCCACACTTTTCTTGACCAGCGCCACGCGCTCTTCCACGTCAAAAAGAGTGTTTTTATAGGTTTCCTCGGCCACGGCAATGTAAACCTTGTCAAACAGACCAATGGCACGTTTGATAATGGACATATGGCCGTTGGTGATTGGGTCAAAAGTTCCTGAGTAAACTGCAATTTTCATTTATTTCTTTTCCTCTTTATTTCAATTTTATCGCTGCACTTGGTGCAAAATCGGCTGTCTGCCTGCTCGGCAGGCAGTTTTTTTATAGCAGCATCAGCCTTGCTGCACAATTTTAACATTGATGTTTTCAGCGCCAAAACTGTCGCGCAATCGCGACCAGAGTGCCGGATCATCGTTCACCCAATAGCGCTCATTCAAAAGCATGCCACGGTGATCGGCCATGTAATAGAAAAACACCGGCACATCGCCGCGCGGTTCCCGCGACAGAAACTGCAGCACAGCTTCCTCATCGTAAAACAAAGAATCGGCGATTTTCACAAACACCCGCACTGGCGCCTTGGCAGGGTCCACGGTGTTGAGACGCAGCGGCTCGATGGATTCGGCAAAGATTTTCTTTTCATCGTCCTGAATGCTGACACGACCAACGACCTTGCAAATGTTGTTTTCCTCCAGCTGGCTGCGCACCTGCGGCAAAGTCCGTGGAAAAATCAGGAGATCAATGTCGCCTTCACGGTCGCTGAGCGATGCATAAGCCATGAGGTCGCCTTTTTTTGTGGTCTGCATACGAATGCCTGACAAAATCCCACAAAGAGTGACACTGACGTTGTCCAGCTTTTCGCTGATTTCACCGATGCTGCAATCAGCGATCTGCTTGATCTGCTCCTCCACACTGTCCAGCGGATGGCCGCTGACGTAGATACCGAGCAGCTCTTTTTCATAGCGCAAGCGCTCGTTCGTGTCGAACTCTTCGTTGTTGGGAATCTCTACGGTCACTTCGTTAAGTGCTGGTGCGTCCACAAAATCAAAGAGCGACATCTGATTGGAGTTGCGGCTTTTCTGCAGCTGCTGCGCCTGAGCCACACATTCGTCGAGTACTGCGAGCAGACCGCGGGTTCCTTGCCCCAGCGAATCGAAAGCCCCGCATTTTATGAGCGCTTCGATGACACGCTTGTTGAGCGTGCCGCCAATTTCTGCACGGGTGCAGAAATCCTGGAAGGATGTAAATGGCGCTTCGGCCCGCGCTTCACAAATCATGTCCACCGGATGCTGGCCCACGCCTTTGATGGCGCTCATGCCGAAACGAATCCCTTCATCCGTTGCCGTAAAGTTGGCACCACTGGCGTTGATGTCCGGCGGCAGCACCGGAATGCCCAAGCGGCGGCACTCATTAATATAAAACGTCACCTTATCAAGACGATCAATGAACGAATTCAGCGTTTCTGCCATGAATTCCTTCGGATAATGGCATTTGAGCCAGGCGGTCTGGAACGCCAACAAACCATAGGCGGCGCTGTGGCTCTTGTTGAAGCCGTAGCCAGCAAAATACTCGATGAGCTCAAAGATTTTCTGCGCTGTTTCGGCAGAGGTGCCGCCTTTTTGCGCCCCTTCAATAAACTGGGTTTTATAGCCGGCAATAATCTCCGGCTTTTTCTTCCCCATGGCACGGCGCAGCATGTCTGCTTCGCCGAGGGTGAAACCAGAAAGCGCCGAAGCAATCTGCATGACCTGTTCCTGGTAGAGAATGACGCCATAAGTGGTATTGAGAATCGGCTCCAGCTTCGGATCAAGATAAGTGATGGCCTGCTCACCATGCTTGCGGGCGATAAAGTCTTCGACCATGCCGCTTCCGAGCGGACCAGGGCGATAGAGCGCCACCAACGCGATGATGTCTTCCAAGTTGTTCGGCTGCAGCTCCTTGAGCACGGCACGCAGACCGGTGCCTTCAAGCTGGAACACGCCAATGGAATCACCCACCGACAGCATTTGATACGTTTCCGGATCGTCGTCTGGAATGGTGTTGAAATCAACCTCCACACCATAGCGTGCGCGAATGGATTCGATGGTTTTGTTCACCACCGTCAAGGTGCGCAGACCGAGAAAGTCCATTTTCAAGAGACCAATGGATTCCACGTCGTCCTTCGGATACTGGGTGATGATCGCATCTTCCTTCGTTTTCTGCAGCGGCAGATAATAGTCGGCAGGTTCGGCCGAGATGACCACGCCGGCAGCGTGAACGCCAGCGTTGCGTGGCAAACCTTCCAGACTTTTCGCCATCTGAATCATACGAGCAATGCTTTCATCGCTATCGATCAGTTCTCGCAATTCGTCCGACGCACTGATGGCCTTGTCCAGTGTAATGCCAAGCTCATTCGGAATCAGCTTCGTAACCTTGTTGACCACCGACAGCGGCACATTCATGACGCGCCCAACGTCGCGCACCGCGCCCTTTGCCAGCATGCTGTTGAAAGTAATAATCTGCGTCACATGATCGGCACCATAGCGGCGTGCCACATAATCAATCACTTCACCGCGGCGTTCATAACAGAAGTCAATATCGATATCCGGCATGCTGACGCGTTCCGGATTGAGAAAACGTTCAAAGAGCAGCTGATACTTCAACGGATCAATGTCAGTGATGCCCAGCAAATAACTGACGATGCTGCCTGCCGCCGAGCCTCTCCCTGGCCCGACAAAAATACCATGACTCTTGGCATAATTGACAAAATCCCAGACAATCAAAAAGTAGGTATTGTACCCCATTTTGTCAATGACGCCAAGCTCGTAGTCCAGGCGCTCATAGACACTGGCATCCGCCTCTGGATAACGGCGGCGAACCCCTTCTTCGCAAAGGCTGCGCAGATACGCTTTATGGTCCATGCCCTCCGGCGTGTCAAAGTTCGGCATGAAATGATGGTCGAGAGTGAAGTCAAAGTTGCATTTTTCCGCAACGCGCACCGTTTCATCCAACGCTTCGGCATCATCAGGCAGCATGCGCAGCATTTCTTCGTAGCTCTTGAAATAATATTCACGCCCGCTGAAGCGCATGCGATCTTCGGCATCAAGGGTGGTTGCTGTCTGAATGCAGAGCATCACGTCCTGCACGTCTGCATCTTCGGCACGAACATAGTGGTTATCGTTGGTAGCAACCATCTTGATCCCCAGCTCTTGACTCAATACATGCAGACCGTCGTTGACCTTAACCTGCTCTGGAATGCCATGATTCTGCAGTTCGAAATAATAATCCTCACCGAACAGGTTCTGATACCAGGTCGCTGCTTCACGCGCCGCTTCCATGTCATCGTTCATGAGACAGCGCGGCACTTCGCCGCCCAAGCAGGCACTCATTGCAATCAGCCCCTCGTGGTGCTGACTGAGAATCTCGCGGTCCACACGCGGATGATAGTAGAAGCCTTCCAGAGAACTCATCGTCACGAGCTTACAAAGGTTGCGATAGCCAACCTCATTTTTCACCAAAAGAATCAAATGATATGGGGATGCATCCCGCTTATTTTCCTTATCAAATCTGGTGCGCGGTGCAACATACACTTCGCAGCCAATAATGGGCTTGATGCCCGCCTTTTTGCAAGCACGATAAAACTCCACGGCCCCATACATGACACCGTGGTCGGTGATGGCCAGTGCCGGCATTCCCAATTCGGCGGCACGCGCCACTTCGTCGGAAATGCGTCCGGCACCGTCCAATAAGCTATAGGCAGTATGGTTGTGCAAATGAACAAACGGCTTCATAGCAACCCCCATCAATTTTCACGGATCAATAAATCGACCTCACTATTGGCGACCAGTCGGCCATCAACGGTTTCGATCCGAACGGATGCATGATGATGACCATTGTACTCTGAAAGCAGCGGCAGCAGATACACTTCTTCGTCGGCACCGATGTCCTGGAAGAAACGTGTCGACACCTGGAACGCCTGGCCTTGCAGATTTTTCACAACACGCAGGGCAATGACCGCCGCATTGGCACTGAAAATGTTGCAGGTCCCAAGGCTCAAAGAGCCGTATTCGTCCAGCATATAAGGAATGATGCGGCCAGAAAGGATGACATCCGGCTCGCGTGCCACCAAGGAAAAACCGCTCATGCAAATGTTGTCGGACGTGTCGCCAAGGTGCGGCTGTTTTTGAATGGTTTGCTGCGCTTCGATGAAATCCTTGAGGCTGACGACACCGATCAGAGTATTGTCGGCGTCCACAACCGGAACCAGTTCTACCTGCTCCAACACCAGCAGCCGCCCAAGGTAGCTCACCAGCGTATCGCTGTGAACCACCACCGGGTTTGGCGTCATCACTTCTTCCACATAAGCGGATTGTGGTTCGCCAGTAACATCGTAAGCGGTGACCATCCCTTCCAACTTACCATCGGCATTAACCACCGGGAATTCACGATGACCGGTCTGCAGACTCAGCGCCTGCCAGTCGCTGATGGTATCAATCGGCTGCAAAACATACGGATCGGTGGTCATAATGTCCGCAATCGTTACCAGTTCACGCTGCTGCACACTGCCGAGAATGGCCTGATTGATGGCAATGATGGCATCAAAAATGTCGTATGGCGTTGAAATCACGACAATTTTCTCCGACAGCGATGCCAGACGGTTTTTCGCCGCAATGCCGCTGTTGCCGGTCAGCATCACAGGCAAATTATGACTGTAGACATAGTCCATCAGTTCTTTGCTGTATTCCCCAATGATCATCGTTGACGGCAGCGGTTTCTTTTCCCGCAAATGCGCCACGCTGCTGGCCACAAAAAAGGCCTTTGGGGCCACATCGCTTTTATCCGCGCCATGCAGCAGCTGCCCTTCAACAATATTGGCCAATTCTCGATAGGTCAGCGAATCAATGGAACGCTCCTTTTCCTGTTCAATTCGGATCGTTCCTACTTTAGGAATGGAAGAAACGAGTCCCTGGTTTTCTGCGTCCTTGATGGCGCGGTATACCGTACCTTCGCTGATGTTCATCTGACGCGCCAACTGGCGCACAGACACCTTTTCGCCAACTTCCAGGCTTTCGATGTATTCAATGACGATGTCATGTTTGGTCTTTTGCATGTTCTTCCTCCTTTGCCAACGCTGTATCTCTGCTGCTACAACGCAAAAAAGCCTTTGCCAAACAGACAAAGGCTGCATCTTATTAGTAAGAATGAAAGCTGATGTCAGGCTGATGCATCCATCGGCCTGCTGTCATACGATCAGTCTTCGTCCAGTTCATCATCGAGGACGAGCTCGTCATCTTCCACTTCTTCATACTCGTCTTCTTTTCCAATGACTGCAACAACAGCGTCACAGTTTGGACAGAGGACTTCTACAGGTTCATCATAGCTGCCCTGATAATAGCCAACCGTTTCACCACAAACAGGGCATTCTGTTTCTACGAAAATGTCATCATCGTCAAAATCAACATCATCGTCATCGTCAAACTCGTCAAAGACAAATTCTTCGACATCGCCGAGATCTTCGTCAATGGCTTCTGCATATTCGGTTAATTCATGCACATACTCTTCGAGTGACTCAATTTCTTCTGCCATATCGTTGATGCAAGCCAGCAGAGCTTTGACAAAATCGCCTTTTTCAGCGTCTTCGGTCAATCCTTTGCCTTCTGCCAAACCTCTCAGATAAGCTGCATGCTGTGATAAATCCATTTTCTTGAAACCCCTTTCGGTCTTCTATATAAGCAGTTACGCTCTTTCGATGTATTGACCAGTACGTGTATCAATGCGAAGCACATCACCGGTGTTAACGAAGAATGGTACGTTAACAACGACGCCAGTTTCCATTGTTGCTGGCTTGGTACCACCAGACTGGGTATCGCCCTTGATCCCTGGTTCGGTTTCGGTAACAGTCAATTCTACAGTGTTTGGCAGTTCAACGCCAAGAATGTCGCCATTGTAGCTGTTGATCTGGCAATCCATGTTTTCCTTCAGGAACTTTTCGCCGCCCTGCAACTGGTCGCCAGTCAGGCTAACCTGTTCGTAGGTGTTGTTGTCCATGAAGACATAGTTTTCGCCATCAAAATACAGATACTGCATCATAGCGCGATCAATGGTAGCCTTTGGCAGTTTTTCGCCGCCACGGAAGGTCAATTCGGTGGTAGCACCGGTCTTCAGGTTTTTCAGTTTTGTGCGAACGAAAGCAGCACCTTTCCCTGGTTTTACATGCTGAAATTCAAGTACTTGACATGGTGCACCATTGTATTCGATGGTAACACCTGGTCTGAAATCATTGGATGAAATCATGCGTTAAACTCCTCCTAAAAAATAACGTGTCTAATTTATTATACAGTAGGTTGCCGAGAATATCAACATTTCCGCGCAATCAAACGATGATAAGCTCTTTCGGAGATTGTGCGAGATTGTCGTACCCCTCTGGCGTCAATACCACTAAGTCTTCAATGCGTACGCCGCCAATACCAGGCACATAGAGCCCGGGCTCTACACTGATGACGGTACCGGCTGGGA
>OGRU01000585.1_pt1 | contig 33546 bp, 30 predicted proteins | sample 1553541 | NCBI WGS metagenome assembly OGRU01 (sample SAMEA2580068, study PRJEB22360) | human gut metagenome | biome: human gut; feature: human-associated habitat; material: faeces | place: Denmark | collected 2008/2010
GGACTACTACATAATTTAAAAGTCGTTCATATGCTCTCATAATCAAACCTCTTTTCATTAACATTTCTTATCCGAGTATAGCATTTTGCAGGTGAATATGCAATTGTGGCAGCAGGTTCTCTTTTGGGTGTGGCATTGCATAAAGGAACTTCTTTTCCGGTCGGAAAGGTAGAGTTTATGGATCTTTATCCATTGACATTTCAGGAATTTTTGTGCGCATTAGGAGAGGAACGCTTCGTAAATATTCTTCAGGGAACGGATACCGATATGGTGACAACATTCAAATCTAAATATATAGACCGATTACGCGAATATTATTATGTAGGTGGCATGCCGGAAGTAGTACAGACGTATGTAGAAACGAAGGATTTTAATCAGGTCAGAGAGATACAGAAGAACCTGTTGAATTATTATCAACAGGATTTTTCAAAACACGCCGAGACTTCATTGGTTCCAAGACTGAATCTTGTATGGAATTCGATTCCGATGCAGCTGGCGAAGAAAAATAAAAAATATATCTATGGACAGGCGAGAAAAGGATCAAGGGCAAAAGATTTTGAGCTGGCAATACAATGGCTTTTAGACTGTGGACTGATTCATAAGGTACAAAGAGCAGGGAAGAACTTCGATTATTCCGTTGGAAGTGAAAGCGGAGGAAAATTTGAGGGCAAAAAGCCTGAAAGCGTTCTGTGAAAAATATAAGCCTAAATATGCCGTAAGAACGTCAATGTCAGATTACCGGGAACAGGAATGGATGACAAATATTCCTTTGTATAATATCGACAGGATCAAAGAATATCTGGAACAATAAAAAGCTGAAAATATGAAAAATTATGGAAATCTATAAGGACTGAAAAATAAAAAATTGCACAAAACAAAGAAAAAAGTTTGAAAAACAGCAAAAATATTGATCAAAAAAGATGCGATTTTGGTTAATCTTGATAATCCATGAGTGTTATAATACAGCTGTAACAAGGAAATAGGTACTTTACCAGAAGTCAGTGATTGGAGGAAAAGATAAATGAATACTTTAAAAGCTGAAAAAAGAAACATGCAGACAAAAGCCAAAAAACTCAGAAGAGAAGGTTATGTAACCGGCAATGTATTCGGACGTGAGATTGAAGGCTCCATTCCGGTACAGATGACACAGAAAGAAGCGGAAAAGTTCCTGAAAGCTAATGGCAAAGGAAGCCAGATCATGTTGGATTTGGACGGAGAGCAGATGGATGTGCTGGTAAAAGAAGTCGATTATGATTCTATGGGTTCAAAAGTACTTGAAATAGATTTTCAGGCACTGGTAAGTGGAGAAATGGTACATTCCGTAGCAGAAGTAGTTTTGCTGAATCATGAGAAAGTGCTGGATGGAATCCTGCAGCAGAAGCTGGAAGAGATTTCCTACAAGGCATTGCCTGCAGCACTGGTAGACAGAGTAGAGATCGACGTAGAGTCGATGAAGATTGGTGATGTAGTTCTGGTAAAGGATCTTGCGATCGCATCCAATCCGGATATTGACCTGATGACAGATCCGGAAGCAGTTGTTGTCACGGTTACAAGAGCCCACAATGCTCCTGAAGAAGAAACAGAGGAAACAGATGCAGATGCAACAGCAGATACCAAAAAGGATGCTGCAAAGAAAGAAGAAAAGTAATACAGATAAGCTGTAAAAGAAAAAAGGGCGTCTCCTTATGCGGCGGTGACGTAAGAAAACATTTATGTAGAAGTCGGTGTAGTGTTATGCTACACCGGCTTTCGCTATTTTTTGGGCTGCTTGGGATTGTTCCCTTGCTTCCTCAAAATCAAATGCACCAATGAAATTGTAAACGATCTGGATGTCACGAACCTTTATGCGTGGTTCGTTTTCGTCGGGCGTGTAGACATCAGAAATGTAAATCTTTTCGACGAACTCCCGCAGAATACTTGCGTCAAGCTGGGTCATATCGGTGTATTTTTTGACCGCAGCAATGAAATGTTTGACGTTAATTTTCTGCTTCTCCTGCTGCTTCACGTCCTGACGCAGATTTTCCACCATCGTCTTTAGATTGGCCTGCTCCTGCTCGTAGTCGTGGGACAATTTGATAAACCGTTCATCGGACAGTTTGCCGGAAATGTTATCCTCATACAGTCGTTTGAAAATAACGTCCAGTTCCGCTATCCGTTTTTCAGCTTGGGCTAACACATCCTTTTTCTGTGCCAGCTCCTTATCACGCTCCCGCAGGTCACGGTCTGCTGCCCGCTGTATAAAATCGTCCTCAAACTGTGATACATACGCAATGGCCTCTCGGAGATTTCTCAAAACGATTTCTTCAAGGACAACGCGACGGATGGAATGTGTCGTGCAAAGGGTACGGTCTTTGCGATAAGTAGAGCAAATGTAGTATTCCTGTTCCGGCTTAAAATTGTTAGCCCGGCACAGGTACATCTTGCCTCCGCAATCAGAGCAGAACAGCAGGCCAGAGAACATACCCATTTCTCCCATCTTGGTAGGGCGGCGTCGTCCCTGACGAATATTTTGAACAATCAGAAAAACACTTTCCTCAATGATAGGTTCTTGGGTGTTCTCAAAAATCACCCATTCAGAGGGGTCATTCCACAGCTTCTTTTTGCTCTTGAACGATTGCTTGGTGGTCTTGAAGTTGACCGTGTGGCCTAAATACTCAACACGCTCCAACATACGGGAAACCGTTTCATTTGTCCATTTATACTGGTCTGCCGTTGACTTATTGGAAACTGGCAGTCCTTTTTCCCTCGCGTAAGCAGTAGGATTTAAGACTTTGTTTGTCCGCAGCCATTTGGCGATCTGGGTAGGCCCCATGCCGTCCACACACAGCGAAAATATCTTCTGGACAACAGCAGCAGCTTCTTCATCCACAATCCATTTTTTCTTGTCCTCTGGGTCTTTCTTATACCCATAAGGCGGGATGGTGGTAAGGTGTTCGCCGGAGCGTCCTTTGGATTGCCACGTTGCACGAATTTTCTTGCTGGTGTCCTTGGCGTACATCTCATTGAACACGTTACGGATAGCGGTAAACTCGCTGTCCCCGCGTACACTATCCACGCCGTCATTCACCGCAATGAAGTGGACGCCGTATTCCGGGAACAGCATTTCCGTATACATACCCACTTGGAGATAATTACGGCCAAATCGGGACATATCTTTGACAATAACCCGCTTGATCTTTCCAGCCTTTATATCAGCAAGCATCCGCTGGAAGCCGGGCCGGTTGAAATTCGTCCCGGAGTACCCGTCGTCCTCATCATAGTGGCGGATAGCTGTATAGCCGTGGTCGCGGCAATATTTTTCCAGAATTTTTTTCTGGTTGACAATACTGTTGCTCTCGCCCTCTAATTTATCCTCTTGGGACAAACGCTCATAGCAGGCGGTAATACCATCGGTTTCATCCTCCTGCGGTTGATTTTTGACGTAGAATTGCAGCACTGTATTTTGGATAGCAGCACGGGTTTCTGCCCGCAAAGGACTGGTATTGACAACACGCTGAAATGAACTGACAGGTGTAATATCATGGTTCATCATTTCTGCTCACCGCCTTTCTCAAAAGAACGGACAAGCGTAGAATAGATGTTGCAGCCTGCCAACAAGTCGCTGCCCTCCGTGATGGAGATAACCGACGCACCGTATTCTGCGGCGTTCTCCATGAATTGCAAGGTATCAAGCATATTCCGGGAAAGCCGGTCAATGCTGCTCACAACCACCGTATGAATCCGTTGGTCGTGGATGTGCGCCTGCAATTTCTGAAAGCTCGGACGGTCTGGGTTTGTCCCCGAAAAACCGTCATCTGCATACAGGATATAGCTGTCAATACTGTGTTGCTGTGCGTAATGCAGCAGTTGGTACATTTGATTGTCAAGGTACAGGTTTGTATCATCATTTTTCCGTGCTGCACGATAATACAGTGCAGTCACCATTTCCGGCTGTTTATTCATATTTTGCCTCCTATTCCGCAGCCGGAAAACGAGGCATTGATACGGTATTATTGTACCATACCATGCCCCGTTTGTCTGCATATAAGTTATGAAAAAAGCCTTATTTTTCGGCTCTTTGTTTACTTAAATCATTTTGAATAAGACGATTGATTTTCGTTACTGCGTTTTCAGTGGCCCCGTCTTTCACGGTGGCCCTGACAATATAGCGAACGCCTCCGATCTCGTACTGGCGTACTACGGGGGCGTTAGTTTTCTGATTTAATGCCGTATTCATACGGTCAAATCCCCCCTTCGCTTATACTGGTTTTTCATAGGAAGTGGGCATAAAACGGACGGCTGATGGCATCAGCTCCACAGGAATTTCACCTCGGCCCATGCTTGTGGGTGCGCCGCGCAATGCTGTGTGGGCGTTCAACGCGGGAGTATCGTTAGCGTATGTGCCGCTGCTTATGAGCTGCCAACTCTCGATGTAGATGGTTCTCGCTCACTCATGGAACATGAGGTCATAGCGCATCCACCGACGCGGAACATACAGAATGTGTCCGTTGCCCTATACTGCGCCGATGGCCTCCCATCGGGCTTTCTTTTTCAAGGTGCTGCAAGCGGCCCGCAGCAGAAGGAAAAAACAGGGAAAGGGTTAAGCTGTTTCAACCTCCGGGGGCCGGTTCGTCACGGTATCGTGACGATGGAAGAAATGAGCTTGATTTCCAGACGGCGCTTCATGTACTCGTCCACGCACACATGAGGCTGGCCGTATTCGTCGTAAAGCGTCCGGGTACATAACTTGTTGATGTAACCCTCGTAGTACCGCAATACTCGTTCCACGGCCTCGGCATCACCGGCGCGGGCGGCCTTGATCACCGAAAGGGGTAAAAGCTCAATGCCTTTGTAGTTGGGATTTTTCATCCGCGTCTAACCTCCCTCCGGCATCAACGCCATCAATTTTGTTCGCAGCTCTTTCAGCGTTTTAGTCCTGTGCCGCTGGACGGCACTTCTGGACATTCCCATGAGTGCGCCGATCTCGCCGTCTGCCAGTTCCAAAACACAGTGCAAAATCAAAATGCTCTGCGCCTGCTGGGGTAGCTCGGCAAATGCGGCGGCCACAAGCTCGTTGTCGATATGTAAATCATAGCCGTGCGACGAAAACACAAAATCGTCGCTGGGGTAATGATCTACGGTGTAGAGCTTGTCCAATTCTGCCTGCGGGAGAACGCTGAACGACGTTTCACGGTCGCGCTGGCGTTTCATATCCCGGTGGTAGTTTCGGGCCTCATTTCGCAGTACGGTTTTGCAGAAAGCATCAAACCGGCACTGTTCGCCATAGTCGCGGGGGATAGCTTCCATCTTCTCACCCCCTTTCTGTGGGGGATGTGGTGGTTCTGTCCCTTTCCGCCAACATGACACCAGACAGGCCCATTGCTGCCCGCTGAACGCCACCTTTTTGAGAATTTTTGAAAAAATTTTTCAGGTATGGACGGGCAACATAAAACAACAAAAAACGCCCGGCAGGTCGTAAAAGGCCTGCTGGGCGCAGAAATGTTTTATAAGGACGATTGTTTACATGGTATAGTTCATATCCAAAGCCGGACGGCTCCGATGGAGGGGCTATGCTTTTTTTAACTGGTGCAGGTCATGAGGGCTATTAAAAAGCAAAATGGACACAGCGATACCTCCTTGGATACCGCCGTGTCCTCAAAAAAGGGCGACTTTAACACACCCTCCGTAAATCCAATTTTTCAAAAGGAAAACGGCGGCTTTGATTTTCGTATTTCAAAGCCGCCGCGTTTTGGCTTCGCGCAAATCTGCTGTTAGCGGCTTTGTGCGAATTTACTTATGAAACTTGATGTTTAGCAAATGCTCTTCGAGAAACAAATATACCAATTCCCAAGAAGATGAGCGATACCGGGACTGCCCATACAGCATATAGCATACCGTTGCTCATTTGTTCTACCGACATAAGGGAAATAGCTTGTGTTTGATACAGCGGCAGAAGTCCAATATACCGAAACAACGGATTTGTTTCAGAGACAGGCAGCAAAACAGGGAAAAGATAAATCGCCGCAGAAGCTACTAAAGCCACAATTTGTTTTTTGCTGATAGCAGACAGGAGCAGAGTAATTCCCATTACGCTGATCGTTCCTGTAAAAGCCAAAAGAATTTGGTATTTGAGTAATGTCCCGCAGGTGATGTTAAAAGGAATAAATCCCTCAACATACTCTATGGGCGCAAAAAGAATACTGCAATCCAATCCCGATTTCCCATAAAACATATAAGCAAGGATTAGATTGAAAGCTACAATCAATGCGGTAGAAAAAATAGTGGCAAAGATACTCGAAACAATCTTTGCGGTCGTGCATTTGGTTTTTCCGTATTTACTTGTCAAAATGATGTTGTCCACGCCCTCATACTCGCCGGAAAAAACCGGGGCAATCATTATTACTATTGCCAACGATAGGACAATAAAAATCTTTACCATGTTTTGACTTGTGGAAAGCCACCCATCAGTATAGCCAATCTTAATTTCTTCATCACCAAACACATCAGAAACACTTAACCCATTCCAATTTCCATTCATATCAGAAAATCGGGCAAAAGCTGCTGATTGCATGGCGTTTTGGTAAAGATAAGCTGCGTTCATTCCATGCAAATCGGATTTGGGTGCAAAGTCATTCATCATTTGCTGTACTTTTTCGTCTGTTAAAATCCCCTCGTATTTTGCTGCAATCTCTTTGTCGATTTCTACTGCCGTTTTTCCTGTTCCCCCGTCACTTTTTCCGTCAAACGCATACTTGTTTTGGTAGGTGGAAAAACCAAAAAGAACAGATAAAAGCAGTATCGCAATTAAAGCAATTTCTGTTAGTTTTTTTGAAAATATTTTCCGTAGTTCAAAATGAATTAGTATTCTCATTCCTCTGTTTCTCCTTTGAAATAGAATAGGTACAAATCTTCCAAATTAGGTTGCACCCGTACCGCATTTTCCATAGGTGGGCGGTCTGCAATTATTCGCAGTATAGTTTGATTATTGTCTGTGTTCCGCAGATTGCTTGTATTGTAGGTGGCGGCATATTTTTCTGCGTAAGCAGTCGGTACAAGACATTCCCATACTTGACCGTTAATTTCGGAAGTGATCTCTTGCGGCTTTCCAAAGTGAACAATCTGCCCGGACTTCATCATCACAATTTCTTCTGCAATAAACTCAACATCAGAAACAATGTGGGTAGATAAGATCACAATACGGTCTTTTGAAAAAGCACTTATTAAATTGCGAAAGCGGACACGCTCTTTAGGGTCAAGTCCTGCGGTCGGCTCGTCCAAAATCAAAATGCGGGGATCATTTAGCATTGCCTGTGCAATTCCTAAACGCTGTTTCATGCCGCCGGAAAAGGTTTTGATTTTATGATTACTCTCTGCTGATAAGGCCACCGCTTCAAGCAAATCTTTTGATTTCTTTCGTGCAGTTCTTTCGTTCAACCCTTTCAGCGCAGCAACATACAGCAGAAAATCAAGTGCTGTAAAATCGGGATAGTAACCGAAATTTTGTGGCAAATATCCCAAGAGATTTCTGTACTGCTCACCAAGTCCTACGATGTTTTTCCCGTTCAACAGAACTTTCCCGGAAGTTGGATTTTGGATATTACAGAGCAGCCGCATAAATGTAGTTTTTCCTGCGCCATTTGCACCCAACAAGCCGTAAACGCCGTTTGATAATGTAATATTCAAATCGTTCACGGCAGTTTTTGAGCCGAATTTTTTTGTCAGCCCAATTGTCTTTAATTCCATATAAAAACTCCTTTCTGCATAGAGAGCAAAAAATACTCTCCATGTATTTTCATGGAGAGTATAAGGGGAAAATATCTACTTTTTATCTACACGATAGTCACTTAATTTTCACGCAGTCTTTGGACAATACTTCCTGCCCCGATTTTTTGATAGATTGTTACCGGGATAACCCCACAAAGGATCAGGGCAAACAGCATATAGAGAACAAACGGAACAACGGGATAATGGAATGTCCCGAACTGCAATGTGTTTCGGACAACGGTAAACAAGAAATAATCAGCAGCGGAGCCAATGGTAAGCGACAAAATCATTGTCGATGCAAAATACCAGAAGCCCTCCCATACAATTAGTTGCTTGACTTGCCGTTTGGTTGCTCCTATTGCCTCCATTGCAGCAAATTCTCTTTGCCGATTCAAGATGTTTGCGCTCATGGTATTGATGAAATTTAAGATACCGATTGAGAAAAGTACCAATGTTAAAAAGGCTGATAACTTCGATATAGAACTCTTGGCCTCAGACAATGATTCTGCCAATTCGATTTTTGAAGTCCGCGAAATGGCAGGAATATCGTCTGTCAACGAAACGACTTGGTTAAGAATACTTTGTTCATATTCGGGGCTGCTGTCTATTTTTATGGAGTAGATAATTGCGTCTGGTTTGTAATCATCAATCACCTTGTTTGAAACTACTAGCCAAGGTGCTGCGCCTCCGTTCATTCCATCCCGCTCTAAAGGAAATTGACCGCCAATCGGCAGTTGAAATTGCTGTTCTATATCCATCACGGAAAAAGAAATGATACTTCCCTGATGTAGTCCACTCCCGTTCATTTCGGTGGTAAGGAGAAAATCACCGCGCTCGAAAGCGTCTATGTCAATCGGGTCTTCCGCAGATTGGTTATAGGAAGCAATTACGCTACTGTCCACACCAACCAACAAGCTCCAAAAGGTCGCGCTGGGATTATCAATCCATACTTGCGGGTCTGTTGACTCCATCCCGCTCGACTGCTCAAACTCCTTTTTGATTTGATACCAGTCCCTATATACCTCATCTGAATAGTATTCATAAATTGGTACGACTTTTGTCATTTCAAAGGATTCCACACCCTCCAGCTCCCGAAGCTGGCTTATCATTTCCGGGGTGAAAGATTGTTCCTCTTGAGGCGAGAAAGCCGCTCTGCTCATTTGATTATACAGAGATATGTCATGTGCCGTGTTATAGTCAATATATTCGTCAATCGACAAGCCGTTTAAGACTGTCATACAAAGCAGGAATGTTATGCTGCTTAAAAAGAAAGTTCCTATTACAAAGCAAGCCTTTTGTGGATGCCGGAACGTATTTTTTAATCCCATCCAGGGCAGCTTGGCGCAATCTGTGGAGCGACTTGTTTTCCACCCTCCACTTTCTTCTACATACCGCAACGCGGCCATCGGTGAAATGGACAGCACTTTTTTTGCGGTCATATAGAAACTTACAAAAATCATTGCACATGAAAACAAAGCTGATACAACAGGAATTGTCCAGTGAAGCTCTGCGTGTGTAAAGCCCGTAAGCAGATTGCCCAGCAACAGCGGGACAACCCATAAGGTCATAGCACAGCCAAAAAGTAAGCCGATGGGGAGCGCCAGTATCAAAATACGGAGCATTCGATAGAAAATTACGCGCTTTAGCTGCTTAGGTGAAGTCCCAAGCGTTTTCAGTACCCCGTAAAACTGCACATCCTTTGTGACGGAAATTGAGTTGATGTTGTAGATGATTAAAAAGCCGTCTATCGCAAAAAACAGTATCACAGCCAATGCAAGCACCAAATCACGAATGGACACTCGCTGTCCTGATAGAACTCTGATACTCTGCTGATCTGTCAACCCAATCTGTCCGGCGATTTGATTCAGGTTTTTTTGAGCACTGCCGGAGACAAAAGAAAATCCGGCAACTTCCGCTGGTAATTGGTGTTCGGATAGTCTTGCTGTTGACAAAAAAACGGCCTGCTTAGATGCTGTATCAATATAGGATGTATCTGTATAGAAGCCAGATAAGTGGAAAGTTTCTTCCTGTACCACATCGTAATCATCCCAACCGATTGATAAAGTGATTTCCGTACCGACAATCGGCTCAATTCCAAATCGTTTTAATAGCCATGTAGACATCATTACTTCATCCGCTTCAGTTGGATAGTGTCCTTCAAAGTCGGATACCAACGGGCTGCTCCAAGTGTCCCAGTTATCAACCGCATAGAGGTCGATGCTAAGTCCAGACTGGCCTATATTTCCAATCAGCCGACCGACCTTGTATGACACATACAGCGGTTTCTGTATCAGATCATTTTCTTCTAACTGTGCAAGCTGCTCCGAGCTTGGATTGGAGAAAATGACGTCCGTGGTTGTTCCAATGCTTTTCAAATCCTGCAAGTTAGAAAAGGCTTGTATGTTAAAAAAGACGCTGCAAGTGGATGTAATCAAAATGATTACAATTATTGCCGCAAAAGCAATAAGCCAGTTGGTAGTGCGGTTTGCTTTGAATGATCGTTGCCCTATCAGTTGGACCGCCATCTGTGCGTCATTTGCGTTTGGTTTTTGCCTCATTGCTTGATCCTCCCATCTTCGATGCGGATGATTCGATCTGCCGTTTTTGCAATAGCATCATTATGGGTAATCATAACAATGGTTTGATGGAACCTAATTCCGGTGGATTTCAAAAGAAAGAGTACATCCTCGCTGGTTTTACTATCCAGATTTCCGGTTGGTTCGTCTGCCAAAATAATTTCAGGTTTCGTGAGCAGGGCGCGGGCAATAGAAACGCGCTGCTGCTGTCCACCCGAAAGGTTATTGGGAAGATTATGGAGTTTGTCTTGCAGGCCAAGGGCGCATACGATTTGTTCCAATAAATCTTTATCAACCCTTCTCCCGTCCAGTTGCACCGGCAGAACAATATTCTCATATACATTCAAAATCGGAATCAGGTTGTAATTTTGAAACACAAAACCGATGTGGCGACGGCGAAATATCGCCATTTGTTCTTCACTCTTATTTGAGAGCTTTTTTCCGCTGATGATGACATCTCCAGAAGTGGGTGTATCAAGACCTCCCATCATGTGCAGCAGGGTAGACTTGCCGGAGCCGGATGTGCCGACAATAGCCACGAACTCCCCCGCGTTGACGGAGAGGTTTACCCCGTCAAGGGCTTTTGTGATATGCTCCCCTTGCTGGTAATGCTTTTTCAAATCAACTGTTTGCAGTATAGGTGCTGCGTTCATAATAGATACCGCCTTTCTTTGATGATATTACGAGTAAAATAAAAAATACTCTCCATGTGTTTTCGTGGAGAGTATAAAAAGGAATTATCTACTTTTTATCTACAAAGAGGAAGATTTGAAAAAAGCAATCACTTTTGCACCGCCTGAAACATTCTCAATTCGCAAATAACCGTCGTGGCGTTCACAAAGTAGCTTGCAGATATAAAGGCCAAGACCGAAATGCTCAAAGTGATCCGTTTCTTCTGTAAAATACGGACTGGTTGCTTTGTGTAAAGTGTTTTTGTCAAATCCCTTTCCGTCATCAGCTATGGAAAGTAGCAAGCCGTTGTCATGCAGCGCGAAAGAGATCGTTATCGTATTGCGGGCATAGCGGACGGCATTTGCAATCAAATTATTACTTACCTGTGTAACAAAATCTGTGTCAATAGATAACCGCGAAACAGGGACGCTATTTTGTAGGCATGGCGTTTTCCCTTTTTTCTTACATACCATTTCCATGCTTTCATACAGGGCAGACAAGAACGGCTGCAAAAGAACGGTCGTATATTCTGGCTGCGTGTCCTCCAAACGCCGCAGATTACTCATGCTGCTTACATAGGTTTCCATACGCAAGATATGCTTTCCCATAGTAACGGCAGTTTCCCGTGTCTGGGGGTTATCGCTTGCTTGCAGCATTTCATTATACCCTTTCAGTACCGTGAGAGGGGTGCGCAGATCGTGAGCAAATGCAGCGTTAAGCTGTTTACGTTCCTCAACCTGTCGCCACATTTCAGTGAAGTTATTTGCAAGGGCAGTCCGCATGATTTCAAAGGAAGTGCATAACTGTCCTAATTCATCTTTGCTGTCATATTCGATTGAAAAATCCAAGTCATTATTAGATATTTTTTCGGACGCTGCCATGAGTTCAGCAAGCGGCTTTTTCAGCTTATTTCTGTAAAACAGCAACGCTGCGGCTATGATACATAATGCGGAATATACGGCTACTGCAATCGTAGGAAATACCTCTAACAAAGCTATCATACGTTCATCATGTTTGGATAGTGGAACGAGTGCATTTCCAATGTAGGCACCGTCGCCTAATTGTTCGCCTTGCTCATTTGTTAAGTAATACTTTTCGCCGGACGGCGGATAAGTTGATCTAATCTTATCGGCAGTTTTATCGCATATCGAAATAGTCATAATTGAAAGCACAAGGGCAAGCATAGCAAAGACTACTACATAAAGTATAAAGCTTTTTCGGAGAGATAAATTTCGTACTGGACGATTTATTTTATCCATTTATACCCACACCCCCAAACTGTTTCAATATATGCTCTGTCTGAATATGCCGCGATTTTTGTTCGTATTCTGCGGATATGTTCAGCAACAACACTGCTGTCCCCCTCGCTGTCATAACCCCAAATACGCTCATATATCCTTTCTTTATCAAAGACTTGTCCCGGATTTTGAGATAACAACTCTATAATATCAAATTCCTTTTTTGCAAACCCAACACGCTTATCAGAAAAAAACAAACATCGCTCCGAATAATCAATCGTCAAATCGCCGGAAAATCTTATTTGTGTTTCAAAGCTGTGTCGAGCTTCGCGCCGTAAGTGAGCGCGTACCCGCGCTTCAAGTTCCATAAGCGAAAAAGGTTTAACAACATAATCATCACCGCCAACGGCAAATCCTTTTACCTTATCGGTATCTTCAATTCGTGCTGTTAAAAAAAGAATAGGACAAGATATGTGATCGCGTATACGCTCGCAAACCTCTAATCCGTCTATTCCGGGCATATTTATATCAAGCAAAATAATATCCGGCTGCCTTTCCACCTGTTTTAGTGCTTCTGTTCCATTTGTGGCAGACAGAATACAGAAACCTTTGCTTTCAAAAAAACTTCCAAGCATTGATACAATATCTATTTCATCATCAACTATCAGTATTTTTGCGCTCATTATACACACCTCCTAACGGGTAAATATAGCACTCAATTTCCAACTATTTATCTACTTTTCTATGAGGCTTTGTTCGGGCATCTGCTGGTTTTTCTGCTTCCTCTGGTATCAGCCACATACGGCTGAACTTTGCCACACCCGGTATTCTGTTTTCTTCACACAGCTTTTGTACCCGACGTTCAGAGATGCCCCACTTTTTCGCCGCTTCCGGTGCAGAAATATATTCAAGCATGGTGTTCAGCCTCCCGAAAAGTATTTACCCAACAATTATATACGGTCAGCCGAATGAAATCAACAAAGAAAATATGAAATATAAAGTTCAACCAGTCCGCATATAGCAACATTCCATGAGCAGACTATGAAATATAGAATGTAAGTGGGTGATGCAATATGGCAAAAATCGAAGATTGCCCCGGTTTTGAAACTTTCGGCGCAGACGTAAAGGCAGCGCGGAAAGCAAAGCATCTCACACGGAAAGACTTGGCGGAAAAGGTAAACATCGAATCCCGGTATCTCGCCAATATTGAGAATGATGGGACGATTCCCAGCCTGCCCGTCGTGATACAGCTTATCAAGATTTGCGGCCTGCCCGTGGAACACTACTTCAATCCAGAAGTCATGCGGGAGGAAAGCGAAGATCGGAAACGTGTCAGCCACAAGCTGAAACTTTGCCCGGAGCAGTATCTACCAATCGTGGAGGGTGCCATTGACGGGGCCTTGAAAATCAAACAGCCAAACGAAGAAACGGAGGGTGAGTAAAACATCCTCTGTTTTCTTTTTATGGGGACGTGCAAGCGCCCTCTATTTTTTTGCACTTTTTTCTGTCCAGAGGTCTATTTTGCGGGTAGTTTTGAAGTTTGGGAACGTCTTGTTAGCGAAGAAACAGTAACGTAGCAAGCATAGGGAGTGTAGCCACAATCCCGAACAAACGGCCCGTCCCGCCCCTGCCGGGCCGCGTCCGTTTTGCTTGTTGGGGAAGTCCCCAAACCCCTTGAATGGAAAGGACGGTGAAACATGGCAAACAGAAAGCGAAAGATCGTGCTGCGCGTTCCCGTGACGCAGGAGGAACGGGAACTGATCGAACAGAAAATGACGCTGCTGCATACGAAGAATTTTTCAGCCTACGCCCGGAAGATGCTCATTGACGGCTATATCGTCAACATGGACACCACCGACATCCGGGCGCAGACCGCCGAGATACAGAAGATCGGCGTCAACGTCAATCAGGTTGCAAAGCGGCTGAACAGTATGGGGCCGGTGTACGCGCAGGACATTGAGGACATAAAGGGGGCGCTGGCGCAGATATGGCAGTTACAAAGATACATCCTATCAAGTCAACGCTGAAAAAGGCCCTGGACTACATCGAAAACCCGGCCAAGACCGACGACAAGCTGCTGGTGTCCTCCTTTGCCTGTTCCTACGAAACGGCGGACATTGAATTTGAAATGCTGCTGGCCCAGGCCATCCAAAAGGGCAACAATCTAGCCCATCACCTGATACAGTCCTTTGCCCCCGGCGAGGCCACGCCGGAACAGGCCCATGAGATCGGGAAACAGCTTGCCGACGAAGTGCTGCAAGGGAAATATCCCTATGTGCTGACTACCCATATAGACAAGGGCCACGTCCATAATCATCTGATTTTTTGTGCCGTGGATATGGTCAATCAGCGCAAGTACATTTCCAACAAACAGAGCTATGCCTACATCCGGCGCACCAGTGATCGGCTGTGCAAGGAAAACGGATTGTCCGTGGTAAAGCCCGGCCAGAGTAAGGGCAAGAGCTACGCCGAATGGGACGCCCAGCGGAAAGGGACAAGCTGGAAAGCGAAGCTCAAAGCAGCCATTGATATTGCCATCCCGCAGGCCAAAGACTTTGACGATTTTCTGCGGCTCATGCAGGCGCAGGGCTATGAGATCAAACCGGGCAAATTTATTTCGTTCCGCGCCCCCGGACAGGAACGCTTCACCCGATGCAAGACGCTGGGTGAAGCCTACACCGAAGAAGCAATCAAAGAGCGTATCAAGGGCCGCGCTATCACAAGGAGGCCGAAAGAACGCAAGGGAATCTCTCTGCGGATTGATTTGGAAAACAGCATCAAGGCCCAGCAGTCGGCGGGCTATGAGAAGTGGGCGAAGCTCCACAACTTGAAGCAGGCCGCAAGGACACTGAATTTCCTGACGGAACATGGAATAGACACTTACCCGGATTTGGAAAACAGAGTGGTCGAGATCACCGCCGCCAGCGACGAGGCCGCCGCTGCCCTGAAAGCTGCGGAACATCGGCGTGCAGATATGGCGGTACTGATAAAGAACGTCACTACCTATAAGCATTTCCGGCCCGTGGCGCTGGAATATCGCAAGGCAGCGGACAAGGGCAAATTCCGGCGTGAGCATGAAAGCACGTTGATTTTGTATGAAGCTGCGGCAAAGGCCCTAAAGGAACAGGGCGTGAAAAAGCTCCCTGATCTGTATGACCTGAAAGCCGAGTACAAGCGGCTGGCCGAAGAAAAAGAACGGTTGTATGAACAGTACGGCGAAGCAAAAAAGCAGATGCAGGAATACGGTATCATCAAGCAAAATGTGGACGGCATTTTGAGGGTGACACCGGGAAAGGAATGGTCGCAAGAACGATGAGCATACCAAGAATGAATTACCCGCAATACCGCAAGGCCCGGAAGCTGGTGCGGGAGTGCTGCAATTACTGTGACGGGAACTGTCTGCTGCTGGACGATGGCGAAGAATCTGTTTGTGTTCAGAGCATTTCCTATTCGCTGCTATGCCGGTGGTTCCGGGCTGCTGTCCTCCCGCTGGATGCGGCCCTGTGTGCCGAGATCACGAAAGACCGAGACGTGGTGAAACGCTGCTCCGAGTGTGGCGCTGCATTTATGCCGAAGTCCAACCGGGCCAAATACTGCCCAGCCTGCGCCAAACGGATGCGCCGCCGCAAAGAGGCAGAACGACAGCGGAAAAGGTACTGGCAATCTACGCATTTAGGGCCTTAAAACGCCCGGTATTCCGGGGCTTTTCCTGCATGGTCGGTGGGGTGGTGGGATGATTTATCATATACCCGGCGAAACGTTGTTCTAAATGCGTAAAAATAGGCAAAAAGAAAATACGCCGGACGCAGTTATGTGGTAGCTTGCGTCCGGCTTTCTAATAGATGAAACTTAGAAAGTGTGCTATAATTATTTTATTGAGATTAAAGCAATATCAATATAAGGGAGGGCGTGGTTCCATGTCAGCTTCAATAGATTTTTCTGAAATTCGTGAAATGACCATAGCATTCTCAGGGCTTTCACACATGGATAATGAATATACGTTTTTCTATGATGAGACCAATAATTCTCGGCTCTTTCGGATAACGGAAACAGATTTTAATGCTTCTAAAGACGAGGATTTCGTTTTGGGTGGCCTTGTTTATGAGGGAAAACACAAGGCATTTGATATGGAAAAACTGCTTCAATCACTCAGATTGCAGCCAACTATGAAAGAGGTTAAACGCAAGCACATTGCACCCGGCAATTCATTCCTTGAATGTGTAAATTCCCGGAAACTCCAAACTCTTTTGGAGTGGATAATAGAAAACAAAATATACATTCATTTTATGGCCATGAACAATCTATACTATGGCGTTGTTGACATTGTGGATTCTTTAATAGCCGACACTGAATTATCTGGGCTACCGTGGGAATATATAACACACACGAAAAACGCGTTATACAAATATATTAACGCAGATATTGCTTATATTCACGAAGTGTTTTTACACTATGGATATCCCAATATCGCTGACGAAAGTGTGCGCGAGTTTTGCGAGGTGCTGATCGGATGGATAGAAGAAATCGAAGCAGAAAATGAAGCTGACGATTTTGCGCTGGAATCCGTGCGCCAGCTTCTAAAAAGCGCACGGAAAAAGAAAAACCTTTGTTTCCTGACCGATAATGAAAACCTTATGCTTATGGATGGATACGAAAGTTTATATATGGAACCGATATATATGTTCCCAAATTCTGAACATATTTTTGATGAAGAAACAGAGATTATGAAAAAAATCTGTTCAACACCTATTATCCTGGGCGGAAATGAATTGCATAATTTCTCTTTTGTCAAATCCACAGAGAACAGAATGGTTCAACTTTCAGATGTAATAATTGGAATTATCGGAGAGCTCATGCTTTATGCAAACGTATCTACACTAGCGGAAATCAAAAAAGAAATGGCATCATTATCTCCACAGCAAGAAAAGAATATCTCTCTGCTGAACAATCTGATTAACGCTTCGTCTGACCATTGTTTAGCTTTCATTCACTATACTGCCAATTTCTTTGAGATGGAAAAGGTGACCTGTATTTTAACTATGGCAAAGTAAAAGATGCCGGACGCAAGCGGCCATATGGTCGCTGCGTCCGGCATTTTATTAGCCTTTTCGTCAATTTTGTGCTATAATTATTTTTATAAATTCTTCCAATATACAATGGAGGCCAGCTATGAGATTCACAGAATTGCTCAACCGCCTTACAGGGATAAGTTGCCCTGTCTTTGGCGTATCATGGAACCCCGTCGATACTGAAAGAAGTATTGCACGACGGATTATTATTTTTCTCGAACCGCGTCGCGTTTTATATTCCGCATATGACTATGAATCTGTTTGCCCATGTATAACGTCAGTAACAGAGATCAAGAACTATCTCACTTCTGAATTGCAGAATATAGACGAGCAATCGGAGCTAAATGCCTATGTTCGATCTATGAGAAACGCTTGCAATAAGTTTTTAAGTAAATGCCCAGACAAAAAGGAGTTTCGTTGCTATGCTTGTCAGCCCGGCAACATTGACAATTGGATTTTTACATCTGCTATTGGAGAACTGCGTGGCGTGTTTGGTGTGATGATCGGCCAAATTGCAAAGGCATACGGACTCGATGTTGAGGATGATTTGGCACAGATAATTCCAGAGTAATTGTAGGAGGTACTTATATTGAGCAATATAACAGCGTTATTAACGGGGGTTTGTATGTACCCTGCTGCCGGCTATCCTGCATTGCCTCTTTGCGCTAATGACGTACAAGCTGTAAAAAAGGCTCTTATTGCAGGTCTAAATATATCAGAATCTAATATTATGGTTTGTGGTCATCATGGAACAGCGACTACAAAAGACTTAATTACAGGACTTTATTCCTCAATTTCTGGAACTGATAATGAAGATACTTTTATTTTTTATTTTTCTGGACACGGAGGAAAAAATGTCTTAGCGTTGAGTGACGGTAACTTGAATCTTCAATCATTGATTGACGTAATTGAAAAGATACCTGCCAAAAATAAGATTATTATTTTAGATAGCTGCCATTCAGGATATTTTGCAATAAGCGATACACCTGCCTTAGATTTATCAGAAACTATCGAGACATTTGTTGGATGCGGTTATGCTGTACTTGCTTCATGCAGTGCGGAACAAACATCTGGATTTGAACCCAACCGACAGTTAAGCACATATACCAGCTTTTTAGTTGATGCCCTTACCTCGCGTTTTTTGATAAGAGAAGGGAAAAAATCATTAGAATCTATCAACGAGGCAATTTTTCATTTTGCGAAAATATGGAACACTAAACATCCTTCACAGACACAAACGCCAATATTTCGTTCCAACATTGGTGGAACAATTTTCTTTGATGTAGAAGAATACAAGCCATACCGTGTCGCGAACGTATATGAAGAAACAGAAACATATATCATATACAATGTTACCCCAGTACATACAGGACTAGCAAAACGCTTATCTGCGAAAGTAATTTTGCGATATGAAAGTTCTTTTGAAGAAATAGCTGATATCGCAAATGAAGTTAAAAACAAAATAAAGTATGCCGATGTTTACCAAAATGCTCTGTCAGAATCTCGTCACAGGGGTAAACCAGCGAACATTATTTGGTGCTATTTTGGATACAGCGAAGATGATATTATAGATAGTAATTATATTTGCCATACAACATGGGTTGATAATACACAAGATAAAAAATGGTGGTATAGAGAAAATAAGAATTCTCGGGTTGTCAATAATGTCTATTTAGAAACAAATCCGTCATACGAAATGATAAACCAGTTGTTGCATAATAAAGTGGTGAGTAGGGAGAATTTAATTGAGGAAACTCATTTAATTACAGAAAAATTGGTAAATGCTGCTCAAAGTTTTATTAAACTCTATCGCGAATATCGCAATGGCGTACTAAGTGAAAGTGAGTTAATTGATGCTGTTGAGCCGCTCAATCGTGAAATCACTTGCTTGTTTTTGGAACAAAGTGATCTCCCATATCCGCCCAAAGAGCTCCACGAATGGGCAAATGCGCATACTCAATTAGCAGGAACAATTCAAGATTTTTCTTTATATTATGACAGGAAAAACCTCAATACATGGACAACCGAAAACAGAATATACCTCATGGATTCATCAATTAAACGCTATGAAACTGATTTAGAAGCATTGCGTACACTGGAAAAAACATATAAATAGAAAGACGTCGGACGCAAGCGGCCACATGGCCGCTACGCCCGGCATCTGCTTTACTTATTCATCGGTGAAATTGAACTTCTGGTTGTCATAGTCGGCATCCGTCATGCGTTCCAGCTTGGAAAGGGTCTGCTGGGCCAGCGTCTGCATCCCCTCGTCCATATCCGGCAAGGCGGCAGTGATCCTACCTATCGTCCTGCGACGGTCAGCATTGTGGTACATACAGATCAGGTTTTCTTCCTCCACGGTAAAGTACATTTTCATACCTCCAATTCCTTTTTCTTGGTTCTGGCCGCCGCCTTTTTCGGGCTGGCGGCCTGTTTGCTGTCGGTGAGCTGCTTGCGGATAGATGGCCGGGGCCTGCGTATTGACACATCCCGGCGCTCGTCCTTTCCGATCATGGCATATACCCCGTGCCGATCTTTTATCCCGGTAAAACACAGGGATTTATAGGGCAGCATGGCAAAGAGCCGGTCATTGTCCTTGGTGGAGGCCAGCGCGTCAAAGTGCGGTGAAATCTCCACCATGAAATGCGTCTTGTTGGGGCTATTGGGTGCAGACAGATCTTTCAGCTTATCAACAATACGATGTGCCTCAGTTTCAATCCGGCTGTCATGCAAAGCCGTGATATGGGCCTTGAAATCTCCCGGCCTTGCCTGCTCCCGTCCGCGCTGCTCCTGCTGTAACGCCTCCTGCAGCACAGCCGGGTCGCGGGGCTGGGCCTCATACCGCAGGAAATCTCCCAGCACACGGTCAGGGCTTCCGTCAAAATACTGTTCCGCCGGAATGTCACGGCTTCCATGCTCATAAAAGAGCCGGTTCACACTTACCGGCAAGGCGGTATCAATGACGTGCCGGAAATGCTGCTGGTAGTCCAGCTCATAGAGATTGCCCCGGATGGTGCCATCCTTAGTGCCGGTCAACTCCACAGCGTAGGCCAGTATCTTGTCGCGGGTCTGCTCCCCGTAGAACCGCCATGTGTTGTGCTGCCGGGTATCTTTCAGAAACACGTCACGTTCCCGGAAGCAGTACGTCCCGGAGGGCCGGGACATCCACAGCAGGGTCTTGTCCACGGCCTGATCGCTGGCAGCGGCCCGCTGGATGATACCTTTGTCAATGTCAAAATCGCTCTGATAAAACGCGGTATTCTGCCGCATGATCTCATCCAGCGCCGCAAGCACGTCCACATTCTCAAACTTCTGCATCCGTTACACCTCCAATTCCTGCGATTTTTCCCGCGCCGGTTTCTTTTTTACCTGTTCCTCCTGTGCGGCTTTGAGCTGCGCCCGGATGGAGGGCTTTTTCTGCTGGGCCTTGCGGGACTGTTTGGCCTTGGGCTTCTTGGCCTCGGCCTTGGCAGCATCGGCAAGATCGGCAAGAGAAATCTGTTCCCCGGCTTTTACCTTGGCCTCCAACTCGCCCATGGACGGGGTGTTATTGATAACGCCGTCAATCATGTTTTCGTTCTGCTCCGTTGATAGCTCGGCAGTACGCAAGGGATTTTCCCGTAAAAACTCCGGCACCTGCTGAAAACCAAAGCTGTCACAGTAATGGGCAGTATCTTTCCCGCCTTGATGCAGCACCACCACGTCGGACACGGAAAGGGAATGTCCCTTGAAGTCTGCCGGATGGTCGATGTTGAATGTACGGTAAATGTCCTCCAACGTGGTCTTGCCATCCAGCGGCGCGGTGTAAACAAGGTCATAGTTGGCACTGTCCACAGATCGGCCCGTGGCCTGCAAGCGGTCATAGGGTTCAAACCGATAGTCCCGCGTTTCATCACCACTCTTGATCTGATAGATAGAAAAGCTGTCCTGCTCCGGCGCTTCATAGCCAGCCGCCGCATATTCCTCCACGGTCATACCGGCTGCGGCGGCCTCCTGTGCGATCTCGGCCTGCACCTGCTCCTTGTAGTCCTGCAAGGTCTGGTCAAAATCGGACAGCTTCGGCGGATCCGGCAACTGATACTGGCCCTGATTGAGAAGCGGGCGGCACTCCTGCACATAGTCAAGAACGGCATGGAAATAGGCTGCCTGCTCCGGCGTCAATTCCCCCCCGGAACGTAGGGGCCGACTGGCTTCCTGCTCCATCTGTGAGAGATTGCAATGCAGCTTCATATAAGGAACAAACTCACCCAGCAGCATATCCCGTTCCGCTTTGTCCTGCTCCCAGCCCTCTAAGCCCGTTTCCGCAATCACATGATTTTTCCAGCTTTCATCCTGGGCGTAGTATTCATGGTAGCTCTGGATGTGCTGTATCAGGGAACCGTCCCCGTCGCCAAAGTCCTGCCGCCCCTCGTAATTGTCAGGCTGTCCCCGGAACGTAAAGTCAATGCGGAACTTGGTTTTGTCATAGCCCATGCCTGCCGGATATTCTGCATCCAGCTTGGCAAACAGGGCGTCGGCCTCATGCAGCGGCATGGTCTGACCCTCTTTCAGATGGGGGCTTTCACTCCAAAGCACCGTAACAACCGGCTCCGCTGCCGGGTCAAGGGCCGGGGCATCGGGCTGGTCGGGTGTTTGCTGCTCCTGCGGCTGTTCGGCTTCCTGTTTTGTCTCGCGCTCCTGCTGAAGCTGGGCCAGATGGCCGTCAATATCGGTTATCAGCTCATTGGCTGCTTTACGGATGGTTTCAAGGGAGGCTTTCAGCTCGGACAGTTCCCGCCCGGAACTCCAACCGGCCACATAGCCAAAGGAATAGTCCGATGTATCCAGCCCGTAATGCTGGCAGACGGCATACGCCACGCTTTCGGCCTGCACCTCACGGGTGCGGCGGTCTGGTCGGTCAGCCTGCTCGGTGGCTGGGGCGTCCTTGTCGATGGCGTGGAGCTTGGCATGGGCGATCTCATGGATGGCTGTTTTCAGGGTTTGCAATTCACCCATGCCCTCGTCAATGGCAATCCGCTTTTCTTCCAGATGGTAGTAGCCGTGTGCGCCGCCCTCGATGTTCTCAAAGGCAATCGGCACCGGCGACGTCTTTTCCAGCGCGGCGAAAAAATCCTGATACTGTTCCACGCTGCCGGTCAGCTCGGACACGGCAATGTCCGGGATTTCTTTCCCCTCGGTCTGGCTCACGTCAAAGACTGTGACGACGCGAAAGGCCGGGATTTCAATTTCCCGTTCCTCGGTAACGGGCTTGCCGTCTGCGCCGATTACCGGCTTTTGAGTAGACGGGTCGATTTTCTCCATCTGCTTTTTCACCTTGTAGGGGGACGGGGCCAGTATCTTGATTCCTTTTTCACCTTTCTTCACATGGCGCTCAAAGTCGTCCCGCCACTTGCCAAAACCGGCAACCAGAGAGGCGTCCGGCTTCTGCATGGCGATCAGCAGCGTATTGTTGAAGCTGTAATTATGGAACTTGGACATCGCCGTGAGATAGGCTTTGTACTGTTCACTTTCAAAAAGGGCCTGTATTCCGGCTTCCAGACGGTCAGTGATCTCTTTCATGCGCTCGGCATTGTTCTTTCCGTTTAAGTCGATGGGGATAACCGGCTGGGGCTGCGGGGCCTCGGCAGTCAATACCGCTGCCTGCCGGGTCTTGATCTCGTCCCGCATAACCTCCGGCTGGGGAAAAGCCATTACCCGGTATTCCTCCGGCACCGGCTGGCCCTCATGGACGCGCTGCCACTTGTCGCCGCTTTTCACGATATAACCATACTCGGTAAAAGCTCCCTGTTCCTGCTGGGAAATGTGACGTCCAAACTGTGCCGTATCAATCCCGGCTTTCCATTTCTGCGGCATATCCACCATGCCGGAACGGTTCAGGTAGTAGTCCCCCAAAGCGGCGGCGGTATGCACATCCGGCAGATGCACATAGTAGTCCGCGTTTTCAGTAAAGTCGATGATCTGGCCGATACTCGCAAAGCCGCCCTTGGGGTTTTGCAGGGCGGCGTTCAGCTCTGCGATCTCGGCGGCGTCAAGCTGGCCCAGCCGGGCAGCAAGGAAATTCAGCTCGTCCACGTCGGCGGCCAGCACCATATCGTAAGGCAGCGCAAGGCGCTGGCCCTCCGGGTAGGAATACCCATTGATAAAAAAATCCTGCGGATTGTCGGCGGAAATGCCGATCTGCCGCAGGGCCGCTTGCAGTTGTTCCGTTGTAGTAGGCATATCCAGCCAGACGCCATCCTTGCCCTGTTCATAGAACTGGCGGTTATGGAGCTGGATAGAAAATACTTCGTTCACGCGCTCACTCCTTTCTTTGTCCTGTTCCATCAGACGTTGCATCAGCTCGTAGTCCTCAATGCTCATGTTGCCGTCATATACATACGGGTCGATGTCCTCGTTGTTATAGGGGCGCTCATAAAAAGGCAGCCCCGCTTCATGGGCCTTGGCCCGCGCTTCCTCCAATATCTCCGGGGGCAGCACATCGTCGTGGGCCTCCATAAACGGGGCGATATTACTTAGGCCGTTTTCGTAGTGGTGGCGCACTCCGGCGGCCAGCTCGTCCACGCTCATTTCCTCGCCCAGATAGCCGGAATAATAGCCGTTCACCACAACGGCCTTTGGATCTGCGGCCTGTATCTCGGCAAGCCGCATTTTGTCCTCCGGGTATAAATAGTCGCTCATATCCAGATGAAACGCTTCCCCGTGCCATGAACGGCCCTCCCGCCAGAACGCCAGCCATGCAATGCCGCTTCGTAAATCATCCAGACATTCTCTTACGGTATCCCGTAAACTTGCCATCGGCAGCCTCCTTTCTCTGAAATATAAGGGTTTGGGAAACTCCCAACAAGCAAAATCCCCGGCCCGGTCAGGTACGCCGGGTCAGGGATTTACCGGGAGTGTGGCTACACTCCCTATGCTTGCTCTGTTCGTGTCTTAGCTCCTGTGTTCCACGCGGTAATTAACGTATTTCCCGCCGGTATCGGCCAAAAGTACCGTCCCGTCATAGGTTTTGCCGGTTTTCATGGAATAGAGGCCCTTTACCTTTGCTTTTCCGTCTTTGAGCAGCGCGGCGGCGATCTTCGGGGTGAACGCTTTTTTGCGTTCCTCAAAAAATCGGTCATTCTTCCACATGACAAACTGGCAGGCCCGGTTTCCACAGTAGTAGTTCTTTCTGCCCTCGTAGACGGCCTCGCCGCAGCGGGGACACGTCCCGATTGCCACACGCTCTGCCTGAAACAATTTCTGCTTATCTTCGCTGATGCAGGAATAGGTCTTTATCAGCTCCCGCGTCATAGCCTCAATACCTGCCATAAACTCGTCGGAGTCAGCCTGCCCCATGGCGATCTCGGTCAGACGGCTTTCCCATTCAGCTGTAAGCTGGGGAGAGGTTAAAGCCTCCGGCAGAACCACGGCCAGATTGATGCCGTCCTTGGTGGGAATGAGCTGCTTGCCCTTTCTCTGGACAAAGCCCATCTGCACCAGCTTTTCCAAAATAGCGGCACGGGTGGCCGGTGTGCCTAATCCTTTGCGCTCGGCGTCCTCCGGCATATCCTCGGCCCCGGCCCGTTCCATAGCGGACAGCAGTGTATCTTCGGTATAGGGCTTGGGCGGCGTGGTGAAATGCTCCGTGACGGATGCAGCCACATCCGCAAAGGTCTGGCCCTCTTTAAGCTCCGGCAGTGTCCGTTCCTGCGTATCGGAAACCTCGTCAGAATCGGTTTTCAGGGAGAAACGGAAACGGCGGTCAATCTCTTTCCAGCCGGGAGAAAGAACGGTCTTGCCCTTGCCGGTAAACTCTTTCCCGGCACAGGTGAATGTGGCGGTGACAGCCTCATATACATAAGGCCCGGCCACGGCACACAGCACCTTGCAGCAGATCAGAGACAGCAGCTTTCGCTCACTCTCGGCCAGTCCGTCAAAGCCCTGCTTCACAAATGCAGCGGTGGGGATGATGGCGTGGTGGTCGGACACCTTTTTGCTGTTCAGGATGCGGTCAAACTGCGGGGAAATGTTCAGGCCCTTGGCGAAAGGCACCAGCTCCCAAAGGCCGAACACAAGGTTTTCGGCCACGGGCAGCATATCATCGGTCAAATACTGGCTGTCCGTTCTCGGATAGGTCAGCAGCTTCTTTTCGTAGAGTGTTTGGGCGTAATCAAGGGTTTGTTTGGCGGTAAAACCAAAGAGCCGGTTTGCCTCCCGCTGCAAGGTGGTCAGGTCATAGAGCTTGGGCGGCTGCTCCGCCTTTTTCTCCCGCGTTACAGAAACACAAACGGCCTGCGCTCCGGCACAGGCCGCCTTGACGGTGTTTGCTTCGGCAGCATCAGAAAAGCGGCTGCTTACTGCGTCCGCACCGGCCAAACCAATATGGACGATGTGATATTTCTCTTTCTTGAAATTTGTGATCTTGGCGTCGCGCTCCACCAGCAGATTCAGGGTCGGGGTCTGGACACGGCCCACGGTCAGGGTCTTGTGGTACAGTACGGAGAAAAGCCGGGTGGCGTTGATGCCCACCAGCCAATCAGCTTTCGCCCGGCACAGGGCCGATTGATACAGCGGGTCATAGTCCGTTCCCGGTTTCAGGTGGGCAAAGCCGTCCCGGATGGCGCTGTCCTCCATGCTGGAAATCCAGAGGCGCTTGAACGGCTTTTCACAGCCTGCCATCTGATAGACGAAACGGAAAATGAGTTCTCCCTCGCGCCCGGCGTCAGTGGCGCAAATCAGGCCGGTCACGTCGGGGCGCTCCATCAGGGAACGCAGAATGTCAAACTGCTGCTTTTTCTCGTCAGGGATGATGTACTGCCACGTTTCCGGGAGGATGGGTAAATCCTCATAGCGCCATTTCCTGAAACGCTCGTCATACCGGCCAGCGTCAGCAAAGGACACCAGATGCCCGATGCACCAGCTCACCAGATAGCCGTTTCCCTGCAAATATCCGTCGTGTTTCTCCGTGGCCCCGATCACGCCCGCAATACTGCGGGCGACACTCGGTTTTTCTGCAATTACCAACTGATAACTCATTCCTCGTCCTCCTGTTCATTTTCGGTTTCCGGCGCTTCGTCCTCCAAATCCTCGTCGTCGCCAAAATCATACTCGTCTAAATCGTCGCTGCCCTTGGTATCTGCCCTGGGCTTTTTGAACTTGAAGTAATACAAGGCTGCGCCGCCGCCAACCAGTGCTACCACAAGAAACACGATCAGGCCGCCAGCGCCGGAACCGCTGTTTTTCGGTTCCTCCTGCGGGGCCTCGGTTTCCTGCGGCTGGGTTTCCTGCGGCTCCGGCCTGGTACACTCACTCATATTATTTTTACAAACCGGGCAATTCGTATTGACGGCCCCAGACTTGCATTTGCTAGTACAGGTGCAGACAACAGCAGCCGTCCCCGTCTGGCCGTCCTCCATCAGCGCCAGCAGGTCAGCTTCATCCACCTGATTTAAGAAATGGACAGTTTCTTTTCCCTCGTCGTCCCGGTCAATAATCAAGTAAAAGACATTGCCGCTTTTGGTTTCTACGGTGATAAACTGCTTGCCGCTTTGGGTAGTGCTGTCGATGTCGTCAATCAGCGTCAGGTTCCCGTCCGGGGTCAGGGCAGCGCTGCCTCCGGTCTGGCTGCCGCTGAACAGCCCCAGCAGTGTAGCAAGTTCTTCTTCACCAAGGGAGAGGGAGAAGCTGCCCTCGCCGGTGCTTTCTGTCTTGGTGTCGCTGACGGTCAGGTAGTCGGAATGGACATAGCCGATGCGCTCCGGCAGAAGAATTTTCACCCAGTCGCCATCTGTGCCGATCACTTCCACCTGCGTTCCGTTGGGAAGCTGGGTGAACGCGGTCTTATCAAGCCCCGCGCCGGTGCGGACATTCAGCTTTCCGCCGTTGGTAGTTACGGTGCCGGTCTGGATGGGTTCCTCCGTGCCGCTGGTGGTAATCTGGATGCCGTCGTCCGTAGCGGTGATGCTTACCTTGGAACCGAACAGAGAGGAAAGCAGGTCGGAGGCCTCCTTGCCGGTCAAGCTCTTGGTTTTATCATCCTCCGTTTTGCCTGCGGCTGCGGTTTCAGTCTTGGAGTGATTGTCTGTGTCAGGCTCCACGCCGCCCGTTGCTTCGGCGGCAGCTTCCGGCAAAGGCTCCGGGGCCGGGTCGGTGCCGCCTGCAAAGGCGGTAACAGGAAAGACCGTGACGCAGAGCAGCACGGCCAGAATTGTGGGCAGAATCCGGGAAATTCGTCTGGTTTTATTCTTCATGAGCATTGTCCTCCTGTGCATGGTACGCTGTGACAGCAGGGGCGGCCTGCATTGCGCCGGAACGCAGGAACGCGGCAAATTCCTCCGGCTTCATGTTCATGCCGCGCACAAGCTGGATGATCTGCAAATTCTCCTGTTCGGTTTTCTGCGCTTCCAGCTCCCGAAGCTGCTTCTGATACTCCGCAATCTTGGACTTGGTTTTCTGGATGTCCTTTTCGATGCGGTTAAGTTTACTTGCCATAGTCAAAACTCCTTTCTGGCGTCAGGGCAGACGCCCGAAACTGTAAAAATGGGATTGCCAATAGTTTGAATTAAGATTTGTGTAGGAAATGGGGTCGCCGCAATGCAGCATCACCGAATTGCCCACATACAGGCCGACGTGGGACACGCCGGGGGTGTCATAAGTGCCAACAAAAAACACAAGGTCGCCGGGCTTGGCCTGCGAACTGGAAACAGGGGTGCAGATGTTGTATAGGCCCTGCGCCCCCAGCCGTCCCACGTTCCAGCCGGAATGATTGATAACCCATGAGATAAAGCCGCTGCAATCAAAGCTGGTGCTGGGAGAGCTGCCGCCCCACACATAGGGATAGCCGATGTACTTTTCGGCCTCTTTCAGCATGGCGGCAAACTGTTCATCCTCCAAAGCCTCCGGGGGAACGTCATAATAGGTCGGTTCTTTCAGAGTGGAGGCGTGGGGGTACTGGCTGCCGGAAAACAGGTCGGGCCGGTTGCCCAGCGTGGACATATACAGGGAATAGGTACTTAGGGTTTCCTCGTCCATGATGTAGACCGGCACATGGGACAGATTGAAGTTTTCCAGCGTCACGGTGCAGATGTAATAGTCATACGGTACTTCTACTTCATACTCGTATTCCTCGGTTGAGGTTTCGCCAGTGTCCGGGTCTGTGACCGTCCGCGTCCCTGTCCGGGTTTCCGTGCGGTAGCGCACCTCTTTGACAACGGTTTCCGTCAGGATGTATTGCTTGTCGAACAGCATTTGCAGGTCGCTTCGCACCTCCCCAATGGTAAACTGCCCGTCATGGAGTGCCGACAGAATGGAGATCAGCACATAGGGGTCATGCTCGATGCTGTCAAGGTCAAAGTGGTACTCGTCATAGTCATGGGTGGCCTCGTAGTTGTCCAGATACGCTTGCAGCTCGGCTTCCAGTGCAGCATAGGCGTCCTCGGCGGCCAGCATATCGCTGTCCTCGGAAAAGTAGGAGGATGCCGCAATGCCGCTTCCGGCGCTGCCAAACATGGCGGTACAGGATTGCAGGCCGGTCATTACCATCAGAAGCAAAAGCCCCAGCACCAGAACGGCCAGCGAACCTTTCCAGTGACGGGCCACAAAAGAGGCGGCCCGTTTGCTTTCCTCGGCGGCTGCCTTGGCCGCTTTGGTGGAGGATGCGGCTGTCTTGGCTGCGCCCTGTGCCGCCGTCCCTGCGGTCTGGCCCGCTGTCCGGGCGGCTTTGGCATACTGGCGCTTGATCTGCTGCTTTTGCCAGAACCGGGAAACGGGATTGGTGGCCGCCTGCGCGATCTCCGGGTTATCCCGCAAAGACTTCTGGTAAAAATACTCCGCGTTTGCGGCAAGGGCCTGCCGCTCGGCTTTTTCTGCGGCCCGGTAGGGTTTCAGCTTGTGGTGCCGGATGCTGCTGCGGATGGCCCGGCCAACCTGACGCTCGGCAAATTCTTCCATCTTGTGGCCGCCCTCCACCCCCACGTTTTCATGCTCAACTTCGTGGATTTTACCGTGGGCGAATAGCAGCGCCTCCGAAACGGGACGGCCTGCCGGGTTGGGCTTTAACTTGGGAGGCCCTTTGTCCTGCTGTTCAAAACGCAGGGCGCACTTGGCCTTGCCGGTGGCCTCGTCACAGACCGTTTCTTTCACGACAACACGCTTTTTCGGGATGGCGTCACGGGCTGCATCCAGCTTGTCAGCTTTCTTATCTGCTTTGCGGATATAGGGCTGCAAATCCGGGTCGGCCCGTTCTTCCTCGGTCAGTTGGAGCCGGGAAGATGGCCGGTGCAGGGCGGCGTCCCCCTCGGCAGCGGTGGCTGCTGCCTGCTTTGCGGATTTTTTGGCCTTATGCCGGTCATGAGCATCGTCGGCCCGTTCCAGCAGCTTTTCCGCTGTGCCGCCAGCCTCCGGGGTATAGTCCTGTTCGGCCTCCCGGCTGGAAATGTTCTCTACCTCGCCGGTGGCCTGATTTTCCAGCGTGAGGCCATCGCGGGTCATGGCCTGTGTCACCTTGGGCTTTGCTTTCAGTTCTTTCAATGGCCGTCACCTCCTTTGCTGTGCTTTGGGGTCATTGGCTTATCACCTCGCTTAACCGGGTCGTCATAATCTTGTAAAGCTGGGTGTTGTGGGGGATCGGATTGGTAAAGGGCAGCACCACATTTTCAAAGATCAAAAGGCCCTCGCCGGGTTCGGAATTGTCGATGTACTTCTGCTGGTCTGCGGACAGGTTGAGCCGTTCCGCAAGAATTTTTCTGTCCCCGGACGCCTGATTGAGCAGCGTAATAAAATCGCTGTTTTCCAGAATGTTTTCGATCTCCGGGGAGGAAAGCAGGTCGTAGGGTAGGGTAAAGGCGCCTTGCCGCCGCTGGCGTTAGGTTTCCTACACCCTCCCTCGGAACCGGACTTACTCCTCTCGAAGTATCCGGCTCCCCATTAGTAATTAACGTATTGATTAGTGTCTGTGTATTCTTTCATGGCACTTGCTACAAACAACAAGCGTTTTCCGCCGCTTCTTTTTCATCACGGTTTCCCAATCAGAATTACCCAATTCGTTTAAGTTCCGTATAACGTGAACCTCATACAAATCGGCTTCTTTACACCCACATAGTTCACAAACTCTGGCATTGAGCCGTTGTCTAATAGTGGTTTTCCAGCTGAATTTCTTTCTCTGATAAATGATGTCACTCGCTTCGCCACGCTTACAGTCTGCGATTTTAACAGGGCGAACACGTTTTGTCCCTGCTTTAGTTTCATAAGGAACAGACCATGTTTTACCGTCTTTATACTGGCGAATGATTTTGCGGATACTGGTTTTATGCTTGTTGGCAATCGTCTTTAAGCAACTGTACTCCATGAGATAGCAGAAGTAGTCCAGCGTGTGATAATCACAAGCCAGATTGTAATAGTTGCATAATCCTCTTGCTTCGGCATTGTACTGTTCCACAATCTCATAATCCGCAAGGTTGAGAAGTCCGGCTCGGTGTATCGGCTGAAACTCCCCGTTTTCCTTTTGGCGAATGACTTTCTTTGCAAACATGAATTTCTCAATCTTTTCCGTATGGGGAACAGACAGGGCAACTTTCATGTGCAGGGTACGGGATTTTCTCCACGTTCCGTTTTTCATTCTGTGACCTTTGACTTCCTGATTTCTGCGGACGCAAATATCATAGCCAATGAAACGGACTTTTTCGGAGCTGTGCGTTATCAGCGTCTTTTCCTCGCTTAGAGTTAATTTCAGCTCTGTGCTTAGAAATTCAGCGATTTCGGCTTTCAAGTCCTCACATTCCGCTTTTGTGCCGCACACGCCTGCCAGCCAATCGTCCGCATAACGGACAAAAGTGAACTTCTTGTTGTCGGCAGGTTTGCAGGGCAGATTTCTCATAGCTTTCTTCTGTGCCCTATGCTGGTCAATCAGTTCTTGTCTTGCCGCTTCATCAGCGGTATGGTCAATCCAATAAGACAGTCTTTTTAATTCTTTGCTTGCCGCATGATATTCCGGTGTCTGATATGCAGACCTCGGCTTATCAAAGCGTTCTGCGATTTCCCGAAACTTCTTGTCCAGCTCATTCAGATAGATATTTGCAAGTATCGGAGAACAGATACCACCCTGCGGGGAACCGCTGTAAGTGGCGTTGTACTTCCAATTCTCGATATACCCAGCTTTCAAAAACTGGCGAATGATGTTCAGAAAACGACTGTCCTTGATTTTCCTGCTCAAAATCTCAATCAATTTTTCGTGATTGATGTTATCAAAACAACCTTGTATATCGCCCTCGATAAACCAGACCACGCCTGTGAAGTCAGAAGAAATCTGACGGAGTGCGGTATGACAGCTTTTGCCCGGTCTGAAACCGTGGGAGTGGCTGTCAAAGACAGGTTCATAGATAGCTTCTAAAATCATTCTGACAACTTCTTGCAGGAGCTTGTCACGGAAAGACGGGATACCCAGCGGACGGAGCTTTCCGTTTTTCTTTGGAATATACTCACGCCTTACAGGATTAGCCTTGTAGGTTCCGTCCTTTAGTGACTGGATTAACTCTTTTACATAGAAGTCACTGAAACCGTCTGCGGTATCGTCGTCGATACCCTGTGTTGTTGCACCTTTGTTTGCATAAAGTTTCTGATAGGCGGCGTAGTAAATATCTTCACGAAGTAAGTATCTGTAAAGTCTTGTGAATACGCCGTCTTTGTGTTCGCTGGAACACTTTTCAATACGCTCTAAAATTTCAGATGTTGGTTTCATTGAGGTTTCTCCTCCCTTTCATTCTTACATTTTAGATGTTACTAACTGGCTCCCTTCGCCATGTAAGGGTCATTATCCCTCTCGGACTACTATGGAGCCTCCGTTACCATATCCGGCAACTGAGCCGGACTTAGGCAATCCCCAGTTAGCACTGTGCATAGGTTAGTGAAGATTGTCGGATATGCTTTCGGTTCGTTGTGACGTGTTCTCACGCCTGTTTCATAACGTGTTGGCAGTTGTCCCGCCGTGAAAGATGACGTGACAGCGTTATGACATGGGTTTCAGGACTTTTCCCACACCTGCAAAAAACAGGAACTGGAACCTTACATTCGATAAACCCAATCTTATCCTCATATCTTCTTAACATTAGGAAACAGTCGCACCTAAGTCCTTTGGTGACTATTCCTTTTTCTGCCATGCGCTGTTCCCGTAAAGGATTTCTCCTTAGTCGGTAAGGCAGATTGTTTCGCACACTGCCGTGTGCGGCAGTACCTTAGACTGCTTTGCACAGCGCCCTATCTGGGCGCACTTTCACGTTCTGCGTCGCGCCGGTTGGGATGCCGCCCCATTTCCTGAACCGCTTCCAGATTTCAGCGGAATAGGCCGCCGTTTGTTCCTCTTTCAGAAGCAAGTGGAACTCGTCGGCAAAGTACCATGTGGCCTTGCCCTGGCTGCGGTTGGCGGTGACGCGGCCCCAAATCTGGTCTTGGACAATGAGCATCCCCAGCTTTTTGAGCTGCTTGCCCAGCTCCTTGATGTCAAAGGCCACAAGCCGGTTGCCGATGTCCACGTTGGTACGGTGGTTAAAGACGTTCAGGGAGCCGGACACATACAGGTCAAGAGCCTGCGCCACACGGTCAGCCTCCGGGACGTGCTGATCTAACAGGGCTTTGTGGAGGTCGGACAGAATCGGCATATTTTCCGGGCGGGGGTCTGCCAGATAGGGCCGGTAGATCACCCGCACGGCCCGGTCAATGACCGTTTTTTCAATGGGTTCCAGCCCGTTCTTGCCGCCCATGACCAGCTCGCAGAACGACAGCACAAAGTCGGATTTCAGGGCCAGCGGGTTATCGTCCTCGGAATAGTTCAGGTTGATGTCCAGCGGGTTCACATAGTCCCGGCTGGTGGGCGACAGCCGGATCACCTGACCGTGAAGCCGTTTTACCAGCGGATAGTATTCAGCCTCCGGGTCGGAAATAAAAATATCGTCAGGCGTCGTTAAGAACACACTGACGATCTCGGATTTACAGCTCATGGACTTGCCGCTGCCGGGGGTGCCTAATTTCAGGCCGTTAGGACACCGGGCCTGTTTCCTGTCCAGCATAATCATGTTGTGGGACTTGACGTTGACCCCGTAATACATGGCTGCGCCGCCCTGAAAAAGCTCCTGCGTCACAAACGGCACGAACACGGCCACGCTGGAAGTGGTAAGGCCCCGCTGAATTTTGATCTGGTTGACGCCCAGCGGCAGGCTGCTCACAAGGCCCTGTTCCTGCTGGTAGTCCAGACGGACAAGGGAACAGTTGTATTTCTGC
>OGRU01000586.1_pt1 | contig 33542 bp, 24 predicted proteins | sample 1553541 | NCBI WGS metagenome assembly OGRU01 (sample SAMEA2580068, study PRJEB22360) | human gut metagenome | biome: human gut; feature: human-associated habitat; material: faeces | place: Denmark | collected 2008/2010
TTCTATCATGAAATCCTTGAGAATAAGATGTCAACTTTTTTTATACCACACCACTTCAGCTTGAACTTGGAAGTCATTGCCACCAGCATCAGCTGTGTTTTGTCGCCCATTTCCGCAATGAACTGGGTAAAAATCACTTTCATAAATAGCAGCATCTTTCTTCTCCTTTGCATATGTGTCCGGTCCGGAGCCATAAAAAAAGACCCACGCATACTTTATCTCCATAACAGAAATAAAATATACATGAGTCTCATTCTTTAAGATTTGCCAGGTGCATGCACCAGTATGTTGACAAACCACGTTTACACGCGAATTACTCCCTCACGGAATTGATTTTCGTCATTGTAACAAAGTTGAGAAATTTTGTCAAGAGAGAGCGTGGCTGGGAACTTTTCTGATTTGGTTAAAACTTTGCAGCCATCTCCTTCAAACCCTGATACATTTTTTCGGAAAGAGGAATAGAAACGCCCAGCCGCTTCGCCTCTTTCACAATATACCCGCTGAATGTCTCAAGTTCCGTTTGTTTTCGACGGATGCGGAAATCTCTCTGCAGTGAACTGGTTGCATTATCTGCATGTACATGGCGGAATTTATGGATCACCTCATTGATATGTTCATCCGTCAGCGCAACCCCTTTTGCACGGCCCACACTTGCAGCCTCCCATACAAGAGTCTCGTACTGTTGTGCCTTTACCGGATCACTCCGCAGCTCCCCGATGGTATTATCATAAAAAGCAGTCATCACATTAAACGCACAGTTGAGAATATACTTCCGCCAGATCTCCACCTCAATATCGCCCTGATCTTTATAATCAATATCTGCCCCCTTCAGGATCTCAGCCACTTCCGCAACTTTCTCCTGCTGCCGTTCATCCGCATCTTTGATTCCGATACAAAGCCAGGTAAAAGTATCCTGTTGAGAAACAGAAAAATCTGCATTGGAAAAAGCCACCGTATAGATCAGTGAATCCACAACGGTACCTTTTCCCACCAGCCGGCGGATATTTTCTCCCGGGTCCACACCATTCATTACCGGAATGATCACCGTATCCTCTGTAACCATATCCCGGATACTCTCGCAGACATCTTCCAGCGAGTAATTTTTTACACAGATAAAAATATAATCCTGCTGTCCCATTTCCCGGACTGAAGCCACACGTTCCGGCCTTGCCACAATCTCACCTTTATAATCGCTGTGAAGCACCAGGCCATTTTTGCGGATGCTCTCCGCACGGGCACCCCGGGCCACCATTGTCACATGAGGGTACGCTTTCGCAAGCATTCCGGCTATATAACCACCAACACCACCGATGCCGATCACTGCTATTTTTTTCTCTTCTGTATTCATATTTGTCCTCTTCCTTTCCTGCTGCCGTAAAACTTTTTGATCAAATGAATATTTTCAATCTGCTTTTCAGTTTATCCTACCAGATAATCCCTCGTATTTCCAGAAATCTGTTCCTGATCATGCATTCTTCCGGAAAACACAGAAACTTTTTATCCCGCCTTTCTTTGTCCCGGATTCTGGTGTATACTGGATGTAAATTTTTTACAAAAAAAATAAAAATACGAGGTGACAAAAAATGGATACCAAACCCGTTTTTCACGGAAGTGATATAGAAAAGATCTGCAGCTACTACAATCTGAAAAAAGAAGACATCGTCAAATTCGGCGCAAATGTCAATCCCCTGGGGCTGTCCCCAAAAGCCAGCAAAGCCATCGCTGAACATGTGGATATTCTCTCCTCCTACCCGGACAGAGAATACACATCCCTTCGAAATACAATTTCCAACTACTGCAATATTCCCGCTGATTTCATTCTTCCGGGAAACGGCTCCAGCGAACTGATCTCCCTTCTGATCCAGGAACGCGCCCCGAAACACACCCTGATCCTTGGGCCTACCTATTCCGAATATTCCAGAGAACTTTCTTTCTCAGGAAGCACGCAGGAATACTATCATCTTCAGGAAAATAACGATTTCGAACCGGACATCCCGGATCTCTGTCAGAAACTGGAACAGGGTTATGATTTCCTTATCCTCTGCAATCCCAACAACCCAACTTCCTCTGCGATCACTCAGGAAGATCTTCGCAGCCTCATCAGCTTCTGTGCGAAAAAAAATATCTTCGTAATGATCGACGAAACTTACGTAGAATTTGCCCCGGATATCAGCGCTATCACCGCCGTCCCACTGACACGTGAATTCACCAATCTCATGGTACTCCGAGGCGTATCCAAATTCTTCGCAGCCCCGGGAATGCGCCTGGGCTACGGCATCACCGGAAACATGGACTTCCTGTCAAAAATGCGCGAGAAGCAGACTCCATGGTCCCTCAACAGCCTTGGTGCTTTTGCAGGAGAGATCATGCTCCAGGATGAAGATTATATCAAAGAAACAAGAAATCTGATTCTCTCCGAACGTGACCGGATGATCCAGGAGCTGAAGAATGTAGACACCTATAAGGTTTATCCAGCTTACGCAAACTTCATCCTCCTCAAAATCCAGAAAGACGGACTGACTTCCTACGACGTCTTCGAAGCCTGCATCAAACAAGGCCTGATGATCCGAGACTGCTCCTCCTTCCAGTGCCTGGATGGAGAATTTGTGAGATTTTGTATTATGATGCCGGAAGATAATGGACGGCTTTTGGAGGTGTTGAAGACACTGTAAAAAAGTTTTCGGACTACTGAGTTAGTTGACAGTAGTCCGATTTTTTTTACTATATTTTACATCATTCTCAAACTCGCGTCTGGCATATGACGGCTCAGGCAAGTTTGAATACTATACGTTTTTACATCATTCTCAAACCACCATTACCAGAACAGTTCAAGGCAGTAGTTTGAATACTATACGTTTTTACATCATTCTCAAACCGGCACGTATCATTACTGTCTATATGACTTGTTTGAATACTATACGTTTTTACATCATTCTCAAACAAGGTATTGGGTTAACGGCTATACTCTGGCGTTTGAATACTATACGTTTTTACATCATTCTCAAACAATTAATCCCTGTCCGACTGTTGCTTTGAGTTTGAATACTATACGTTTTTACATCATTCTCAAACGCAATACGTTCATCATCTTTGGCAAAATAGTTTGAATACTATACGTTTTTACATCATTCTCAAACGCTCCGGCGTAGTTACTGTATAGATTCCTTGTTTGAATACTATACGTTTTTACATCATTCTCAAACATCGGATTCCGTGTCTGCAAATGGAAACAGTTTGAATACTATACGTTTTTACATCATTCTCAAACCGTTTTGGGTTATGGAAACAAGAAAAAATGGTTTGAATACTATACGTTTTTACATCATTCTCAAACGTGATAAGGACGTTGTGCGACAGGACTAGGGTTTGAATACTATACGTTTTTACATCATTCTCAAACTGCGACGCTGTTTGATGTGATCGTCTTTGGTTTGAATACTATACGTTTTTACATCATTCTCAAACCGATACACTCTTCCAACAATGCCCTAATTGGTTTGAATACTATACGTTTTTACATCATTCTCAAACCGTTTGGTAAATATAACATGCGGCGAAGTAGTTTGAATACTATACGTTTTTACATCATTCTCAAACTGTAGTTTCGATATCGAATGCGCATAAGCAGTTTGAATACTATACGTTTTTACATCATTCTCAAACCGGCATATTAATATAAAGCATAAGAAAAACAGTTTGAATACTATACGTTTTTACATCATTCTCAAACCTCAAATTCAAAAATGAAGTGCCTCACACGCACATACGTTATAGTATCCAAACAGTTTTAATCAATAGATTTCACATCCATCTTTATCAATTATATAATAATTTTCCGTTTTTGAGAAGTATCTTTGTATGTTTTCAATAAATAATAATGAAATTTCATTATACACAGCATTTTTTATCAGTTCCTGGATCTGCTCATTTTCAAGATAGGATCTTATATTTACAAAAACAAGCACTTTCTTTCCCATCAACTCTGCCATAATCTTCATATACTGTACAAGCTTCTCAGTAAAATTATATTCTCCTCCTTCCATCTTTACTCCCAATGCCTTAAACACCAGTTGAACATCCATAGCTGTGTCTATTTCAATATCATACCCACAAATATTCTCCAGCCTAAAAATATAACTTTGTAACTCCGCATTCATCTTCTGTGTATCCATAAACATTTCTTCGCCATATGCTGCTTTCTGAAGCTGCGAATACAGTTTTTTCTGAATTCGACGATCTTCAAAATCTAAAGCAAATGGATTCACAACTACCTCCATGCATTTTTCAATATCAAGGATTGTGTCGTCATTTGATAGAACAAATTCTCCTTCTTCACCGTTTACCTGTGAATTTAGAAGATGTACATATTTTTGAAAAAGAACTGGTGATTCAATAATCCACTCTGTTGTTTTTCTGCAATCCAACTCTATCGTGTTCTCCATATCCAAATGCGCAAGTTTCATAAAATCACCAGCCTTTCATCACTATCCAAAACTTCCGACTTTACTTCTCCAACAATTAAATCCATTTTTGAATATTGTTTCTCTGTCACAGACAGTAACTGAACCAACCCCTCCGGTGGACTATTTTTATGTATACTGTCTACAATACTCTTTACCCCAGTTCCATTCAATGCAATTTTGCAATACACAGACTCCTGTAGCATCAAAAATCCGTTTTTAAGTAAGAATTTCCGGAATTTAGTGTACTCACGTCGTTGCTCTGACGTAACCACCGGAAGGTCAAAAAATACCAATACTCTCATAAACCTATAACTCAAATTTATAAAATCGGATCAAAGCACTGTCATTCTCATTTAATGCATCAAACACACTTTTACAGTATATCTTAATCGCATTATTCACATACTGTTTCCTTCCATCTATCACAACTTCCTGATTTAAAATATCCACAAGGCGCATTTTTTCATCCTGTGCAAATTCTGTCATGGGCATATTTACCACTTCGCGGTCAATCAAAATACGGAATGGTTCCATCAGATCCGAAGCAAAATTAAACTGATTAAACATATTATCATGAAACAATCCCAGCTGCGTGATGTATCCGCCTGCAACAATTTCTCTTGTAAAAGCAGATAGAATAATACTATATCCATAATTTAATGCCGCATTTACTAAACAATCTTCCGTTCTGGTAAATGAAAGCCCAAACAATGCATTAAAATATACTTTTGCAGCGTGTCCTTCTCTGTTTGTCTCATCCTTCCAGCAAATCTCATTTAAATACGACTGCAGTACTCCCGATTCCTCCTTTCCCAGGTATTCCAACAGTTCCTTTTGCTTTCGTATTTTCTCTGTTACAATTTCTGTCCATACTGCATCTTTGATGTTACGATTCCACTGAATCTGCTTTCGAACTTTATTACTGGTATCATGGCTTCCATAATATCCGATCAATTCAGAAGATGGATTTCTTTTCTCATCACAAAAAATTACTTTAATCTTCTTTTTTGTCAGTTCAGTCAATAAACTGGTCGTAATTGACACTGCTGTAGACTCAATTAGAACAGTTGATATTTCCCCAAGATGGATTTTTGTCACTTCCTCATTTCGTACTACCATATATCCTAATTGATAATCCAATTTTGCACGCTTAGAAATGACAACTACTCGCCAACTCATAAATTCTGTAAATCAATCACTTGTTCATAAATACCTGTTGGTGACTGATTTACAATACAAACATTTTCATAACTGGATATATTCTTACTCATTGTCAAAACTCCCCCCGCCTTCTCGTCAATTAATTTCAAATCCGCACTTATTCTGTTACATTGAAAAATATGTAAAATTTCATATAACACCTGACATTTCTCTTCTATTTCTAAACTGTTAAATTTATCTTTTTTAGCTAAAATCTTTTTCCCCAATCCTCCCAAACGATTACTATAAACTGTATTATTAAGCTTATATGCAAATTCATCGTATAGCGCATTTAACATTGTAGAATCTAAGTTATCTGACTTGTAAACTTTAACTTCTTTATTTTCTTTCCTGCGATTAATAAACTTAATTACTTTCTTTAAAACAACCTCATTTTGTGGTGATAATACTAACTGAATTGCACCTTTTAATACTAATTGTTTTGCCTGTCTTGCAGTAACACACATAAAGAATCCATCAATTTGGAACAATGAATCAAATCTAATTTTATCAAGCAAAACAACAGGATTAATCAGCTCTTTTTCTTCAATCAAATACCTGCACAGCTTCTCTTTGCTCTCTTCCACCTGTTTCTTCAATCGAATAGGAATATACTCAATTGTACGTTTTTTCTGACCTTTCTTATCATCAGATTCCACCAAAACAAAATAAGCTCCTGCTTCTTTATTGTACCCGCCATATTTTGCAATATTCTGCAGCCTGTTATCACTTCCTTTAATCGGAATCTGCCCTTTACCTTTTTTCATAAGCTGCTGATCAAACAATCCACCCGTAGCTTCATGAACTCTACGTGTAACTAGAATATTATTCTTTTTCATAACAGCCCGAACAGTTCCAATTGTTCCATTCTTACCAGAAACCCAGGCTATTTCTCCATTTCTTTCTACCTTACCATCTGTAAACAACTTTTTAAGGTTATAGCTTCGATTTGAATGACTTTCAATAAAATTCACCGGACTTTTTGTAAATTTTATCAGGTACGTATTTCCAACAACCACATTTAAATAGGCATCTTTCGCATGATGAAGATCATTCATTTCTCTTATCTTGACAAACTCGAATCTACGCCGAAAATCAGAAACTGTCCTTGCCTTCACATAAACTATTTCCGTCTCTGGTAATGCCTGTTTTAAAATGTCTGCTACAACCTTCGTTGTCTGCCGGTTTTCTACTAACTGTCTTGAAATAAAATCTGCCAACTCTCCTGGTTCAAATTCTGTAGCACGGGTTAACCTCTTATATTTTTCCAGTGAGATCAGTCCTGCTAACTGCAACTGTTTCCAAAAAGCTCTCCTGCTTTCCCGTATCTTTGCCTGAATTGGATATATATCTGTTTTTTCCTGATTTGCTGTTCTTTTTACAAGTACACGATTGTCTATACTGTCATCCATTGTTTTTGATTGCGGATAAATATGATCTATGTCGTATTTCTGATTATCCCATAATTCGTTTATATCAATACGTTCTTCTGTATACATACATCTTCCCATCTGTGTATAATACAGAAACAATTTATCACTTCTTAAATCTGCATCCGAACTATTTTCCAACTCACCCTGTATTTTTTCATCATACAGCTCTTTTTCATGTGTACGGCAATATTTATAAAATTCCTGCAATCTCTTTTTCCTGGATTCCGTTCTTCCACTATTTGTCTTTTCCCGTGCAACTTCTAAAAAAACTCGTTTTGGTGGATTTCCCTTTATTTTACAAATCTCTTTTACAATTAATAAAGTCTGCCATACCTGTCTCTTTACAGCCGGAGAAATACATAGTTCCTTTACAGACTGATATGTGATCTCCTGCTTCTCTAATTCTCCATTTTCTTTTTCTACTGCTTTCCTAAATAAATATTTCGATCCAAGAAGCTGTGAAAGATTATCCTGAGTCTCCCAAAGAGCTCTTATAATCGTCCATTCCTCACCCGCCAATGCAGGGCTTGTAATTCCACTTAAAAATTTCTCAGATAATCGTCCCCATCCCCTGTACGATAAATTACTCAAGCTTTCTTTCTGTCTATCTGTCAATTGTGGGCAGATTTTTTCAAGCCTTTTCTTTAACAATGAACGTGCATCACCAAAAAGAGTAATATTTAAAATAATTTCTTCTTTCTCTTTTTCGTTTAAAATCACACCTGTTAGTTTCTCTTTAAAATCATGATATGCTGTCAGTGAACCTTTAAAATCGCCATCAATTCCCGTAATAACAGCATTTTCACTTATGAGTCCTTCTTTTCTCAGATAATCCTTCAGTTTCTTCTGTGTGACCTTACGGTATCTTTGAAATACATCTACATAAATCCTCTGTTTCCATTCTACAGATAATACTTCACCATTTACCCGAACATTATTAAGTTCATTAAGCACGTCAAATTTGCTGTATAATAACGAATATTTGGGGAGTACATCTTCATGATCAAGATATGTACATTTGTTGGTCATACGACGGATAAATCTTTCCGCACTGATCTCTTCATTTATCATATCGCTAAAATTCCACGGATATATTTTTCCTGCTTTTCTCTCTGCCCAATTCGTTGTTTTTCCATTTACAGAGATTCCGTTTAACGGTCCTACATAATAAGGAATCCTAAAAGTAAAAATCTTCCGGATTTTTTCTCCATCTTTTTTGAACAACGGAATCTTATCCTCCAGATTTGATATCATCGCATTTAACTCATATAAATGCACCTGATAAGGAACAACACTATTTTCTCCTGTTGTCTGTTTAGGCAAAAAATTGCCAGCTTCCAGTTCCTGCTTTAACCATTCTGTTTTTTCCAGATCATCAATGCGTGCAATTACACTTTTTTTCAGGTATCCGTAGAAATCCTCTTTTGTACATTTTTTTCCTTCAATATTCTTCTTTTTTCCGTTTATCTTTGCTATTCCAACATATGAACAGTAATTTTTATGTTTACCACTTACATCTGAAAATATCTCTCTATATACTTCTTTTGAAAGATTATCCCTTACAAACGCCTTCAGGCGATGCAAATCTTTCCTATGTTTTTTATATAATTGCACTTTTGCGTCTGAAATACAGGAATAATTACCAAGAATATCCGCCAACACAGCCCAATCATATACTGCTTTTGCGCTTTCAATGATCAGATATTTTTCATTCAAACTTGTCTGTATTTCACCTGCATAATCATCAAAACCTGCATCTGCAAAAGAAAGTTTCGGTCTTTCACACTCATCCAAAGATTTATCATTAAAAATATTGCTTAATTTTACAGTTCCGCCCGATATCAATGCCAGTAATTCTTTTTCTTCCGGACAGGTAACTTGAAGAATTTTTATAAGTTTTGTTTTTTTCGCTGACTTAGTCAGGCTTACATCTTTTAAAGTTTCTTCTATTTTTTCATATATTTCTTCATCAATCGTTTTTGCAAAACCTATTTCTTCATCCCTTATTACTTTCAGAAATTGATCAAATGTTGTTCTGAATTCTCTTATTTGCTCTATATTACCCTTCAGCAGAAAATGGCCTCTATGCTTCATCATATGATGCAGCGCCAGATAAACAAGACGTACATCCGGTGTCTCCTGCGTTTGCATAAGATATTTTCTTAAATGATAAATCGTTGGAAATTTCTCATGATACTCTTTGTCTGTAAAATCTTCATCTATGAATAGTGCATACGGTAATTCCGGACAATTTCCATTTTCATCTCTTTTATCTTCAGGATAATAACGGCTTTCCTTCATACGCCTGAAAAATCCAGAATCTTTCTTATTAATCTCTTCTGCAAAAATTTCCTGTAACCATTCAATTCTCTGATTTCTTCGATCCAGTCGCCTTCTGGCTGTTCGATTAATCCTCCTATCTTCAGCCGTATTTGCAGACTCAAATAATCTGGTTCCCCACATAGCTTTTCCATGAGCACGCAATACACGATACTGGTCATCTGTAACCGCCCATCCAACAGATCCACTTCCCATATCCAAACCTAAAAAATAATCCTTCTCCATCGCGGCCTCCTTATCAAGTATTTTGTTTAATTTTATCATACTTTTATTAATTCTGAATATTTTTTATCTGTTTCTTGTATTTTTGCAAAACAAAAGAGCTACCGGAAAAACCGATAGCTCTCATTTCCACACACTGTGGGTCATTTCTTCAATGACGTGTTCGATAAATCGTTATTTGAACTTATGATGTATTAACGTATAGTATGTATATACTATATAATGTTCTTTCAGTTCAGTCAAGATTTTTCCTCAGATTTCTCGATTTTTAATTTTATTTCAAAACATCATTTTCAAACCATAGTACAGTTTTTCATAGAAACAAACTTCTTAAAGTCATATTTTCTCATAGTGGCGGGTTTCACCAAATCTAATAAAAATATATTTTAACCAAATTCAACTTACTCCCCGCACACTCTTGATTAATCAATCATTATTTATGATTAATTTTTCTATTTTCTTTTTCACTTTTCCATTCGCAGAGTCATCCTTGCCATAATTCTTATCTATCTGTTCTTCAAATTCCCGCACTTGATCAGTGATTCCCAACATATCCATGTGAAGAATTTCTCCTATATTGATCATCATCCGGTAAGACGGGTTGGGGATTTGGCCTTTCTCAAATCTTCTAAAATGAGAACTTGAATATCCTAATTGCTCAGCAAGCTTTCCTTGCGTTATGCCTCTTTTTTCCCTCATTTTAGAAACAGCATATCCCCAAATTTCGTAGTCTTCCATCCTATGGTACCTCCTCCTGTATTATGATATTTTTAGCTTTTCTGAGTTTCACAGTTATCACCTCCTACTATATCTGACTTTCTTGAAAGAACATATTTATTTTATCATATATTGTTCCAATATGGTGCGCTCATATATGAGCGCTTGTCATTAACTTATTCTCTTTAAATATAAAAAGAGAGCTACTGCGAAACAGATGATTTATTCACCTGTCACGCAACAGCTCTTTCTTCATTTTATCTTCAGCAAAATCAATTGAATATTCGTTTATTACTCATACCCCAATAACATCTCTGAAATTTATTAAATTAAATTCAGCACCTTCATCGCATTACTCTCCGTCACAGCCACAACCTCCTCGCAGCTTATACCCTTAATCTCTGCAATCGTCTTCACAACCTCCGGCAGATACAGGGAGCTGTTTCTCTTTCCACGATTTGGCACAGGTGCCATGTACGGGCAATCGGTTTCAAGCAGGATCTGATTCAAGGGTGCGTACTCCACCACTTCTTTCAGCTTCCGTGAATTCTTAAAAGTAACCACTCCACCGATTCCCAGGTAGAGTCCCATATTCAGGTATTCCCTTGCGATCTCCTTACTATAGGAAAAGCAATGGATGATCCCTCCATACATTCCATCCCTCATATACTCTCTCACAATATTCAGCGTATCCTCCGCTGCATCCCGACTATGGATCATAAATGGGAGCTTCTTTTCACGGGCGATGTCCATCTGCTGGCGGAATACTTTCTGCTGAAGAAGGTGCTCTTCCCTCTCCTTATGCCAGTAATAATCCAGGCCGATCTCGCCTACGGCTACTGTCTTTTCCATGTCGCAATATTTTCGGATCTCATCCAGAACAGCTGCATCTACCTTATCCGCATCATCCGGATGAACCCCCACTGCACCATAAACAAACGGATACTTTTCCACCAAATCATAAACCCGGTCAAAATGTCCCACGGAAGCACACACATCCACAATATGCCCAATCCCGTTCTCCTGCATACTCTCAAGCATCTCAAACCGATCCTCGTCAAAAGCCTCATCGTCATAATGGGCATGGGTATCAAAAATCATAGCCTTATCCACAGACATCTCGTCACCGACAGAAACTTTTCCACCTTTCAGCACTCTTGTAAACACACCTTCCCGTGGCATGATGCACTCACCCATCTTCTGGAAAATGGCACAGCCATTGTGGCACTCTTTTCCGATCTGAGTCAGCTCCAGCACAACTTCGCCACAGCGAAATCTGGTACCAACCGGAAGCTTCGCAAAATCAATCCCCTCCACAACCAGATTCTCACCAAAAGCACCATCCTCAACCTCTGCACCCTTTGCACGGAACGCATTGATCTTTTCACTGGAAAGAAGACTCACCTGCCGGTGCCACTTCCCGGCATGAGCATCCCCCTCAAGTCCCCAGTCCTCCACAAAAACCGCAGACCCCACATTTCTCTTCTGAGTCCCCTTCTTCTCACTGATACAAACCGCAAGTACTTTTCCCATAGCAAACTCCTATTAATCACACATCATTACCAAATTTATTCCTATATCACACCAGCAATATTGATTTCCAAAACCTACCACATGTAACTCTCAAGCCTCAGGAATTATGAATCGCTGGAGATGAATTTTAATCATAAAACCTACCACATCCAACAGCCAGCCCAACGGAGGCAGGGCCAGTACGGTGACGTTAGCGGAGCGGCCGTCGAGAGGCGAGTATAGCTGCTGCCACCGAGCGCCCTGTTTGAGCCGCAGGCGAGTTGGCGCGAATGGCAGCAAATCAGCGACGCAGCCGAACAGGCCGCGCAGCGTGTCACCGTACTGGCCCTGCCTCCGTTGGGCGTCCGTTCGTTAGTCTAAGTATACACCACACACTACCGTCCGCATTCTCCAGCATCGCCGGTCAAAATCTCAATCCCATGCCCCAACGCCTCAATAATAACCTCCAGGCACTCCCTGACAGCCTTAGGGCTCCCCGGCAGATTAACGATCAGCGTTCCCTTCCGGATCCCAGCCGTAGCCCGGCTCAACATCGCCCGCTTCGTGATCGTCAGACTAAACGCCCGCATCGCCTCCGGGATCCCCGGCACACGCCGCTCGATCACATCCTCCGTAGCCTCCGGTGTCACATCCCTCTGTGAAAACCCGGTACCACCCGTAGTCAAGATCAGCTCCGCCAGACCCTGATCCGCAATCTCAGCCATCCGTGCACTCAGCAACCCACGGTCATCCGGCAAAACATCCATAGAAACAACCACATACCCTGCCGCTTCCACAATCTCTTTCGCAGCCGGCCCGCTAAGATCCTCACGTTCCCCTCTGTAACCCTTATCACTAGAAGTGATCACCGCAACTCTCTTCATCACTCAACCTCCGATCTGAGCCATACAAAGCTTCTCCGTCTTATCATCCTTCTGTTTCTCCAACCCTCCGCCAAAAGCATGCCCGTCCGGTTTCTCCGCCAGAGCCTCCAGGATCACAGCTTTCAGCTCTTCATCCGAACCACCACTGCGGATCACCCCTCGAAGATCCCGCCCCGCCGCATACTGCAGACAAGTCTTCAAAAACCCCTGGGAAGTCAGCCGGATCCGGTTGCACTCCCCGCAGAACTTATGACTCACCGCACTGATAAATCCGATCTTCCCGGAAAAGCCATCCACATCATAATAATGGCAGGGACCATTTCCAAGCGGCTCCCCCACATACGGCGAAAACCGCGGAAGTTTTTCCCCAAGGATCCCAAGCAGTTCCTCCTCCGACACCCCATGAAATTCTTTTCCCATTCCAATAGGCATCATCTCAATAAACCGCACATGCACCTTATGGTCTTTTGCAAGAAACGCCACCCGGCAGAGATCCTGCTCCGGAATCCCAAGAGGCACACAGTTGATCTTCAATGAAATTTCCGGATACTTCAGCGCCTCTGAAATCCCCTCAAGCGTCCGTCCCAGTTCATCCCGCCTGGTGATCTGCCTGCTGCAGACCTCATCCAGCGTATCCAGACTGATATTCAATCCGTCCAGTCCCGCCTGGGCAAAATCCCTCATCTGCTCTTTCAGCAGCACACCATTTGTAGTCAGAGTCACCTTCTCGATCCCCGGCATGTTTTTCAGTTTTTCCACCAGCAGGGGCATCCGCGGCCGCACCAGCGGCTCCCCGCCGGTAAGCTTGATCTTCCGGATCCCCAGCTCTGCCATCGCCCGGCAGATCCTCAAAATTTCCTCTTCCTGCAAAATGAGGGAGCGCTCCACATGCTGCACTCCCTCCTCCGGCATACAATAAATACACCGCAAATTACATCTGTCAGTTACGGAAATCCTGAGATAATCAATATTTCTTCCGCACCTGTCTATCATTATTTTTCCTCAAAACGGAAATCTCCGCTTTTGCCTCCTGTTTTCTCTTCCAGATGGATATCAGACATGACCATGCGTTTATCGATTGCCTTACACATGTCATAAATGGTAAGAAGCGCCACCTGAACACCTGTCAGCGCCTCCATCTCCACGCCTGTTTTTCCCTCTGTTTTTACCGTGCAGAATACACGGATCACTCCCGCATCCTCATCCGTCTCAAAATCCACAGAACACTTCTGGATGGGAAGTGGATGGCACATGGGGATCAGGTCAGAAGTACGCTTCACACCCATGATACCCGCCACACGGGCCACCCCAAGCACATCACCCTTTTTCACATTTCCGCTTTTTACCGCGTCCATGATCTCCGGGCTTACCTGAATGGAACCGGTAGCTGTCGCCGTACGGTGAGTGTCCGGTTTATTGGACACATCCACCATAACAGCATTGCCATTTTCATCAAAATGATTCAGTTTCATATTTAACAGATCTCAGCGCCTGCAGGCATCTCTTTCTCCGGTACCATCAGGGAAAGATTTCCATCTGCATCCTCTGCACAGAGGATCATACCCTCGCTGAGGATTCCTGCAAGTTTGGCAGGTTTCAGGTTTGTAACAACCATAACTTTTTTGCCAACCATTTCCTCTGCGGAATAGTGAGCCTTGATTCCGGATACGATCTGACGAACCTGGCTTCCGATCTTAACCTGGGAGCAGAGAAGTTTTCTGGATTTCTTAACTTCCTCGCAGGCAATGATCTCACCAACCTGGAACTGAAGTTTTTCAAAATCATCAAAAGTGATCTCCGGTTTTGCCTCGATGTCGATCACATCTTTGGCTTCCTCTTTCTCCTCTTTTACTTCTTCCTTTTTCTCTTCTTTCTTCGGATGAAGTTTCTCAACTTTCTCAAGAACCTCTTTCAGGTCAAGTCTTGCAAAAAGGATCTCCGGTTTGTCAGTTACACGGTTTCCTGACGGATAAAGACCAAACTGCTCCATATCCTCAAGAGTTCTCTCGTTTGCGTTGAGCTGTACAAGAATGCGCTCTGTTGTACGCGGCATAAAAGATTTCAGAAGAGATGCGCCGATGCAGATTCCCTCAACCAGGTTGTAGAGAACCGTTGCAAGACGATCCTGTTTTGTCTCATCCTTTGCAAGTGCCCACGGCATTGTCTCATCGATATATTTGTTGCAACGTTTGAACAGGGAGAATACCTCTGTAATGGCATCTGCAACACGAAGTTTGTCCATTTTTGCGGAAACGTTCTTCGGAACCTGAAGGATGAAATTCTTAAGATCCTCATCAACCGGCTCAGTAACGTTCTTGTTCTCAACGATTCCGTTGAAATATTTATTGGACATGGAGATTGTACGATTTACAAGGTTTCCAAGTGTATTTGCAAGATCGGAATTCAGTCTCTCAACCATCAGCTCCCATGTGATGACACCATCATTCTCAAACGGCATCTCGTGGAGTACGAAATAACGGACAGCATCTACACCGAAGAACTCAACAAGCTCATCTGCGTAAATTACATTTCCTTTGGATTTACTCATTTTTCCATCGCCCTGAAGAAGCCACGGATGTCCGAATACCTGTTTCGGAAGCGGAAGATCCAGAGACATCAGGAAGATCGGCCAGTAAATAGTATGGAAACGGATGATATCTTTACCGATAAGGTGAAGATCTGCAGGCCAGTATTTGTTGAATTTCTCGCTGCTGTTTCCGTCACAGTCATAGCCGATACCTGTGATATAGTTTGTCAGGGCATCCAGCCATACATATACAACGTGCTTCGGATCAAAATCTACCGGAATTCCCCATTTAAAGGATGTTCTGGATACACAGAGATCCTGAAGACCCGGAAGAAGGAAGTTGTTCATCATCTCGTTTTTACGGGACTCCGGCTGGATGAAATCCGGATGTGTGTTGATATAGTCAATAAGTTTATCTGCATATTTGCTCATTTTGAAGAAATATGCCTCTTCTTTAGCCGGTACGCATGGACGTCCGCAGTCCGGGCATTTACCGTCTACAAGCTGAGACTCTGTGAAGAAAGACTCGCATGGGGTACAGTACATTCCCTCATAATGACCTTTGTAGATATCTCCCTTTGCATACATTTTTTTGAAGATCTTTTTGACCTGCTCTTCATGGTCTTTATCTGTTGTACGGATAAATTTATCATAGGATGTGTTCATCAGATCCCAGATACGTTTGATCTCACCGGAAACGTTATCTACGAATTCCTTCGGTGTAACACCAGCTTCCTCGGCCTTCAGCTCGATCTTCTGGCCATGCTCATCAGTACCTGTCTGGAAATATACGTCATATCCCTGCTGTCTCTTAAAACGTGCGATGGCATCTGCAAGAACAACCTCATAAGTATTTCCGATATGCGGTTTACCGGATGTATACGCAATGGCAGTGCTGATATAATATCTCTGCTTTTCCATTTTTCTTTCCTCCATAATATAAAAAATAATTGTATGCTTACTCATAACTGACTGAAAGTATATTCAGCCAAAACAGGAAAAATCCTGTCGATGCCATTGGAAGATTACAATGTAATTTCCTGTGACATAAAAAAACGTCTTCTCATACCACTTGCGATATGAGAAGACGAGTTATTACCCGTGTTACCACTTCTGTTCGTTCCTGCCTCGCGGCAAAAACCTCATCAGGTACAGCAAACTCTATACCCTTCCGCTATAACAGGCGGTCCTGTCACTGCCTGCCGGTGTCCATTAAACGGGACATTCGCATTCCGCTTATCGCATTCAAACCGGGTCAGCAATGCCTCTCTGAAGCCATCTTCCATCTGCGCCTGCACATCCCTCTCAGTCTCGGAACTCTTGCACAAAATGAATCTTCACATTTCACTCTGCTGCATATCCATAAACGCAATCGCTTCATAATCTGCGTTCAAAAAAGTCCTCCGGGGATTTCCCTGTAGTGTGGTGTACACATGTACTCTCTTCTTCCACGAGTTTTCCATATGAGAAAATCGTAACACATTTCCAGTGGTTTGTAAACGGGGAAATATTAATTTACGGTTACTTTACATTTCACAGTTTTGGTTCCGGATTTCACGGTGATCACTGCAGTTCCTTTTGCTTTTGCGGTGATCTTGCCGTTGGAAGCTACAACTGCTACGGATGTTTTGCTGGATGTATAAGTTACTTTTTCCTGGCTTGTTACCGGAGCGAGAACTGGCTGTAATACCCTGCTCTGGCCTTTCTTTAAAGTTACTCCTGCCGGGATTCCGGAGATTTTTGTTGTTTTTACAGTTGTCGGCTGAACAGTAACTTTCACTGTTTTCTTAAGACCACTCTTTAATGTGATCGTGATCGTTGCAGTTCCCTTCAATGCACCGGCTGTAACTGTGCTGGTTCCATTCGTTTTTCCGGATACTGTGACAACCTTTGTATTACTGGATTTCCAGGAAACGATGGAGTCACCGCTTTTCAGGCCGGAAACTTTCAGCACTGTCGTTTTCTGTTTTGTCTTTAAGAGAAGTGAAGTTACGGAAGTTTTCATATATGGTGTTAATTTCTTTCCATAATCTCTGGTCTCTGTTTTCTGACAGGTATCGCAGATACGTGTCTGAACTTCCGGTTTGAATACTGTTGCTGCTGTTTTTGTAGTCCATGCTGTAAAGCTGTGGCCAATTGCAGGAATTTCTTTCTGCTCGCCAAGGATCTTTTTGCAGACACTGCAGTACGGAATTTCCATTCCTTCTTTTTCACAGGTAGCTGCTTTTATCACAAGCATTGTTTCTGTATGACCCAATGCCGGAATCTCCTGCTGCTCTTTCAGAGTTTTTCCGCAGGCTGTACAATGGCTTCCTTCCGTTTTTCCTGGTGTTTCACAGGTTGGCTCTACTGCCTTATCTGTAACCGCTTCTTTATGACCGGTTGCCGGAACTTCTTTCTGTTCCTTCAGTATTTTACCGCAGATGAAACAATGACTTCCTGCCGTTTTTCCTGACTCCTCGCAGGTCGCTGCTACTGCCGGATCAATGGTTTCTGTATGGCCAAGAGCCGGAATTTCTTTCTGCTCTTTCAGTACTTTGCCGCAGACGGAACAATGACTTCCTTCCGTTTTTCCTGGTGTTTCACAGGTGGCGGCTGTTGCCTCATCGGTTACTTCTTCTGTGTGTCCGGTTGGCGCAATTTTTTCCTGTTCTTTCAGTACTTTGCCGCAGGTCTGGCAATGGCTGCCTTCGGTCTTTCCGGATTCTTCGCAGGTTGGAGCTACGGCTTTATCGATCACTGCTTTATGATCTGTTACCGGAAGCTCTTTATGGCTGTTCAGAATTTTGTGGCAGGTGCTGCAGTATACCAGGGTATTTCCCGGTTCCTGACAGGTCGCTGCTTTTGTTACCATTTCCGCTTCTTTGTGTCCCTGTGCCGGAATTTCCTTCTGGGCTTTCAGGATCTTATCGCAGATCTTACAATGACTTCCCTCAGTTTTTCCTGCTGTTTCACAGGTGGCTTCTATGGCCTTATCAATGACTTCTTTATGTCCAAGAGATGGCGTTTCTTTCTGAACTCTCAGTACTTTACCGCAGACTGCACAATGGCTTCCTTCGGTTTTTCCTGATTCTTCACAGGTTGCTGCTACTGCCTCATCGGTTACTTCCTGATGCTCGATCATCGGAAGTTTTTCTGTTCTGGTTTTCTCGCAGTTTGTACAGGTGTAGCTCTGCTCACCTTCTTCGGTACAGGTTGCTTCTTTGACAATTTCTCCTGCTTCCCAGTTATGACCGGTTGCCGGGATTATTTTCTGCTCTTCTAATACTTCACCGCAGACGGAGCAATGGATTCCCTCAGTTTTTCCATCTTCGGTACAGGTTGGTACTACAGGATCGACCGTTATCGGATCATGGCCTGTCGCCGGAATTTCTTTCTTATCGGTCAGGATCTTATGACAGGTGCTGCAAAATACCATCGCATTTCCTGGCTCTGTACAGGTTGCGGCTTTTGTTACTACTTCGACTTCTGTATGCGGAGATGCCTCAATCTCTTCCTGAGATTCAAACACCTTACCGCAGACAGAACAATGGCTTCCTGAAGTTTTTCCTGGTTTCTCACAGGTTGCATCTTCTGCTTTATCGTCCACGATCGTATGGCCGGTTGCCGGAATTTCTTTTTCATCCGTCAGGATTCTCTTACAGCTGCTGCAGTATACCAGGGCATTTCCCGGTTCCTCACAGGTCGCTGCTTTGGTTACTACTTCTACTTCTGTATGAGCAAGACGTGGAATTCCCTTTCGTGGTTCCAGGACTTTCTGGCATACAGAACAGTAGCTTCCGCCTGTCCATCCCATGGATTCACAGGTTGGTGCGATCTCTGCATCGGCTACTTTTCTGTGGCCGGTTGCCGGAATCTTTTTGTGATAATTTAAAACTTTCTCGCAGGTGCTGCAATATACAAGAATGTTTCCTGCCTCTTCGCAGGTCGCTTCTTTTGTTATGATCTCAGCTTCTTTATGACCCAGTACCGGAATCTCTTTCTGGGCCTTTAAAACTTTCTCGCAGGTCTTACAGTGGCTTCCCTCTGTTTTTCCTGTTTTCTCACAAGTCGGGTCTACGGCCTCGTCGATTACTTCTTTATGACCGGTTGCCGGAACTTCTTCCTGCGCTTTTATAATTTCGTTGCATACAGAGCAACGGATTCCTGCTGTTTTTCCTGCTTCCTCACAGGTCGGTGCTATAGCTTCATCGATCACCTCTGTATGACCCAGGGCAGGGATTTTTTCTGTTTTGGTTCCCTGGCATTTTGTACAGGTGTAACCCTTCTCGCCTTCCTCTGTGCAGGTTGGATCTCGAAGGATTTCTCCCTCTTTCCAGTCATGGCCGGTTGCAGGGATCACTTTCTGGAACTCAAGGATCTTTCCGCAGACAGAACAGTGTTTTCCTTCTGTTTTTCCATCTTCGGTACAGGTTGGCTCTACGGCCTTATCTGCCACCTCGGTATGGCCTGTTGCCGGGATTTCCTTTTTATCAGTAAGAATCTTATGGCAGGTGCTGCAGTATACCATTGCATTTCCTGGTTCCTCACAGGTTGCGGCTTTTGTTACCAGTTCTGTTTCCGTATGGCTGATTACTGGTATCTCTTCCTGCGCTTTTATAATTTTTCCACAGATCTTACAGTGGCTTCCTTCGGTTTTTCCTGGTGTTTCGCAGGTCGGTGCTACTGCTTCATCTGTCACTTCGCTGTGACCGGTTACCGGGATTTCTTTCTGTTCCTTTAAAACTTTTCCACAGGTTTCACAGTGGCTTCCTTCCGTCTTTCCTGGTGTTTCACAGGTGGCCTCCAGACCTTTATCTGTTACTTCCTTATGTCCGGTTGCTGGAATTTTTTCCTGCGCTTTTATAACTTCTCCACAGGTTTTACAGTGACTTCCTTCGGTCTTTCCTGCGGTTTCACAGGTTGGTGCTACTGCTTCATCAGCCACTTCTGTATGTCCAAGCGCCGGGATTTTTTCTGTTTTGGTTTCCTGGCATTTTGTACAGGTGTAACTCTGTTCTCCATCTTCGGTACAGGTTGGCTCACGATGGGATTCTTCTGCTTTCCAGTCGTGGCCGGTTGCCGGAACCACGTCCTGGAATTCGAGGATTTTTCCACAGACAGAACAATGTTTTCCCTCGGTTTTTCCATTTTCGGTACAGGTTGGCTCTACGGCTTTATCAATGACTTCGGTATGGCCTGTTGCCGGAACTTCTTTCTGATCGGTAAGGATCTTATGGCAGGTGCTGCAATATACCATTGCGTTTCCTGGTTCTTCACAGGTTGCTGCCCTGGTTATCAGTTCTACTTCTGTGTGACCAGTTGCTGGAATCTCTTCCTGTTCTTTTAAGATCTTTCCACAGATCTCGCAGTGGGTTCCTTCGGTTTTTCCTGCTGTTTCGCAGGTCGCTTCTATTCTTTCATCTGTTACCTCGGCATGTCCACGAGCCGGGATCTCTTCCTGTGCCTGGAATACGAAATCGCATCTGGAGCAGTGGCTTCCCTCGGTCTTTCCAGGTGTTTCACAGGTCGGGTCTATGGCTTCATCCTTTACTTTCTCATGGCCTAAAGCGGAAATACTTTCTGTCATGGTGTTTCCACAGTTCATACAGATCAGTGTACGCTCGCCATCTTCGGTACAGGTTGCTTCTTTTGTAATTTCTTTTTCTGTCCAGCTATGTCCTGTCGGAGGAATTTCCTGCTGCGTCTGAAAAACAAATCCACATTCAGAACAATGGCTTCCTTCGGTCTTTCCTGGTGTCTCACAGGTCGGTGCCACATATGCATCTTCAACTATTGTGTGTCCTGTTGCAGGAATTTCTTCCTGAGCTTTGATCACAGCGCCACAGACGGAGCAATGGCTTCCCTCGGTTTTTCCTGCATTCTCACAGGTTGCCGCAACACCCTCATCAATCACTATGTCATGTTCCTGAAGTGGAATCTCTTCCTCATAAAACTCTCCGCAAAGACTGCAGATCATCTTTTTCAGGCCAGTTTCTGTGCAGGATGCCGGATGTATGATCGTTTCTTCATAGGTGTGGTCATGGTTCGGATCATAATTATAATATACGATTGCATGGTTAATATCATCTTCTGTTAAACCATATTTATCCCATTCAGCCTTTGATCCGGTGTATCGGATCGCAGAAAGGCCAATGCGCTCTGAAAAAGCGGTGTTTGCAATATCTGTTACCGTATTCGGGATTGTGATAATATTCAGGTTCTCGCATGATCTAAACGCATTCTGATTGATATCCGTTACGCTTTCCGGTATTTCAATTCTTCTGATACTGGAGCAATACTCAAATGTATTATCACTGATCTCCGTAAGCTTCTCTGAAAGTTTCACAGTTTCAAGACTGGAGCAGCCGGAAAATGCACTGCTTCCAATGTTGCTGACTTTGTCTGGAACTGTAATTTCTTTTAAGCTGCTACAGGAAGCAAATGTTCCACTTCCAATATTTTTCAACACAGCTGGAAGTGTTACTTTTTCCAGCGAAGAACACCTTTCAAACGCATTATCACCAATGTTTCTTACATTTTCCGGTATCACAATTTCCTTCAACGCCGTACAATTGGAAAATGTCCCTTCCTGTATATTGATAATACCGCTTGGTAATTCAATACCTGTCAGGCTGCTGCAGTTCTGAAATGCTCTCTGATCAATCTCTGTTACTGTTTCAGGGATTGTAACAGTTTTAAGACTTTCGCAGGTATTAAACAGATATTCTGGAAGAATTGTAACACCTTCCGGTATTGTGATCGAAGTGATTTTTTTACAATCCCCAAAAGTCTCTGCTCCAAGTTCCTTCAGATCTTTTGGCAGTGTCAGTTCAACAAGATTTTCACAGCCATAAAACGCTTGCCTTCTTATGTACTTTACATTATCCGGAAGCGTTACACGCTTTAAGTTCCGGCATCCGTCAAAAGTACCTTCCTGAATTTCACTGATTCCCTCCGGAAGTTCCGCTTTTTTTAGTTTACTGCATTCTGCAAAAGTTCTTTCTCCAATTTTTGTAAGGCTTTCAGGAAATATAACCTCTATAAGGTTACTGCAATTCCGGAACGCCTGGCTGGAAATACTTTTAAGTCCTTCCGGCAAACTTATTTCTTCAAGACTTATGCAGCTATAAAATGCATTTGAACCAATATCTGTAACATTTGTAGAAATTGTAACTTTTTCAATATTATTCCATCCTGAAAAAGCAGATTCTCCTATCTCCGTGATCCCATCTTCTACACTTACTTCAAATATGTAATTTTTATAACTGTTCCATGGCTCCAGAGTATCACTTTGATTCAATATTGCTCCATCGCCTTTAAATACCAGTTTCCCGTCTTTATACAGAATCCAGCTGATCGAGCCATTATAGCCTGATGCACGGACACTGTTATCTTTGTCAATTGCCTCTGTTCTGGTAGATCCGCAGGATTTACAGGTATATGTCCTTTCTCCTGCTTCTGTTGCCGTAGGATATTTGGTTATTTTTCCTTCGTCCCAACTGTGTCCGGTTGCCGGAATTTCTTCCTGTTTCTGATAAACCTCACCACATCCGGAACAATGGCTTCCTTCGGTTTTTCCCGGTTTTTCACAAGTTGGTGCTACTGCTTCGTCAATGACTTTCGTATGGCCTGTTGCCGGAATTTCTTCGGTTTTTGTTTTCTGGCATCTTTTACAGGTGTATTTTTTCTCACCTTTCTCTGTACAGGTTGCAGGAGTGACTTCACTCTCTTCCCAGTCATGTCCCAGCGCCGGGAAAAGTTCCAGCTGTTCCTGAAGGATTTTTCCACATACAGAACAATGACTTCCTTCAGTCTTTCCATTTTCTTCACAGGTCGCCTCTATCGCTTCGTCTTTTACCACTGTGTGTCCGGCAGGCGGAACATCTTCCTGTTCTTTCAAAACTTCATTACATACAGAACAGTGACTTCCCTCTGTCTTTCCACTTTCTTCACAGGTAGGTGCTACTGCCTCGTCAATAACTGCTTTATGCCCGGCAGCCGGAATCTCCTCATTGTAGGAATCTCCGCAAAGACTGCAGATCATTTTCTGGAGACCTTTTTCTGTACATGTACTTGCTTCTATGACATGTGGTTCATAAGAATGTTCATGGTTTGGATCGTAATTATAATAAACGGTTGCATTGTGAATATTGCTGCTCGTTAAACCAAGCTTATCCCATTCTTCTTTTGAACCGGTAAATCTGATAACTGAAAGACCCCAGCTGGAATTAAGAGCCTCTTTACTGATACTTGTTACAGTATTCGGTATAAGAAGAATACTGTTTCCAGCTTCCGAAAAACTGTCTTTTCCTATACTTGTAATTCCTTCCGGTATTGTAACTTCTTCAAGGTGATGGCATCCCATAAACATGCCCTCTGTAATACCGGAAATGTTTTTTGATAATGTTACTTTTCTGAGTTTATGGCACTGACCGAATATTTTTTCCCCAATATTTTTAATGCTGTCTGGCAGCACAATTTCTTTCAGTTCTTCACAATAATAAAATGCCATATCTCCAAGGCTCTCTACACCGTCCGAAATTGTCGCAGTTTCCAGCGCTACGCACCCATCAAAAGCTTCTGCACCAATACTTTTTACACTGCCTGGAATATTAATGGACTGAAGACTGCTGCAATTACCAAATACATTGTCTCCGATCGTTTTTACATTGTCCGGAATATTAATGGACTGAAGACTGCTACAGTGGGAAAATGCACCATTTCCAATATTCTCTATGCTGTCTGACAACGTAACTTTCTGAAGATTTGTACAACCATCAAATAACCCTACCGGTATATCCGTAACTTCAGCTGACAGTACAACCTCCGACAAACTGCTGCAATTACCAAACGCTTCTGTTCCAATACTTTTTACTTTATCTGGTATTGTTATTTCTTCCAGAGACTGACATTGATAAAAAGCATACTGGTCAATATTCCTTACATTATTCGGAATATTAACAGATCTCAGGCTGATGCAGCCATAAAATGTATATTGTTCTATATTGGTAATGTTTTCCGGAAGAACAAGTTCTGATATTTTTTTACAGCCCCAAAATGCTCTTTCTCCGATTCTCGTTACTGTATTCGGAATATTAACACTTTCCAGACTGATACAGTCCTCAAATGTATAGCCTGGAATTGTATATATTTTTTCAGGAATATTTACTTTCGTAAGTTTTTTGCATCCGCAAAAAACGTTTGTCCCCATACTTGACAGACTTTCCGGCAACACAACTTCTGTAAGATTTTCGCAATTCTCAAACTCACCATTTCCAATACTTGCCAGTCCCTCTGGAAGTGTTACACTTGTCAGACCGCTGCATTCCCAGAAAACGCCCCAGTCCATTGTCGCAACTTTATCCGGGATTTTAACGCTCTGCAGTTTCGTACAATATGCAAAAGCCTGCTCCCCAATTGTTATAATACTGTCCGGCAGATCAATGCTGGTAAGACTCACACATTTTGTAAACATGCATTCCGGAATTGCTTTAAGATTTTTCGATAATGTTACATGCTCCAGACTTGTACATTCCTCAAACAGTTTTCTTCCAACTTCTACAACGCTGTCTGCAATTGTAACGTTTTCAAGAATGCCACATCCGAAAAAAGCATAATCGCCAATATATGTAATTCCATCTTCCACTGTCAGACTTGTTATCTGGCTCTTGTAACTGTTCCATGGTACCGATGTTTCACTATAATATGGAGGTACCAGACCATTTCCTGAAATTACCAGCTCTCCGTCCTCATATAAAGTCCATGTAACATTATCATTTACAGCTCCACTGGCCGTAACACTCTTCGCAGTCTGCGTATCTACAGAATCTGCACTCTTCCCATCCGAAAACACATCAATCGCAGCTGCATCCGTTTCCTCTTTTTCCAGAGAGTCACCTCCCTGCATATCCTGCTGAAGTTCTTCTTCATTGGATATCTCATCTGAGATATCATTCTGTCCTGAGCTTCCATCAGGAGCTACATCCGCAATATTATTCTGTTCTGCATTTCCATCCGATGCCGCCTCTGAGATATCTCCCTGCACTGCATTCCCACCAGACGCTGCATCCGCAGTATCACCCTGCGCCATACTTACATCAGATGTCCTCTCTGCAATATCCTCTTGCGCCGCACCTTCGTCAAAATTCCCATCTGCTTCTGCAGATGCCGCACTGGCATTTCCAGTCTCCAGTTGTCCTGCTTCTCCATCTGCTATCCCTCCGGAACTGTCCGTCAGAACCCCCAGACCATCAAAAGCAAAAACCTCTGTCGGAGCCGCAGACAAGACCATCACAGATGACAGCATAACTGCCAGAACCTGTTTCAATTTCATTCCCCATCCTCCTGTCTTTTGTCCAATAAAGCGGACATTCACATTCCGCTCTGCTACATGTATATGAACGCAAACACTTCATAACTTACGTTCACACTCTATATCACAATTCTACCCTACATCCCCAGATAAAGCAAAGCCAAACCAGGCATTTCCGGCAGATTTGGCACTATTGCTGATTGTTTCTGCGAGAATTTGTCTAATTTTTTTCGGCAGTGTAAATCCCCTCCGCCACAGAGCGCTCCTGTCCGAAAGCCCTTTCCATATCCCTGGAACATTCCGAAATAAACTCTTATAAGTTAATCAAATATTCGCACTCCACATTCGGTATAAAAAAACACACAGCAGTTTTTATTCCTGCCATGTGTCATTAACTATAATCCAACCTACTTCCATATCAGACAGACATTGCCGTCTACACTCTGATTTACCGTATGTTTCATATACTCTGAAACTCTCACGAAATCACATACTCACATCCGTCTCTGCCTGTACATCCACCGCCAAACCATCCGAAAAGCAATGGTCGTCAACGTCATACCTGCAGCCATGCTCGCCGCAAAAAGGATCGTATAAATCCCGTCCTTCTGAAAATTCGCCCAGTCCTTCATCATCATCCAGTTCATAGTACGATACAATGCCGCCCCCGGAATCAACGGAATCGTAGCAGAAACCAGAAAAACCGTAACCGGCGTCTTGTGAACCCTCGCCATACACTCCGCATACAAAGTAATCGCCACCGTTGACCAGAAACCACAGACATATGGACTGGGAGTCACAAACTCCACCGCCAGATAAACCGCCCAGGACAAACAGCCCCCCAGAGCCGCAAACCACAATTTTTTACCATGTATATTAAACAACGCCGCAAAACCAAGCGACCCTGTAAAGGATACAATCAGCTGTATGATCTCTCTCATATTTTTCCTCCATATTCATGGACACACCGTTGTCTCTGTTACCGTTCTTCGCCATGATCACATTTCTGCCTAAACCCCCTCAGAACAACAGATTCGCCGCTGTAAAACCAAGTCCCACAACCAGCGCCAGCAAAATCGACTCCATACACCGGATCAAACCCGTGATCGTATCCCCGGAAAACATATCACGCAGCGAATTAGTAAACGCAATACCCGGAATCAGCAACATAATATTACCAATACTGATCAGATCCGCATGATGCCCCAGCCCGATCAGCACAGTAAGATTGGAAAGGACACCACCCGCTCCACAACACAAAAGCACCGTAAGCAGCGAATTCAGCGCCCCCCTTTTCACAAAAGCCTCAAACAACTTCAACGCAATACCGATCAACGCCGAAGCGATCATATCATTAAGATCCCCGCCAAAAAAAACAGAAAACGACCCGGAGATCACCGCATAGATCAAAATCTGCGTCCGAAAAGAATATCCCTTTTTATTCCGGATCACATCCAGCCGCCTCTGAATCTCCTCCGGCTTCGGTCGAAACTCACAGATAAATCTGGAAAGCTGATTCAGATCATCCAGCCTCCCCAGATCATTCGCCATCCCCGGCACCCGCCGCGTCTGCGTACAAATCCCGAAATCCTCACCATAAATCGTCGTCACAATACTGGAAGTAATGGAAAAAACATCCGCCCGGGAAGCACCATAAGCCAGGCAGATACGACGGATCGTATCCTCAACACGCCCAACTTCAGCACCACAGCAAAGAAGCTGCTCCCCAATCGTCATCGCATAATACAAATACTGCTCCGCCTCATCCCTCGTCATCCGGCACACCTCCCTGTACAACTATTTCATCCCCATCTATTTTAGGACAGCTAAATATCAAAAGCAACCAAGTTCCCCACGTTTAAATATTCATTTCTTCTATATTTCCTCAAAGCAACAAACTCCCAACGCCCATCAAGCCGACAACGAAACACCCAATACCTCTAAGCCAACAGCAAAGCGCCCAATACCTCTAAGCCGACAGCGAAGCGCCTCGGCCCCCACCACCTCCCGTCAGACCACAAGGAAACTCAGCCTTTCCTCCCAGCCGTCCAGCGAAGCGCTGACGGCTCATCCAACCTCCGGGAAACCACTCAACCTCACACCCTAATCCAACCTCCCGAGCAGCCGCCTCATACTCTCCGTCTTGAAACACCAGCTGGCAAGGCGTCCGTACCTTATTATCAAAGAAAAAAGCCGCCCAGACAAACAATCCAGGCGACTCCCAAAATCCAATGCTCAGCTCTATATTCAATTAATCACATCTTAAACCAGCTTGCCACCAAGCTCACGGCAGGCAGCCAATCCCTCATCATCAGGAGTATTATTGCAGATAAGCCCCTCATCCTCAACAAGCTCAGCCCCAGCATCCTTAGCTCTGTCGCACCAGGTTCTCATCCATTCACCATCGCCCCAGTCATAGGAACCAAACAGCGCAACCTTCTTACCAGACAGTTTACCCTCAAGATCAGAGAAAAACGGCTCAAACTCACCATCCTCAAGCTCCTCATCCCCCATAGCCGGACAACCAAGAGCCAGAACATCAAAAGAAAGCGCTTTATCCACATCAGCATCAGCCACTTCCATAATCTCAACATCTGCACCAGCAGCCTTGGCACCTTCCTCAACAGCCTGCGCCATAGCCTCTGTGTTACCTGTAGAAGACCAGTAAATAATTCCTACCTTGCTCATCTCAAAAACCTCCTGTTTTAAACTTTATATTATACGCACATCTGAGATGTACAGAGATGCTTCATACCAACAACCTGCAAAATCGAATACCCCGCACGGATCTGCGCCGCAGTAAACTCCCGGCACTTATCATAACTGTCAAAAACCCTGCGAGCCTGCTCCACGTTATCATAAACCTTCCAGTAACCACACATCTTGCAGCCACTGCCCCCGAACTTCCGAAAGCCCTTCACATCCTCAATAGGATACCCCAGAAAAAGCCCGATCTCATGAGGAAACTCCGTCTTATGAAAAAATCTCTCCTTCAAACGGACAATCATCTCATCCAGAGAACCATCTATATTATAGCCATCCTGAAGCAAAAGATTCCTGGCCTCATCCTGCGCCAGATATTCCTGCAGCATATCCGGCCGGTACACCAGAAGTAGATAATGCTTCCTGCATCCACAGATGATCTCCATACGGATACCCTCCCGTTCAAGACCCTCCTTATAATCCGAAATGATCTCCGGCAGCTCCGGCATCCTCTCTTTGGAAAAAGAAACAAGATTCGCCGGTTTCATTCCCATTAAAACAGGGGAACAATGATAACCTATGACAGATTCAAATTTTTCACAAGTCATTTGCATTCTCCTTTACGCTTTAGTTAGATTTCTCTAACTATTGTAAATATACTACTAAAGTTAGTCTCTGTCAACTTATTTTTTAAAAATTTTCAATAAGAATTTTTTACTGATAAAATCCCATCATTATGGGCAAAATATACCTGATAAAACAGTCTGACAGATACTTTTTTTATTTCCGATCAGAGCAGACAAATAAAAATATCCTTACTTCATCTGACCATGTAAAGCAAATATACACAAATATATAATAGAAAATTAGTATAGAATTTTATCGCAAAAACTCTTGACAAAATAAGTCCTGTCGTATATTATAATATCAGTAATAATTACTATTACTGATATGGAGGAAATATTATGGCAGCACTTAAATACAGCCGTCAGAGAGAATCGATCAAGGAATTTCTGAGATCCAGAACAGATCATCCAACGGCAGATACAGTATACGAGAATCTTCGGCAGATTTATCCGAATATCAGTCTCGGAACTGTCTACCGTAATCTTTCTCTTCTCAGTGACATCGGCGAGATCCGGAAGCTGACCAATTTCGGAAGCGCGGACCGCTATGATGGACGCGTCGCACCGCACTCACATTTCATGTGTACGAAGTGCAACCGGGTGATCGATATGCAGTCAGACAGTCTCAATGGAATTCTGGAGCAGGCAGCCGCAGAATTTGTCCATGGCAAGGTTTTTGACGTAGATGCAAGCTTCTATGGAATCTGCAAGGAATGCCTTAAAAAAGAAGAAAAACAGTCTTGACAAAATAAAGATCACATGTTACTATAAAACAGTAATAATTACTATTATTAATTAAGAAGAAACACAACTAAACAATAAATTTCAATAAGAAAAGGAGATTATCACTATGGCTAAATGGGTATGTACAGTATGCGGTTATGTTTATGAAGGCGAGCAGGCACCGGAAGCCTGTCCAGTATGTAAAGCACCAGCTTCCAAATTCCAGAAACAGGAAGGCGAGCTCACATGGGCAGCTGAGCATGTTGTAGGCGTAGCTAAGGGTGTCAGCGAAGACATTCTTGCAGACTTAAGAGCAAACTTCGAGGGTGAGTGCTCTGAGGTTGGTATGTATCTTGCAATGGCAAGAGTTGCTCACAGAGAAGGATATCCGGAAGTAGGTCTCTACTATGAGAAAGCAGCTTACGAGGAAGCAGAGCATGCAGCTAAATTCGCAGAGCTCCTTGGTGAAGTTGTAACAGACAGCACAGAGAAGAACCTTCAGATGCGTGTAGAGGCTGAGAACGGCGCTACAGCTGGTAAATTTGACCTTGCTAAACGTGCGAAAGCTGCTAACCTTGACGCAATCCATGACACAGTACATGAGATGGCTAAGGACGAGGCAAGACACGGAAAAGCATTCGCCGGTCTGCTTAAGAGATACTTCGGTAAATAAGAAATCCGCATAAAATCATAAAATAAAGATTTTTAAAAGAGGGAGCCAGATTATATGGTTCCCTCTTTTCTGTTGCATTCAATCTTCCGCACACTGTCCTCGCGTACCTGATCACGAAGCTCTGTCAGATAATCTGAGAATTTCACCTGCTCATCTCCGTAAGTCATCTGCAGATCATATTCCAGCGGGATCCAGGTTTTAATATCGGATTCATTGTGCTGGATCAGAGCTTCCAGCTTGTCCAGAGCTTTGTAAATCCTGGATTCCAGAGTCTGCTGTGCTTCCATTTCCTGATATAGTTCTGCCATCTCTTTATCAAATGGCTCCGGAAGGGTTTTTACCCACTCGCCCAGTACATCCGCTTCTTTTTCCGAATCTTTATCCGTTTTTTCAAAAGCTGGGATATCCCCGGTAAAAGCTTCCCCCAGGTCATGGATCAGACACATTTTCATAATTTTCAGAAGATCCGCATCCGGAAACTCATCGCTGACAAAATAAGCCATCAGTGTAATTCTCCAGGAATGCTCCGCAACACTCTCCCGCCTTCCACCGGATGTGTAGCAATGACGCACCGCATCTTTTAATCTCTCTGCAACGGAAAGTACTTCGATCAGTTTTTCAGGTTTCATATCCATTCACCCTCCTCAGTCTTTTAAGAATGTCTCTCGACAATATTTTTTTCGCTGAGTCAAGCGGATATTCGCAATCCGCTTCGCTACGTAGCTCTACACCAAATAACTGCTCCGCAGTTTATCAGGAGGAGCTTTCACTCCTCCTGATACAAGCAAGTCCCCACCCACTGCTTATTGCTTTTCGCAATTTAAGCAGGGGACTTACTTGATTTGATTAAACTATACCATACATCCCTTCCGGACAAAACATCCAATGCGACTGGCATTCACATTCTGATCGACACCCCACAGCAAAGTCTAAAAAAATTTGTTCCAACTAATTTCTAAAAAAACTATAAATTTTATTGCATTTTTCGCTGTAAGCGTCATAATGAAATTATAAACAAAAGAAAGAAGGTGACTGCCGATGGATATCACAGTGTCGGACGAGGTCTCACAGGAATATCATGAGCTTGTGAAAAACATCCTCTGCAACAGAGAATTCCTGAAGCTGAGCCTGTACACCCACCACCAGTGGACCACTCGGCTCATGCACAGTATCAATGTTTCCTACCTCTCCTGGTTCATTGCCAGGAAGCTGGGATGTGACGAGAAAGCCGCCGCAAGGGCAGGACTTCTCCACGATTTCTGTCCTTACGATTTCAAAGCAGAGACACCGACCGGTGAGCATCAGGCGTTCTATCACCCGAAAGCTGCCGCAGAAAACAGTGCCACTCACTTTGATATGACGGACAGAGAACTGGACGCAATTCTCTCACATATGTTCCCTCTGGGACCTCTTCCACGCAACAGAGAAGCCTGGATCATCAGCTTTGCCGATAAAGCCTGTGCCATTGCGGAAGGCTGTCATATCGCCATTGCTCTGGCCAGACGGAACCGGATCGTCATCAATCCGGCCTGATCAGATTTTTTCTGACAGAAACAACAAAAAACAGGGCTGCCATTTCTGACAGACCCTGTTTTTTGGTTTCACATTTCTGTGATCTTTAATTTCTTATCAATTTCCTATTTTACAGTAACTTTGCATTTTGCGGTAAATTTTCCGGCTTTTACAGTGATCACTGCAGTTCCTTTTTTCTTTGCTGTGATCTTGCCTTTGGAATCTACTGTGGCAATGCTCTTATTGCTGGTTGTATAAGTGATCTTTGCAATTGCTCCTGACGGGTAAAGCTGTGGTTTTAATGTGTATGTTTTACCCTTTGTGATGGTTTTCTTAGGCGGAACATTTTTGATTGCTTTTAATGCAGGCGCTTTTTTCACAGTTAATGTTACCGTTGCTTTCTGCTTTCCGGACTGTACGGTGATCGTTACTTTTCCGACTTTTTTCGCAGTGATCACACCTGTGCTGCTTACAGTAGCGATCTTGGTGTTGCTGCTCTTGTAAGTAACTTTCTCCTGAGAATTGGATGGTGTTACAACCGGTTTCAGGGTATATTTCTTTCCGGTTGTAAGGCTCAGTGTCTTCGGTACTTTTGTGAGCTTTGTTGTTCTGATCATTTTTACGGTTACAGTTACTTTTGCGGTTTTTCCACTTGCAAGAGTTACTGTAATCACTGCAGTTCCCTCTTTGGAGGTTGCTGTGATCTTACCGTTTTTGTCTACAGTTGCAACTGACTTTTTGGAGGATGTCCAGCTCTTGACGTAATCTCCCTTTGCAAGTCCTGTTGCCCTTACGGTTACAGACTGTTTCGTTTTCAGTGCCAGTTTTGTTGCTGTAAGTTTAACGGTTGGTGTAAGTTTCTTGCCAACAGTTTTTGTTGTCTTCTCGCCACAGAAATCACAGGTGCTTTCCTGTTTCTCCGGAGCAAATACGGTTGCAGAGCTTACTTTTTTCCAGGTTGTGTAGCTATGCTCATGTGCCTTGGCAACAACCTTGGCATCTACCGGAATATAGTACTCATATGGTGTTTTTACGATAGCTGCTGTATAAGTTCCTTCTGCCGGTGCATTAAGTGTTACATTTCCGTTCTCATCGGTGGTTCCTGTTGCTACTGTCTTACCTTCGCTGTCACGGAGTTCTACGGTGATATCCTTCTGTGCAGAAGCCTCCTCACCCCATGCTGCCTTAAATCCTTTTACATTCAGGATAAAGTCTTTCTTAGCCATGATGTCGCATGCAATGCTGTCAAAATACAGATATTCGTCACTGTATCCTGCTGTGTCATTATAGAAGAATACGTTTAAAACATCTCCGCTGTTCAGAACGGCTTCATTACACATGCTTCCATATCCACTGTCACCCAGCGGCATTTTGTTGTTTACAAAGAAGCTTAGGTCAGTTTACAAGGAACTACACGCAGACCGTGAAACGGGCTGCTGACAACAAACGGCGCTATGCTCCCGGCTGGGTGCATAGCACCTGTTTGTTGCGGGGGTTTCCAAAGGGGGCAGCGCCCCATTTGGCACACGACTTTGCGGAGCAAAGTGTAGTGTGTTATACGCTCTGTCGGCGTTGCCCTGAAAATACCGTTGCCGCCGGGGAGGGCAAGGGCATTTGACGCGGCAGGAAAGCAGGGCTTTGTTTGGGGCTGGTAAGCCTGATATTGTCAATATTGGTTGACACATTTATCTCAAAGATATCACTGACTATGCA
>OGRU01000591.1_pt1 | contig 33302 bp, 30 predicted proteins | sample 1553541 | NCBI WGS metagenome assembly OGRU01 (sample SAMEA2580068, study PRJEB22360) | human gut metagenome | biome: human gut; feature: human-associated habitat; material: faeces | place: Denmark | collected 2008/2010
TGAATAAAATAAATAAAAAAATATTTCTTTGGGGGATTGATTGTTGAGTGAGAGAGAACTATAATACAATAGAAATCGATACAAGAGGCTGTGATGTATAACAGCAAGAGGAAGGGCTTGGCGAATGCGTCGACAACTTGTCGGCGCATTCACCAGGCGCTTGCTTTCTGGCCAATGTATCGTGGCCTTCCGTTGTGAAGGCTTGAACATCATCAGAAGGAGGGTCAGTTACTATGAATAGTTACAGTGTTGCATTGCCTCAATACACCATCGGGGCAGATTGTTATGAAAAGATCGGTTATTTTGCAAGATATTACGGCAATAAGGCTGTCGTCATCGGCGGGGAAACAGCTATGGCCAAGGCCAAAGATGCGATTTTGGAAGGCGTTAAGGATTCCAACGTTGAAATTTTGGACTTCATTTGGTATGGTGGCAACTCGACTTATGAAAACGGGGATGCGTTGATTGCCAACCCAACCGTTCAGGAAGCGGATATTATTTTTGGTGTTGGCGGTGGCCGTGCCTGCGATACTTGCAAATATGTTGCCGATAAAATGGACAAGCCACTGTTCCTGTTCCCTACTGTAGGCAGTAACTGCGCATCTGTAACAGCTATTTGCGTTATGTATAATGAAGACGGCAGCCTCAACAGCTACTATTATCCAAAACTTGCCGAGCATACGTTCATCAATACACAGATCATTGCAGAATCTCCAACAGAAATGCTTTGGGCTGGTATCGGTGATGCTCTTTCCAAAGAATGCGAAGCCGTATTCTCCAGCCGCGACGATCAGCTTTCTCATACACCATTGATGGGGGTTCAGCTCAGTAAGATCTGCACAGAACCATTGCTGAAATATGGGAAAGAAGCCATGGAATCCAGCAAGAAAGGTGAAGACAGCGAAGCCTTGCGTGAAGTCATTCTTGACATCATCGTTTCCACTGGTTTGGTTTCCAACATGGTTACACACATGCCAGAATACTACTATAACTCTTCTTTGGCACATTGCGTATATTATGGCACTGTTGGTACCCCTGCTGGCGAAGAACACCGTCATGGTGAAATCGTTTCTCTCGGCGTGCTCTGCCTTTTGACTTACGACAAGCAGCTTGAAATGCGTGACCGTATCATGCAGTTCAACTATGATCTTGGACTGCCAATCTGCTTCGATGATCTTAACATTGATGAAAGTGAATTTGACAGCATGGCAGACAAGTCTGTCACCGGTGCTGAATGGAAGTTCCGTTCTAAAGACATCACTCGTGAAAAATTCATTCAATGCATGATCGATCAGAATGCCGCTGGCCGTGCTTTCAAAGAAAAAATGCAGGCACAGGCATAAACCGGTGTTTATAAGAATTTATAAAGCGGATAAATATCTTGACAGCGTTTGTTAGAACGCGTAAACTTTAATTAAAATTAAATAGTTGTTACGTATCTTCAGGGCGGGGTGCGATTCCCCACCGGCGGTATAGTCCGCGAGCCGTAAGGCATGAACCGGTGTGATTCCGGTACCGACAGTATAGTCTGGATGAGAGAAGATGGTGTCCCTGGGATTCTGTGTATCGCCGGGGACATTTTTTTGCCGGCGGGAAAGGAGATTCATTATGAGTCAAAAAAATCGTGTCAAAACCGTTGCCTTCGTCGGTGTTTTGGGAGCGTTGAGCTGTGTGTTAATGCTGCTGCGCTTTCCACTGCCATTCGTGCCAAGTTTTTATGAGTTCGACATTGCTGAGCTGCCGGCGCTCTTTGCGGGATTTTTCCTGGGCCCAGTGGCCGGATGTGGGGTTGTGTTTGTAAAAATTGTGCTCAAGCTGATGTTCCAGGGGACTTCAACCGTGTTTGTCGGAGACCTTTCCAACCTTATCGGCAGCATGTGCTTCATCCTTTCGGCATCGTTGATCTATCGTCGCATGCATACCAAAAAAGGTGCCAAGATTGCCCTTGTGGTTTCAACGGTGTTCGTCAGTGTGGTCTACGTGTTCCTCAATGCGTACATTATGCTGCCAATGTATGCTACTCTTTATGGTCTGCCAATTGAAACCATCGTGGCCATGGGCCATGCGGTTAATCCATGGGTGAACGATACCGTGAGTCTGATGATTTTTGCGGTCTTCCCATTCAACCTGATTAAACATGGGGTAACCGCGCTTCTGACTTATGTGCTTTACAAACGCGTTGGCAATGCACTGCGCTCCATGATGGGGCTGCAGCCAGACCGCACCGTGCGTCAATAACAATAAAAAGGCCGAGGTCGGAACGTGAATTTTCAGGCCTCGGCCTTTTCTTATCCTTCGTTGTAAATGGCGGTGGCGTCGTCCTTACTCAGGTACCCTTCATCGACCATGCGGTTGAGCACTTGCTGCTGTCGTTGACGGGCAAGGTTGTAGTTGACGGTTGGGGCATAGACGCTTGGTGCGTTTGGCACACCGGCCAGTAATGTGGCCTGGCTGGCGCTGAGATTGGACGGTGAAACGCCAAAATATCCCCAGCTTGCGTCGGCGATGGTGTAGTAACCGTCGCCGTAGTAGATGGTATTGATGTAGGCGGCTAGAATCTCTGATTTTGAGTAGTGGCGTTCGATTTGAACAGCGGTGATCAGTTCTGCAATTTTTCGTGAGAGTGTTTGCTCTTGGGTATAGTAAAGATTGCGTGCCAGCTGTTGCGTAATGGTGCTGCCGCCTTCCTGCAATTCACCGCTGAGAGCGTTGCGAATAAGAGCGCGTGTTGTGCCAATGACATCGAAACCGTGGTGGTCATAGAATCGGTGATCTTCAGTGGCGACCACGGCATCCTGATAGATTTGTGGAATTTGATCCAATGGGGTGTAATTGTCTTGGGACTGCACGTCGGCCATGGCTTGCGCGATGGGACGGTCGTTGGTGGCTTCATGGTACGCGTTGTAGCCAGTGACAGCGCAGATCGCTAGGGTGATCATGGCCGCGAACAGCGCCAGCAGAACAATTAAACGAAGCAGGCGCCGCAACAGTCGAGAAATAAAATTAAACATAGGGTTCTCCTTTGTGATGAACACACAATATTGCAGCTTCTATTATATCGGAATATGGTGACAACATGTTGGGAAAAGTAGTGGTTTTCATAAAGAAATAATGAATTTTTACCGACAAGTGGGAACTTCTCCTAGGGATTACGGTGGTTCTATGCTATAATGGGGACGATAAGGAGGGCTGTTGCATGGGTGATAAAAAGAAAAAGTCCTTGCGCGAAAGCATCAAACAGGTCACATCCAGTTTGAAATTATCTCACTTTATTTTATTGGTATTACTTTTGCTGGTCGTTGTAGGTATCAGTACCGTAGGGACTGTAATTCTGGCAGCAACCAGTGGCATGCCGTCGTTGGAAGAGACGGATGTCACAGATTTTGATGTTACAAGTTATATCGTGGATAAGGACGGTGTCTTTGTTGATAAGATGGTAGACACCAATTACGTTGGCGTCGAATCCAGCGAAATTGCAGATACTATGAAAAACGCTGTTGTTTCCATCGAAGACAAACGTTTTTATGACCACCATGGGGTTGACCCAATTCGTATCGGTGGGGCCATGGTTGCCAATTTGCGTGCTGGTGGCATTGTCCAGGGGGGTAGTACCATTACGCAGCAGTTGGCAGGCTTGGTGATGGAAAACCGTGATGAAAAAACGTACAAACGTAAAATTCAGGAAGCGGTATTGGCGGTTCGTATTGAAAACGAATACAGCAAAGATGAAATTCTGACGGCGTATCTCAATCGCGTCTATCTGGGGATTGGCTTAAGTGGTCAAGCTTGCTATGGGATTGAAGCGGCTGCGAATGATATTCTTGGCAAACATGCTAACGAGTTGACCATTGCAGATGCCGCGCTGTTGGCTGGGATGATCCAGAACCCAACGACCTGGTCGCCAATTACCAATCCTGACGATGCAAAATATCGTCGTGGACAAGTACTCGATGCTATGTTGGACAATGGCGTCATTACTCAGGAAGAGTATGAAGAGGCCAATAATTCAGAGATTGTCACAGCGTCAATTACTACCGACAATGATACGGAAACACAGGCTTACAATCAGAGCTACATTGATTACGTGGTTCAAGAAGCAACCTCTTTGCTTAATATCAGCTCTGAAGAACTATACAGTGGCGGTTATGTCATTGAAACAGGTCTGGACCAGGATCTGCAGAGCTACATGTATGATTACTTTGAAAACGACGGCAACTTCCCTACTGGGGCTGGTGAAGGCTACCTTCAGGCCGGGATGGTTGTGCTGAACAATGAAGATTCCACCATTGCTGGGATGATTGGTGGGCGCCACCAAGAAGAAGGTGCTGCGGGTTTGTGGAACAACGCATGGCAGGCCAAGCGTCAGCCAGGGTCGTCGTTCAAGCCGATCTTCGTGTATGGTCCAGCCTTTGAAGAAGGCGACATGGGAACGGGGACGGTCTACAACGACCAACCATATACTGTGGGTGGTCACACCATCAAGAACGCCGACCTAAGTTCGCATGGCAATGTCACCATCCGTTACGCGTTGGAGCAATCCCTGAACACTGTTGCAGCGCAGGTGGTCAACGACATTGGTCCTGAAACAGGTGTTGAATTTGCGAAGAACTGCGGCATCACCTCTCTCGTTGAAGAATCCGAAGATGGCGTCACCGACTTGACCATTTCTGCTGGTCTTGGTGGTTTGACGAATGGTGTTTCCGTGTTGGAGATGGCTGGTGCTTATGAATGTTTTGCTAACGAAGGGATTTACACCAAGCCACATGCCATTGTCCGCATCACCGATGATGATGGGAATGTGATTTGGGAAGAAGAGCCGGAAAGTCACCGTGCTATGGAAGAAACCACAGCGTATATGATCACAAGCTGCCTGCAGAGCGTTGTTTCTGATGGGATCGGCAGCGCTGGTCAGATTTATGATGGTCGTCCAACGGCTGGTAAAACCGGGACAACGGATAACACGAAAGACCTTTGGTTCTGCGGCTACACGCCACAGTATACTGGCGCGCTCTGGTTGGGCTACGATCAGGCTGCGACCATTTACTCGACCTCCACGTCAGCAGCTGCTGTCTGGGCGGCGATTATGAGCCACGTTCATCAAGGGCTCGATTTTGAATACTTCGAAGAACCAGACGGCTTAACATCGGTCACTATTGATACAAAGAGTGGGCTTTTGGCGACACGTTCTACACCATATTCTTACCGCTCAACCGAGCTGTATAAATCTGGTACAGAACCAACCACTTATTCCACAAACACCTACTCTTATTATCAGTACAGCTCCAATACGGATTCCAGCACCACGACAGATGATTCGAACTCTACGGATACTGGCACCGATAACAATACTGGAACAGGCACTGGCACTGGAACCGGCGATGGTAGCTGGGGTACTGGTGGTGGCACCGGCACAGGCGGTGGCACAGGAACCGGTACTGGTGGCGGAACAGGCACTGGCGGTGGTACCGGCGGCGGAAGCTGGGGATCTGGCGGTGAAAATACCGGTACGGTCTACTAGTTTTACTGAAAAATCAAATGGCTCACGCATAAGCGTGAGCCATTTTTTTGAAAAAATGTGTGGGTTAAAATCATCACAGATGTTAAAAGTATTGAGAAGGCATTTCGAATTGGAAAAGGATTTGTTATAATAGAAACCATGAATATCCAGATAACTTGTGATTAGAAAGGAACGAAAGCAATGGGCTATGTAGTAGCATTAGATATCGGAACCACCAGTACACGCGCGATTGCGTTTGACCATGCGCAGACCATCGTTGGAATGCGTCAGCAGGAAGTCAGTCAGTATTATCCACAACCAGGCTGGGTGGAAGAAGATCCGATGGAACTGTGGGCTTCGTCCTTTGGTGTTTTACAAGAGCTGTTGGCCATTACCAACATTCATCCGGATGATGTCAAAGCCATTGGCATCACCAACCAACGCGAGACCACCATTGTGTGGGATAAAGTGACAGGAAAGCCTGTATACAATGCCATTGTTTGGCAGTGCCGCCGCACAGCGGATTTGTGCGAGGACATTAAAGGCAGCGAATGGGAAGGCAAATTGTTGGAAAAAACAGGCCTGGTTGTTGACGCTTATTTTTCAGCAACGAAGCTGGCCTGGATTCTCGATCAGGTGGATCCTGATCGCAGCCGTGCCAACGCTGGAGAATTGTTGTTTGGCACGGTGGACACCTGGATTCTATGGAAATTGACGGAAGGCCGTGTGCATGCGACCGACTACACGAACGCATCGCGTACGATGCTGTTTAACATCAATGATCTTGAATGGGATCAGGAAATTCTTGACTATTTCAATATTCCACGCTGCATGCTGCCGGAGGTTCGACCATCTGGCTATCACTTTGGCACCGCTTCCATTGGTTCGGCGCACATTGAGGTGCCTGTCACCGGTATGGCTGGCGATCAGCAGGCGGCTCTTTATGGTCAAATGTGCTGGGAGCAGGGGGAAGCTAAAAATACCTATGGCACGGGCTGCTTTCTGCTGATGAATATTGGCAAAACACCGACGAAGAGCGCTCATGGCTTGGTAACAACCATTGCTGCTGGTTTGGATGAAAAACCAGACTATGCGCTGGAAGGCTCCATCTTCGTTGGTGGTGCGGTGATTCAGTGGCTGCGCGATGAAATGCGTTTCATTGAAGAATCCTCTGACAGTGAGTTCTTTGCGGAAAAACTGAAAGACAATGCTGGGGTGTATCTTGTGCCAGCTTTTGTTGGGCTTGGTGCGCCGTATTGGGACATGTACGCTCGCGGCACAATTCAAGGGCTGACCCGCGGCACAGGACGCTCTCATATTATTCGCGCTGCACTGGAAGCCATCGCCTATCAGACGCGAGACGTGCTGGAAGCCATGGAGGCTGACACGCATGTTGATATGGCGAGTCTGCGTGTTGATGGCGGCGCTTCACAGAACGGTTTCCTCATGCAATTTCAGGCCGACATCCTCAATCGTCGCGTGGAACAGCCGGAAATAGTTGAAAGTACTGCTATGGGGGCGGCTCTTTTAGCTGGGCTGACCGTTGGTTTCTGGAAGGATAAAGATGAAGCGCGCAGCGGTCATCGTTTGGCGCAAGTGTATGAACCGTCCATGAGTGATGAAGAACGGGAGAAAAATTACAATGGGTGGAAAGAAGCCGTTGCCCATACGTTAACAAAATAAGAAAAGGCCACCGTGATGGTGGCCTTTTTGGTTTTAAAAGCAATCGTTTTCAGAATGAATTTTTACGCAGAGTTGATTCATCATTTGATCCAGCTCGGTGCTGACATCGGCGCATTTTTTTAATTCGGCAGCCATTTCAGGCGTGAAGGCGTAGTCCTTTTTGTAATGCAGCTGATGTTCCAGGGACGCCCAGAAATCCATAGCAATGGTGCGCAGCTGAATTTCCACATTCATGCTGCGTTTTTCATTGGTGAGGAAAATTGGCACCGAGACGATGAGATGCAGGCTGCGATAGCCGTTTTCTTTCGGATTGGCGATGTAGTCTTTGCGGCGGACGAGGGTGATGTCGTCTTGTTGAATCAGCGCGTCGGCAATGCGGTAAACGTCGTCCACAAAGGAGCAGATGACACGTACACCAGCAACGTCGAAGAGATTTTCTTCGATGGATTCGGCGTTGAAAATATAGCCATGCTTCAACATCTTGTCACGGATGCTGGTTGGTTCTTTGAGTCGGCTTTTGATGCTCTGGATTGGATTTCGTTCGTATTGGCAGGAAAAATCCTCGTTGATAACGTTGAATTTCGTTTCAATTTCCATCATTGCGCAGCGGTAGTAGGCCATAAGGCGTCTGAAATCAAGCACTTGCTTGCGAATGTAGCCCAAAAGTTCCTCGGGATTGAAGTGTTCGTCGTCAAAATTGCAATGCATTAAAAACGCTTCAGCTTGTTTGGTGTCAATACCTAGGTCGCTTTGGACGATGTATTGTTCCAGCTGTTTGATATCCATAAAGGTCCTCCTCAGTGATGTCTGAAAAAGTGGGGACGCTGGTCGCTGAATTTGCAGCGAGCGTCCTCCTTTTATTATAGACATGGAGTTGTGTAAAAAATCAATGGCAACAAAAAAGCACGAAGGACAAGTCCTTCGTGCTAAGCATGGACCGTCAGGGGATCGAACCCTGGACAACACGATTAAGAGTCGCGTGCTCTACCAGCTGAGCTAACGGTCCATTTCGCAACTGCAGTATTTATTATAGCGATCCAAACGTGAGTTGTCAACAAAAAATTATCAAGCTTTTACAAAATATTAAAGAAAATGGTTGTGATTAGAGATCACGGATGGCGGCTTCTGGTTCCCAAACAGCCTGCACCGGCACCAGGCGATGTTCTTTGGCGTAGCTGGCGACTTGTTTGACACAGCGTTCGTCGCCTTCAAGCACAATATAGTCGCCAATTTCAGCAGCGTTATCCAGCCAGGTGAAAATGTCATGAATCGGCTTATCGATGGATTCGTAAGCATCGGCATGTTTCCAGAAACTGGTCATGGTAATTGGCGGTTTATGCATATCGCGTGCTTCACGCAGGGCAATGGCCAAATAGTGATCGTCGGTCAGACGGCGTTGGGTCAATAAAAATGCTTTACCACTCATGGTAGACACTCCTTTTCGTCACAATATCTTCATTATAACGAATGGTGGGAGTTGGCGCAAGCGCGAGGCTTTACAAAATAAGAAGGGGATCTGTCGCTGGCCGTTGTTGAAAAATCTGAGAGTGGTGAGCAAGAAATTTTTAATACGATGTGCTAACGTTTTGTGAATAATGGAATTTTATAGCCAGTGTTGGATTTTTTTAAGGGTATTATTCCTACATGGCAAAAGGAATAGGTAACCATTTAGCATGGTGATATGCTATAATGTAGTAAAGATGTTTATTCAGGGGTGATGACCGTGAAAATTTCAACAAAGGGGCGCTATGGGTTGCGTGTGATGCTTGACTTGGCAACGTATAGTGTGGATAAACATATTCCGCTGCGCGAGATTTCTCAGCGGCAGAATATTACCATCAAATATCTTGAGCAGATCATGACACCTTTGCTCAAAGCTGGATATGTCACAAGTTTTCGTGGCAATAATGGCGGCTATCAGCTGGCGTGTGCGCCAGAAGAGGTCAGCGTTGGTGAGATCATTCGCACGATGGAAGGGTCGTTGGCACCGGTGGCCTGTCTGGAGGGTGAGGAGAACTCCTGTCCAAATCGTGACGTTTGCCAAACCTTGCCGGTGTGGGAGCGTTTGGATGAGCTGATTGGTGATTATCTGAACAATATCAGTTTGCAGGATCTTTTGAGCGACGACCACCGCTCTCATGAAACGTGTCCCCTGACGCAGGGGCGCCGTGGCTGAGCGATTGAAACGGAGGATGGATGAGCATGATATATGCTGCGTATAGTCTGGGAATATTGGCGCTGATCTTATGTTCTGCGTTTTTTTCTCTGGCGGAAATGTCGTTTTTGCTCGCCAGTCCGGTAACATTGCGCCATTGGTCGGAAGATGAAGACAATCGTTCGGCGACCGTGGCTCTGAACATGTTGGATGACACCAATCGCGTACTGACAACCATCAACATTGGGGACACCATTGTGAATTTGGCAGCGATTATGCTGGGTACGTTGTTCATCATGTATTACTATTCGGATCACGGCATTTTGATTGGAATTGTTGTGCTGTTTTTAGCCGTTCTGATTATTGGTGAGCTGTTGCCGCGAATGATTGCTCAGCGCTATGAGAATCGTGTGTTCTGCCGCGTGGCAAAGCCATTGAAAGTGTTGATGGTGCTGCTGCGGCCGCTGACTTTTATTTTTGGCAGCGGGCACATTATCATCGAGCGTGCCAGCCGTGAAGACGATGAAGAAGAGTATGTTGAAGATGAGCTTTTGAGCATGCTTGACGAAGCAGAGAGCGGCGGCGAAATGGAGGCGCGGGAAAGCGATCTGATTCGCTCAGCGATTAATTTCGAAGAGCTGCTCGTCAAGGACATTTTGCGCCCGCGTGTACGCGTGGTAGCGATTGATGATGAAATGGATGTGCGAGAGGTGTTGGATGTTTTCTCCAACACTGGGTATTCTCGGCTGCCGGTGTATCATGACAGCATTGATAACATCATCGGTATTCTGCATTTGAAGGATGTCTTCAATGCCATGTTGGATGGAGAACTGAGTGACTATGTGCCGCTGGTGCAGCCTGTGAGCGTGGTCTTTATTCAGTCGAAGGCCTCGAGTTTGCTTTTGACGCTGCAGAAAAATCAGTCGCACATGGCAGTGGTCATCGATGAATACGGTGGCACGGCCGGCATCGTAACATTGGAAGACATCATCGAAGAATTGGTCGGTGACATTTGGGATGAGCACGATGAAGTGGCCGAACAGCCGATTCGAGCCATTGAGCCATCGGTTTTTATTGCGGATGCAAACATGGACATCGATGATTTCTTTGAATTCTTTGGATTTGATTTTGACGACTATGAGGACGATATTGCGGCCTCGTCTCTTGGCGGATGGGTGGTTGATTTGCTGGATCACCTTGCCAGCCCGGGCGAAGTGGTGTCGTTCCCGCCGTTCACGATTACGGTGATTGAAGTCGAGAAGCGTCATATTGAAAAAGTGCGTGTTGTTTTGGATCAGCCGAAAGACACAGAAGAAGAATAACAGAAATGGTGGGAGCCAAGGTGCTCCCATCTTTTGTATCAGGAGGGATGAGGATGCGGCTGGACAAATATCTGCACGATCTGGGCTATGGCAGCCGCCGCGACATTGAACAGTTGCTCAGGCGCCAAGTGGTGACGGTGGATGATGCGCGGGTGAAAAAAGGATCTGTTCAAGTATCGGCGGACAGCGCTGTGGCCATTGATGGGGAGCCGCTTGTGTACGCGCCGACGGTGTGGTTGATGCTGAACAAGCCAGCTGGTGTCATCACAGCTACGCAGGATGCTCATCAGGAAACGGTGATGGATCTGGTGCCGGAACGGTTTATGCACATGCGAGTGGCGCCGGTGGGCCGCTTGGATAAAGATACGACGGGATTGCTTTTGTTGACCAACGATGGGGCGCTGGCGCATCGTCTCTTGAGTCCGAAGCGGCATGTGGAAAAAGTGTACGAAGTGACCTACGAAGAAACGCTGGTCGACGATGCTGCGGAACGTTGTGCGGCGGGCATTGATCTTGGCGATTTTACGAGTGCTCCGGCGGAGCTGGAACTTCTCGCTCCAGGACGTTGTCGGTTGCACTTGCGGGAAGGCAAGTTTCATCAGGTTAAGCGCATGCTGCATGAATTGGGCGGCGTTGTCACGGCGCTGCATCGTGTGCAGTTTGGCGGACTAACACTGGATGAGCAATTGGCTCCTGGTGATTGGCGCCTATTAGAGGTTGACGAAGTGGCATTGTTGGAGCAGCAGGGTTTGCAAAAGGAAGGAGAATGATTATGAATTTATACGATTTCGATGAAACCATCTATGACGGTGACAGCACACGCGATTTTATTCTCTATTGCTACAGACATTATCCGAGCACATGGCGCTATCTGCCGCGTCAGCTGGCGGCGGTTGCTTCTTACATGGCTGGGAAGATTGATAAGACGACTTTCAAAGAACGCTACTTCAGCATGTTTGCGGCAGTGCCGAACATTGACGATGCCATAGAAGCTTTTTGGGACACGCACGAAGGGCGCATTATGCGGTACTATCCACGGCAGGCGCGTCAGGATGACGTGGTGATTTCCGCGTCACCGGCCTTCATTGTGGAGCCATTGTGCCGACGTTTGGGATTGACGCATGTGATTGCTAGTGAGGTCAATAAGTACACCGGTCATTTTTTGAGCGAAAACTGTTATGGCGCAGAGAAAGTTCGTCGTTTTTTGGAAGTCGGCTATGATCCGGCCGAGGTGGAGCAAGTGTATTCCGATTCGCTCAGTGATACCCCAATTGCTGAATTGGGCAAGCAAGCCCACATCGTGCTTAAAAATGGCACGCTGAGTGCTTGGGAGGCGCCAAAAGAAAAGGGCATGCAGGGATTTTTCACCCTTTTTAATAAACGTGAGGCTTTATTGACGATTGCTGCAGGCGCGGTCAATCTTTTGACGGCGGGCCATGCGGCAAAAGTGGTGGTGCGTAAAAAGAAATGGCCAGCCGACAAAACGTTTGGTGTTCTTTTCGCGCTTAACAGCCTTTCCATCACAGCGGCTTTGGCGATGGCTGGCAAGAGAAAACCTCTCTTGGCTCGTGTGACGAAATCCTTTGCCGTTCTTTCACTGCCGCTGGGTATGGCGACTGTGGCCATTGTTGGCGGCGTGCTTTCATTGGTTGCTGCGCCGGTGCTGGCGCTGGGCGTGGCGACAGCAGCTGGCTTGCCGTTGCTCTATAAGGGCACACAGCTTTTGTTCCGCAAGGAAATTGCGCAAATGCAGGCGACCCAACATTTGAAAGATAACGGGAGTGACAAGTGATGAGAATCGCTTTGGTGACTGGCGCTACCTCTGGCCTGGGGCGTGCCTTTCTCCAGGAATGGCAGGATCGTGACGTGCATTTCGATGAAGTCTGGCTGGTGGCACGTCACCGCGATGCCTTGGAACGCACAGCGCGCGAACTGCCTTGGGCGACGCGGCTGTTTGCCGTTGATCTGGCGCAGGCAAAGGAACGTGCGCTCTTGTTTAAGGCGCTGGCCGAGCAACGGCCGCAGATTCAGACGGTGGTCAACTCCGCTGGATATGGAAAAACGGGTTGTGTGACAGAGATTCCATCTGAGGAACAAACGGGGATGATCGATCTCAACTGCACCGCATTGGTGGCGGTCACGCAGCAAGCTTTACCCTACATGGAGCGCGGTGGTGTTATCTACGAAATTGCTTCGGTGGCGGCTTTCCTGCCGCAGCCAGGTTTTGCCGTCTACGCAGCGACGAAAGCCTTTGTGCTTTCCTTTGCACGGGCCCTCAATGCGGAGCAGCATAAGCGAGGCGTACAAATTATTGCCGTGTGTCCGAATCCGATGAACACCAGCTTTTTCGCTCGTGCGGGTGTGGCGCCGACACTCATCAAACGCTTGGGCTTCGAAGATCCTCAGGCGGTTGCTAGAAGTGCCATGCGCGCGGCCAGCCGTGGCCGCGACGTCAGCACCAACAGCCGTCTCGCCGGACTCATTCGCCTCTGCGCCAAATGCCTGCCGCATCGCTGGATTGTTCGGATGGAACGATGGATCTTGTAAACAGATACGATACAACGCCATTCTCTATTGAGAATGGCGTTGTGATTTTGCGCGGCAAAGGTTGATTTTTTCTGACCGGGCCTAGGCGAATCTGCTATAATAGAACCAGACTTTTTAGGAGGCAAGAACATGGAAAAAATCAAAGATTTTAACGTGGATATTTTTAAACTTTTTGACGATCATTGGGCACTGCTCACCGCTGGTACCCCGGAAGATTACAACACCATGACCATCAGTTGGGGCAGCTTGGGCACCATTTGGGCACCACGCGGCAACGGCCGTCAGATTGCGACGGTTTATGTAAAACCAAGCCGCCATACTTTCGGTTATCTGGAACAGAGCGACTATTACACCATCAGCTTCTTCCCAGAATCCTGCCGCAAAGATCTGGCTTATCTCGGCAGCCATTCTGGCCGCGACGAAGACAAATTGGCTGCAACCAGCCTGACGCCGGTAGAAAAAGCAGAAGGCACCATCGGCTTTGAAGAAGCGACCCTCACGCTCGTCTGCCATAAACTCTACAGCGACGCGTTCAAAAAAGAGGGTATCCCAGCCGACATTGTTCAGGCATACTACGACGGTGAAGATCCACATCATTTCTTCATCGGCGAAATTGTTGCTTTCGACGAAAAATAATCCTCACCCATCCCCGCATTCTCTTGCTGTTTGTAAGAGAATGCGGTTTTTTTGTGGAAAGCATGGGTTTTTGCTAAGGATGGTGTTATCTGACAGAAAATTATGGTAACATGAGAGCAGATCATAAGAAACAACAGAACGCGGGAGCGTGAGGACGATGAAAGCGAAAAAAATAAAAATGTTGGCAGCAGAGCTGGTGAACATTCTTGCGAGCCAGCGGTTTTTGGATAAGACAGGCCTTTCTGCACAGCGCGTGCGCGACATTGCTGGGCGCGAGTATTGGGAGCAGATTATTGCGGAACGGTTTCCGATCCGTGAGCGCTTAACGTGCGCTGAGGTGTTGGCGTTTTGTCAGGAACCGATGGCGGAAATCAGTGAAACACCTGAAGAGGGCTGGCTGCCGTTTATCTATCAGTTTGGCTGTGCGGTGCTTTATCCGGACGAGGAAGCCCAGGAACGCTTTCAGCCCTACCATGCAGCAGCATATTTTTATTTGACGGTGCTGCAGTTTTTCCTGGATGAGGAGCGGAAGGTGCTGCCGCCAGAGAAATTTATGGATTTTGAATTGCTCGGGGCGGAGGAATACGAGCGGTTTGAGTCGCGCAGTGAGTACGCGCTGTTTCTCAAGGCGTGGCGCGAGGACTATGTGTATGAGCTGTTTCGTCTGAATATGGAAGCAACGTCTTTTAAAACATTGGAACATGTGGCTGGCGTGCACTATGTGTCCATGTTTGTGGCGCGTGCCTTGTATGATGTTGGCGTGCCCATTGATCTGGCCTTGGTGAGTGGCGCTGCTGCTGGTCATGACTTGGGAAAATTTGGCTGTAAGCCTGGTGAAGCGGTGCCGCATATGCATTACTATTACACGGACCGCTGGTTTAATCGTCATCAAATCAATTACATTGGGCATATAGCGGCCAACCATTCAACGTGGGATTTAGAGCCAGAGCGATTGAGCGTGGAATCTCTGGTGTTGATTTACGCGGACTTCTGTGTCAAGCAGGAACGCGTGAACGGTGAAAATCGCACACGCATCAGTTCTCTAAAAGAGGCGTTCGAGATTATTCTCGAGAAACTGGAAAATGTGGATGAAGAAAAACACCGCCGTTATCAGTTTGTGTATTCGCGGCTCAAAGATTTTCACGATTATATGGTGTCGCTGGGTGTTGACACGGAGCCGTTGGATGGCGTGCCGGTACAGGCTGAAACGATGCCGCCGGTGGCTTTGCAGAATACGGATGAGGCGGTGCAGTCGCTGGTCTTCATGGGCGTGGAGACGAACATTGCGGTCATGCATCGCATGGGCGCAGGGCGTCAGTTCGGCAACTTTTTGGAACAGGCGCGCAGTGAAACGAATCAGCGCAGTCTGCAGGTTTATCTGCGTTTGTTCGATCGGTATACGGCCTATACCGACGATGAACAGAAGCGTCAGACGGCGGCGTATCTCTACGAGCTGATGATGCACCGCGACGGGGATATTCGTGTCGAAGCCGCACGATTGCTGGGGAAAACGATTGCCCAGTTCAATTATGGTTATCGCAAGCGCTACCCAAGTGGCATGAAAAACGTCGATGTGCTGCAGGGATTCGACTTATGGCGGCACTACATTGGTGAGATTTTGCGCCCAGATTTGAAGCTGACGGACGTGCAGAAGCAGCGCATTCAGACGAATGCGAAAAACGTACTGGCGTCGCTCTTGCACCACGCGTCCAGCGAGGATCGAGACACGTTCCTGGAATTTTTCATGACGAGTTTCGACGAGCCTTCCTATTGGAGCGCAGAAGAGAGCATGGCGCTGTTGAACACGGTGTTTGATCTGCCGCTGCAAGCGATGAGCGATGCCGATTTGACACGCATCGGCCGTTGTGCGTTGGCCTGGAGCGACTGTGAAGAGTATGAAACAAAGGTTGCAGCTTGGCGTGCCATGCATTGGCTGACGTATTTGAGGCCGCAGTTGGCAATAACGGCTGAAATTGCAGAGTTTTTGCAGAAGCAGAATGTTCGTGAAAACATCACGCTGAGCTATCTTAAGTATAAGATGTTGAGCGAGCTGGGAAAAAACAGCGATACCTCTTGTCAAACGTTTTGCAATGCGGACACCATTTCCGACATCTTCTTGGAGAATCTGCAAACGGCAACGCCTTGGATTGTCAAGGCGGTGAACATTCGTTTGCTGAGCGATCAAATTCGCCAGGACCCAAGTCAGCACCGCCTGCACATTGCGGCACATTTTTCAAATTTGCTCAAAGTCAACGACATCATGGTTGTGCCGCGTGACGCTGGTCAGGCCATGAGCCAGCTGTTCCCAGTGCTGCGCATCGACGAACGCAACGAGGTGGTAACGGAATTGGTTGGCGCCCTGGAAGTGGCCGACGCCCGTTACTCGCGTTACATTCCGGAATATTTAGCACGCACGCTGCTGTGGCTGCCGCCGACGCAGTTGGATGAAATGATTGCTCATATCACTGGCCTTTTGGCGAGCAGCAACGACGGCATTGTTATGCGCGCGTTGGATACAATGGGGTATTTGCTGCGTTATTTCCAAAATTATCCGGAGCGGTTTGCCATCAGCGAAGAGGACTATTGCCACCGCAGACATCTGCTTTTGGGTGCTATTCTCAAGGGCATGGCCTGCTATCGAGAAAACGTGCGTCAGGAAGCGATGATGGTGCTGAGCGATGTTTTCAGCTCAGACGTTGGCCTGGAAGACATGCTTATGTCGGTCGAAGAAAAGTATTATCTCTTTACAACGGGCTGTCGTAAAATCCTCTTTTTGCTTTCAGAAGTGGATGGCGGCGACATCAGTCTCTTTGCTCGTGCGTCAGCGGTGTCGTCGATTTCAACCTTCATCAGCCAGTGGCGCATGGATCATCAGACCTTCGATGTGGTTGAATGGTCGAAGGTGGCATTTTTGCCGGGAACTTTTGATCCGTTCACACGCTCGCATAAGGAAATTATGCGAACCATCCGAGATCAAGGATTTGAGGTGTACCTTGCTGTTGATGAATTTTCCTGGTCGAAGAAGGCTCAGCCACATCTGATTCGCCGCAAGATTGTTAATATGTCTGTGGCGGATGAGTTTCACGTCAATATTTTCCCATATCAAATTCCAATCAATATTGCCAATCCACGGGATTTGCAGCAACTGAAAGAGATCTTTGCGCCGCGTGAGGTCTACATGGTAACGGGCAGCGACGTCATCACCAATGCGTCCAGCTACCGCAAACCGGTGACGGAGCATTCCATTCACACGATGAATCATATTATTTTCCGTCGCGGAAAAGACATGGATTCGGATATTCTTGAAGCATTGAAGACGGTGCACGGCAAGGTAGAAATTGTCGATCTTCCAAAAGAATTCCGCGATATTTCTTCGACCATGCTGCGTGAGAACATTGATTTGAATCGTGATGTGTCAAACTTGGTGGATCCGATGGTCCAGGGCTACATTTATTCCAGTGGTCTCTATTTGCGTGAACCGGAATACAAGCCGCTGGTGGATGGCAAGGTGTTGTCGTTTGAAATGGTGGAGCATCCAACTGAGGAGCTGATGGAAGAGATCTACAACAGCATTCTTGCGCGTTCGGAATATGCGGACATCATCTGTGACAACATGAATTGTTCCGGCGATATGTTGATTTTATTGCGCAATCGTCTTCGTAACAATCGCCTTGTCGGGGTGGTTCGCGGTCGGCTGATGGCGCCGGAATCTCTGTATGATGTCCTAGGGGATTTAGAGCTGGCCGATCAGGTGCGGCGCAACACCACTGGGAAGATTTTGCTCATCAGCGGACTCTATACGAGTCGAGATGAAATCATCAGCGATCCCGCTCAGCTGCTTTTAACGGAGGCATTGGCCGGAGCTTGTGCGGAAGGCTGCGGATACGCCATGTTCTTCCCGAAAGATGCCATGCCAAGCGCTTACATCATGGATGCTGTGCAGAGGCAGGGGTTCGTACTGGCGGAACAGATGGAAGCTGCCATGCCGGTGTACATTGTTGATATGCGCCAGCCGATTGTTATTCTGCGCAATTTGCAAAACTACATCAAAGAGCCGCTGATCAGTGAGCCGCAGGTGGTGCGAGTGATTGAAACGGGGTATCGTCGGCTGCAAACGACACTGCGCGCGCTGTACCCTGGCGAGCTGGTGTTATCATTAGCATCAGAAGTTATTTTCCCACGCATGGTGGAAAAAATCACCGCCATCAACGGGGTGCCAAATGAGACCGTGACACCGCGCTTGTTGGGTGAAAATATGTGCGTGCCGTTTGGCCGCATTTTGCGGGAACGTGTCATCCCAAACACAGTCACAAAAACCATGCATACGGACACGGTTTACAAGGAAGATCTTTCCGACTACAGCGTTGGTCCGTTTGAAAGTTATCCGCCGCTGGCCGATCAGGTGCGGATGATTCGTTCCTTTGATCGCCCGGTCATCCTTGTTGACGACATCATGAACATTGGTAAACGTTTCACGGCCTTGGATGAATTGCTGCAGCAGGAGTCGGTGCCGATTCGCGAGCTGGTCTTTGGTGTCATTACTGGCGTTGGACGTGACCGCATGAGGCGCCGTGGTGTGGAAACGGACAGCGTGTACTACATACCGAATGTACGCAAGTGGTATGTGGAGTCGTCACTCTATCCGTTCATTGGCGGCGACACGGTGGACCGTGCGCATTTCAATATTGCCAAGGTGTCTCCGTCGGTCAATCCGGTTTTGCCGTATACCAACCCGGATTTAAGCGGCGCGACTCGCGATGCCCTGTTTGAGTTTTCAGCCTGCTGCATTCGCAATGCGCGTGATATTTTCTATGCGTTGGAAGAATCGTACCGTGCCCGCTACGGACGCAATCTCACCATGGAGCGTCTCGGCGAAGTGATTACCGTTCCATCGGCGCCGGATCGCGGGGCTTGCGTGACTTACGACCCAAATCTGGCGGCGAGCGTCTATCTGGATAACGATTTGAAGATGCTCGATCGGTTGAAGCAATAAAATGCCGCAGCTTTCGCGGCGATTGTCTGTGGCGGAAAGGAAGAAAGAACATGTATTATTATCGTGTCAACAACACGGTGTGCTGCAGCTGGACGGCACTTGATTTGCCCGAAGCAGCGGCAGCAGAGCAGCAGGACGTGTCCGTGTTTCTGTTTGAGCGCCCGTTGATGGCATCGCGCGCACATTTTCAGGTGACGCACGACGCGCAGCTTTATCAAACACAGGAGGACGCAGGCTGGCTGTCAACGACGGTGCTGGAACAGCAGGCCGCCGCACAGCGGAGGCAATGGGGACCGTTGGATGCGCTGGTGCAGGCGGCGATCGCGGCTGGCAGACTGCGTGCAGTGAACCATCTGCATCCGCGATGGCAGGAGCTGCTGACGGAAAAGATGCCGCTGTCTGGCGGCAAGAAGCGGGTGCACATTCTGGCGCTAGGCGATGTGGGCAGTCACATTCTTATTGGGCTGCATCTCCTAGGGGGCGATTGCATTGAACGTATTGGCATCTGCGACCTGAACGAAAACGTGGCGGCACGCTGGGAATTTGAGGCTAATCAAATCGCGCTGCCGTGGGAGTATGATGCTTTGCCGGCGGTGGAGATCGTATCACAGGAGCGGCTTTTTGACTGCGATGTTTTTGTGTTTGTGGCGTCGGCCGGAGTTCCGGCTGTTGGCAGCAGTGTGGACGATGTGCGCATGGTGCAGCTGGAAAAGAACACCGCCATCATCAGCTCCTATGCCAAACAAGCACGAGCGGCGCAGTTCCGCGGGCTGTTCTGTGAGGTTGCCGATCCGGTAGATCCGTTGGCGAAAGCGGCCTGGCTGGCGAGCAACTGCAACGAGGCTGGGGAGTTTGATGGACTGGGCCTCTTGCCAGAGCAAATCCAGGGGTATGGGCTCGGTGTGATGAACGCACGGGCGGCGTATTATGCGAAAAAAGACAATCGCTTTGCTAGATTTTTAACGGAAGGCCGCTGTTTCGGCGGTCATGGTAAGGAGTTGGTCATCGCTGATTCGATTGCGCATTACGACGATGCCTGCTCACGGGCGCTGACCGAACTGGCGCTGAATGCCAATGTACGTATGCGTGAGATTGGTTTCAAGCCTTTTGTGGCGCCAGCGTATTCCTCTGGTGTGCTGTCGATTCTGGCAACGCTGCGTGGCGACTGGCATTATGGCTCCGTCTTTCTAGGCGGCAGCTATATGGGGGTAAAAAATCGCTACACATCGGTCGGTCAGGCACATGAGATGCTGCCATTGCCAGAAACATTGATGGCGCGTATCTACGACTCGCAGGCTTCATTGAGAGCCATTAACTGACGATTTTTCAGAAAGAAGATGAAAATGGAATGGAAGACAACCATTTACTTGTAGTCATGCCGCGTGAAACGGGCGATAAGGAAAATCCACGTCTTGCGGCAGTGCTGAAGCGGGCTTTGGCCCAGGTGGAATCGCACTTGATCTACAATGCTGAAGAAGCGGAAACGTATTTTCTTTCGCATCCGGTGGCATTGGGTGCTGCGTTTGCTCGAGTGCTCTTCGTCGTCGATTTGGGCAGCGATGGCATCAATTTTGAACTCGGCCGTTTGCTGCGTGTGCTGCGTCGCCAGCCTCACTTGCTGGAAGGCTGGCTTGGCGGTGTCATTGTGGATGCTCAAAGTGAGCTTTACACCAAATCAGTGGCTCAAGAACTGGTGCTGGCCGCCAATATGAGCGGTTGTGCCTTTGTGGGGCGTTCCATTGTGGAAGGCACCGGATCGCTGCGAAATTTCACCGTTGCAGCTCATAAGCTGGGGAATGACGATCTTATGGCGGCTTATGTGGAGGCGGCTTGCCACTTGGTGACCGCGGTGATGGCTTTTGAAGGTCATCGGTATTCCATGCCAAAGCTGACCGTGCTGCATGCGTCTAATCATAAAACGTCGAACACGTTTGCTCTCTGGCATGCTGTCAGCGCCGAGCTGGAAGGTTTTGCTGTTGAAGAAATTGGGCTGCGCAATGGTGCTGTGCAGGATTGTGCCGGCTGTCCGTATAAGGCCTGTCTGCACTTCGGTGAAAAAGAAAGCTGCTTTTATGGCGGTGTGATGGTGGACAACGTGTATCCGTCCATCAAAACCGCCAACGCCATCGTCATGGTTTGTCCGAACTATAACGATGCCATCTCAGCCAACTTGACCGCATTTATTAATCGATTGACAGCGCTCTATCGCAAACGGGCCTTTTATGACAAAGCACTCTTTGCGGTGATTGTCAGTGGGTACAGTGGTTGTGACATTCTCGCCAAACAGCTCGTTGCAGCGCTTAATATGAATAAGAGCTTTTATTTGCCGGGCCATTTTGCCATTATGGAGATGGCAAACGATCCAGGCACGGTGTTGCAGCTGCCAGGCATTGAACAACGTGTGCAGGAATTTGCTGAGACCATTACGCGCACTTTTCGATCGAATGAATAGAAGAATATATGGATAAAGAAAACGCCGCGATCACAGGTTGTGATCGCGGCGTTTTGCTGTGCACAATACGTTTGCTTGATTCAAATAGAAAAGTTTTTGCGGCAGAAAACAAGGCTGGTGGCGGCATACAAGAGGACTGCGCCCAATAAAAGAAGGCTGCTGTAGGCAAGAGCGTCGAGGTCGCCGGCTGCAAGCCCACTGGCGTCATAGAGGGTGAAAAAAGTGGCGTATTTCAAGTCCGCAGCTTTGTCACCGGCGTTGGCAAGCATCTGCAGCACATACATCAGCGTCGGAATGCCAGCGCCAAAAGCGAGGCTGTAACGAGTATCGGAAAAAAGGCTGGAGAAGAAGAGACAAATGCTGCCGATAAAGAGATGCAAACAAAGCAAGCCGCTGTTAACGGCCAGCAGGCCAATAAGATCCAGCTCGCCAGGAAAATAGTGTTCAGCCACACCAATTTCCAGACCGGTCGCAAAGAGCAGCAGCAACACAATGCCGCTGATGAGTGCGCCAATTTGAGTAAAAACGATGGACCGGCGGCGCACCGGTGCAGCCAGCAGATAACTCATGGCACCGCTGCTGGCATATTTGGCGAGCAAGCTGTTGCTGCGCAGAATGCAGAACACCATTGGAAACACCAGTAAGATAAATCCATACAAATAAGAAATCATAAAGCCGAGCAAATCGGTGGCGCCGGCGGTCATGCCAACGGCGGCCATTATTTCTGGCATGGCCTTGGCGTAATCGTCGAGCAATGCCATCATTTCCGGTTCGTACATGTAAATGATGATGCTGATGTACATGGCCATAACAGCAGCGAGAATGAGCAGCAGCTTAAGGCTGTTTTTCATTTCTCTTTTATAAAGCGTTGCGTTCATCGTCCGTTCCTCCTTCATAATAATCCAGAAAAATGCTTTCCAGATTTTGGCGGCTTGTCACCGTGACGCTGGTTCCATCGCAATGGCCGTCGAAATCGGCGGCAAAGTTTTGCGCCAGTTCCGGAGTGTCCAATTGCACTGTGTAGGTGCGTAGGTGACGGCTTCGCAAGGTGTCTACCGAATCGATGGCGACCATGCGTCCCTGGCGGATGATGCCAATGCGGTCACAGGTGCGTTCAACTTCTTCAAACATGTGGCTGGACAGGAGAATGGTTTTGCCGCGTGCCTTTTCTTCCGCAATCAGTTGAATGAAAAGATTTTGCATCAGTGGGTCCAGGCCGGACGTGGGTTCGTCGAGAATGAGTATTTGAGGATCGTGCATCAAGGCGGCGACAATGCCGAGCTTTTGCTTCATGCCTTTGCTCATCTTTTTGATCTTCCCTTTTGGATTCAACTCAAAGCGTTCCAGCAATTCTTTCTGGCGATTTTCTGCAGGAATCTGACGATAGCGAGCCATGAAGCGGAGAAACTCCCGCCCACTCATATCGTCAAAAAAATTGATTTCACCAGGAATGTAGACGAGATGTTGTTGGATCTCGGCGCGTGCTTTCCAGCAGTCTTTGCCATCAATGCGGCAGCAGCCCTCTTTCGGGCGAATAAAGCCCATGAGATGGCGAATGGTGGTTGTTTTTCCAGCGCCATTGGGGCCGAGAAAGCCAAAGACCTCGCCTTCGCCGACGCTGAACGACACATCGAAAATGCCTTTTCCGTTTCCGTAATCGCGTGTCAAATGGTCGATTTGCAGCACATTCATTGAAATTCCTCCTTATACGATGCCTTTTTCAACAGCTGAACCCAGGTGTTGAACGCCTCCATCATAGACTCAAGGTTGTGGGTGTTACCAGTAAACTGCTGCAGATGAATGTAGCCATCTGCCATCCATGTCAACATATTCAGCACTTGTATGGGATCCACACCGTCAACGAATTTGCTGCGGTCAATATTTTGGAAATAGACTTGGTAGATCTCTGCAATGTCGCTGCCCATCTTTTCTTTGAGAGGTGCTGCAATTTCTTCTTTTTCGCTGTAAAAAGTGCGTAGTGAAAAGTCGTAGAGATAGGGCATTTTTGTCATGATGTGCAGCTTTTTTTCAGTGGCGTAGGTCAAAAGCTCAAAAAAATCCGTGATTTCAAATAAATGCGGATCATCAATGGCTGCCCGGCCAACCCGCATTACGTAATCATAGGTTTCAAGATAAAGCGTTTTTTTGTTATGAAAATAATAGAACAGAAGCCCCTTTGAAATGCCAGCTTTTGCAGCGATGTCGTCGGTGGATGCTTTTTTGTAATCGTTTTTGGCGAAAACTTCCATGGATGCGTTGAAAATGGCCAACTGTTTTTCTTCAGGAAGCTGTTTAAATGCATCGTTCAATGGTCTCCCTCCTTGGCATCAGACATTGACTGATTTGGTTTGACTTATTTGGATAGTTATAAGTGTAGAGGATTGACTCAGATTTTCAAGGGGGGCACTAAGAATCTTGGCCGAAAAAAACGACCAGAATCTAAGTGGATTCTGGCCGTGGTATCGTTACGGAAAGATAAAGATTTCTTCAATCGGCGCATCGACGGCACGGGCAATGTCGATGGCGAGTTTCAGGGAAGGATTGTATTGGGCTTTTTCCAGGCGCATGATGGTTTCGCGACGCACACCGACTTTATCGGCGAGCTCTTCCTGAGTCCAGCCTTTGGCGAGACGATAGTGTTTCAAGCGGCATTCAAATTCAGCACCCATGGATTAGTCCATCCTTTCGTAGCGGTAGAGAAGGTAGTTGCTGAGAAAGATCGTGAGGCCGTAGATGAAAGAAATGGCGGCGAGCATGAAGACGGCGCACCACTCGACGTTGCGGTTGAAGAAACCCATGCCCATGAGCCAGATGACGATAAAGAGCAGTGCAAAACCAATGCGATAAGCCTTGAGCTCAGCGCGGCGGCGGTTTTCCTGGAAAAGCTCGTCTTCAAGGGTGTGGGAGAGCTTGCCTTCGAAGAAGAAGCCAAAAAATCCGAAAAAAATGAAGAAGACAAAAGGAAAAATTTTCCCGCTGGCGGCGTAGGTCCAAAATCCTCCGAAGCCAAGGAATCCACAGAATCCCAGCCAGCCGAAACGTGGTGAAACGGTGCGGGTGTATTGGCGTCCGTCGTCGGACGGTTCTTTTGTGAACATCAGCTTGATGGCATGGCTCCAAATGGCGATGAGAAAATAGACGGCGTAGCAGAAGACCAGCGCGCCGGGAATGAGCATGGAAAGATCCTTTGGCTGGAAGGTGTAGGTGGACAGATCCATGCTGTAGACAAAACGACCGTCGTTGAACGCCAGTGCATAAGCAGCGCCCAAGAGCGACAGTGCAATCACAACAATGGCGCCAATCACCAGGCGGTGACACGTTTTCTTTGGTAAACGTTTATCCATGAGAGGTTGCTCCTTTCAAATAAAGTGATATATATGTCTCTTGATGAGATAAATATATCACTTTTGTGGGCGTGGCGCAATCAAAAAGTGACAAATAGTTCTCTTTTTTGACGATGGCGTGAAAAAACGCCACCCTCGTGAGAGGATGGCGTTGTTGAAACGATTAAAGTTCGCCGCGTTCTTCCAGCGGCAGATAGGTGAGGTCGTTGGCACCGAGGTAGAAATAACCAGGACGCATGATTTTGCTGTCCATGACCTGTTCGAGACGGTGAGCCGACCAGCCGGCAATACGAGCGGTAGCAAAGAGCGGAGTGAAAAGATCGGATTGAATGCCCATCATTTCGTAGATGAGACCGGTATAGAGGTCGATGTTTGGGCAGATGTTGAAGTCAGCTCCTTTGCGGTCACGCATGATTTCCTTGGTCATGCGGGTAATGCGGCTGAGCAAGCCGTACTGCGCTTCAAAACCGGTTTCCTGAGCGAGCACCGCGGCTTTTTCTTTAAGAAGTTCGGCACGAGGATCGCTGAGGGTGTAAACGGCATGGCCCATGCCATAGATGAGTCCGCTGCGGTCAAAGGCTTCACCAGCGAGAATTTTACGCAGGTAATCGGCCACTTCGCCGTCGCTGTTCCAATGCTGAACGTGTTCCTGAATGTCTTTGACCATGGCGTGAGCGCGCTGGTTGGCGGCACCATGGCGTGGACCTTTGAGGGAACCAATAGCAGTAGAAATGGCAGAGTAGGTGTCGGTCCCAGAGGAGGAAACAACGTGGGTTGCGAAGGCAGAGTTGTTACCGCCGCCGTGGTCGGCCTGCAGAATCAGGCAGAGGTCGAGAATTTTTGCTTCCAACGGAGTAAATTCGCTGTTTGGACGAATCAGATGCAGAATATTTTCGGCGGTGCTGCCATTAGTCAGAGGATGATGCAGGATCAGGCTCTTATGGTTGAAGTAATGTTCTTTGGAAGCATACGCGTAGGCAACCATGAGCGGCATTTTAGCGATCAGGTCGAGACATTGAGCGAGTACGTTGCCCAATTCGATATTGTCCGGATCTTCGTCATAGGAATAGAGCGAGAGCACCACGCGCTGCAATTTGTTCATGAGATTGTTGCTTGGAATTCGTAAGAAGATGTCTTCCTTGAAATTATCTGGGAAAGTGCGGCGTTTCTGCAGGGTTTTGTTGAACCAGTCTAATTCCTGACGGTTTGGCAGAGAACCGAATACCAAAAGATAAACAATTTCTTCAAACCCTAAACGTTGTTCGCGTTCAAATCCGTGCACGAGATCGGTGATCGGAATACCGCGGTACATGAGTTGGCCTTCGCATGGAATTTTTTTGCCATCTTCAACGGTGTAACCGCAAACTTCGGAGATGCGGGTGATACCGACGAGAACCCCTGTTCCGTTAGCGTTACGTAGACCGCGTTTGATGTCATATTGTGCATATAATTCCGGAGAAATGGAATTATTTTCTTTGAGATAATGAATCTTGCTTGCGATGGACGCACGCAGTTTGTCAATTTCGAGAAACGCATCGTTGTGCATAAAAGGATCTTCCTTTCCGTAGGAATTTTAATCTATTATAGCATATTGCAGATGAAACTGGTACCAATTGAGAAAATATTGTGCATCCTTGCCGGGGTTGTAGAGATTTTTCATAAAAATTCACCAAGACGAAACAATAATTTGCTATAATCAAAGACATGAAAATCATTGACGATGGCGACATATAGTTGGCCCCGACGGGAGGAAAATAAATGAAATACGCTTTGTTTGATTGTGACGGAACGCTGCTGGATTCGATGCCAATGTGGATTAATCTGGCGACGGATGTGTTGGCATCTTATGGTGTTGATCTGCCACGAGAAGCCGAACGTGAGACAGCGAGCATGAGCCATGAAGACGCTGCCAAGTTTTATGCCGATACCTTTCTCGATGGAAAGGGCGCTGAGGAACTGGCAAAAACGTTTTCTGATACGCTGGAACGCAATTACAGTGAAGTGTTGCAACTGAAACCGCATGTGCGTGAGGTGTTGGACCAGTTGCGCGCGAAAAACATTCCTATGGCGGTGGCCTCTTCCACCGATGCGTATTTATTGGAAATGTGCCTAAAGCGCTTGGGTCTGCGTGACCATTTTCTGTTTGTGCAGACGGTGGATAACAGCGGTTTTTCAAAAAACAGCGACGAGTATTTTCAGCTCGCTGCTAAAAAGCTTGGTTGTGAGCCGGGGGACATTCTTTTCTTTGACGATGCACTCTATGCCCTGGAACGGGCGAAGAAGAATGGCCTGATGACGGTGGCTGTGCAGGACGACACCCAGATGGACCACGATGCAGAAATTCGTGCTGTTGGGGATTATTACATAAACGATTTCGCGGACATTGAGATTGATCGTTGGTTCTTCTAACGAGAGGGAAGGAGGGCGCGTATGCATTTGCGACGTTTTGCGTGTGCTGCCTTTGATTTGGATGGTACGCTGCTCGATGCGCATTCACAGCTGAGCCCGCGTACCAAAGCGGTGATGGCACAGCTGGCCCAGGCGGGCATTCCGGTGGTTGTGGCCAGTGGACGTCCATTTTCAACGATTCCCCGTGAGGTGTTGGCGTTGGATGCGGTACGCTATGTAATTACTGGCAACGGGGTGCGCATTTACGATAAAACGACGGGACATGATGTGTATCATTGCAGCTTGAAACCGCAGACCATGGAAGAGATTCTGGCGGTGACGCGTTATTATCCGGTTGGTTATGAAATCTTCATTGCCGGGCAGGCCTTTGCAAACCGAAGCTATTTGAACAATCCTTCTGCGTTTGGTGTGCGTGATGGATCTTTTCACTATTTGCTCAGCACGCGCCAGCCTGTTGATGATGTGGCCACCTTTGTACGTACTCGCGCTGGCGAGGTGGACAGTTTGGGCCTTTCTATTGCCGATCAGGCTTTGAAGGAACAGTTGTGGCGGCGGCTTGAAGATGAGGTGGAAGGCATCTATGTGACGTCTTCTCTGCCGCGGCTGATTGAAGTAGCTGACAGCCGGGCTGGCAAAGGTGCGGCTCTGGCGGTTGTGCTGGAACGTCTAGGCCTGGACAGCGATGGTTTGGTGGCTTTTGGTGATGCCGATAATGACCTCGGCATGCTGCAGTTCGCTGGACTCGGTGTGGCCATGGAGAATGGCGCTTCTCATCTCAAGGAAGCTGCAGATCGGATTGCACCGCGGCACGATGACGACGGTGTCGCACAGATCTTAGAGGAATTAATGAAGGAGTGTTAGAATGATCAAAAAGCTGGACGCAGACATGCTGTCGATGCTTTATGAACAGGAAATGAAACAAACGTTTCCACGTCGGGAATTGAAACCGTTAAAAGCCATGCTGCGCATGCAGGCTGAAAATCGGTACGATGTGTTAGGTTATTACAACGAAGAAGGTACATTGCTTGCCTATGCCTGCGTTTGCACAGCGGCAGAGCCGGTACTGCTGGACTATTTGGCGGTGGTTGCGGCGCATCGCGGTGAGGGGATCGGATCGGCCTTTCTTTCGGCACTGATGAACGACAAGGCGCTTTATCCAGCCATCATGCTGGAAATCGAAGCGGTGGAGGACGCCTTGGATGAAAGCGACCATCTCATTCGCGCTCGCCGTCAACATTTCTATGAACGCTTGGGCTTTGTGCGCACAACTACTGAAGCCCACGTTTTTGGTGAGCACTATTGGGTGCTGGATAACCAGGAAACAGCTGCTGCTCATAGTGTTGCCGAAGCTATGGCAGGCATCTACCACTATATGGTGCCAGAGCGGGAGGCATTCGATAGAAACGTGCGTATTTGGGATTAAAAAATAACAGCGTTGCTTGCGAGAATGATCTCGCAAGCAACGCTGTTTTTATTGCAGATAACTGGTTAGTGTTTCGTAGGTGGTGTCGGGCAGGCTAAAAGTGAGGTGGAAACCGAGCAGTTCGATGTCAGCAATGGGGGTGTCGTAGATGGTGAGCAGGGCAATGTCATAAAGGTTGCCGTCGTTGTCTGTTTCTCCGAAGTGAATGGTTTTTTCTTGAGAAAAACCAATGCTGCCGATGGCCTGTGCCTGAGTGGGCAACTCGGCGAGTTCCCAGTGATCGATGTCAAGACTGGTGACGAAGGTGTCAATGGCTTTGTCGTCGTTGATGGTTTGGAGAGGAGTGCCGTTGGCATCGCAAAGGACAATGGCTTGAGCTTTTTTGAGATCACTGTCAGAGAGATCATCGGTGCTGTCATTGTCGGTACAGCCCGTCAACACGAACAGCAGCAGGATGCAGAGGACGAGCAGTTTTTTCATGAGTACTCACTCCTTTGGGATGGGGAGATGGTCGCCAAGCAGGTGACGATAGGCACGGATACGTCCAGCTGAGAAGATGCAGAGCGCCGCACCAAATCCGGTGAGAACCATGCCGCAGGCAAGCGCAAGGTCATCCAGCACAGGTCGATTGACTGAGAAGAGCAGTGGGGCAAGAAAGAGACCAATGCCGATGCAGAGGATGCCCACAAAAAGTTCAGCTTGTAGACGCTTTTTCTCGCCAGCGTAACGTGTTTTAAGCGTTTCCAGTGTTTCGGGCTCGAGCGAAGGCTGCTGGCTGTGCAAGGATTGATAGGGATTGTCTGCGGTAACAACGAGTATGAGCAGTGCGATGGCAACGATGTCGATGAACATCCATAAAATCATGACAAAAGTTGAGAAAAAATAAGTGAGCCCCAAACTTGCAATGAGGAGCAGCACGGCAAGACCGATGAGCTGACACCGTTGGTTGCGAAAGGATAGGTAACCTTCCATGGTCTCAAGTTCCGTGGGCTCTGGCAAGAGCGAATCGTCGGCTGGTTGTTGGGGAGCGAGGTCGTCCTCAGCGATCAGCGCGTCGAGACTGGTGTCGAAAAGCTTGGCCATGTTGATGAGCTTCTCGGTTTCGGGCATTCCGCTGTCGTTTTCCCATTTGCTGACAGCCTGCCGTGAGACGCCGAGTTGCTCAGCGAGCGTTTCTTGAGAGAGTCCTGCCTCCTTTCGCAAAGTTCGTATTTTTTCTCCTAATGTCATGGTAATCGCCTCCGTTTCAATTGCTTATATTGTAGCATGCTCCTCGCAAATAGGATAAAGTTTTTCGCAGTGAAATGCTACCAAATAACGGTTGCGTTTGCGCCACGCTGGGTTGCGGACAACTTTTTCTTTGACATTCTTGCGTATGTGTCAATTTTTTTGACAGATTAGTGCATGTGTCAGGACAAAGTCGGATGATTGAGAGTGGTGGTTGAAGAACGTGCGTGGTATAACTGATGCTATAAAGGAGGCGCCAATTATGGATATAAAACAGAATATGTTTGACGCAAAACTGAATGAAATGGCGAAAGAATATGATATTTTGCTGCAGCGAGTTAAAACCATTCAAAATGCAGATCCAGACGAGGTGCATAAAACTCGTGCGTATTTGGAAGCAGAATGGTCGGATACGATTATTGATTTAAAAAATCGTGCAAAGATGATGCGATTTTTGACGGCTCAACAGTTGTCGCAGGTGCAGTTGGACTATTGCCGCAAAGCAGCGGATATTTTGCACGATTCGCTTAAAGAGTCTTGGTCAGCGATTTCAGCAGGCAATAAGAGCGATGATACGGCGCTTTATGCAGAATATACTCTTGATTTTGCCACGTTGGCCATGCGTTACGCGCTGCTGTCGGTAACCTCAGCCATTGATATGCAAAATGAAGAAGTGAAAGAGAAAGGAAAAGTTGGCGAATGAATGAAATAAAAAATCCGAAACGGCCCATGTATTTTTACTATGGGATCGTGTTGATTGTTCTGATCTTATTAAATTCATTCCTGATGCCCTTTTTAACGGAACGGCAGGTCAAGGAAGTGGATTATGGGACGTTTATGCAAATGACAGAAGACCATGAAATTGGGAAGGTCGAAGTTCAGTCCAATCAAATTGTATTTACAAACAAAGATGAAACGCAAATTTACAAAACCGGGCTCATGGATGATCCAAATTTGACGCAGAGATTGTATGATTCCGGCGCAAAATTTTCCAGCGATATTGTTGAACAGATGAGTCCTCTCATGAGTTTCATCGTGAGTTGGGGGATTCCGTTGCTGATCTTTATTGCACTTGGACAGTGGATGTCGAAAAAACTGATGAAAGGCAGCGGCAATTCCATGATGTTTGGCATGGGCAAGTCGAATGCGAAGGTTTATGTGAAGTCGACGGAGGGCATTCGTTTTTCGGATGTGGCTGGTGAAGACGAAGCAAAAGAAAATCTGCAGGAAATCGTCGATTATCTCCACAATCCGTCCAAATATAAGGAAATTGGCGCGTCCATGCCAAAGGGTGTGCTTCTGGTCGGCCCTCCTGGAACTGGGAAAACCATGCTGGCTAAAGCCGTTGCTGGGGAATCCAATGTGCCGTTTTTTTCGATGAGCGGCTCAGAATTTGTGGAAATGTTTGTTGGGATGGGGGCTTCCAAGGTGCGCGATCTGTTTAAACAGGCCAAAGAAAAAGCCCCTTGCATTGTCTTCATCGATGAAATTGATGCCATTGGGAAGAAACGTGAAGGAAACTTTAGCGGGAATGATGAACGAGAACAGACGCTGAACCAGCTGTTGACAGAAATGGATGGTTTTGAAGAAAACAGCGGGGTTATCATTTTGGCAGCGACGAACCGTCCGGAATCACTGGACCCGGCGTTAACACGTCCAGGCCGTTTTGACCGCCGTGTGCCTGTTGAGCTGCCGGATCTCAAGGGCCGCGAAGAGATTCTCAAGGTTCATGCGCGAAAAGTGAAAACAGCCCGTGATGTGGACTTTAACAAAATTGCACGCATGGCGTCTGGGGCGTCTGGGGCAGAGCTGGCCAACATTGTTAACGAAGCTGCCCTGCGTGCCGTACGTGATGGGCGCAAGTTTGCCACTCAGGCAGACCTGGAAGAAAGCATTGAAGTGGTCATTGCCGGTTACCAAAAGAAAAATGCCATTCTCAGCGATAAAGAAAAATGGGCGGTGGCTACGCATGAAATTGGGCATGCGCTGGTGGCTGCGCTGCAGACCAATTCAGCACCGGTGCAGAAAATCACCATTATTCCACGTACATCCGGTGCTCTTGGCTACACCATGCAGGTGGACGAGGATGAGCACTATCTAATGACTAAGGATGAGCTGGAAAATAAGATTGCCACGCTCACTGCTGGTCGTGCCGCTGAGGAAGTGGTGCTGGGGTCTATTTCCACCGGTGCCGCGAATGATATTGAACAGGCTACGAAATTGGCGCGTGCCATGATTACACGCTATGGCATGAGTAAGGATTTTGACATGGTTGCACTGGAGACGGTAAACAACCAATACCTTGGCGGCGATGCTTCGTTGGCATGCTCCGCTGAAACGCAGGCGCGTATTGACGAACAGGTGGTCAATCTTGTGAAGCGACAGCATGAAAAAGCTGGAAAGATTCTTCTGGAAAACCGCGACAAACTGCGCGAGCTGTCGGAATATCTGTATCAGAAAGAAACCATTACTGGCAAAGAGTTCATGGATATTTTGAACGCTTAGTCTGGAGGGGAGTGAAGAGGGCAGAAGTGGTCGACGCGAAACAGCGCCGACTGACGCCCGCGGATGATGGAGCCAATAAAGCTACTATTTACACTGGATCAAAACTATTTGCCGCAGTTACAGGTGGTTCTAACCTCGTTGCGGCTGAACAATCCTGGTGAGCAGTTTGACATTTATCTCATGCATCGCGGATTGACAAGCGAGGATCTAACTCTCTTGGAAGAGCGTTGCGCCGCGTATGGATGGACGCTGACGGCGATCACCGTCGATGCTTCGCTGTTTGATGGAGCGCCTGTAAGCAAGCAATACCCACAGGAAATGTATTATCGCATGCTGGCCCCGCACTTGTTGCCGGAGCACATTGAGCGCGTGCTCTATTTGGACCCGGATATCCTGGTGATTAATCCGCTGCGCCCACTGTGGGAAACGGAGCTTGATGGCCATCTTTTTGCGGCTGCGGCACACACGGGCAAAACGGAACTGGTTTCGAGTGTCAACCGTGTACGCTTGAATGTGGAAAACGATTATTTCAACTCTGGCGTACTGCTCATCGATTGCGCGGCAGGGCGGCAGCTGATTGAACCGCAAACTTTGTTTGATTACACAGCAGAACATGGCAATCTGCTGATACTGCCGGATCAGGACCTGCTTAATCGCCTTTTTGGGGCTCAGGTGCTGCCTCTGGAAGATGCACGCTGGAATTACGATGCCCGTGATTTTCGCGGTTATTATCTTACCAGTGGCGGTCGCATGACAGTAGATTGGGTGATGAAAAACACCGCCATCCTTCATTTTTGTGGGAAAGCCAAACCATGGAAACCGAATTATCGTTATCGCTTTGGGATGCTTTATAAGCACTATGAGCGGTTGACGCGTCACGAGCTAGAGGCACTTGATAAGAAATGATTTTTGGCCGTCAGGCAGATTAATTGGATCTGCCTGACGGCTTTTATGTATTTAATAAATCAGATTTATCGTTAATTGGCGTAATACCCCTTTACTTCCATAGGAATACTATGTATAATGCGTCTAACAAAATAACATTTATCAAGAGCGGCGGAGGGAACTGGCCCAATGAAGCCCGGCAACAGCCTGAAAGGTAATGTGCT